>WUUC01203905.1_pt1 | contig 11342 bp, 14 predicted proteins | sample 6278441 | NCBI WGS metagenome assembly WUUC01 (sample SAMN13675441, study PRJNA597444) | soil metagenome | isolation source: soil | place: USA: Washington | collected 2017-10 | reverse complement strand
TCCGTGACCGCCCTCTACGAGCTCGTGCCGCCGGACAGCGACCAGGCCATCCCCCAGGTCGATCCGCTGAGATACCAGACAACCCCCGTGCCCGGCACCGCCAGCAAGAGCCCGGAGCTGTTGACCTTAAAGCTCCGCTACAAGGAGCCGGAAGAGGAGCAGAGCCGACTCCTCACCCAGCCCGTGCTCGACGCCACGCTACCCCTGGCCGCCGCCTCCGACAACCTCCGCTTCGCCGCCGCCGTCGCCGAGCTCGGCCTCCTCCTCCGCGAATCCCCCCACAAGGGAAACGCCTCCTACGGCCACGTCGCCGAGCTGGCCTCCCGCTCAATCGGAGGCGATCCCGAGGGAGACCGCGCCGAGTTCCTTCAGCTGGTGAAGGCAGCGAGCCGGCTGGCGGAATCGACCGGAAAATAGGCGGACGATGCCTTGAGTCCCGGGACCACGGCCGGTTGCCGCGGAAAACGTGCTGAATCGAAAGACAACGGGCCGTCCTCCAGGGAAAACGGCCCGCCTCTCGAGACCCCGAGGCAGCCTCCCGGGAGTCACGCCGCCTCCCGGGAAGACGGGCCGCCGCCCGGAGACATCGGGCTCCCCCCCGCGGAAACGCGCCGAATCCCTGGATGCCGGCCGATGTCCAGGGAGAATGAGCCAACCTCCACAGAGCCCGAGGCAGCCTCCCGGGATTCGCGCTGACTCCCGGGACGGCGAGCCGCCGCCCGAGACATCGGGCTGACCTCTACGGAAAAACGCGCCTGAATCCCTGGATGCCGGCCGGCATCCAGGGAGAACGAGCCAACCTCCCCTGAGCCCGAGGCAACGTCCCGGGATTCGCGCCGACATCCCGGGATGCGGGCCGCCGCCCGGAGACATCGGGCTGACCTCCACGGAAAGCGCGCCGAATCCCTGGATGCCGGCCGACGTCCAGGGAGAACGAGCCAACCTTCCCTGAGCCCGAGGCAACGTCCCGGGATTCACGCCGACTTCCCGGGATTTGGGCCGCCGCCCGGAGACATCGGGCTGACCTCCACGGAAAACGCGCCGAATCCCTGGATGCCGGCCGGCGTCCAGGGAGAATGAGCCAACCTCCCGGGAGCCCGAGGCAACGTCCCGGGATTCACGCCGACTTCCCGGGATGCGGGCCGTCGCCCGGAGACATCGGCTGACCTCCACGGAAAGCGCGCCGAATCCCTGGATGCCGGCTGACGAGGGGTCGCAACAGTCGACGGTTCTGGACCTGATGAGCCGGGCGCGCGCCAAGGGGATCTCCTACGCCCTGAACTGGATGTTCTGGGACCGGACCCCCGGAAGCGATCCCGTCGGCACCGCTTGGGGATAGACCCGCACTCGCCCAAGGACGTCCTCGGCGGCGCCGCCGACCTGCTGAGCCCCGTGGACAACCCGGACATGGAGGTTGCCAACGGCACCCGGCCGGCTTCCTGGGATGCGGGCGGCACCGTTCCGGTCACCCTCCTCCAGATGTCAGGCGACCCTGCCACCAACCTCCGCTATGCCCGCGTCCAGGCATCCGGCGCGCCGGGAAGCGTGTGGTTCATCTCCTACCTGACCCCGGTCACCGGCGGCAAAAGGGTGTTCGTCAACGCCTATCTCCGTTCGAACCTGAAAGACATCCGGATGGGCTTCGCCCAGTACGACCAGTCCCTCAACCGGACCCAGGACCTCTCAGGCCCCGCCTTCACCCCCTCCGGCTGGTCCTTCAACAACTACCTCCACCGGGCAGGCTCCTGGAGCGCCACCCTGAGACCGGACACCCGCTACATCATCGTCTCAGTCTCCGGCACCGTGGTGAGCGCCCCGGGGTATCTGGATTTGGATGGGGTGTCGGTTTTCCAGGCGCCGTAAAGAGAGGCGGGGTGGTGGGAGGTCCCGGGCGCCCTGCACTTGTCGAGGCGCCCACTTGCCCTATTTACGGACTTCCCAAGCCTTTCCCACCCTTCTCGTCCAGCCGCGCCACCCTTGCGGCCACCTGTCCGAAGAGGTGGCCTGTCGTCCAGAAATAGAGCGCCGTCGTCAGGGTGCGACTACCACTCCCACGCCGAACGTGATCAACGCGCGGGCTGTCCAGCGGAGCAGCCTCTGGGCGATGAAATCGACGAAGAACACCAGGAAGATTTCGGGCATCAGTCGGAAGCAGAGCCGCTGGTTCCGGAAGACCTGGAAAAAGCAGCGGAGTTCGCCGGACAGAGCGAACCGGATCACGGCCATCCTGTACAGTGGATAGGGATAGACCGCCACGAGAACGAGGATCGGCGCAATCGACTCGACCAGCAGGTCCATGACCAGCCCACCCACGATCCCCCAGAACGAGCCAACTCCCTCTACCCTTCCCCTTAGTAGAGTGATCTCCAATGAACCGTCAGGGAAAAGAGTGGCCGATCTCGACGAAAAGCCGCTGGCCTTTATGGCCTACATTTTGTCCAAAATGCGTTATTCTTGTATAAGCGAAGCCCTAGTTATCTGCACAAATTTGGATTATTCTATGCTTGCCGTAAAGACAAACTATGTCGAGAGAAACCACTGGCCTTCGAGTCCCGCTGATTGTCACCATTGAAGGGGTTGAATCCGTTAAGCGTGCCTATGAAACGCAGTGTCGCTGCCCTGTTCCTATCCACCTTTGGCTAAGGGTCCAAAAGTCCACTAAGGTGGACAAGGAAGAAAAGGAGGCATTGTGGCGATACCTTTTGGCAAAAAATATAACTGCAGAGCGCTCGCTGTTGGCAGCAAGTGTCCAAAAGGTGCGTTCAGAGGCAAGCACAATAGGTCAACTTATTAAGAATCTTTTCTTAGAGAGTCCAGAGCGCAAGTGCTTTGGCTTGAGAAAAGGGAGCCTTGCGGGAAGTGAGATAAGCTTGCTAGAGGAGGGAGAGACACCCTTCGAAAACGAGTTTGCACTGTTCTGTGGAGGTTATTGGCGCATTGGTTCAGGCCCTCTGAGCAAAGTGGCAGAAACCGGAAGGATACTTCCAGATGCGGAGATCGAGGCATTTATAATAGGAGCAGGATACAGCAATCTTGAGTGGCAGCTCGTGTTGAAAGAGCGCGCAGAGATGGTTGCTGGATTTTCAGATCTACCGTGGTCTCCAACCCGAGCTGCTGGCACCCTGCAGCAGGTAACGAGAGCCTTTGTTCAACTTTTCCAAAATCATCCAACAATAATATGCGATATTTTAGAATACGAAAGATTAGGCCGCCGAGACGCGGTCCAGGTAAGCCAAATCCTTGAGGAGATCCCCCTTTCCAAGCTAACAGTAATTGAGTCCTCAAAAGGGGGCGACCTCGACTCTATCTATGGACCCGGTGACATGATCTCACCTGCAAGCCTCCGAGTTTATTATGAAACTGAGGAATCTCTGATACGTAGGTCGATTCTCAACGGAGAGGTCGAGCAAGCCGATCTTGGAAGCTACTCCATCAGTTACTCCTCTTCTCAACGCGCGCAAGAATTCTCATCAAGATTTTTCCAAGGCGACACTCTCCGTACTTACGAGATATATCCAATTGTTGCAGTGCATGGAGAGAAGAAACCTGCACATAGTTCACTGCCATGCTACTGCTGGGGGGTGGCAAGGCTTCTGTCAAAGCATCCTCCCGACCAAATTAGAGACGAGCTGAGCAAGGCGCGGGAGCAGGTCCGTGATCTTGTCGATCATCTCTCCCGCACGATGGGCGAGATCCTAAACCCGATAGATCTCGGATACAAGATCGTCCATCCATTAGAAAACCTGGGCAACTGGAACGATGCATTCAAAAAAATTCCTCCACTTCTTAAAGATGTTCCTATGAAAGGGGTAGTCGCATCCATTAGAGAAACCCTGCAGCCACGGTGGAGTGAAATCCACTGGTCCCGTATGTATGGCCTAATTGACGAAATACCTTGGTGGCCGCTCTTCGTTGGGTCTCCAGGCACAGGAAAGACGTTTCTCTGCATCTCTCTGGCCAATACACTCTGTGCTGCTAATATTACGAATCGCCCGCATTCTAAGCCAGTCTCTGGCGAGGATGCGACTACGGAGGAGATGAAAAATAATAATCTGTTTCATGTTCTAACAGCGGCGGAACTTGTGAGTAAGTACCCTGGCGATACCGCACGCAACCTGCAAGCTTGGTTCAGAGCTCGCTTCGGCGAGGAACAGATAACCACGGCACGGCTAGCTCCAAGTTTTATCTTCGCCGATGAACTTGACCAAATTGCTAGACCGCGATCCAGCAGCGGCGACGTAACACCGAGCGAAGCTGTTCCAACGTTACTTACCATACTTAGCGAGTTGAACATCCGAGCTAAAAGTACCGTAATCTTTGCAGCTACCGCGCAGAACCGTAATCAGATTGAGCCGGCGCTACAGAGGCCGGGCCGGCTCGATCCCGTAATCGAAGTGAATCGACTAGCACTCCCCGAAATATGGGATGCACTTCAGTTCTATCTTGGCTACATAGCACCTTCGGTTATAGACCCTAAGCCCGCTGACTTCGTCAAAGATCTCCAAGTGGCTGCGCTTCTGGCAGAAAATGTAAATCTATCGCTTGCAGATGTCCGGAAAATCACAGTTGCCACGCAGAGGAGCGCTCTCAAATTAGGCCAAAAGGTGACACCAGAAATAGCCAAAATAACCGTCAGTAAATTGATTTCTGATCGCCATATTCTCGTATGAGCAGTAGTTACTGCTCCCTGTTGACTGTTAATTCGAGTGGCTTGTCTATCGCGCTATTGGCAGAATTGGATTCAATCTGCTGGTTAAGCGGGGTGGTTTCGCTAGAAGAGGCTTTATTCTTAGTGTCTAGTACTCCTTGCAATTTACGGTCCGACCGGAGAACTTTGGGCTGTCGGGTTTTGGACGCTGCAGATGCTTTTCTTGTATGCCTTCGCATCAAGCCCGAGAGGTACTTGTCTAGGGCCTCAATGTCGTCGATAATCTGCAGGATCTCCTTCCTGAACATTGAGTAATTTTTTATTATATATATGGCGGCTCCGCCTAGGGTGGTTAGGCTTAGGGCAGCCTCAATTGAACCTGCAACAAGGCTGGTGCATGAAACCTTGACGATATCCTCACCAAAGTGGCTGTCAACAATCGGCTGAATAGCCCTCTCTAGCGATCGTGCTGCGGATAGTCGCCAAGCCAAGCGGCCCTTTGGAGCGACTGCGTCCGGGAATACTAGCCTTAGCTCGCACAACTTGGAAGTCTTGTCGTCTTGGCCAGCCCACTCTTCTCGTACGGCAACCGCTAATCTATTTTTCATCGCTTCTCCCTTGCTCAGTTCGTCCTCGTTGCGATTTCTAGAATCGGAGGAGAGATAATATCGTAATGCAGCGCTGTTTGGTCAGTGATTATCGCAAGCATTTGTTTGGACGATAGGAGGCTTCCAAGTACGCTAAGGAATGCCTCTCTTCCCTTCCTGTCGATTCCGATCAAAGGCTCATCCGCCAGAAGTACTTTCCGCTCCGCCGAGAGCATCGCGGCGAGGGCGACTCTCCCTCTTTCACCTCCTGACATAAAGCGCGTCTCTCTATGCCAAAGGTCGGAATCGAGGTCTACAGCGTCCAGGAATTGAGGAATATCCTTTTTCTTAGTACCTACAGAAGCGGCAGCAAGCTTGACGTTTTCAAAGGCTGTTAGAGTTAGGAATACGATCGCTCCGGAGCCGCGTGCCATCAAGCGTACGAGTCCAGGGTCAAGCTCTCTTCTGTTGTCTTTATGCTTAAAAAGGACGCGCCTCCTTTCGTTTTGATAAATTGAAACGATACCTGAAGATATGGAAAAAGGAAGATTTCCTGTGTCACCACAGAATACATAGTTTAGTGCCCTGAGCACTGAGGTCTTGCCGCATCCATTTGGACCAACCATCAACAGCAAATCGCCTGTGGAAAGCTCAAAGCTAATTGGTTGAGTCGCTATTCCTGTCGGATATGAAATGGAAAAATTGTGCACCAGTAGTTTCAGTCCGTTAGTCATTCTATGCCTCTCCTATGTTCACTGCGCTCGTAGAGATAGAGGATCTAGGGTCTCCCGGATGCGCAGCAATGATCGCGGCGCCAGAGCGAGCTACGTAGCTTGAAATCAAGTCTGCCATATGATCGGCTCGTTCTTGATCTAGACCTGCAAATGGCTCATCTAAAAGGAGTAGGCAGCCTGGAACGGCGAGAACACCAATAAACTGAATAGCCCTCCAAGTACCGTAAGAAAGGCTTGTAAGTGGCTGGTCTAAGAGCGACGAAAGCCCTAGTTTCTCAGCCATGCTGATGATGTCGGAACTAATCATTGGCCGGCGCAGGTAGGACCATCCGCTAATTCGCGTGGACAGCGAGATGAAATCTCGTCCGCTTAGGTCAGGATCAGGTGAAGGCGAGTTCTGCAGGAGCCGTCTTATTCCGAGCCTTGCACGGCGCCATGTCGGCACGTTGACCAAGTTCCTGCGATTCAGAAGTATATTTCCATGTTCGACGGTGATGCTGCCACAAATTGCGTCGAGGAACGTTGACTTCCCGCTACCGTTAGTTCCTACGATACACAGAACGTCCCCATCATGCAGGTTAAGCGAGACCGGGCCAAGGCGCAACGAGCCTGCAATCCAGGCAACTGACTCTACTTCAACAATCACGGCGAGATTTCCTTATGAAGGAAGTAAGGAGGGCAATTGCAAGAAGTAAGTAATAGGCCGCAATTATCAATGATGGAGGCATCCAAGACCACATCTGGAGAAGCTGAATAAGAAGGCTCAATACTAATTGCGTAGAGAAAATCCTCAGAGGGGAGGTTGGATGAGACAAGCCTCCTGAAAGGACAAACACGGCTAGCAGGGAAATGGATGTGTCCACACCGAAAAGTTGAGGCGAAAGAGAGGGACGCCCAACCGCGATAAGAACGCCAGCAACTCCGGCAATAGTGCTCGACAGTAGAAAGGCCGCAAGCTTAAGGAGAGACGCAGAATGGCCGGCCAACTCCATCAAGGGCTCCATTTTTCGAGTCGACAAAAGGCATTTTCCAAAAGTTGACGAGAGCAAAATTGGCACGCTGATACATGAGGCGGAACCCAAGGTGAGCAGCACGAGGAGTAGAGAAAATCTGCCCATTTCTGAAAAGCAGGCTGGGGCAAGAAGGCCTCGTTCACCCCCGGTCAGATGGTCCAGGCCAGAAATCAGGGCTACAATTGCTATACTCATTGCGACGCTTGACATCGTTTGTGTAAGGCCGCGCGACCGAGATGCTAGTAGCCAGGTAAGAAAAGCCAATAAATTTGCCAAGATCACTGCTGCAATCACAGATAGCCAAAGCGACGCTCCTCGTGACGCAAGAATTGAGACGCTATAGGCAGCCGCGCCTGCCCAAGCTGCGTTGCATAGAACGACAGTCCCTGTCATTCCCCCTGTAGGAAAGTAGGAAAGAGTAAGCATTGCCCAGGGAAGGGCGATGAGGAGGTTCTCTATAACCCAAGTTTCCATACTTAACCCTTAAGTTCGTCACCAAACCGGCCGGAGTGAGGAAAGAGTCCCAAAGGCCTGCATGCCAAAAAGAGAAGAATAGCGCAAGAAATAATTAGATCTTCCCAGCGGTAGGCGTCGATCGCAAAGGCAGACTGCCGAAACAGGGCTAACAGAAAACAGCCTACTATTGCAGCTGCTGGCGAGAACGCGCCACCCAAGAGTGCCGCAAAAGTCGCGTTGAGGATTATGTTGCCATAGGGCTGGATGCCTGTATCATGGGCTTGAAGTGCTCCGGCCAACGCGGCAGTAGCTCCACAGAGCGTTGCAGTTCGCCGCCTAACGGCGGCCACTTGAAGACCTTGATCCAAGGCTAATCGAGGATTATCTGCGATGGCTCGCCACTTCAAGCCATAAGGAGTTCCCCTAAGGAGCCATAGGCCGAGCGGCATTCCTGCGATGAGGACAAGAAGAAGAAGCCTGGCCCACTGTGAGATTACGATCGAGGCCCCGGTGCCCACCATGGCAAGGAGTGTACGGGGGCCGAAAATCGCCGCCGCGCCTGCCTGCATAGCCAGGTAGAAAAAGAATGACAACACCAGATGTATGTCTGGTGATAATGTGTCGAATCCGATGGCCTCGTTAGCCTGCCAGAGTATCCACGAGGTAATTGCCCCTAACCCCAGAGAAACTCCAATACTCAGGGAAAGGTGAGTGGCTAGTGGAAGGCCGGTTTTTACGGCTCCTAACAGGTAGGCTGAATATGCACCTACCAAATAGGCTGAAGCCAGATGGAAGTTCAGGAAGCGGCCTATTTTGAGACAGACAGATAGCGGAATGGCAAAGGACATTAGAAGGGCGGCATAGAGTGTTACGCTCGCCGCCCTTGATCCCCAGATATCTAGGAAATTCATTGCAGCCTTTTAAAGGTGAGGTCACCTACAACTTCATAGATGTGACTCGGCATATCGACATCACCGTTGGCATCAAAGCTGAAGGTCCCTGTTAGTCCCTGGTAGCTTCTTTCGCCAGCCATGAAGTCCCGGATCTCTGTAGATGTTCGAGCGCCAGATCGAAGAGCCTCAACTATAGGTAAGGCTCCGTCCCACCCGTAGGCTGCCCACTGTGTTGCTTCGGCGGCGAATCGTCTTTTATAGGAATCTCGAAACTGAACAATGGCAGGTTTGTTTTGGTCGATATCAAACTCGTATGCCCCGACGATTAAACCCTTTGCCGCTGAGCCAACTGCTTTGACGCTATCTTTGTCGTAGAAGCTGGAGGGGGCAAGGATAAGACCTTCAAATTGGGCCTCGCGGGTTTGTCGCAAAATTGATTGCATTTGGGCGACCTGTGAAGACATCATGATGGCATCCGGTCTTGTAGCGAGTATCTCGATAATCTGAGCGCGAAAATTCGCCTCATCAGGGGTGTGCTCCACTGTTTTCGTTACCTCGGCGTCGAGGTACTTCACTCGTTGACTAAAAATGCTTGAAAAATCACGGCCGAAGTCGGATTTCTCCGCTATGATGGCGATGCGCTTTGCATTGCGATTCGAGATGGCAAAGTCGGCTAAGGAGGTCGCGATGTTTCTGTAGCTCGGGTAAACCCTGAAAACGAAATCGCCGAGCTCACTGATTTTTACGTTTTCGCAGGTTGTGCCTATGCTGACAATGCCGTCACGTTGAGCGAGAGGGCCCACAACAAGCATATCGTTCGAAATGCCCGGGCCAACAAGAGCCGTTGCTCCTCGTGCTTTAAGGCGACTATAAACTTGGCGGCTCAGGTCACCGCCTTGCCCTATATCATCTGGTCCTAAGATGTTTATCTCTATGCCTTGGCTTTTAGCTAACTCCAAGGCCAACAATGCTCCATTAGAAGCAGGGAGTCCATAGACTGCATTCTGCCCTGTTCTGGGCTCCATTATCCCAATAGACACCCCCGTCGCTGGTCGCTTGCACGCCACGAGGAAGAGGTTGGAAACAAGTGCCAAGGTACAGATAAGCAGGCGGAAGGTTTTCATAGAGTTCTCCGTGATTTTAGGTCCCTGGTCTCCCTAGGCAAGTTCCGTGCCAAAAAAATTAAGGCAGAGGGAGGGGCAAAAGAATGTTGAGTTTCTGGCCTCCACCCTCAAGAGAACACCACATCACGACTCTGAGCCGACAAACTTCTGGTCTGCTCTCCTTGCTCTCGCGGTGAGGAGAGGTGCCAGTCGTTAGGAGAACACTCCCGAGCAGTTTGTGCCCGGTGGCAAGAGGTCGTTGGGCGAAATGCCGCCCCACCCCCCAACCCTGCTGACACGACGCTGTCAGCAGCACCATGCAATGCTCCTCCTTGACGGGACAGGAAGGAAACTGACACCCCTGACAAGGAGATAGAGCATGGCGTATGAATCGCTGGCGGCGGAGCTCAAGAGCACTAAGACGTTTTTTGACACCTCGACGACGGTGCTTGACGGAGGAGGACTCCTCCTTCCGGCCGGTGGAGGGGACTTGGACAGTGGCTCAGCAGGTGGCCCATGTGGCGAAGACAGTGGAGTGGTTCGTCGAGGGGATGTTCCGGCCGGAGGGGTTCGATCTGGACTTCGAGGAGCATGTGGCCGAGATCCTGCGGTATGAGTCCCTGGCCGAGGCTCGGGCCTGGAACGACCGGGCTTTTGCCCAGGCGATCGAGGTGGTGAAGTCGCGCTCGGCGGAGGAACTGGCCCAGCCGCTGCCGGCCGGGCCGGTGATGGGGGGCGCCCCCAGAGCGGCCGTGATCTCGGCGATCGGCGACCATACGGCCCACCACCGCGGGGTGCTCACCGTCTACGCGCGGCTGCTGGGGAAGGTACCGATGATGCCTTACGCGGAGGAGATGGCGGAGGTCGAAGCCGCGGTCTAGTAGCCTGTTTGGCAGAAACCCAGAAGCAAGGACGTAAGGGACAATAAGGACGGCAAGGACCTCAACGACGCGAAAGCAAGTGGCAAGTCCGGCAGTTTATTGTCCCTGCAGTCCTTGATGTCCTCGCTCAGCTTCTCTGCCGCGCAGGCTCCTCGGATGGCCCGCCGGTCCGGGCGGCCCCTTGAAGCTCTGGGGCGCCCGGGCTCCGGCGGAAGGCTGGGCAGGACGGCGAGCGAGTTGCCGTAGACTCCTCAGCTATGCTCTACGAAAAGCTCAACCCCGAGATGAAGAAGCTGGTGGACGACTGGGCTCAGCGTCTCCAGGGCTACGACTGGGGCCGGCGGAGCGAGCTCCTGTCCGAGGTGGCCCTCCCCTTTACCGAGGAGATGGAGCCCCGGCAGGCCCGGCTCGCGGCCGCCGGGTTCCTGACCGGAGTGCTGGAACGCTGGAACGTGCAGGAGATCGACGATTCCCGCCAGGCTCGGCTCTACCTGATGTCCTTGAATCCCGAGCACCGGGCCCTGGCCGAGGGCTGGCTCGACGAGAACCCGACCGCGAGGGCCGTGCTGGAGACGGAGATCGAGTAGGGCCGATCAGACCGGCCCCTCAGCGGCCATCAAGGCCATGAAGTCCTGAAGGGTGCGCCCCGGCTCGGGCTGGAAGCTTCCGGGGAGGAGGGCCAGGTCGCGCATGCGGTCGAGCCGGAAGGCTCGGAAGGCCTCTCGCAGCTCACACCAACTGATGAGGAGCCAGACCGGGCCGTAGAAGGAGAGGCCTAGGGCTCGCACGGTTCTTTCGGTGGTGTCTCCGGCGGGGGTGGTGTAGGTGAAGCGGACGCGGCGCGAGTCCCGCACGGCTTCCCGGAGGGCTCCGAGGTCGACGGTTATGGCGGCTCGGGTGTGATCCTCGGGGGCGAAGAGGTTGGTGGCTCGCACGAAGTGGCCGCGGTCCCGGGGCAGGGCGGACTCCACCTTGGCGATGGCCTCGGCGGCGGCGCGGGCGAGGGCCGGGTCGGCCCAGCTTTCGA
>WUUC01078367.1_pt1 | contig 11342 bp, 6 predicted proteins | sample 6278441 | NCBI WGS metagenome assembly WUUC01 (sample SAMN13675441, study PRJNA597444) | soil metagenome | isolation source: soil | place: USA: Washington | collected 2017-10 | reverse complement strand
GCGAATAGCCGCGGCGTGCGCATCATCATGGCGTCGAAAGACTCCGGCGTGGTGATGACGATCGAGGGCGGCGCGTCCGCGTTGATGTGGGGTGAATCCCCTGTGCGCGGGCGGACTGTGACGCCGATCTCCGAGAGGCGTGGCTCCAGCCGTCGGAACAGGTCGTTAACCAAGGCGCGCGTTGGGGAGATGTAGAGGATGGAGAGGCCGGGCCACTGCTCGCGCTTCAGCCGCTCGACGAGCGGGGCCGTTGCGGCCTCGGTCTTGCCGCTCGCCGTGCGCGAAGCGACCAGACAGTCGGCGCCATCGAGCACCGCCGGGATGGCCTCTAGCTGTACGGGCGTGAACGTGCCGAAGCGCGAGAATAGCGGCTCCCATGTGAACCGGAGCCGGGATTTTAGCCGTTCTGCCGCTTCTCGCTCCGACATTGCCCCTTCAGTCCTCCAGCCGCGGCGAGTAGCCGGGGTACGTATAGATGAGGTCGTAGGCCTCAGTGGAGACGCGGATCATCTCGCGCAGGTTAAAGCGCCCGGTCTCATAGAGCGAGATCAGCTCGGCGCTCGTGTCGGCGAAGTCAGCCTTGCGGTCGTAGTCGAACGCCTTGCGGTGGTGAACGTAGATGCGTGCCAGAAGCTCTTCGATTTCGCCTGGCGACAGACGGCTTTCCAGCCGGATAACCTTCTCCGAATCTAACCAGGAGGCGTAGTCAAGGGCAACTTCGGAGGTCGTCGCCGCGAACATGAAGAGTAGCCCGCTCTCGGGCGAGTAAGAGAACGGGTAGGGCTGGTGGCCGCCGTGCGGCAGCCCGCAGTGCGCGCCGTGGCGCGGCTTCGGACAACCGGGGACGCGCGTCTGCCGGTCGCGCAGCGCCGAGTAGATCATGCCTTGGAAGAAAACGTCCGCCCGCTCCCGCATCTGCGCGGTCAGCAAACTGTAGTGCTCCGACTCGTCTACGAGCGTGACCAACCCCTTGTAGCCGGCTTGGCGTGCTAGCCAGGCGACACCGCTCAGTAGGTAGCAGTACTGGTCTGCGACCGTGGTGTAAGTGCGTAACGTGTCCGCCGTATAGATGTGCACACCCCGCAGAGACCAAGCTGGCATCCGCTCGCCTGAGATCCACTGGAGGATGAGCGCGGCCTTCTCCTCATCGCCAGCCTTGCGGGAGGTGACGTAGGTTCGGAACGCGCAGAACAGTGGACATCTAGCCCACGAGTCGTGGAAGGCGGAGAGTGCCTGCCGGACCGCGTCGACTCCCCTCTCGGCGTGGAGGCGCTGGAACAGTCCCGCGAGCGAGCCGGAGTCATGTCGGTCGGGATACCGCAACGAGCTGATGAGGGCGTTGTAGATGCGGAAGGGTTTGCTGGGCGGCGTCTCCCGCACGTCGAGGCTGGCGGTCGCAACCAGGTAGCCGCGGTTTAGCGCCTCCTGCGCCGTCCACTCGAAGAAGTGGCTTTTCCCTGTGCCGTACTCACCTACTACGGCGCACACATCACCGCCGTACTTCTCCGTCCGATCCAAGGCGGCCTCCACGGTCGCCCGCTCGCGACGCAGGCCGATGGTCAGCTCATTGATCTTGAATCGCGGGACGACCCCAAGCCGAAGCGCTTCGATCACCTGCCGTGACTGAAACTGCTCGTCCGGCGTGGCATGCTCGCGCTTGCGCTGCGGCACTCTACCGCGCGCCATCGACACAGGTGCGGGCGCGGAAGGTACGGCCGGGGGGCGGGCTAATGCTGGCGCAGGCGCGTTCTTGCGCCCATCATCTTGGTGGAAACGACTGGGAGTTGGTGGGGGCGGCACTCGCTGTTCCCGCTCTTTGTGGGGCGGGGTTGCCGGAGCGACCGAACGCTTGGGAGGGGTCGCGCTCGGCGATGTGGTAGCTTGGGGCGGAGCGGGCCGGTCGGTTTCGCGCGCCGAGGGTGCCCCACCCGCACCAAGAAGTCGCAGCTCAGAGGTCGGGCATACCACGAGGAGGCCGATGTGGAATTCGACGTTCGCCTCGCGCCCCGCGCGACGCAGGTCGCGCACGCGACCGACGCCGTAATCCGCGTGTGAAACTATGTCGCCTGCCTTCACGCCCGACCCTCAGCTCATATATATCGTCCTGACCGGCAGTGAGGTAGCCGTCTTTCCTGTCGGGTACGGAAGGCCGCTCACTGAACTTGTTTCATTAACTGCGCCGCTGACCAGAACGTTCTAGTACTCATCCCTGGAAGATACATCCGCCGAGCCGCGCCCTTCGAGCTCGTCATCAACGCGGCGGATCTCCTCGTCCACGCGCTGCTGGTCGTAGTCCCGTTCGCCGGCGACGCGCTGCTCGTTGAGGAAGTTGACGAGCACCTTCACGAACTGCCTCCGGTGGCTGTCCGAAAGCAGCGACGACATCTCCTGGGCGATGAGGTCGATGTTGCGCGTCTGCCGCTTCTTGTCGAACTCGTGCTGGTAGGCCGCCTCGTAGACGGCGAGCAGCCTTAAGCCGATCTGCCGCAGCAGCTCTTCTCCCGGGAGGTCGAGCTTCTCCAGGCTGATGATTGTGCTGAGCGGGTTCATGCGTGAGAAGTTGTGTGCGCCGCCGACGCGCTGCGCCAGCGCCGGATATTTTTGCGCGGTGTCAGTGACGAAGCGCGGCGGCACAGCGTAGACGAAGAGCGCCCCGGGCAGCTTCTCGCCAGCGCAACTGTCTATCACCTCGCGCAGGTTGTCGCAGGCGATCTTCTCCTGTTTCGACGAGCCGATACTGACCATCCGGTCACCCTCGTCGAAGAGCAATACCGTGCCGGCGTAGCCGAGCGCGCGGATGGTCTGGCAGAGCGAGCGCAGAGCGCGGAAGGCGTTCGACTTGTCCATCTTCTCCGTGACGCCGTCGGTCTGTGTGTCCTTCGGCTTCACCGGCTCGCCACGCAGGTACGCGCCGAGCATCATCTGCCGGTGCTCATCCTCACGCGCCACGGCCTCGAAGAACCCATGCACAGCATAATTGAAAGACGGAAACTCTACGTCCATCCGCCTCATCCGCTGCAACCAGCCGGCCAGCTTCCGATCCATCTCCAGGCCGTCGAACGCCGACTCGACTCCAAGCGCGGCGCAGGTCTTATGGAAGTGGTTTTCGAGAAAGAGGTGTAGCCCTCGGTCGTCCTGCACGTCGGGATCGTCAGTGTGCCAGATGATATTGCGCGCGATCTCCTGGTAAACCTTCAGCTGGTCGTCATAGGGGCACTGCTTGGCGCTCAGCTCCGTGCGGCTGACGACGAATTCGCGGCTCCAGGCGAGGTCACGCAGGCAGTAGAGAAAGTGCGACTTGCCGGCGCCGTAGTCGCCGACCACGAGCTTGAAAGCCGCGCCGCCGTCGTTCAGGAAGGCGTCGAAGTACTCGTCGCGGAAGGTTTCCAGGAGTGATTCGTTGCCTACATTGTAATGGCTGACGCCCTTATCCGGTGGGATACCAGACGACCCGATACTGTTGATGATCTTGCGCGCCTCTTTTTGTGTTATCGCCTCCATCATGCATCTTCCTTAGTCCAGTAAACGTCCATCACGTAGTGCCCGCCCTCGGCGCCCTCGGGAATCCAGATGGAGCGGTTGGGGTCGTCCGTCGCGTCGATGGTGGCCGTGCCGAACTGTAGGCGTTGGCCGTTGTGCGTGAGCGTCTTTGTCACCTGCAACTGTCGCACGTCGTAGGCAAAGTGTGCGCGCGGGTATTCGGTGAATGACGCCTTCGCCGGCGCGCTGCGGAACTTCTCGGACTGCCGCAGCCAGACCAGCTCGCGGTATAGGTCTACTACACCGACGCGCTCACCCGGGTTCTTGCCCTGCACGGCGAGCAGGCGTCGGTACGCCTCGAAGATTCTCTTTAGCAGTTCCGGCAAGTTCGACTTGCGCTCAACCAGAGCCTTGCGTGCCGCCGCGTAAGCCGTAAGCACGCGAGCCGGGTCGAGCGGGATCGGCTTCGCGTTCAGCGCGTCGTGGCCGTACATCACGTTCACGGCACCGCGCCGCGCGTCCACGTCGATGCGGAAGGGCTCGGCGTAGAAGCGGTCGCGTGCCGGGGTTTCGAGGCGGATGTTCTTTTCGGCGAAGGCCGCCTGTAGGTCGCGCTTGAAGGTGAAGGCGGCGTTGTCGAGTTCTCTTTTGGCTATCTCGTCGAGCTGTTCGAGCGCAGACGTGAGTTCTTCAGCGGGTACGACACCGTCGCCATCCTTGCGCAGCTTGCCCGTAGCCTCGCTCAGGGCTACAGCGTTCTTGGTCGGGTCTTTGAGCGCCTTTAGCACGTCGTCCAAGTCCCTCAGCGCGGCAGCATACGATTGGCTCTTGCCGGCAACATCGCCGCGTAGCGCGTTCAGCTTGGCGGTCAGTTCTTCTGTGGACATTCCTTCTGTCTGCTCCTCAGACGTTGCCGTTTAACCTTCGGCGGACTTGGCGAAGGGAAGGCTGGCGGCGCGTGGCTGGTCGGCCTTGCGCCGCGGCTGCTTTGTTTTTCGGGCTGCTTCCTCACTGTTAGCCTTTCCTGCGTGTATGCGTTCGAGCAGCACGGAGGCCGGCTCCTCATTCGTATCTTGCGGGACGAGCTCGCCGCGAAAAGCTTTAGCGAGGATTGTCTGCGGCAGCTTATCTAGCTGCTCCTGCGCTTTGACGTAGTGGTCTTCAACGGTGGCGGCAATCTTGAATAATGCCTCAACGCGGCGGACGATCTTGAGCTGTTCATCGAGGGGCGGAATTACAACTTCTAAGTTGAGGAACTTTTCTTGGGTCAAATTTACACCACTGTCAGATATACCTGTTTTAAGAGTGTCGATGCGTTTCACCATTTTGGGGGCATTAAGAGCTAAAGCTAAAAACGCAGGCATAACTCTGGTCTTGTTAGCCCGAAGGCGATAAGCTTTGTCACAGACCATTAAGCGTGGACGTACAGATTTAACTAGGCAGCAGACTCCTGCCCTGACACGCGGCCCGGCACGTGTAATAAGAATATCTTCTTCTTTCAATTCAAGTTCTGGACGCGGCATAAGATGTTTCGGTAAACGCTTGTTTTCACTCTCCCGAAACTCTAAAGCTTGGACGGCGGTTGTTTTAATGACGCCCCATTCAGCAGGAGAGCCAGATGGCTCGCGGTCACATTTAGGGCTCCAGCCTTGGTCAAGTCTAAGCACAAGATTACTCAAGCTATCTATTTTGTATCCGGGCTGTTCGGAGGTAGCAGCATCAAGTACGGACTGCCGAAACTGCTTGAGCAGGCGTGGGACATGCTCAAACCGTGCACGGCAGGCATCGACCCTACTGAATAACTCTTCGAGCTTAATGATAATGCGACGCTGTTCAGAAGCAGGCGGCGTTGGGATCGGCATCTTCAAAAGGTCTTCCGTCCGAATCCTCGGCATTCGTATGCCTGCCATGAGTAACCCGATGTATTTCACGTGATAAGGACTAAGTAAGAAGTATTTGATGAAATCAGAACTAATTCCCGCATGAGGACGCAGGGCGACAAGGTCGGTGACGGAGACGCCATTAAAAGGAGCAACAATAGTTTTTCGCAGATAGGGGCGTAGCTTGCCATAAAGAACGTCTCCCGCCTTGAAAACATTCTTACTGCTACCTATTTCTTCACCGAGCGTCGGTGAGAAGTTAATCAGCCTCCCGGTTCCTTTCTCAACATCCTCCATTGCCACATAGTTGAAAGACACCTTTGGTGTTAAGGCCGGGTCAACTTGTATTGAATTAACCTCAACCAGCTCTCCTAGTTTCGATACCACCCATCCCGGCGGCATCTCATCTTCGCTTGGGCTATAGCTCATGCTGCCACCGGTTCTCCTTCAAGCGAGTCTGTCAGGAGCTCCATCTCCTCCATTGCCGCTTGAAGATGTCCCATAATCTCGGCGGTAAGTTCTTCCGGATCACGCAACTCTTCTTCTTGCCTCTCGCTCTCATCGCGTAACCAGCTAAGGTCCAGATTGTCGCCGCGCTCTGCAATCCACTCCCGCGTGAAGCGGCGGAAGCGCCCCTCCTCGCCCTGGTCCTTGCGCGGGCTATGTCCATATGGGTCGTCGCCATAGGCCCACTCGAAGTCCCTGAAATGCTCGCGCGTCAGCGGAGTGCGCTTGCCAAAGGCAGGCATGTTGGCACGCATGTCATACACCCATACCGCCTTCGTGTTGTCCTTGTCTTTCTCGCCGCGCGTGAAGAAGAGTACGTTGGTCTTTACGCTCTGCGCGTAGAAGATGCCTGTAGGCAGGCGCAAGATCGTGTGCAGGTTACACTTGTTCATCAGGTCCGCGCGTATCCTCTGTCCCACTGCGCCCTCGAATAGCACGTTGTCTGGCAGTACCACGCCCGCGCGCCCGTTCGGCTTTAAGCCCCGGTAGATGTGCTGCATGAATGCCAATTGCTTGTTCGATGTCGGGTACGTGAAGTCGTCGCGCGTGGGAAGCCCGCCGCCTTTCTTCGTGCCAAACGGCGGATTGGTCAGGAACACGTCCGCCTTCGGCAGCGCAGCGCCAGCGGGCGAGAGGCTGTCCCCCAGCAATATGTCGCCCTCGATGCCGTGAAGCATCGCGTTCATCAGCGCCAGCCTGTGCGTGTCCTGCACCAATTCCATCCCGTAGAAGGCTTCGCGCCGCTGAAACTCTTGCAGCTTCTCCGACAGGTCAAACAGGTTGTCAGTCTGCTCCTTGATGTAACGGTCGGCGGCGATCAGGAATCCACCCGTCCCCAGCGAGGAGTCCTGCACCTTCTCGCCTGCCTTCGGCTTCACAACCGACACAATGGAGTCGATCAGCGGACGCGGCGTGAAGTACTGCCCCGCGCCGGACTTCTTCTCGCTCGCGTTCCTCTCCAGCAGCCCCTCGTAAAGGTCGCCCAAGCCCTCGGAGCGGGCGCTGTACCAGTCGAGCTGGTTGATCGAGTCGGTGAGCTTCTTCAGGTTGCGCGGCACGCGCATCGAGGTTGAGGCGTTTGCGAAAATGGCCTGCACCCGCCCTGAGCCATTCGAGCCCAGGTGAATGAGGAGCTTTCGGTAGAACTCCAATTGCTCGACGCCGTCCTTTATCTCCAAGTCGTGCCAGCGGTATCCCTGTGGGAGCTGCCCTTCTGTGTTCGTCTCCTGCGCCATCTTCAGGAAGAGCAGGTAGGTCAGCTCCGTGACGTATTGATGGTACGTGATACCGTCGTCGCGCAGCACGTGGCACAGCCCCCACAGCTTCTGCACGATGTCGTAAGTTGTCGTCATTCAGCCTCGTCCGTCCTTATGCCGCGTCGCTCCACAGCGCGTCGTTGAAATCACCAAGCACCTGTTCTAGCTGACCATCGAAAACTTTGTCGAGCCGGGCGTAACCTCCCTCGGCCTTGAACTGCCCGTGATCGAGCGCCTCTCGGTCAACCACCGTCTCAACCTTGAGCTGCTTGCCGATCCGCTCCAGCCACTTCCGCTGTGGCATCGTCCACGGCCGGCTCGCCATGATCCTCTTCATCGCCCGCGCCACGCGCTCCTCATAAGGCACGAGCGGCGAGCCGAGCGCCTGGTTGCGGATGAATCCGATGACGGAGGCCGCGATCTCCTCATTCGTCATCTCGCGCCAAGCGGTGCGCAAGGCGGCCTCGCTGAAGCCGGCCCGATCCAGTTCAAGCTTCAACTCCCTTAGCTGCTGCCTTGTCAGGTCACGCGGGCGCTGCGTGACGACCACGAGTGCCGGCAGTCGGTTCATGTTCTCGCTAATGTAGGCCCGAAAGGATTCAAGGTAATCTTCCGGCTTCGTGGCCGTGCCGTACCCGTGCTCTACGCGCCGCACTTCGTCCTCGTGCTCCGAGACGATGAGCTTAATGCCCTCGCCAGTGACCGTGTCCAGAAAGTCGGCCAATTCGGGGCGCGCCGCGAACCACGCTGCCACCTCCTCGGCGCTGCCCTTTTGCAGCTGCTTCATGGCCACCTCAAATGGCACACCACTTACCGTCTCGAAGTCTTCAAACCGCGTCTTCTTCAGGTAGCGCTTCTTCCGCTGGAGCTTGGCTACCAACTGGTCACGCACCTCCCGACGTGCTGGCTCGTCCTTCACCTCGCTCAGTTCTTTCACAAGCTGAATGAACGTGATACTCGGGTTAGCGACCACGGGCTTCATGGACGTGTAAGGCTCGAGCGCCGAGTAGAGGTCGACCGCGTCGAAGATGCGGAAGCGCTCCTTCTCAATGGCGGGGCAGAGGCGCGTCGCCCGCCCCAGCATCTGCTCGTAGAGGATGCGGCTGCGTACCCGGCGGATGAAGACGATGTTCGTGATCTCCGGCACGTCAATGCCTGTCGTGAGCAGATCAACAGTAACTGCGATGTTCGGGTTGCGCTCGTTCTTAAAGCGACGGATCAGCTGCATCGGCTTGTCCGCCGCGCGCGTGATCTTTAGCACCGCATCATCTTCGACTCCACCGTACTGTGCGTCGAGCGCCTCCTTCAGCAGCCTGACTACCATGTCGGCGTGGTGGTCGGTTGCGCAGAAAATGAGCGTCTTCCCTTCGAGGCTAGGGTCAATGTGTCGCGCCAGTTCGCCACAAACTGCCTTATTAAAGCTTTCCGTAATAACGCGTTTGTTGTAAGCCTCGATGTCTACGTCCACTTCGTCTGGCAGGTGCACGAGATCGATCTGCCCGCTCCGCGTGTCATAGACCTTCATGTCCTCGCCCGCCTGCCAGGTCATCCCGTCTTCGGCGAGCTTGGTCACGATCCGCACAGGTGGTTCGTGGTCGATCAGGTAGCCGTCTATCACCGCCTGTCTGTAGCTGTACTGGTAAACCGGGTCACCGAATATCTCCGTCGTATGTAGCGCTGGCGTCGCCGTCAGCCCGATTTTCACGGCGTCGAAGTGGTCGAGCACGCGCCGGTACTTCGAGATGTAGTCGCGCTCGCTGCGGAAGAGTAACTCCGCCTCCGAGAGTTCTTTGTCGAGGTTATAGCCGCGGTGACACTCGTCGACCACGATGCAGTCGTAGCGATCGACTGGCGGCACTTCCCGGTCATTCGACGGGTAGAGTAGTCGCTTCACCATCCCCTGGACGGTAGCGACGTGGAGCTTCGTGTCGGATTCGGGCACGAGGTCGGCCAACTCCCTCACGTCGTAGATATCCGAGAAGCTTTGGAGGTTCTCTAGGTGAACGTCCTTGAAGGCATTCGTCGCCTGCTCGCCCAAAGCTTCACGGTCAACAAGGAAGAGCACGCGGCGGAAGCGGCGCGACTTGATGAGCCGGTAGCTCAGGCCGATGCACGTCCTGGTCTTGCCCGTGCCCGTCGCCATCGCGACCAGTACCTGCCGCTGCCCCTTGGAGAGGGCCTTCTCGACTGCCAGCACCGCGTTCTGCTGGAAGTCATGCAACGGCAGGTAGTCCGTGGGCTCGGTCTTGAGCGCTTGCTCAGCGCGGTCGATATTCTGTTCGAGCAGATCGAGCAGCCCTTGAGGCGTATACCATCCCTCAAGGGCGCGAGCGTGGTTCTGCGGGCGGCGGGCGTCTAGAAACCAGATGCCGCTCTTCGTTGCCAACTGGCGGAGGAACGGCCTGCCGTTGGTCGCGAACAGGAACGGAACTTTGTATTCGCCCCAGGGCCCCCCCGATAGTTCCTCTTTCGCGCGAACTATGTAACCCCGGCTGTAACGCTTCGACTGCTCGATGGAGCCGGCCACGTCCTTGCGCTTCCGCTTGGCCTCGACGACGGCCACCGCTTTCAGACCAGCGAAGAGGACGTAATCAGCTGGCCCGTGTGAGGTGGGCCACTCGGCGATGGCCATGTAGCGCCCCTTCTGCGGGAGCGCGCCTTTCGCGTATGTCAGCTCGCCCGTGTAGGCCTCCCAGCCCGCCTCGCGCAGCCGCTCGTCGATGAGCCGGCGCGTGTCGGCCTCATCAAGATCGAGCTTCTCGCCGGCAGTCTGAGCGCTCTCAACGCGCTGCTGCACCACTTCGGCTGACGCTGCCTCCGTCTGCGCCTGCAGCGCCGAGAGTTCAACGACGAGCCGCTCCCGCTCGGCCTTCAACTGGTTCTCCAGTTCCTCGGCGAGCGCCTGCCACACGGCGCGCTCTTCAGCCGTCTGCTGTGCTGTGCGCTCAGCCTCAGCCCTGCGCGCCGCCTCTTCCTCCACGGCACGTTGCGCGGCGGAGACGTCGTGCTCCAACTGCTTCAACTTCTCCCGAGCGGCCTTCTCCGACTGGCGCGGGTCGGCGAGCGGAACGAAGGGGCCGGCCTTGAATGACGGGTGCTTGAATGACTTGTGGAACCAGACGCCGAGCGTGCGCGCCATCTTCAGCTGATGCATAGCGTCCGCGCTCGTCCCCTTGTGGGCATGGACTGCATCGTTGCCGGCCTTGCGCAGCCCGTGGAAAAGGTCGGCTACCTCCGGCGTGAGCGCGCCGCGCTCTCGCAGGGCGTTTAGCCGCTTCAGCTGGTCGTCCTCCTCCTTCGTGTAGACGCCGACATGCGCTGCCACCCTCTGGGCAAGCACTTCCCCGAACTGCCGCAGTCTAATCAAGCAGATGTTTGGGTCGGTGAAGAAGTACTGCTCCGCCTGTCCAGCCAGCTTGACCAGTAAAGGATCATGGGTATTGAGGAAAGAGAAGTTAGTTGAGGACTCAGGCATGATTATTAACGCCACCGGGCTATGCCTTGGCGAACAGGGGCATAGAGTCACTGATCTGTCGGATCATTAAGTATAAATATTCGCGAATTCCTAACAGATTCTGACTTTCTTAGTAGCTATTCCCGGTATTACGGATCGAGGTCGTAATTGAAGGTGTTGACCGGATTATTCTCCAGATTCTCCCTCGCGTGGTCGTACCTCATGACCGTCTTTGGGTCTCTGTGCTTGGTCACCATCTGCACCTCCCGATAGCTGTGCCCGCGGTTCAGCAGTTCGGTCACGACCGTCCGCCTCAGGTCATGAGGCGTAACTTTCCCCACCCCAGAGAACTTACCCCAGTGCGCGACTATCCGCTGGACGTGCCGTGGGCTCAGCGCCTTGTCGAAGACCAGCGTCCGGTAATTCGAGTGCGGCTGGAAGAGTGGCGCGTCGTGTCCGTCGCTATGCAGGGCTCGACGGCGCTTGTGGTCCAGCCTTAGGTAATCGTCGATTGCTTCCTTGACGTCCGCGGGGAGCGGCCAAACCTCTTCCCTGCCGCCTTTGACCTTGCACTTGAGCACCCACCGCCCCTGCGTAGCCGTGATCGAGGAGCGCCGCAGCGAGCAGACCTCGGAAAGCCTGAGCGACAGCCGCAGCATGACGAGCAGCATCACGTAGTCCCGCGCGCCCTCGGGCTTTGTCTTGTCCGGGGAGGCTAAGAGGTGTCTGACCTCTTTCGGAGTAAGCGCACGCCCGGCCTGCTGC
>WUUC01138171.1_pt1 | contig 11344 bp, 11 predicted proteins | sample 6278441 | NCBI WGS metagenome assembly WUUC01 (sample SAMN13675441, study PRJNA597444) | soil metagenome | isolation source: soil | place: USA: Washington | collected 2017-10 | reverse complement strand
GGCGGAGAGGGAGGGATTCGAACCCTCGAGGCGGTTGCCCGCCTACACGCGTTCCAGGCGTGCGCCTTCGACCACTCGGCCACCTCTCCGAAGGCAGGAAAAGAGCGCGCACTATAGCGGAGCGACCCTCGGCATCAAGCAGGGCGCTCAGAGCCGCCCCAAAGCGCTCTGGCGGGCCGAATCGAGGGGGCAGGGCCACGTTCCGGAAAGGAATGTCACGCAAATTGGACCATGCGTGATTTGAACACGAGCGGGCAATCGCTTATGTAGGTTGGCGAGAAACCGGTTTCACCCGTCATGATGTTTTTGCGCATTTTGGGCGTTTGGCTGCTCCTGCTCGCCATGGTCGCTGCCGTCATGGATGCGACCAAGAGTCTCGCCGGAGGCGGCGAGTGGATCGTGACGCCGCTCTTGGAACAATGGGCGAGCTTGAGCCCCGCAACGCTTGCCGCTGTCAAAGCGGTCGTCGAGGCCAATGTCGGCTCGTTCTTTTGGGATCCGGTTCTGACGGAAATCCTGAAGTCCCCGACCTGGGGCGTTTTCGGCGTCCTCGGCCTTCTGCTCTATTGGGTCGGGCGGAGGCGCGCCCCGAAGGAAGTTTTCATCAACTAGCGCCAGCGTCCCGCTCGGCTTAGCCCAGGCCGCGCCGGCGAATGCCAGGAGGGCCCCGCAAATGTTCACGCTAAAGCGAAAGCCGCTGTCCATGCCGACGCCGGAAATGGCACTCCCCGGCCGGCGGCATCCGATCACGACGGCAGACCGCCATTTCGTCAGCGGTGTCCCCTTGAAAGGTCCATACCCTGAGGGATCGGCGCGGGCCATGTTCGGCCTCGGCTGCTTCTGGGGCGCCGAGCGCAAGTTCTGGAGCCTCCCCGGCGTCCTCGTTACCGCCGTCGGCTATGCGGGAGGTCTCACGCCCAATCCGACCTATGAAGAGGTGTGTACGGGCATGACGGGACACAACGAGACGGTCCTTGTCGTCTATGACCCGAAGCGCGTCAGCTATGGCGAGCTCCTCAAGGTCTTCTTCGAAAGCCACGACCCCACCCAAGGCATGCGGCAAGGGAACGATGTCGGCACACAATATCGCTCCGGCATCTATGTGTTCTCGCCGGAGCAGGAGCGCGAGGCGGAGGCGGCGAAGGAGAGCTACGAGGCGGCGCTGAAGACGCGCGGCTACGCGCCCATCACAACAGAAATCTTGCCGGCCTCCACCTTCTATTTCGCCGAGGATTATCACCAGCAATATCTTGCCAAGAATCCGCACGGCTATTGCGGGATCGACGGCACCGGCGTCGCCTGCCAAATCGGGACCGGCATCAGCGCCTAAGCGAGGTCGATGGCGTAGCGTTTTAGATCGTCAAGCTCGACGATGGTGAGGGTCGCCTCATGCGTCGCGCCAAGGATCACGCGCGGCGCCATGCCCGCCTCGAACGCCTCCTGCCAGCGCGCGGCACAAAGGCACCAGCGGTCGCCTGGAGACAGGCCCGGAAAATCGAATTCGGGCCGTGGGGTGGAGAGATCGTTGCCGCGCGACTTGGAGAATGCAAGGAACTCGGCAGTGACCTCGACGCAGACCGTATGCAGCCCGAGATCCTCCGGTCCCGTATGGCAACATCCGGAGCGGTAGAAGCCGGTGAGGGGGCGGTCGGAGCAGGGCTTCAGCACCTCGCCGAAAACGTTCCGCTGGGTGTCGGCTCCTCCATTTTCAAAGCTGGAACGCTCCTGCATTTCGCTTTTCCACACTACCGAGGGGCTGAGCTGAGAGCCTAAGGGGCCGGCTTTCGTTCGGGCAGCGGCACGGGTCCGGGTACAGGATCGAAGTCTGCGGTCTTTTTACCGCTCACCTGCGCTTTCAACAGCTGGAGCGAGACCGGATCGAGGCGCGGCGGCGGCGGTCCTGCGTCCTTGCTTGCTGCAGCGGCGAGCGTTGCCGGAGCCGTACCGTCGGCGGCGAGCGTCGGCGGTCCGCCCGCGTTCAGAACCGTCCGACAATCGCCAGGTAGATCTGCGAGGGTGAGCGCAGGCTTCTTTTTGGGCGGAGGCGGCCCCGGCTTCGGCGGCGCATGGAGTTCGGCTGCCCGAAGCATCTTGTACCACTCGGCAAGCTCTTTGCCGCAGCCGTCATCCCCGGTGGTCGGCTTCTGATTCTCGCAACCGGGCGCGCCCGGCGGACAGGCGAGGCGGACATGGAAATGATAGTAGTGATTCCACCAGGGCCGGACCTTGCCGAGCCAGCCACGGTCTCTGCCAGCCTGCTCGCAAAGGGCCTTCTTGATTGCTGGGTGGACGAAGATGCGGCTGACCTGCGGGTAGGACGCCGCCCGCTGGATGAGCCGCACCTGCATCTCACCCCAAACCTCGGGATCGATGCTGAAGGGGTCCTTCAGCATCGAGACGGCGCTCATGTTCTCGCGCTCCTCTTTCGTGAGGACACGGTTCGGCATCGGCGTGAGCCAAAGATCGGCGTCGAGGCCGATCTGGTGGCTCGTATGGCCCGTCACCATAGGGCCCCCGCGTGGCTGGGCCATGTCCCCAACGAGCAGGCCAGGCCAGCCGTCTTGCTCTCGCGCGTCCTTGGCCAGCCGCTCGAGGTAAGCGATCAGGCGCGGATGGCCCCAATTGCGGTTGCGCGACAGGCGCATGACCTGCCACTCGGGGCCGTTGATGGGAAGCGAGACCCCGCCCGAGAGACAACCCTTCGAATAGGAACCGATGGCGCGCGCTGCGAGCGGTGCGGGCCCGTTCACCGCCCCAAACAGCATCTTGGCGGGAGGCCCCTTCGGCGTCGCCACCTTCTTCTTTGCCGGCGGCCTCGGCTTCGGTATCGTCGCCGCACCGGAAAAATGCGAGCGCCATGACCAGATCGGCTCGGCAGACACCGCGCCGCAAACAACGAGCAGCGCTAGGCAGAGTGCCAGTCTCCGCATGCTGTTGCCTTGCTCTCCCTCTCCCCAGCGGGGACGGAACCTAGCACAAATCGTGGCGGCAATTGGGACGCTGTTTAGACCACGTTCAGAGGTGATCGACTACAGTAAACGAGGTCAGCTTTTCGGGGGAGGTGACACGAATGCCTGGCGCTATGCAAGTCGCGCAACGCTTCTTCTTTGTTCTTCTTGCCGGAGCACTTTGGCTCGCGCCCGGGTGGGCTGAAGCAAGCGTTGTTGCCAGGATCAATCTCTCCAGCCAGCGCATGGATGTCTATGTGAATGGGCAGCAGCGCCATTCTTGGCCGGTATCGACGGCGAGGCGCGGTTACCGCACGCCAGTCGGAACCTTTCGGCCGCATGCGATGAAGGTGTGGCATCGCTCGACCATCTATGACGGCTCGCCCATGCCCCATTCGATCTTCTTTTCCGGCAACTATGCGATCCACGGCTCGTACCATATCAGGTCCCTCGGGCGCCCCGCCTCGCATGGCTGCGTGCGTCTGCATCCGCGGAACGCAGCCGCGCTCTATTCGCTTGTCCGCCGATACGGCGCCGGAAACACGGTGATCAGGATCACCCCCTAGTCGGAGTTATCCGGAACAGTTGGAAGGCGGGCGCGCGCCGCCAAAGCGACCGGCCGCCCAATCCAGCATGGCCCCTACACTGTCGCGCGCTGCATAGGTGTGGGGTGTGCCCGGCATTACGACGTAATGCACCGGCGTTCCCTGCTTGCAGAGGGCAACGGCGAATTGCTTCGTAATCTCAGGGCGAACGGTGGTGTCCGCCGTTCCCTGTGAGATGAAGACGGGAACATGCTGCCGGACCTGGCCCGGGGTGTTGCGAGCCATGATGGATTTCCACGGCTCGACCTCCGTGGGGTCCGCCGCGAGGTATTTCTCCTGCTGCAACGGGCGTTCTTGGCGATCGATGGCAAGGAACTCAGGAAGCGACTCGATGCAGTCCCTCGCGATTCTCAAATAAACGGGCATAGCCGCCGGTTCTACGACCTGATTGGCGGAGAGGCCGTAGAACTTCGACCAGGCGTAGATCACCATAGAAGTGAGCTCCCGGCCGGTGGGACTGCTCCTGTCGGCGTCAAAGAGCTCGGCAAGATATGTCGCCGGTGCTGCGGCGGCGACGCCGACGAGGTTCAGCTCCGGCGCGTAGCGTTGGGAGATCTGTCCGGTAAACAGTGAAGCATGGCCGCCTTGGCTGTGCCCCCAAACGATGTATCGGTCGGTCGCGCCCGTGTCCGGTAAATTGCGCGCGGCGCGGACCGAGTCGATTACCGCACGCGCCTCGCTTTCCCCGACGAGGAAGGGGTGAATGCTGTTGGTGCCCAGCCCAGGGTAGTCTGTGGCGACGACCACATAGTTCCTGGCGAGCATCTGCGCGAGGCCGAAGATCATGCCGGCGTTGTCCGGCATGAGAGATGGGGCGCAGGCTGAAACCACCCCGACAGTCGGGTGCGCCCAGGCGATGACGTTGCGGCCACCTGCGGGCGGCGCGCCTGCCGGAATGTAGATTGCGCCGGATACGGCAATGGGTTTCCCGTGGATGTCGGTGGACCGGTAGAGAATGCGGAAGGCATCGGCGCCCGACCCCATCGGACCTCCGCCCGTCAGCGGCCAAACGCGAATGATGGTGCCGGGTTTTCCTGGAATCTCGCCGGGGCCGACGTCGTAAAGCGCCTCGGCCTCTCCGCCTCCCAGGGCTAAGGCAACCGCAAAAGCAAAAGCGCGCAACAAGTCTTCCGGGCGACGCATCAGACCCCCTTTGCCAATGGCGGGCGATGATAACGGCGCCCCGCCGCCACAACAATCGAAGTCCCATGCTCTTGCCCAAATCCTTGTTGAGCGTCAGAAGACTTGCGAGAAACTATCGTTCGTCAATCAGCGCTTCAGGTTTTGTCGCCGGCGGCGCTTCTCAGAAGGACTAGCGGAAATATCAATGTCATCAGGCGCGACCACGCTCGACCTCTTTCTAGACCGCATCGGCGGCTTTCCCACGCCCTTCTCAATCGAACTTCCGAGCGGCGAGAATCGGACATTCGGTCAGGGCAAGCCCGAGTTCCGCGTCGGCCTTCGCAACGAAAAGGCGCTGAAGGCGCTCCGCACGCTCGACGAAGGCGATATCGCCGAAGCGTATCTCGAGGGTGACATGGACATCGAAGGTGACATGCTGAAGCCGTTTGCGCTCCGCGCGTCGCTCGACGATCGTCACCCGCTCGTGGCGGCATGGCGTTTCGTTCAGCCACTCTTGTTCGGGCAGGTCTACACCAACAAGCGCGCCATAGCCTCGCATTACAATTCCGATCCGAAGCTGTTCCTGAGCTTTCTCGATCCGGTGTTTCCCGCCTACAGCCAAGGCATTTACGAGAAGGACGAAGAACCGCTGTCGCGGGCGCTCGAGCGGAAATTCGATTGGGCGATCGAGAAATGCGAGTTGAAGCCTGGCAGCCGTGTGCTCGAGATCGGTCCCGGTTGGGGCGCCTTTGCGGGGCACGCCCTCCAGGCGGATGTGCGCTTCACCGGCATCACCAACTCAGAAGTGTCTCAGTCTTTTCTGCGCGACAAGCTCGCGAATTTCGGTGATCGGTCCGACATCCTGCTTACCGATTTCTACGACTTTGAGCCGAAGGAGCGGTTCGACTCGATCGTCATCATGGGCGTGATCGAGCACCTCCCGAATTATCTTCGCGTGCTCAAAAAGTTTTTCCGGCTGCTCAAGCCGGGCGGTTTCGTGTTCCTCGACGGCAGCGCCGCGCGTAAGAAATACGAACTCTCCACCTTCATGGTCCGGCACATCTATCCGGGGAACCATTCCTTCCTCGTGCTCGACGATTTCCTCGACAAGCTTGCCAAGACCGAATTCGAGCTGATGGAAGTGCGGAACGACCGCTGGAGCTATTTCCTCACCTTCAAACAGTGGGCGCTGAACCTCGAGGCGAACAAGGAATTCGTGCAGCGGACCTTCGGCGATTTCGAGTTCCGCAAGTTCAGGCTCTATCTCTGGGGCGCCGCCTATGAGTTCCTCGCCCGCAACCTCGATTGCTACCGCCTCGTTCTCTACAAGCCCAAAGAAGCGGATTGAGGGTAAGCGGGGGACACGCCGTTCATTGATCCTCTCGCGCCGCAATGTCTTGTCGGCCGCCGGCGCTGCTGGCGGGGAACGAGCGCTACGTCGCGAACACACCGCAGCAGGGAGACTATTCCGCCGCTCGCATCGCCGGAGCGGAGGTTACGAATCCCATCGCCGCCATCCTGAGCTGCTCGGACAGCCGCGTGCCGGCCGAGATCATCTTCGATCAGGCGCCCGGCGATCTCTTCGTCACGCGGGTCGCTGGGAACGTTCTCAACGAGGACAGCCTCGCCAGCCTCGAATATGCGGTGAAGTATTTGGCGGTTCCGCTCCTCATGGTCCTCGGTCACGCCGATTGCGGAACCCTGATGCTCGCGACACAAATGGTACGGCAGCGCGCCGATCTGCCCGGGCGGCTGGCTGGCCTGATCAAATCCCTTCAGCCGGCGGTAATCCGCGCATGGGCGTCATCCGCGGGACCTCGCCGCCGCCGCGATCGAGGAGAACGTGAAGATGAATGCGAAGCGCCTGGCGAAGGAGCAGCCCATTCTGTCGGAGGCGCTTGCCTCAGACAAAGTGCGCGCCGTGGGGGCCTTGTTCGATGCCGCGAGCGGCAAGGTGAAGCTGCTCTAACGGCGACAATAAAAGCCGGCGGCGGAGGCTACCGGCCTCCGCGGACCAGCGACATCGAAGACCCCTACGGGCAAATCATGCGCCAGTGCGTCATGACTCCGCGCCGCCAATAGCAGCCCGGATAAAGCGGCTCTCCCAAATCCGGGGCATTCGGCGGAACGCGGCCCCTGCCGCTCGGGGACCAGACGCAGCGTAAAGGACCGCAGGCCCAGCCTCCTTTGCCGGTCGGGCCCAGCTTCGCTCCGGCCTCGGACGCGGACCCCCGAAGCCATGCCGCCTCCGCCTGCGGACCTGCGATCAACGTGACCGCCGCAAGGAGTAAGGCCGTCAAAAAGACTCGTCTCATGGTCGCATCCTCCTCATTGGACGCGGGTAACAATGTATGCGGTCTAACGCAGGAGCGGCCTTCCGGTCCAGAGTCGCCTGAGCAATCGCTTAATCGCTCGAATGCAACCGGGGCCGCCTCCTGGAAATTATCGCTCGGCGCAAGCAACGGTGCTATGCCGATGCACCGCACACCGCGCGCAAGGAGACGTGCCGGAGGCTCGCGATGGCGCTGCGAAATCCCATGCCGATCTTCACCTCAAACACCGAGGGGCGCGTCGCGCTTCTGCAGGGTCTCCTCATAGGCGCGCTTGTCATTGCCGGGCTTTATGTCGGCCGCGAGGTTCTGCTCCCGCTTGTGGTCGCCATCCTCCTCAGCTTCGTCCTCACGCCACCTCTCCTTCTGCTCCGTCGCCTGAAGGTGCCGCATATCCCTGCGGTAATTCTCGTCGTGGCGCTTGGATCCCTAGTCATTTTCTCACTCGGTTGGGTGCTGGCGGAGCAGGGCACCCAACTCGCCGAGAACTTTCCCCGCTATCAGGCAGCCCTCTCGGAAAAAGTGAGGGTTTTGCGGAAGTCGGCGGAATCTTCAGGGCTCATCGAAAGGGCGAGTGAGGCCGTGAAAAGCCTCGAGCGGATGGCTCAGCTTGACGACGGATTGGATGCGCCTGCGTCCGGCGTGGCCCCGAGTGCGAAGAAGCAGCCGGACCCGCTGCCGGTGGAGATTCGTGAAGCAGAGCCGGAGCCGCTCGAAATCCTCCAGGAGGTTGCCGGCACCGTCCTCCCGCCGCTCGCGACCGCCGGGCTGATCGTCCTGTTCATGATCTTCATTCTCATGCAGCGCGAGGACCTGCGTGACCGGCTGATTCGGCTCATGGCGCCGTCGGACCTTCAGCGCGCCACCGCCACCATGACCGACGCCGCAAACCGGCTCAGCCGGTACTTTCTCAGTCAGGTGCTGATCAACGCGTCGTACGGCGCCTTTATAGGTCTCGCGCTCTGGGCCATCGGCGTTCCGAGCCCGGTCGGCTTCGGCATTTTCGCAATGCTGATGCGCTTCGTCCCCTATATCGGCTCCTTCATCGCCGCCGCGCCGCCGATGTTGCTTGCGGCGGTGGTCGATCCGGGCTGGACGACGGTGCTCGGCGTTGGCGCGCTCTTCCTCGTCTCCGAGCTGATCATGGGGCAGGTGGTGGAACCGCTCGTCTACGGCCACGGCACGGGCCTTTCCCCGATCGCTGTCGTCATCGCGACCGTGTTCTGGACGTGGCTCTGGGGACCGCTTGGCCTCCTCCTTGCCATGCCTCTGACAGTGTGCCTCGTCGTGCTCGGCCGGCATGTGGACGAGCTGAAATTCCTGGAGGTGTTGCTCGGCGACGCTCCGGCGCTCACGCCCGCGCAGGGATTCTATCAGCGCACGCTGATCGGCGATCCCGCCGAGGCCACCTATCACGCCGAGATGAGCCTTAAAGCCGGAAATCCGCTCGTCTCCTATCTCGATGATGTCGCGCTGGAGGGACTGAGGATGGCTCAGCGGGACGCCGACCGGGGTGTGCTCGATACGGTGCGCATGCAGCGCATCAAGACGACCGTCGCCGAGGTGATGGACGATCTTTCCGAATACGAGCCGCGGCGATGGTTTCGGAAGGTGGTCGAGCAGCCGCTTCCGGGCAATGGACGGCCCCCCGAAGGCAACGGCGAGATGGCCGGCGGTCTCGCGTCGCTCAACATCGCTGAAAAGGAAGAGGAGGAACATCTGCGAGTCCTGGAACCGGCCGAGCTTGCCCCCGGCTGGGAGGACGAAGAGGCGATTCTGTGCATTGGCGCTCGCACGGCGCTGGATGAGGCCGCAGCCGCCATGCTCGCGGGGGTTCTCGCAAGGTACGGACTGAAAGTCACCGTGCTTGGCGACGCTCTTTCGGCGGGGAGCATCGTCTCTCTGGAATCATCCAAGACGAAACTCGTTTGGCTCTCTTACCTGGCTGCTGGAGGGGGAGAGACGCAGATCCGCTACCTCATCCGGCGCTTGAGGCGCATCCTGCCGGCAGGCGCGACCGTCCTTGTCGGTTATTGGACAGGGGATCCGGAGGGGAGTGCCTTCAGGGCCGTGGAGAAAACCGCGGGCGCCGATGCTTACGCCACGACCCTCACGGACGCAGCAGAAATTTGCGTCAGGGCCGCCCAAGGGCTTTCTCCCGAAGAGGGGAAGAACACCCCGCGCGTCGCCTAGTTCTTTCTTACAGCGCGGCGAAGCCGACATTCACCCGGTCGAGAAAATTGGCCGTGTAGCTCGCGCAGAGAAAGGGGATGAGCCGAAGGACCGCTTTGCGAATGGCGCTGTCGGCGAGCTCCGGCATGGGCGCGAGCCCACGCGCCCTCTTGCCGGGCGGCCAGTGAGCCAGCGACGATGCGGAGCGGCTAACGTCGCAGGCTGAGCTTGGCGGTGCCGATGCCGCTCGTCACCGTCACGGAGAGGCTGCCGCCATTGTGGATCAGGAGAACCCTTCCTGCGCCTTTATGGCTCGTGCTCTCGACGGATCCCGTATAGCGGTTGCCGCCCGAGCTCGAGAGCTTGCCGACCAGCTCATAGCGGCCATTCTCGGTCGCGCAGGTCGAGGTATAGGTGTAGGACGCGCCGCCTGCCTTCGTGTAGCGGACGCGGCAGCGCACCTGATCGGTCGAGCCTTTGTAGGTGACGGTGCCGGTCCCGTTCCAAGCGCCCTCCAAGGAGGATGCGGCCTGAGCGCCGGTTCCCCAAGAAGCGAGAGCGAAGGCCGAGGCGGCAACAACAATGCCCAAAGCAATACGCATGATCACTCCCTCTATGGTCCATGTCGTGAGAGACTGGGCGGTAATCTATGCATCTCCGGTGCTTCGGAAAAGACCTGCCGGATTGCAAAAATCGCCTTGTCCCCAGGGCGGGCGAGACCCTCACGCCGATGTGTTTCAGCCTTTCCTCAGCGTTGGGCTCGCCGGACCCTCTTATCGCTCAGTGGTGACGGATTGTTGTGAATGGCGTGCGACGGGCCTCGGCATGCCTACCGAGCGGCCCTTCGGAGCCTAGTTCCCGTCCATCTTGAGGGCCGCGATGAACGCTTCCTGCGGGATCTCGACCCGGCCGAAGCTGCGCATCTTCTTCTTCCCCGCCTTCTGCTTCTCGAGCAGCTTCCGCTTGCGGGTGATGTCGCCGCCATAGCATTTGGCCGTCACGTCCTTGCGCAGCGCGCTGATCGTCTCGCGCGCGATCACCTTCGAGCCGATCGCGGCCTGGATCGGAATTTTGAACAGGTGCCGAGGGATGAGGTCCTTCAGCTTCTCCACCATGGCGCGGCCGCGCGCCTCCGCACGCGAGCGATTGACGATCACCGATAGCGCATCCACCGGTTCGTTATTGACGAGCAGCGACATCTTCACGAGATCGCCCTCCTCATAGCCGGTGATGTGGTAGTCGAAGGAGGCATAGCCGCGCGAGACGGATTTCAGCCGGTCGTAGAAATCGAAAACGACCTCGTTGAGCGGCAGCTGATAGACGACCATGGCGCGGGAGCCGGCGTAGCTCAAATTCGTCTGTCTGCCCCGCCGGTCCTCGCAGAGCTTCAGCACCGATCCTAGGTGCTCGTCGGGGACGAGGATCGTCGCCTCGATCCAGGGCTCCTCGATTTTGGCGACGCGCTGCGTTTCGGGCATGTCGGCCGGATTGTGCAGTTCCAACATCGTGCCGTCCGTCAGGTACACGCGATAGATGACCGACGGCGCGGTTGCGATGAGGTCGATGTCGAATTCGCGTTCGAGCCGCTCGCGGATGATCTCGAGATGCAGGAGGCCGAGGAAGCCGCAGCGGAAGCCGAAACCGAGCGCCGCCGATGCTTCCATCTCATAGCTGAAGCTCGCATCGTTCAGCCGGAGCTTGCCGACCGCCTCGCGCAAACCTTCGAACTCGCTGGAATCGACGGGAAATAGCCCGCAGAACACGACCGGCTGAGCCGGCTTGAAGCCGGCAAGCGGCTCCGCGGCCGGGCGGCGCTCTTCCGTCACCGTATCGCCGACGCGGGTATCGGCGACCTGCCGGATCGAGGCGGTGAAGAAGCCGATCTCCCCGGGGCCGAGCGAATTTCGCATCTCCTGCTTCGGGCGGAAGATGCCGACGCGATCGACCTGATAGGCGCCCCCGGTCGACATCAGCCGGATGCGTTGACCCTTCGTCAGCCTCCCGTCGAAGATGCGGACGAGGACCACCACGCCGAGATAGGCGTCGTACCAGCTGTCGACGAGCAGCGCTTTCAGCGGCTTTGCCGCGTCGCCCCTGGGCGGCGGCAGGCGGCTGACGATCGCCTCGAGCACCTCCTCGACGCCGCGCCCTGTCTTCGCGGAGATTT
>WUUC01059293.1_pt1 | contig 11344 bp, 10 predicted proteins | sample 6278441 | NCBI WGS metagenome assembly WUUC01 (sample SAMN13675441, study PRJNA597444) | soil metagenome | isolation source: soil | place: USA: Washington | collected 2017-10 | reverse complement strand
GCGGCGATCGTGGGCGGCATCGCGAACTTCCACAAGCTGCCATTCACGCTCTCGGAGGTCAACCATGCCCTGTACAACGCCGTGTTCCGCGCTGCGGTACAGGAGGGGATCGAGCGCTTCACGTACGTTTCCTCGAGCATGGTCTTCGAGCGCGCCGAGCAGTTCCCGACGCGGGAGGAGCACCTCGGGGACTGCCCTCCGCCGCGTTCGGCATACGGCTGGTCGAAGCTCTCCGGCGAGGTCTACTGCCGTGCCGCGCACGACGAGCACGGCCTCCCGTTCACGATCTGCCGCCCGTTCAACGCCTACGGCCCCGGAGAGCTTCCCGACGCCGAGCCCGGCATCGCCCACGCCGTGCCCGACCTGATCCGGAAGTCGCTCGCCCGCGAGCGGCCGTTGCCGATCTTCGGCTCGGGCGAGCAGACGCGCACCCTCACGCACGTCGAGGACATCGCCGACGGCATCGTGACCGCGATGGCCCATCCGGAGGGCGAGAACGAGGATTTCAACGTATCCGCGGCCGAGGAGCTGACGGTGGCGGAGATCGCCCGCATCTGCTGGGAGGCCTGCGGGAACGCGGCCGACGAGCTCGAGCTCGAGCATCTGCCGAGCTTCGAGGTCGACGTACAGCGTCGCTGGCCGTCGGTCGAAAAGGCGGAGCGGCTGCTCGGGTGGCGCGCACGGATCGGCGTGCGCGAAGGGATCGAGGAGACGGCACAGTGGCTCGCCGCGCACTGATCACCGGCATCACCGGCCAGGACGGCTCCTACCTCGCCGAGCTGCTTCTCGAAAAGGGCTACGAGGTCCACGGGATGGTGCGGCGCTCGTCGACCGAGAGGTTCGAGCGAATCGAGCACCTGCGCGAACGCATCACGTTGCACCAAGGCGACCTGCTGGATCAGCGCTCCCTCGTGGACGCGCTCCGCGCGAGCCAGCCCGACGAGGTGTACAACCTCGCCGCGATGTCGTTCGTCGCCGTGTCGTGGATCCAGCCGACGCTGACGGCCGAGTTCACGGGCGTCGGCGTGACCCGGATGCTCGAGGCGGTGCGCGAGGCCCGTCCCGAGGCGCGCTTCTACCAGGCGTCCTCGAGCGAGATGTTCGGCAAGGTGCGGACGACCCCCCAGGACGAGCAGACACCGTTCTATCCCCGGTCGCCCTACGGGGTGGCGAAGGCCTACGGGCACCACATCACGGTCAACTACCGCGAGTCCTACGGGCTCTTCGGCTGCTCGGGCATCCTCTTCAACCACGAGTCCCCTCGCCGCGGCCTGGAGTTCGTGACGCGCAAGATCACGTGGCACGCGGCCGCGATCGAGGCCGGCAGGGCGAGCGAGCTCAGGTTGGGCAACCTCGACGCGAAGCGCGACTGGGGCTACGCGGTCGACTACGTCGACGCGATGTGGCTGATGCTCCAGCAGGACGAGGCGGACGACTACGTGATCGCCACCGGCCACACCCATACGGTGCGCGAGTGCGTCGAGCTCGCCTTCGACCGCGTGGGGCTCGACTGGCGGGACCACGTCGTGATCGACGAGTCGCTCAAGCGGCCGGCCGAGGTCGACCTGCTCGTCGGGGATCCGTCGAAGGCCGAGCGCGAGCTCGGCTGGACGCCCCGTACCAGCTTCGAGGAGCTGATCGCCCTGATGGTCGACGCCGATCGCGAGCTGCTCAGGACCTGAAGCGCTCGTAGGCGGCCACCGTCGCGTCGACGCAGCGCTTCCACGAGAAGCGAGCCGCGCGCTCGAGGGCGCGGCACCGCAAGTTTTCCGCGAGGGCCGGATCGCCGAGCACGCGCTCGACGGCCTCCGCCAGCGCCGCGTCGTCCGTCGGATCGACGAGCAGGCCGGCGTCGCCGACGACCTCGGGCAGGCTGGTCCGGTCCGAGCAGACCACCGGGGTGCCGCAGGCCATCGCCTCCAGCGGCGGAAAGCCGAAGCCCTCGTGCAGCGAGGGGAACACGAACGCGGCGGCGCCGCGATAGAGGCCGACGAGGTCCTCGTCCGCGATCCGGCCGGCCAGGTGGATGCGTCCGCGAGCGCTCGAGCCGTCGACGAGCCGCACCAGCTCGTCGTCGCGCCAGCCGCGCGCGCCGGCGATCACGAGCCGATGGCCCCCTTCCAGCCGCTCGAACGCACGGATCGCCCCCTCGATGTTCTTGCGGGGCTGGAGCTTGCCCACCGTCAGCAGGTAGCGGCTCTCCCCGACGCCGAGCCGGGCGAGCAGCTCGTCCGGGCGGGGGCCGGGCGAGAAGCGCTCGTCGACGCCGTAGTACGTCACCAGCACGCGGTCCGGATCGAGCGCGAACACGTCCAGGATCTCGCGCCGCGAGTGCTGAGAGCACGTGAGCACTCCGGCCGCGGCGTCCAGCATGCGGCCGAGCAGCAGCTTCGTATGCCACACGTTGCGGCGGGTGAACCACTCCGGCCGGCTCAGCGGCATGACGTCGTTGACCGACACGACCACCGGGACGTCGCCGCGGCGCGCCGGTGCGAGCGCGACCGGGCAATGCAGGAGATCGGCTCCGAGCGCTCGCGCTCTGCGCGGCAGCTCGAGCGGGAACCACGCGAGCTCGCGCACCAGGCCCCGCAGGACCGGCGAGCGCGGCCCGCGCTCGGGCTGTGCGAGACGGACGAGGTCCACCCGCCCGTCGCTCCTGAGGCCGGACTCGAGCATCGTGATCGCCCGAGCCGCGCCGGTGCCGTCCATCTCGAGTGCGGTCGTCTCGTACGCGACGCGCAGGCGGGTCACTCCAGGTCGTCCTCGCGGAGCATGTGGCCGGCGTCGACCGCGCGGCGCAGGCGCTGCCCGACGACTCGCGGGCGCTCGCTGCTGGGAATGCCCGTTCCCGGCTTGAGCGCCACGAGATGCTCGTCGCCGACCACCTCCCCGGCCTCGAGGCGCCGGGTGGTGACCAGGCTGCGCGTGAACAGCCTGCGCATGTCGTCGAGGCCGGCCGCCGCGTCGTCCTTGTCGACCGGCGAGGCCAGGGCGGCGTCGATCGTCCGCGCCCCCGCCACGAGCCGGCGCAGCTCGGCCGGGGTGACCGAGGCGGGGACATCGGGCCCGAACATGTCGCGGCTCAGCGTCACGTGGACCTCGAGCACGCGGGCCCCGAGCGCGACAGCCGCGAGCGACGGGTAGATCGTTCCCGAGTGGTCGGAGAGGCCGGCGGCGCAGCCGTACCGCTCCGCGATCTCGGGCACGACGTTGAGACCGAGCCGCTCGGGCGGAACCGGGTAGGCGGAGGTGCACTGGAGGACGGCCAGGTCGCGAACGCCCCCCGCGCGTAACAGGGCGACCGCATCGTCCAGCTCCTGCCACGGGCTCATGCCGCTCGACAGCAGCACGGGCCCACCGGCCTCGGCCACACCGGCGAGCAGCTCGCGGTTCGCCACCTCGCCGGAGGCGATCTTCCAGGCCGCCACGCCGACCCGCCGGAGCAGGTCGACCGCCGCCAGGGAGAACGGGGAGCTGAGGAAGGCCAGGCCCCGATCGACCGCATGCTCGCGCAGGCCCGCCCAGTGCTCGGCGCTGAACTCCATGCGCTCCCAGTACTCGTAGCGGCTGGCGTCCTGAGGGCTGAACCGGATCCTCCACTGCTCGCTGGGGTGGCTCTCCTCGGCCGCTATGTGGGTTTGGAATTTCACGGCGTCCGCACCGGCGTCCGCGATCGCGTCGACGAACGCGTGCGCCAGCCCCAGGCTACCGTCGTGCGCCTGGGCGACCTCGCCGATCACGATGGGCCGAGCGGACCAGTCGAGGAGGTCCATGCCCAGCGCTACGGTTGCTGCCCGCTGATGACGTCCATCACCGAGCACTCTACGACCGCGGCGGCGGCGATCCGGACGTCGCAGCGTCGGATCTCGTGACGGAGACCGGCTTCGGCCGGCAGCGCCTGATCCAGGTGCTGCTCACCGGCACGCTGCTGGTCGTCGCGATGCTCATGGGCCTCGCTGGCCAGGCGCTGATCGCGTATTTCTTCGGCGCCGGGGGACGGAGTGACGCGCTGTTCCTGGCGCGGGACGTGAGCGACCTCGCGGCCAAGGCGCTGCTGACTGCGCAGGCGATCGGCGTGCTCGTGCCGTTCGTGATGTCGGTAAGCAGCCGGCAGGACCAGCCTGTCGCCGATCGGGCGCTCGCGGCCATCCTCACGACCGCGGCGCTGGCGGCGTCGGTGCTTGCCGCCTTGGTCGTGGCCCTGGCCGACCCGCTCGTGAGCGTGCTCGCCCCCGGATTCGAGCCGGCGACCGCCGACCGCGCCGTCGGCCTGCTCCGGATCATGGCCCCGATGGCGCCGTTCGTGGCGGTGGCCGCACTCGCCGCGGCCGCCCTTCAGGCTCGCCAGCGCTTCGGACGGGCGATGCTCGCGAGCGTCGTGGGGGGAGCCGGCGTGGTCGCCGCGATGCCCATCCTGGTGCACCTGTGGGGGGTGGAGGGCGCCGCGGCGGCGATGACCTTCGGCGCCGTGGCCCAGGCGGTCTCCGCGTGGGGGTTCCTGCTCGTCGATGGTGTCCCGGCCGCCGTCCTCCCGTGGCGGGAGCGCACGCACGTCGAAGACTTCCTGCGGCGGACGCTCCCGCTTTTCCCCTACGCGGCCGCCGCTCAAGGCAGCGGGATCCTGCTGCGGATCGCTGCGTCGATGCTCGCGACCGGGCTGTACGCCGCCTTCGCGCTGGCTTACCGGCTCTACCGCTCGGTGATCAGCCTGCTGCTCGCACCCGTTCAGCAGGTCCTGCTGCCCGCGCTGAGCACCAGCGAGGCGCGCGACCGCCGCGCGGCCGCCGACGACGAGCTCGTGGCCACCCTGCGCTACGTCGCGTTCCTGCTCGTCCCCGTGACCGTCGCGCTCGCCGCACTCGGCGACGAGACGGTAAGCGCGGTCTTCGAGCGTGGCGCCTTCACGGCCCGCGACACCGATCGCACGGGCACGCTGCTGTCCCTGTTCGCGCTCGCGGTACTGCCGAACGCCGTCTACGTGCTGCTCGAGCAGGCAGCGTACGCCCGCCGTCACACCCGGCTCGTGGTACGGACGAACGTCGCGCTCGAGGTGATCCAGGGCGCGCTCTACATCCCGCTGGTGCTGGCCCTGGGCGCCTCCGGCATTCCGGTGGCCTCGCTCGTCGCGGCCGTCACCGCCGCGATCGTCTACACCCGCGAACTGCGCCCCGCACCGCTGCGGGCACATGTGCCGTTCGCCGGCCGCCTCGCGCTCTGCGCGCTCGCGATGCTCGCCGCCGTGCTGGGAGCCGCCGCGCTCGTGGCAGCCGCCTTCGACCCCGACCCCGGCGTCGCCCAGCTGCTCGTCATCGGGCCGGCGACGGTCACTGGCGCGGCGGCGTACCTGCTCGCGGCCGCGCTGTTCCGGCTCCACGAGCCCCGGCGCCTCGCCGAGCTCATGCTCCAGCTCGCGAGCCGCCGCTAGTAGCCTCGATGCGCGTGCGGTTCTTGTTCACGACGATCCAGTTCCTCGAGAGCGTCGGCTGGGGCAGGGTGGGGACCGAGCTTCTGGCTCGCGGCCACGACGTCTCGCACCTCGCGATCTCGCGCCGCTCGGCGGCGGCCCTCCGCGACACGGGGGCCGACGCCTACGTCCTGGCCGAGCGCGTCCGTGCCCTGGGGGAGGTCGACGTCGCACGGGAGGCCGCGCGCATCGAGGCGCGGTACCCGATTCCCTCCCTGCGGTCGGTCTATCTGTCCGATCCGGTCAGCCGCGGTCGCGACGAGGCGTGGCTCGTCGACCGCACCGTCCGCCATTTCCTCACGCTCGAGCGGCTGTTCGACGAGGTGCGGCCCGACGTGCTGGTGCCCGAGGTCGGGTCGGAGACGATGCGCACCGCCGCGCACTTGGTCGCGCTCGACCGCGGGATAACGACCTTGTTCGTATTCCTGACGATCTTCCCGCGGCCGCTGCGGCTTTACATCGACACGCCGCACGCGCCGATCGTCGCCCCCGACGAGGTCCGCAGGCTGGAGCCCACCGAGCGTGAGGAGGTCGAGGCGTTCATACGTAGCTATATCGAACGCGACCGGCCCACGCTGGCGCACCGGCGCGCAACGATCACGCCGGCGAAGCTGCGCGACTTCGCGCGCCACGTCGCCGTCCGGGCGACGGCCGAACGCGACAACGAGTACTTGCGGCCCTCGCGGTTCGTGGCCAACTTCGCGAAGCAGCGCGCTCGCGCGCGGCTCTCACGGCGCCTCCACGAGCCACTGCCGGCCCGCCCGTTCGTGTACTTCCCCCTGCATGTCACGGACGACTTCAAGGTCAAGCGCGTGATCCCCCACTGCGTCGACCAGGCGTATCTGATCGAGATGGTCGCCGACATGCTGCCGCAGGGGGTGGATCTCGTGCTCAAGGAGCACCCCGTGTCGATCGGCCGCAATCCCGTCGGCTTCCTGCGTCGCCTCACGCGCCGCAAGAACGTGCACCTCGTGGATCCGCACGTGTCGTCGCACGAGCTGATCCGGCGGGCACGGGCGGTCGTCGTGATCTCCTCAACGGTCGGTCTCGAGGCGCTGCTGCACGGGCAGCGGGTCCTGACGATGGGGCAGCCGTTCTACTCGGGGTATGGCGTCACCGTCGACGTCGACTCCTTCCGCGAGCTGCCGGAGGCGGTTCGCCGCGTGCTCGACTTCGAGCCCGATCGCGAGCGTACGCTGGAGGTGCTGCACGCCATGATGCGCAGCACGGTGCCGGGCAAGCCCGCCGGCGTCGATCCCTCGCCGGAGAACGCCTTGGAGCTGGCGAGGTCGCTCGAGGCTCGCGCGGAGGCGGCACGCGCGGGCGCCCGCCAGCCCGAGCTGCTCCTACCGGCCTGAGCGCTCGGCGAGAAAGCGCGCGAAGGCCAGGTCGAGCGGCGTGTTGACGTCGAGCGACCGCTCCTGCGGCATCGGGTAGCCGAGCGTCTCCTCGGCGACCAGCCTGCCGCCCTCCAGCACCGCGCGGCGACTGGCGTAGACCGCGCCGTTGCGACTCCAGAGCACGGGGAGGTCATGCGAGGGGGTGAGCGCGTCGTCGCGCAGGAACGGCACCAGGCGGTCGCCTTCGAGCAGCTTGAGCTTGAGCGGGTGCACGGTGTCGTCGATGCGCGACACGGTCACGACCGAGGCCGCGCCGCTCGTCTCCAGGAGCCGAAGCGCTCCCGCGATGTCCTCCGGCTCGGTGAACGGCGTCGTGCACTGGATGACGGCGAGCGCGTCGAACGTCTCTGGCGTCGTGTCGAGCGCATGCCGAGCCACGTCGTAGGCGAGCGCACGATCGGCCGCCAGCTCCGGCGGACGGCGCAGGGCGAGGACTTCCAGGCCCTCGGCCTCGGCCAGCACGTCCTCGCTGTCGCTCGACAGGACGATCGTGTCGAGCGCCCCGCTGGCCAGCGCCGTCTCCAGCGCCCGCCGGACGAGAGAGCGGCCGCCGAGCAGCTCAAGGTTCTTGCCGGGCACGCGCCGGGAGCCACCCCGCGCGGGTACGAGGCCGAGCGTGCGCACGGAGCTACCGCGCCGCGGCCCGGGTCGACCAGATCTCGTCGAGGAGCCGGTCCGCTCCCGCGCCGAGATTCGCCCAGTCGGGCTCGCGAGGCGTGTCAGCGCGTGCCAAGAACCCCCAGTGGCCGTCGTCGCTCAGCCGCTCCGCGACGATCTCGAACCCGGTGGCGACGAGGTAGGCGCGACCCGTGGGGCGCGTGAGATAAAACGGATGGTCGACCTTGACCGCCCGCTCGATCGCCCCGTTCGCACGCAGGGCGAACGCCACGTCGAGCACGTCCACGAAGACGTGCCCGCCCGGCGCTGTCACGGCCCGCAGCCGGTCGAGCGTGCCGCGCGCGTCCAGCAGATGGTCGATCGTCTGGCACAGCAGCACGAGGTCCCACGTGCGGCCGCCGGGGTCGAGGTCCTCGGCGAACCCGCCGATCGTCTCCATCCCGCGCGAGGCGGCGACACCCAGCTCGTCGGGCGCGGGATCGAGCACGGTGGCGCGCGCGCCGAACCGCGCCCGGACGCCGTCGGCGACCACGCCGGTCGAGCCGCCGATGTCCAGCACCGAGGCCGGCGTCGCCGGGAGCGCGTGCTCGAGGAAGGCGACGAGGTCGTCTGTGTAGCCGGCCTGGTCGTCCTGCAAGGTGTTCGCGTCGATCGTGCGGCCGTGATAGGCCGATACGAGCGGGCGGTAGACGTCGCGATAGAAGGCCTCGTACTCCCCTGCCGTCAGCCGCGGCGCCAGGAACCCGAGCCCGCACCGCGAGCACAGCACGGCCCGCTGGTCGTAGCCGTAGCGGTCGATGCGCGAGATCTCGACGAGCTGAGAGGAGCCGCAAAGGTTGCAGGCGCCGGGGTCCTCGCGCTGGCACGCCGCCGGGTCGAACCCGAGCGCCGCGATGCGGCCCGCGCGGCCGTCGGTGGTCGTCTGCACGCCCGCGACGTTAGCTTCTGCGCTCACCGACGTACGTGTACTCGGAGAACAGGACGCCATTGAGCCACGCGAGCGGCGGCCGTAGCAACGCGCGCGCCCGCCGGGTCCGCCACCCTCCCGAGGCCCGGTGCTTGCTGGCTGTCAGGCCAGCAGCACTTAGGTGGCGCAGGTAACCGGCGGCGTCGTACTCGTGCTCGAACGACCCATGCTCGTCCTCCTCGCCGTGATCCCGCGAGCGGCGCAGGAGCGACAGCGTCGGCTCGCGCGTCAGCACCAGGCGACCTCCGGGCCGTAGCAGGTCGCGGGCAACGCGGGCCAGCGCGACGGGATCGGCGGCATGGTGGAACGCCGCGTCCATGAACACCCAGTCGGCGACCTGCTCGCCGAGGCCATGAGCGTAGAAGTCGGCGACGCGGCGCTCGACCTTGGCGGCGGGGGCCTCAAGTGCGGCCATCGCGATCGGTGCCAGCTCGACCAGGCGCCGCTCCGAGAACTCGATCGCGACGACGCGCTCGACCGCGGGTCGCTGTGCCAGCGTGGCCGCCAGCCAGCACGTGCCGGCCCCGAGCTCCACGACGGTTCCCGCGGGCTCGAGACCGGCCTGCGCGAGCGCGTAGTCGAGCTTCCGCACCAGCTCCTTGCGCTCCACGAAGGCCGGAACGTCGCGCAGCGGGTCGGGCCACGACTCGTGACGCTCGCGATAGTCGAGCTCATCGCGGTCGGCGAGCTCGGAGAGCCCCGGGCCCCGGGACAGCGGGCTCGCGGCGGCGGCCTCGGCGACGGCGCGGGCCGTCAGGCTCATACGGTCTCGGGCGCCAGGAGGTCGTCGGGGCTGTAGCTCAGCTGCTTCTGGATCGGCGGCTGTGGACCTGCGAGGTGTGTGGCGATCCGCTGGCCGGCGGTGCCGTCGCCGAACAGCTCGTCGCGCTCATAGCGGCCGTGCCGCGTCTGATCGCGGATCGCGTCCGCGATGTCGGCGCTGTCGTAGCTGACCTCGACGACGTTGCGCCCGTGCTCGCGGTTCTGCTGGCGCGAGCCGACGGTGACTGCGGGCGTGCCCAGGAAGGCGCCCTCACGCAGCGCCGACGACGAGTTGCCGACCATGCACGCGCAGTGGGCCATCAGCCGCGCGAAGCGCTCGGGGGGCAGATTGCGAAAGAAGTGGAAGCCGTGGGCGAGCCCCCGCTCGCGGAAGATCCGAATGCCCTTGGCAGTCTGCTCCGAGCCGGCGTCGACGTTGGGCCAGAAGACGAGCGCCTGCATCCCCTGCCGCGCCACGGCGTCGAGCGTGCGGTTGATCTGGTCGAAGCTGTGCCCGTACTCGGTCGTCACCGGATGCTGCATCATCAGCACGTAGGGACGCTCGGGATCGAGCGCCGTGCCGACGCCCTCCGCGTTGAGACCGGCCAGCGCCTGGTGGGGCGTGCCGGCGTCGACCTGGGCGACGAGGTCGATCGAGGGGCAGCCGACGTTGTGCACCCACTGTGGGTCCTCCCCCATGGCGATCACGCGCTGGCGGCTCAGATCGGTGGCCGGGAAGTGCAGGTGGGCGAGCTTGGTGACCGCGTGACGCACGCTCTCGTCGATCGATCCCGAGACCTCGCCGCCCTGAGTGTGCGCCAGCGGGATGTTCATGTACGCCGCAGCCACCGCGGTGGCGATCGTCTCGAAGCGGTCTGCGACGGTGACGACGACGTCCGGCTCCAGGAGCTCGAAGACGGTCGGCAGCTCGAGGAGGCCGAGACCCGCCGACTTGGCCATGGTGGTGGGCGTCTCGCCTTCGATCAGGAACCGCACGACCGCCCTGGGCTCGAAGCCGTCCTGTTCGAGCACGTCGATCGCGTTGCCGAAGCGTTCGAGGACGAGCGAGGCGCCGGCCACGCACTGGAGCTCGAGCTCGGGATGGTCGCGGACGGCCACCATCGCCGTCTTGATCCGGGCGTAGTTGGCCCGCGAGGCGATGACGACACAGACCTTGCGGCGCTCAGACATGGGCCGTCAGGCTATCGACGCGGCGGACGGCGGCTACCATCGCGAGCCGTGCCCCACCTCGAAGCGCATCGGCGCGATTGGGAGGAGCTCGCTCGCATGGACCCCATGTGGGCGGTCGTCTCCGATCCCGAGCGGCGCTTCGGGCGCTGGGACCCGCAGGAGTTCTTCGCCACCGGCGAGGCCGAGGTCGCAGCGCTGCTCGAGCATGGCCGGTCGCTCGGCGTCCCGGCCCATCACGGCGACGCGCTCGAGTTCGGTTGCGGCGTCGGCCGCGTGACGCGCGCGCTTGCGAAGCGGTACGACCGGACCGTCGGCATCGACATCTCGACGGAGATGCTCGATCGGGCGCGCGACCTGAACGACGGGGACCGCAGCATCGAGTTCGTGCACAACGCCGAGCCCGACCTCGCCGTGCTCGGCGACCGGCGATTCGACCTCGTCTACTCGCGGCACGTGCTCCAGCACCTGCCGGGTGTCGAGCTGGCCCGCGCCTACCTCCAGGAGATGATGCGCGTGCTGCGTCCTGGCGGCCTGCTGCTCGTCCACGTCCCGCTCTCGATCCCGCTCCGCCACAGGATGCTGATCACGCGCCGCGCGTACGAGGCGCTGCGGCGACTCGGCGTGAGCGCGGACACGCTCTACGGGCGGCTGCGGCTGCACCCCGTCTCGATGCTCGCCGTGCCGGAGGCACAGCTGCGGAGCTGGATCGCGGCGGCGGGCGGCCGGGTGCTCACGGTCGACATCAAGCGCGGGCAGGTCGTCAGCGGCGACGTGTTCGCCACCCGCGACCACTAGAGCGTCCGGTCTCAGACCGGGGTGGCGCGCGTGTACGAGCGGGCGACACCGTCACGCCGGGTGGCATCGAGCGACCGCTGGAGCCTTTCGAGCACGCGCACGACGCGCAGGCCGGCGGCGCCGTCGGAGATCGGCGTCGTGCCGTCT
>WUUC01116172.1_pt1 | contig 11345 bp, 10 predicted proteins | sample 6278441 | NCBI WGS metagenome assembly WUUC01 (sample SAMN13675441, study PRJNA597444) | soil metagenome | isolation source: soil | place: USA: Washington | collected 2017-10 | reverse complement strand
GCAAGAATGTCCTCGATGCGTTCGTCCTTCAAACCCCTGAGCGCTACATAGAAGCTCTTGAGAAGGGGCTTCCCCTGCCCACAACCGCCCCCGAGAGGGCCGCGCCGGCAATGATGTTCTTGGTGAAATAGAAGCGAGGTTGAATCTTGTTACGTGCTCAACTGCGAAGGCAAACGCAAGCCGGCTCGAAAAAGACCGCCGAGGCACGCATGCAAGGGGTGATCATATTTTCAGTGGCAGGGCAACGTCTCGCCGCCAGAACCGACGAAATCGGCGGAGTCGTGCCATGGCCGGGAGCTATCGCGGTTCCTAGTGACACGCCATTCGTGGCCGCGCTTATCCGCCAAGAAAAGCAATGTCTTCCGGTATTTGATTTGGCGGCAAAGTTTAATCGTACCATGCATGAGATGGAATCCTTGTGTTTGATCGTCAAACACATCGATGGTCCGCTGGCGATTTGCATCGATTCCCAGGTTCCATCACTTCACATGGTGGCGCGCTCATCCCTAAACTATCGAGTTGGAAACGACCCCGACATCGCCGGTACGTGCGTGGCCGGTCAGGAAGAACTTCCCATCATTAACCTGATGACTCTTGGAGTCTCATCGACCCGATCCACAAGGTGAGCCCTGTCTTGTCAAGAGGAACGACATGCCAAAGATTTTGATTGCCGATGACAGTATTGCAGTCCGTAAGGTGGCCGAGCGTTTGTTGACCGAGGCCGGGATGGGTGTCACCTTGGCTGCCAACGGGTCCGAGGCGCTGGCACTCCTCAGTAAGGATCGGCCGGATTTAATTGTGTCGGATGTCATTATGCCGGACAAAAGCGGTTACGAGGTATGTGCGTTCATACGAGCGCAGGCGAACCTTGCCGACATTCCGGTGCTTCTGATCAGCGGGATCGTGAACGATGAAGTGTCCCGGCAAGCAGACTCCTGCAAAGCGGATGGAGTGTTGAAGAAGCCATTCCAGGGGACATCCCTGAAGGATCGAGTCCTCGATTTGCTTATGAAGCGGCAATCCAAACCTTTGCCGGTGCCTGAACCACTGCCTGATCGGGTCCGGCAAGAGCCGCCGTTCGTCGAGGAGGCCAGTGCGCGGATGCCCCAAATCATTGATGCCCCCGAACACGTGATCGAGCAAACTCCAAGGCACGCAGAGCCGGATGAATCAGACCGCATGAGCGTCTCGAGGCAGGATGAGAAGCCGCTGGTAGAAAGCCATGCGGCATTCAAATCCGACATGCCGCAAATGGCTGCTCAACCGACCCTTTCAACCGAGGCTGCCGATCACCAGGCGGAACTTCTGGCGCAGCGCGAGGGTAAAATTAAGGAACTTGAGGGGCAGCTGGCCTGCGAACGGAGACAGAGTCATGAACAGGTACAGCAACTGCAAAACTCCTTGGAGGAGCAACGCGCGCAAGTTGCGGGCTTAGACTCACGTAACGGCGAACTTAATCAAGCGCTGGTGGAGGAACGTGCGCGGCGGGCGGCCCTCACGGAACAGCTCGACGAGGTCTCCGTTCAGGCTCGCAGGGTGGAGGGGTTGGAAACGGAGTTGGTCGAGGTTCGTCGTCGCATGGAGGAACTCTCTCACGTCGTCTCTGACAATGCCCGTAACGAGTCTCGTATTGTTGAATTGGAGGCGCATCTCGCGGCAGAGCGTGGTGCGGCCGCTCAATTGGTCCAACAGATTACCACCCTGGAACATATCGAACGGCGTGCGCATGAACTCGAAACGACGTTGGCAAGCGAGCGCGAACAGGCGGAAGTCTGCCGGAGGCAAAGCGCCGGATTCGAAGCCATTGCCGGTCGCGTGCCGAATCTCGAACATTCTCTTGTGGAGGAACGGGCACGCATCGTGGAACTTGAGAGCATCCTGGCGACGGAGCGCGAAGCGGCAGCCGTGGTTATGGCACAAGCCAAACAATTGGAACCTGCCGTGCAGCGTGCTCACGATCTCGACTTGGCCTTGGCTGAGGAGCGGGAGCGTTCGTCTCAATTGACGCAGCGCGCGACGGAAGCCGAGCACCTAGCTGAGCAGTCCAATCGACGATTTGAAGATATGGCACGAAAACTCGGAGAAATTGCTGGGCTCGCGTCCCAGCTTGGAAACGCGAAACGCTAGCAGCAGGCCTTCACTCGTCCCATCTCTCGGGGCTGGTGCATGGGTCAAGGCAGGATGCCACTGTGTCGGGTGAACCTGAACAAACCGAAGACGATTTTCAGAAGGAACTGGTCGAACTTTTCGGCCAAGAAGCCCACGAGTGGCTTATTCAAATCAACTCGGCGCTGACCGAACTCGAAAACCAGCCGGACCTCGATCGCCACACACAACTCGTGGATGCCGTTGTACGGGGGATTACCAGTCTCGGCGGCTCTGCCGCCACGGTGAATCTCCCCGATGTGGAACGGGCGACCTTCGCACTGCTGCCTTTTATTGACACCCTCAAAGACCGCACCACTGCCACCAAACAAGACTATGCGACCGTTCGCGAGCAGTTCTGCCTCGTCGTCACATCTGTCACGACGGCCACCGGCATTACCCCTGACCTTGGGCTCACCCCGGAGCCGGCCACGCAAGCCGAACCGGCGGCGGATCTTCTCACGCTCCTGAATGCGCTACGATCCCTGCAAGAGGATAGCACGGTGACTGGGTTGCCCAGTCGCAGTCTCATTCCTCATGTCATGCAGCGCTTGGAGCAGGAAGCCAGGCAAGGGACTGAGCAAATTCAGGCGATGAGGTTTCATCAGATTCTACAGGAACTTCAAGCGGCTGACGCGCAATATCTGGAATCGTTGCGACAGCAATTGCCGGAGGTGACTCAGAATCTAGTCAGGCTTCGCACGGAGGGATTGACCGCGGAGGAGCCCGGCCATATGCTGGGTGGATGTATTCAGAGCATCGAACATCTCCAAGGCATTGCCAAGCAGGCCCAGGCCACCCCATTGGTTACCTTTCTGGCGGGACTTCAAAGTTTTCTCTCGCTGATCGTTCAACATCGGCTCGTCATCACTTCGCAGCGGGTGCAGGCGGTAGAAACACGGATTCGCGCTGTGCTCGTCACTATCGAGGCATGGATCACTGCTGGAGAGCAGGAACGGGATGCGATGGGAAGACTACTGCCGGTCGCATGACTAACGCGCATCTCCACCGGCCCTTCGTTCTCCATCGCTGTCCATTTCCAATTTTTCCGATCAGGTCATCTCTGCCGTTCGCATGTAAGGCTGACGAATCCGGCTAAGCGAGACGCCGTGGTATGAATCTACAGGGGTACGATTGAATTAACGGGTGAGCAGGGCGGAAGAAGAGGAGCTAGAAGAGAGAGATGGAGGAGAATCGTTATCGCCATGCCGAGGGAGTCCTCATTCGGATGGCGGCCGTCGTTCAGCGCGAGGAACAGGTCGATCTCACGGAGGTCACCCATCTTGCGGGAATGATCGTCGATTCGATTCAAACCAATGATCAGTTGGTCGTCGAGGCACTCTCGAGTCCCGCCGGTCCTCCCCTGGTGACGAATCTCATTAATGTCGGCATTCTGGCCACGAAGGTTGGCAGTGGCCTTGGTTACTACGGCGCGGAATTGCGCCGGCTGGCTATAGCCGGGCTGGTGCATGATATTGGTATTTTCGCTGTGCCGCAGAATCTGCTGACCAAAACCGGCCGTCTCTCCCATGAAGAGCGAGGGTTGGTCGAGCAACATCCTCGACTCGGATACAAAGTCATTGAGCGTCTCGGATCGGACTATGCCTGGTTGGCTGAAGTCGTGCTACAGGCCCACGAGCGGGGAAAAGGGCAGGGATATCCCAATCGCTTGAAAGCGGGAGAGATTAATGAATTGGCTCAAATCATCGGGTTGGTCGATATTTTCGATGCACTGGTGAGTCCGCGTCCCTATCGCCGACGACTCCTGCCTCACGAAGCCATCCGTGAACTACTGAACACCGAACGTACGGCATTCCCCCGAGAAATCATGAAGGGCCTGGTCGAACAGCTTTCGGTGTATCCGTTGGGGACGAAAGTTCGTTTGAATAGTGGAGAGGAAGGAGTGGTCGTCCGCATCACGCCGTCCTTTCCCTCGCGTCCAGTCCTGCGTGTGACAGACGAGCAAGAGGCCGTGCCCGCCGTGCCTCGCTATCTTGATCTGAGCCTCCTGCCCCATGTGTATGTAGCGGACACGGTTGACCCACCGGCTGTGGATCGAATCACCTTTGCCGCCCCTCCACCCACCGTTGAAGCGCCGCCATCGCCCATGAGTGCTTCGGAGCAGTTTGCCGCATTACTCGAGAGCCTTGATGCGATTGCCAGTGTCATTCAGGCTGCCGTAGAGAAGTCTCCGGGATCTGCTCACATGGACCAATCTCCATGGGCTCTCGACCCACCGGAGCAAGTGACCCATGTAAGGCGAGAGATTCTTGGCCTGTTCGTACTGGAGGCTCGTGAATGGCTCAATCAAATTCAGACGGCTCTTGAGCGTTTGGATATGACGAGCGAGCAGCCGCGACGCGCCAAACTGGCCACGATTCTGTGGCAGAGCGTGAACAACCTGGCCCGCTCCGCCGCGACCGTTGGCTTGACTGCCGTGGAGAATATGACCACCACATTGCTGCCGATCCTTCAAGCGGCCGGCAAGCACGAACGGACCATCGCTGCCCATCACGTGGCGTCGCTTCGGGAGGGACTTCTTCGGATCACCAAGACCGTGCAGGAGCTTGAACAGGTCGAGGGTAGATCTCAAGGGGGCGCCGGCGAAACTCCATCCACACGGACATGTATGGCAGTCGAGGAGTCGATTCAATCGAGCCGCACAGAGGCCACTTCCCCCACGGATCTATCCGAACAGCCGGTGCCCCATGGGGTATTACCTTCCACTCCGATTCTCGACGCGTTACGGCAATTGCATTCGGCTCGAGGACGGTCAGTTCAACCTGTGCGGGATGTCCTGGAGACGGTGATTCAATGGTCTGAACGCAAGATGGATCACACGGCAGAGGTCATCGATGCGCGAACCATCGGCCGTATTCTCAAAGATCTGGATGAATTGGATGAACAGTTTCTCGCGCACATGCAGACGCAGGTTCCGGCTGTGCTCGCCACCTTGACCCGCATCGATCATGACGGCGAGGATCGCGTATTGGCCGCCCACGCGTTAGAACCTATTTTTGACGATCTCGACATTCTGTCTGATGCGGCGGAACGTGTGTCAGCCGCAAACATCGCATTATTTCTAAATGGCCTGCGCACCTTTCTCCGGGTCACTATCCATCAGAAGCCGTCTGCCGTGCGTGAACGATTGAACGCGGTGAGGGAACGGTTGGTCGCGCTGATTCCATTGGCTCAACAGTGGGTCGATATTGGCCGGGTCGAACGCGCGGCGATATTTGACATCCTACCTTTGTCTTAATCGGTTCTGCTCAGTTGGAGTTCACTTTGGGGACCTCTCCCGATTCTTCCCAGCGCATATGCTTGAATAATCCAGTTGGTGGTCCGCTCTCCCCGTCTAATTCTTGGGCAGTCTATGTGCCTCCTCGCGCAATCCGTACGCGAGGAGCCTATCCACATGGTTGCGCACAGTCCGTCCACAGTTCTTGTGGACAGGCACGCCTTGAATTTGTTCAAGAATGCTCCTTCGAAAGGACCCGTCATGGCAGTTATTCTTCCCATGACATGCATTTTCCCTTGCGGTGGAGGTTGGGATTGTACGACCATCACCGCCATGCCAAAACTCGTGACCGTCAAACAACAAGAGGGGCAGGACGCAAAAGCGACCGCCTATGTAAAAGCCTACATGCTATTTCCAGCCGGTATTTTCGGCTTGGTTTCCATGGTCGGAGGAGTCGGAGGTTTAGGGTACCAGCTCATTGCGACCGATACCTACACCTGGGAAACCTTTCTGCAAAGCTCGGGGTTGTTACTCCTGGGAGGGGTGCTCGGCTGGTTGCAGACTATCTATCATCGCTGGATCCTTCGCCATCGCCCTGAAGTATTTGCCGCCCGCATGCGGCAGCCGACGCTCAAAAAGAGCGGGCGACCCAAACGTGATACAGCCGTGAACCAGGGCTCGCCCAGCGGCTCACCATGGGCTCCTGTCGCCTATATGGCCGGCCTGGCGTTGCTTTTGTTTGGATCTACGATTGCCGTCGTGTATGGCGCGGTATATCCCGTCGCAGCGTATTTCCTGCCTTGGGCAGGATTTTTCTGGGCGAAGCTGTTCTTCTGGCGAACTGTCCTGAAGAACTGATGATCCGCCCTTATTTGCGGGGCGCTCTACGACGCTTGGCAGGACGTGGCTTGACCTGTTCGAGTGTCGCGAGCCGTTCTTCTAACTCGCGCACGCGTTGACGCAATTCGGGCAACTGCGGAATGACTGCCTGCGCTCTCAGGAATGTGGCATGCGGCATAACTGGAGCCCCGGATACGACCTGGTTGGGTTCAAGGCTTCGAGTCACTCCGGATTTCGCCGCAATCATCACCTGATCACCGATGAGCAAATGATCGGCAAGACCGGCCTGGCCACCGACCATCACATAGCGTCCTAACGTGGTGCTCCCCGCGATGCCCACCTGCGCCACCAGGATGTTGTGCTCACCTACGATGACGTTATGAGCGATCTGCACGAGGTTGTCGATCTTGGTGCCACGCTTGACGACGGTATTACCAAATGTGGCTCGATCGACCGCCACGTTGGCACCTAACTCCACGTCGTCTTCGATGAGCACACCGCCGAGCTGAGGGATTTTCTGATGCCGTCCTTGGTATTGGGCGTAGCCGAAGCCGTCGCTGCCGATGACCGTCCCACTATGCACGATCACCCGATTTCCCAAGCGGCAGCCTTCGCGCACCACTACATTCGGGTAGAGTAGCACATCATCGCCGATCACGCTGTCATCGCCGATGAACACACCTGGATAGAGGGTGACCCGTGCCCCGATCGAGACGCGGTCGCCCAGCGTTACACCAGGCCAAATGGAACCCTCAGGCCCGATGGAGACATTCTCACCACGGATGACCTCTGGAGCAATGCCGCGTTTGCGGCCAGGCTGCACGAAGAACTGTTGGACGGCTCGTGCAAAGGCATAGGCGGGATTGTCTACCACGATTTGAGGTGCCGTCACCTCCGGCAGGTGCCTTCCCACGAGCAGAGCCCCGAGGGAGGCGCTGTGACGGTTTTTCAGGTGACGCTCTGAGGTGAGAAAGGCCAGATCCTCCGGCCCGGCTTCTTCCAGGCTTGCGATGCCGATGACCGTGGCGTCCGGCGAACCAATCAGGTCTCCACCGACAAATTCATGGAGCTGTCGAAGTGTCAGCGGGGTCCGCCTGGGCGCGGTCGTCATGGTCTTAGGCCTTTTTCCCTTTGCTCGCGCGTTTGGTTGCGGGTTTGTTCGGAGCGGCAGGAGCAACACGACCCTGGACGTAGGCAATCACTTGTCCGACTGTGGTCAGGTCGACCAGATCCTGGTCGGGGATCTGGAGATTGAAGACTTCTTCAATCCGATATAACATTTCAATCACCGCCATCGAATCCAACCCGAGATCGTCCCGCAGGTGATGATCTGTATGGATTGATGTCGCATCCCGTTTCAGATAATCCGCCAACGCCTGAATGATCTTGTCGGAGACCTCGCTCGTCTTGGCCATAACCGTTCCTTCGTTCCTCATCGCCACGCAATCACTCGATGCAGGGTTCAGGTGGAGAATTTTTTCAAGACGATCGCCGCGTTGTTGCTGCCGAACCCAAAGGCATTGACCAGGGCGACTTTGGCCTTTCTGGTCTGAGGGGCTGCCGACAGTCCCGCGAGGGCGCAAGCCGGATCCGGATCGTCGAAGTTGAGCGTCGGGTGGATTTGCCCGCCGTCGAGGGTCAAGGCCGATACGATTCCCGCGAGTGATCCTGCGGCGCCAAGCGTGTGCCCTACGAGTGACTTGGTCGCGTTTACGGCGATGTTGTCCGCTCGCGACTTGAACAACAGGCGAATCGCCTTGATCTCGACCGCATCGCCCACCGTCGTCGAGGTGGCGTGGGCATTGATGTAGTCGACTTGGGCAGGAGTGACCCCCGCATCCTTCAAGGCCATCCGCATGGTCGTGGCGACTTCCATCCCGTCTTCCCGTGGAATGACCATGTGATAGGCCTCGCTGGTTGCCGCGTAGCCGGCCACCTCCGCGTAGATCCGGGCTTTGCGTTTTTTCGCGTGAGCCAGCGACTCAAGAATCAAGGCACCGGCGCCTTCACCCATGACAAACCCATCGCGTCCTCGATCGAAGGGCCTCGACGCTCGTTGCGGCGCATCGTTATACTTCGTCGAGAGGGCGCGAAGCGAGCAAAATCCGGCGAAGACCAGGGGAGTGATACTGGCGTCGGCGCCGACCACGATCACCGCATCCGCCGTTCCGGCTCGAATGCAATTCATGGCCTGGCCCAGGGCGTGGGCGCTGGAAGAACAGGCCGTCGAAATGGTGAAATTCGGACCCTTGGCCCCGTAGGCCATCGCGACAATCCCGGAGGCTGAATTCAAGGTAATCACGGGGATAAAATTCGGATGCACGCGGTGGGGCCGTTTTTGCTCGTACAGTTGGGTGATTTCCCGCTCACCCATGACCATGCCGCCCATACCAGCCCCGACGATCACACCGACGCGATGCGGCTCTTCCCGCTCCATCTGAAACCGGGCGTCGGCGAGCGCTTCCTTGGCGGCCACAAGCGCGAATTGCGCATAACGGTCGACACGGTCACCTTGCCCCGCCGGGAGGTACTGCTCCGGTGCGAACGCGAGGATTCTTCCCGCGACCCGCGACCGGTACCCTTCCAACGGAAAGGGATCGAATGACGTAATGGCCGAGATGCCCGATCGGCCTTCCATTGCCGCCTTCCAAAACTGAGGCACGCCGATGCCAATAGGAGAGACCACTCCGAGACCTGTGATGACGACTCTGGTCGGCATAAAAACCGTTCGTTGCCTTTCTCTGCTGCTCGCGCGGCCTGTCTACTTACCGGAAGGTGGCGCCACAGTCAATGATGGAAGCATTTCATGCGCTCGAGATCTGTAAGTCTGCCGAGGAAATGTTCAATGCTGAGTTCTCAATCTTGAATTGAACATGTAACATCGTGAATTGAGCATTTGTCGCAAGCGAACGCTGCTGGCGGATTTTGACAGCATCCTGCTAGTAACGCACCTTCAACAAGAGATAACAGCCGAAGGTCAGAAATACCAAATTGGCCATCCAGCCTGCCAGCATGGGGGAGAGGGCGCCACCACGTCCGAGAGCGATCGCAACTGAATGGGTCGACCAGTAAAAGAATCCCACCGCCATCGCCTGTCCGATCCCCATTGCCATGCCGCTGCCGCGCACGCCGGTCCGTCGAAGACTCAACGCAATGCCGACGACCACCATGATAAAGGTCACGCAAGGAAATGCGATACGCCCATAATAATCCGTGAGCAGGCGCGGCAAGATGGTTCCGTTCATTTGAAGCCGGTCGACATAGGCGCGAATATCCCTGAGTGTCATCGTTTCCGAGTCCAGCTCCAGCCAGGTCGTAAAGTCGTCCGGTATTTGCGCAAGCGGCAACGGTTCGATCTGGAAGGTGCTCACCGACACGACGCCATCGGATCGAAAGGATCGTCTGATGCCGTCCTCCAGGACCCACCCTTGCGGCGAGTAGACGGCGCGCTGCGCTTCGGCGATCTGCTGCAATTCGAATGTGGGACTCAAGCGGTAGAGTCGCACGTTTCTCAACACGGCGCCTCCCGGCTCGATACTGTCGATGTTCATCAGTGTCTGGCCACCGAGGCTGACCCAGGGCTGCGCGGCTTTTAGTGAGACGGGGACCGCTCGTTTTTCGATCTGCGTGGTCTTGATCTGTTCCGCGCGCGCGAGGGCGAGCGGAATGACCGTCGAGCTGAAGAGAAACAAGATCATCGCCAGCACCGTGCCGAAGAACAAAAACGGGGAGGTAATCCAGTAGAGACTGATGCCGCAGCTGCGCATCGCGGTAATTTCATGGCTGCGCGACAAAAGGCCGATGGTGAGCAGGGTTGCCATCAATACGGCCAAAGGAGCGATTTGATAGGAAATGGCCGGCATTTTCAGCACGAAGTAGGTCAGCACATCGAGTACGCGGGCGTCGTATCGTAAAAATCGGCGGACTTTCTCAAAGAAGTCGATGACGAGGTAGATCGTCATGAGTCCCGAGAAGCACATGCCGAAGATCTTCACGTATTCGCGCAGCATGTATCGAAACAGAATGGTCATAGGGCTACTGCCGGCTCACCCGATAAAACCAAAAGATGGTGACGAGCGCAAACATCACGTTGGGCAACCAGGCACCGGCGAAGGGGGAAATCCACAGGGTAGTGACCAGAAACTCGCAGGCCACATTGAGCACATAGTACACGATCACGACGATCACGCCGACTGCAAACCCGCCGATGCTGCCCGAGCGTTTCGAGACGATGCCGACAGGAACCCCCAGGATACAGAACACCAGGGAAGCCGCCGGAAAGGCGAGATCTTTGTAATATTCCATCATGCGCCGCAGCGCGTTGGTATCCGTCCAGCCGGAGCTTTCCAGTTTGGCTCGAATGACCTCCATCGGCGTGCGCTCCTCGGCGCCGTAGAGACTCGCGCTGACGCTGAGCTTGAGATCGTACGAAGTAAACGAAATCTTTTGGTACTGCTCGGCATTTTGAGGCCGGCTGTGGATCACGCCGTTCATCAGCCGCAGTGCCACCTGGCTGCTGGCGGGGTCGGTCATGACCTGATATTGCTGCGCAACAATGATGCGGGGATCGGCGGGATTGCGCTCGTCGGCCACGAAAATGCCTTTGGTGTCCTGTCCCTGTTGAGCATCCGGCACATAGATCACCATTTTGGGAATGGCCTCGTTGAAGACGCCACGATCGAGTTCCAGGACGAGTTCATCGCGAAGGAGATTGAGCGCGACCTTCTTGAGGTTCACATTGCTCCAAGGCTGCCCATACTGCGCCATCATCAGGGTCAGGCCACAGACCAACGCGGCAAACACGAAGACGGAATAGGAGAGCCGCAACAGACTGAACCCGGCGGCGCGCATGGCCACGAGTTCCTTATCGAGGGACAGACGGCCGAAGGCGGTGATGGAGGCAATGATTCCCGCAATGGGCAAGGTGAGCACAAGAAACGAGGGGAGGAGGTGGGCAAAGACTTTCAGGACCGAGAGGAAGCCGATCCCTTTCGTCACCAACAATTCCACCAGGCGAAGCAGCTCTTTGGTGAGCATGACGAAACAGAGCGCAGCCAAGCTGATGCAAAACGGCGACAGGAGCTCACGGAAAATATAGCGATCGAGGATGGTGTGCAGCACG
>WUUC01182095.1_pt1 | contig 11349 bp, 5 predicted proteins | sample 6278441 | NCBI WGS metagenome assembly WUUC01 (sample SAMN13675441, study PRJNA597444) | soil metagenome | isolation source: soil | place: USA: Washington | collected 2017-10 | reverse complement strand
TCTTGGGTAAGTTGTATGCGAATACAACTTCACGAAGGCGATAGACTGTTGCGTCGAACACCGATGCTTCCGAAGCAAGACCACCGAGGCCCTGCCAGTAACCTTGCGCAGATATCTGTATGTTGTTTTGACGGAATGTACCGTCACCATTGTCGATCACACCGGGTAAACTCCTGGGTTGATCGCGATCAACAGCCGTCATCTCCATCATACCTGTGTTACGAACATCAGCCATTGCGAAAGAGAAGATCTGGCCTCCCTGGCGTGTATCTACCAATGCCGACAGCATGAAGTTCTTGTAGCTGAAAACGTTATTGATACCAGCGAGGAAGTTAGGCTGGGGATTCGAAATGATCTGGTTCGGTATACCAGGAACAAACAAACCGGTCTGCCCATTTATCAGGTATTCACCCTCAGGGTTACGGGCATTTGCTGTACTTACGATCACACCATAAGGCTGACCTACGTAGATCGACGGAGTTATACCAGTAAAGAAGTTACCAGTGATACCGGCGTTTGTCACACCAGGAGCAATCTCATCAACTATGTTGCGGATACGGGTAAAGTTCATTGTGATATCCCACTTGAATTCACCTGCTTTCACAGGCGTTGCCGACAACACAAGTTCGATACCCTTATTGGTCATCTGCCCGATATTGGTTGTGCGTGTCGAATAGCCCGATGAGTTGGAAACCGCAACGTTGAAGATCTGGTTTGAACTTACTGTATGGAAGTAGTTGAAGTCCACACCGAACCTGTTACGGAACAACCCGATGTTGACACCGGCTTCTTTTGAAGTCACGAATTCAGGAGTGAGTTCCGGAGGACCAATGCGTGTACTGGGACCGAAACCTGCAACGTTTCCACCACCAACGGCGAGCGGATAGTTCACACTCGCAAGGTTGTTTCCATATGAACCCTGAACGTATACCGAGTTCAACTGGTACGGAAGTGCATCACGTCCAACCTTTGCGTAGCTGGCCTTTATTTTCAAATACGAAAGGATGTCAGATTCGATACCGAAAGCATCCGTGGGCACGAAGCTCACGTTCACCGAAGGATAGAAATAAGTATTGCTATTCTGGGGCAGAGTTGACGACTGGTCTACACGGCCTGTGAATTCGATAAATGCATAGTTGTTATAGTTGAAACTTGCCTGTCCATAATATCCAAGCAGGCGTTGTTTCGAAAACAACTGACTTCCGGAAGTAGCCGTGGTGTAAGTGATTGTCGTAGCAGAGCTGGGATCATAGAATTCCGGAACGGTAAGTGTTGTCGCCGTGAACTGTGGATTGTAGTTGTAGCGATGATTCACGTTCCATCCGAGGAGACCGCCAATCGTCAGGCCTTCAACAAACAAATTATCCTTGTTCGCGGTGACGATCAGGTCGCCATTATACTCCGAACGGAATATCTGGTCGAGGACCATGTTACCGGTTGCTGCCCTTGCAGAACCGATAGCCTGCCGGTTAGCACGGTTGTCCACGAAAATATCGCCAGTCACACGATAAGTAACCGACAACCATTTAGTGAGATCATAACCCAGATTGAAGTTACCGAAGATACGGTCGACGCGGCTGTCTTGTACTTCATACTTGGTGCTCCACAGCGGATGGTTTTGTGTGGTGCTGAGGTAGATGCTCCTGCCGAGGTTGTCTTCAAATGGACGTCCAACAAGATCGTAACTCCTGGGAATACGCGTCATGTTTCCCATAGCGCTACCACCGTTGCCTGCCGGTGCATTGAGCTGTTTGGTCAACGCATAGGTAAGGTTACCTCCTACTTTCAGGCCATTGACCATCTTTGTGTTGGCACCGATCTGGATATTGGTCCTGCTGAAATAAGAGTCGGGAATGATACCCTTCTGTTCCATGTTTCCAACACTGAAGACCATGTTGTTGTCACCTTTACCACCTGCAACCGAAACGGTGTTCTGGAGGATGCTTCCTGTGTTGAAGAAATCCTTTACGTTGTCGGGGTATGCCTCGTAAGGAACCACGTCACCCTGAAGTGTTGTCACTTCGGTGAGTGATCCCCCGATCCGGGGTCCCCATGAGTTGACCGATGTGTTTACGAAGTCGTTGTTCGTTCCCTGTCCGTACTCGTTCTGAAACTTTGCAAGACCGTACACACGCTGCACGTTATAAGATGAGCTGAAGGTAACTTGCGCTCCTTCTTTTCCTTTACCCGATTTGGTTGTGATCACAATAGCACCGGCCGAAGCACGTGAGCCATACAACACTGAAGCGGCGGGGCCTTTCAGGATGTTGATGGACTCGATGTTGTCGGGATTCACATCAGCAAGACGATTCGAAGTCTGGCTATCGAACAGTGTGTTGCTGGATGTGTTGGTGTTGTTGCTGAAAATGATACCATCAACAACGATAAGTGGTTGATTGGATCCGTTGAACGATGTGATACCGCGGATGTTGATGTTGGTGCTGGCGCCGGGAGCTCCGCTGGAGCCTACGATGTTCACACCTGCAACTTTACCCTGCAGCGAGTTCAATACGTTCGGTTCAGATCTTTGCTGGATGGCTGATCCGTTTACCGATTGCAATGAGTACCCGAGGCTTCGTTGATCCCGCTCCAGACCCTGGGCAGTAACAACAACTTCTGCAAGTTGATGTACATCTGCGTCGAGTTGAAGGTCTATCACAGTCCTGTCACCCGCGGTGACCTCTTGTGTTTGGTAGCCGATGAACGAGAACACCAGGACCGCGTCGCCCGATGGCACGGTGACCCTGAAATTTCCGTCGACGTCGGTAACGGTACCTTGTGTGGAGCCCTTAACCAGTACGTTTACGCCTGGCAATGCACTTCCGTCCTCTTTGGCGACGATTCGGCCAGAGATCACACGATCCTGAGCGAAAGCACCCAAAGCAAACGTAAATGCGAAGAATAACAGTAGAATCTTCTTCATACGATGAAGTTTGGTTGTAGAAATTGTCTCTCCAACAGGAGGTTATCGATGACTATCGACACCCTTCTGATGTTACACCAAAAGAAGGCTTTCTGTCAACGAAAAAAATGACGAGATACGAGTGAAAAAAAACCGCCCGGCATACCCCAAATGGGTTTAGAAATAATTGGGGTTACGCCAGACGTGTCATCTTTTATGGCTTATTGTTATCTTAACAAGCATGAAACGTCGTCTGATTTTACTCTTACTGATTATCATCTGCGCGTGCCGTCAGGGACAACCAGAAGAAGAATTTGTTTCGGAAACTGACAGATACCTCAAAGAGATTCTCGATCTCATGGAGAAGCACTCGATCAACCGAAAAACAATAGACTGGGCGGTATTCAGAGACAATGCCAGGCAAAGAGCCGGGGGATCGATCGTCATTTCTGATCTATATCCTGCAATTAAGTCGATAATAAAGGCCTTGGGCGATCATCATTCGTTCTATCAAAATGGAAACATAGTATTATCCGGGTACGACCTTAACTGTGCAGGTTCATCTGCAACTGTTAGCGCAATAGACAATGTGGGGTACGTTAAAGTCACAAGTTTTTCCGGAAGCACTGAACAGGCGATAGCCTTTGCCACGGGGCTACAAATGTCAATCAAGGCGCAAGACAAGGCGGGCCTGAAGGGGTGGATTGTGGACCTCCGTGGCAATGGCGGTGGCAACATGTGGCCGATGGTCGCTGGTATTGGCCCCCTGTTGGGCGAAGGAGTCCTGGGTTATTTCATCGACCCCGACAACAATGAATCCCCGTGGTCCTATAGCTTGGGCAGTTCTGTTGCAGGTGGCAACAAGATGACAACCGTAACTAATCCGTATACGGTCATTAAAGGCAATCAGAAAGTGGCGGTGCTGGTCGATCAGGTGACGGCGAGCTCCGGTGAGGCCGTTGCCATCTCGTGGATCGGAAGACCTAATACAAAACTGTTCGGTGTTAGCACCTGTGGACTATCTACAGCTAACTCAGGCTACGAATTGTCGGACGGCGCATGGCTTTATCTTACAGTTGCTGTGATGGCCGACAGGAATAAAGTCAAACAAGGAGGACCTGTCGCGCCGGATCTTACCGTTGCCGGGGACGCTGAAGTTGTGGCGAAAGCCGTGGAGTGGTTAAATGAATAGCACAAAAGGTGCAGAGTACAAAAGGTGCAGAGTGCAAAGTGCCGATGCCTCCATGTTCATTGAATCTCTTCAACTCGGAGATATCGGCACTCTGCACTTTGCACCAGAAATCGATCAGATCAGCTTCTCGAGGTTCGCTTTCGCGATAGCCTCTGACTTCGATTTAACCTGAAGTTTCGAGTAGATGTTCTTGATGTGAGTCTTCGAGGTTTCCTTCGAGATGAACAACTCTTCCGAGATCTGTGTGTAGGTCTTTCCTTCAGAAATCAACTGGAGTATCTCAGTCTCCCTTTTCGTAAGAGGGCTGTTAGGGTTAACGTGGAAGTTATCGATCACCAGGCGCGCAATCTTGCTGCTCATAGGAGCGCCGCCCTTTACGATCTCCTCCAGAGCTGTTAGCAACTCGAGGTAGTTTGCACTCTTCGTGATGTATCCCGACGCACCGGACTTCAGTGCTTCGAATACAAGCTCACTGTCTTCATAGACAGTCACCATAATAATATCGGCGTGGGGGTGTTTGTCCTTGATGATCTTGGTTCCCTGGATGCCATTCATGCCTCCGGGAAGTTCAATGTCCATCAACACGATGTCGGGACGATCGGCGTTGAGGTGTTTTATTGCCTCTTCGCAGGAGCCATAGGCATTCGCCACATAAAACTTCTGAGAACTGTTAACGATCAGTGAGAAACTGTTTCTGATCTCCGGGTCGTCTTCTACAATCAGGACCCTTTTCTTAAATGGGGATGCCATACTTAACTCGCTTTTTGTTTATAGTAAAAATCAATCGAATAGTCGTTCCCTGCGCATGTCCGCTCCTGACCTGGAGATAAGACTGAATTCTCTCTGCCCTGCTCTTCATGTTCTTCACCCCGTTCACCTTGTTGAGCTCTTCTGTCACGAACCCTTTGCCATCGTCTTCAAGGATCATCTCAAACTGATCACCCTCCTGCTTCAACGTAAACGAAACGTTTCTGGCTTGAGAATGGTTGAAAGAATTTGTCATTGCTTCCTTAAAGATCAGGTTTGCTTCGCGGCTGAACCCGTATGGAACCATGACATTGCCCTTAACCTCGTTATACGCTCTGAAATTGATGTCTTTTTCATTAAAGAGCTTCTCTCCGAAGTCGCGGATGTGAATGAACAATTTGGAAAGTTCATCGTTCACCGGGTCGATGCTCCAAATAAAATCCCGCGTCCCGGTGTATAAATACTTAGCAGAGTCCTCCACTTTATTATAGAGTTCAGCCGAATGTCCATTCTTGCTGAGCTTCATCAGGCTGATATAATTAATAATCCGGGTGAGCTGGTTGCCCATCTCGTCGTGGAAATCGCGGGCAATCTCTTTACGCAGACTATCCTGTTCCTGCTGCCGGATCTTCTGGAGTTGCACCATCTTATTAAAGCGGCGTCTCACGCGGGAAAAAAAGTATAACCCCACGGCACCGATCGCCAGGGCAAGAGCAGACACCTGGAAAGCTGTCGTTCTGTAGAACGGCGCTTTGATCGTGAAGGCATATGACAACGGCGTGGTGTCCCAACTGCCGGAATTGTTCGTTGCCTTTACGATGAACACATAGTCACCCGGCGGAAGGTTTCCATAAGTCACCTGGTTGTTCGACGAGGGCAGTGACCAGGTTTTGTCGTAGTTCTGGAGGATGTACTGGTACCTTACTGATTTCGGGTAACGCTTATCCACCCTGTTGAAGTGGAACGTGAGATAGTTACGGTCGGATGGCAGCCCGGGATTGGTGGGGATCTTAAAGAAGTCATTACCCTTGTCCCCATGCTCACGGATCGGGTATTGGCCGTTGAATAACTCGACGTTTGTCAGATGCAGACCAAACGAATGCCACCCGGCATTGCGAAGGTCGTTGTATGCATATACCCCGTCGGTCATCCCGAAGTACTTATCCCTTCCAAGAAAGTATGCGTTCTGGTTGGTCTCCACTCCTGCCAGTCCATTGTCGTAACCGAAGTGCAGCAGTTCATCGATCTCGAGTCCTTCGCTGAGTTTCAGTCGCGAGATGCCTTTCTCTGTTCCGATCCAGATGAGGTCTTCGAGGTCCGGCGCCACGAAGTACACAAAGTCAGACGGAAGACCCAGCGTTGTATCGAGCATCCTCTTTGCGCCGCTCTCGACGTTGTAGATCAGCACACCGGCACCACCGGATCCTACCAGTAAATATTTTTTTCTGAACACAGCAAGCGAAAAGACGCCGGTGTTCTCTATCTCTTTCAGGTTGAGCGAGGTTGCTTTACCATCTTTGATCACACTCAGGCCAAGGTCGGTGCCCGCATAGATCACGTCGTTGAATGGCATGTAGCGCAACGAGAGCACGATGCGGCTCGGAAGACCCTGATCGACCGAAATAGATCCGAACTTTGTACCATCATAGTAGCCTACACCCCCGCCATTCGTACTGAACCACACTTTTCCGCTGGCATCGAAGTTTATCTGGCTGACGCCGGGGCCCGGGAGTCCATCGATGCGCGTGTACCACTTGAACACGTCCTTGTCGGGAAGATACTTGCCGAGTGCGCTTGAAGCCCCGGCCCATATCTCACCCCGCTGACTGATCTCGATCGACGTTACGCCATCATCGGAGTTGGCGTTCACATTATAATTTTTGAAACCCGACTTATCCATTCTCCAAAGACCTTTCGATCCGGATCCTATCCATGTGGAACCGTTCTTGTCTTCATTGATCGCAAACACATCGGTAAGCTTGTCTGAAGTGCAGCGATCGAAGTCCTGAACGAAATACTTGTAGAGACCATTACCGGAACTACCGAACCATGTGTTTCCTTCAGAGTCGAGGAAGACCTGCGTGATACCGACTTCTTTCAGTACGGTATCGACTTTATGAACTCCATCCTGCCAGTACTCTTTTAGAAGCCGGTCGTCGTAGCGGGTCCAGAAAACTTCGGTGACCGGGTCGTATTGCAGAACCGGTCTTGTGATGTTGAGTGTATCGGCCTTGAGTTTCGATGCGAGATAGTCGAAGTGAAAATATCCTTTGTTGGTCAGAAGCCACGTCTTCTCACCTACGTTGAAGATATTCGACAGGTAACTGAAGTGGTCATCGTGTTTGACAATGCGATCGCCTTTTGGTGTGCGTATGAGAAAGCTGCTGTCGTTGAGATACAGCGCGATGTCGCGATTTGGAAGAAGGTGTGTGTATTGTATGATCTTGTCCTTACGCACCGGTTCATTCCAGTAAAACATACTGTCGTTATGGATCTTTCCTACAAGACCCTGGCTGGTGACGAAGAAGATCGAGTCGCTGAGTTCATACACACGGCGTACGCGTCGAAGCGCCGACGGTGCACCGCCAGGTTTAAATGATTTGAATGAAACTCCATCGAAGCGGGTGATGCCCCGGGGATGAACGATCCACAGGTTTTGCTTTGAATCAAGCTTCAGGTAATGGACGATGTTGCTGAGTAGACCGTCGCGGGTGGTGTAGACCTTGAACTCCCTGCCATCAAAGCGGGCAAGCCCTCCACCATGGGTTCCGATCCACAGGTACCCGTTCTTGTCTTCAAGAACCATATTCACCTGCGACTGAGGCAGGCCATCGAGAACAGAGTATTGTCGTAGGGAATATTGAAGCTGCGCCCGTGCCGAAACCACGGCGACTATCACGAGCAGGCACGCAAAGAACTTCTTTCCCATCACCTTGCAAATTAGTCTTTACTGAAAAACCTCACTGTACCCCAATTTAGGTGAAAAACGAAAAGGTAATAGTTAAAAGTTAGGGTGCCGTAAACCGTCGGATTCCAAACTTTTATCTTTCAGTTTTTATCTTTTAACTCCCCAAAAAGCAACTATTTCTTGTAACCATTGGTCTGTTCCCGTAGTCTAAGTTTACGTTTAACCGGCCCAAACCCCATCCCATGATCGGAAATTATCTACTCATCGCACTTCGTAACCTCCGGAAGCACTTCAGTTACTCCCTGATCAACATAGCCGGCCTTGGACTCGGCCTCGCTACGTGTTTGTTGTTGAGCCTCTGGATCCGCCACGAACTCAGCTACGACACCTTCCACACCAAACTAGACAGGACCTACCGCGTGGCCATGGAATATTCGTTCGGGGGACAAACGAAGAAAGTCTCTCAATCGCCTACAATCGTCCTTCCGACGCTACAGAAGGAATTTGCGGAGATAGAGACCGGTACGCGCTTTTTTAACTCTTCCGCTTTCCGTCCCTTCGTTGTACGGAAGGAGTCGACAATGTTCGAAGAGAGCGGGTTCTTCTATGGTGATAGTACTTTCTTCGATGTTTTCGATTTCAAAGTACTCAAGGGCAATCCCCGGAAAGCCTTGGCAGCGCCATATTCTGTGGTGATCACGGAAACGATGGCAAAGAAATATTTTGGCAACACTGATCCGATAGGACAGACATTGTTTGTCAACAACAGGCAGGACTATACGGTAACAGGCGTAGTAGAGGATATCCCTTCGAACTCGATGATCCGTTTCGATTTCATTGGTTCGTTCTCGTCGATAAGCGCTGCAAAAGAATTGATCTGGTGGAGTGCGAATTACCAGACCTACGTGGTATTGTCACCCACAGCAAACGTGGCTGATGTAGAGGACAAGTTCAATGTGATCGTTAAGAATGCCCTGTCTTCAGAAGTCAGTAACTCAGGTGACTATGTGAAGTACAACTTCTGGGCATTTAAAGATATCTACCTGCGTTCCGACATAGCGGAGCCGCTGCTCACGGGCAGCATCGACTACGTTTACATATTTAGTGCTATCGCGATGCTGATCCTGGTGATCGCCTGTATCAATTACGTCAACCTTGCTACGGCAAAAGCGGCAGACCGTGCAAAGGAAGTTGGTGTGAGAAAAGTTGTTGGTGCGGTACGTGGCCAACTCATCACCCAGTTCATCGGCGAGTCGGTGGTCATTACCGCGATTGCATTTTTCCTGGCGCTGTTCCTGTCGAGCGCCGGCCTTGCGCTGTTCAACAGCCTTACAGGAAAACAATTCACACAGACGATGGTATTTGAGCCCGGGTTCCTTCTCCTTTCCCTTTTTGTGCTTGCCGCTATTGCATTACTGTCGGGACTTTACCCTGCGTTGGTGATCACAGGCTTCAAACCGGTGAACATTCTGAAGGGCAACTTCCGCACATCGGGAAAAGGGGTATGGCTTCGTAAATCACTGGTGATATTCCAGTTCACGATATCTATCATCCTCGTCATAGGGACTGCCGTGATCATGAAACAGGTTGGATATATCCAGGATAAAAAACTTGGTTACGATAAGGACAATGTGGTCATGCTTCCCCTGGACCGCAAGACCAATGAAGTCTTTTCACAACTTAGGACCGAATTGCTTCGCAATGGAAACATACTTCATGTTGGTCGCGCTACGGAGTCGCCGGTGCGTATCAACGCGGGGTACTCGGTAAACATGCCCGGCAGCGATCGCGGTATGCTCACTGCGGCTGCACCGGTCGACGAAGGATACGTTCCGTCTGTAGGAATTGAAATTATCCTGGGCCGCAATTTTACTGAATCCGACTTCGAAAAACTGAAGAAGGATACTGTGGCGGGATTTATCCTGAACGAAACTGCTATACACGAATTGATGATCGCACCGGACCAGGCGGTGGGCATGACCATAAAAATGAATGGACGCAATGGCCCTATTGTAGGTGTAATGAAAGACTTTCACTTTGCGTCCCTGCATGAGAAAATCAAACCATTGATCTTCTTTACGGAATTGGACTACAATTATTACTTCGCGCGGTTCGCACCCGAAAACCGTGAAGCTGCACTTGCCGACCTGAAGGCAGCATGCGCAAGCCTGACGCCTCATCGTCCTTTTGAACACAGGTTCCTGGATGACAGTTACCAGGCGCTGTATGAGAACGAGCAAAAAATGGGATCGGTATCGTCGGCGTTTGCGGCACTGGCAATTATCATTGCATGTCTTGGACTGCTGGGGTTGGTGGCGTTTGCTGCAGCGCAAAAATCAAAAGAGATCGGCATCAGGAAGGTGATGGGCGCAACAGCCCCCGGCATCGTTATGCTGATCACAAAAGACTTTGCTATCCTGGTAACTGCGGCAATCGTAATAGGCATACCTCTGTCGTGGTACCTGATGACAAACTACTGGCTGGTGAATTTCGAATACCACACTGATATCGGTGTGTGGCCATTTGTGTTTGCGGCACTGGGATGTTTGCTGGTTTCGTTCGGAACCGCGAGTTACCAGGCGATCAAAGCTTCGATGGTGAATCCTGCACAGACTTTAAGAAATGAGTAATGACAGCGTGTGCTCGGGCATGCGTAACGTTCTATGAAAAGTCATTCCCCTGACCAAGTCGGGGGAATCCCCTAGATGGCAACGTGGAGAAGGTTTTCATAGATGCTGCTCCACTTTGCCACCCAGGGGGTTCCCCTTCGCTGCGCTCGGGGAATGACTTTTCATAGGACGACTTCTTCAGTTTCTCAAATGGCACATCCCCCTGCTCCACTCTCCACAAAAAGAAGATCAGGGCGATCAGGACGAGTATGACCATGAACATTATAAAGACGCGGATGATCTTTTTGATGCGCATTTCGCGTTCATGGCGATAGAGCACGTCGGAGTAGTTACGGAAGCGATCGGCTCCCGAGGAGGTCATACGGTGTCTTCTCAGCCTTATCTCATTTCGACTCATCGTACCTCACCTTAATATTGAAATTTTTCCGAAGCTTGTCCAGTGCCCGATAGGTGCGCATTTTGGCGCCACTTTCGGTTATATCGAGGATGAAGGCGATCTCGCTGAAATCTTTGTCCTCGAAAAATCTAAGTTCCAGGACCTGCAGCATATCGGTAGGCAGGTCTTTCATAAAGTTAATAAGCTTTTGAACCTGTTCTTCATCCCATGTTTCGTCAGAACGTTCGATGAGTTCCTTGACCTTCAACTCTTCTATACTAAATACATTTTTACGTTTATTCTTCCTGTAATGTTTATTGATCTCGTTGCGGGCAATGCGATAAAGCCAGGCAGAAAACGGAACACCCCTGAATTGATAGCCGGGAAGGTGGTTTAGGGCGTTGATAAAGGTTTGCGAACAAAGATCCCCGGCAAGTTCTTCATCGTCTGTTTGCCGGTAAATAAAGTTGAAGATGCGGTCAAAGTGCTTTTCGTACAGTTCCCCGAACACCCGAGGGTCCTTCTTAGATCGTTCAATGATTTCCCGTTCCTGGTTTAGTTCGGCGTCGGTCATTAATAGGGAGTTCGGATTCC
>WUUC01159509.1_pt1 | contig 11350 bp, 12 predicted proteins | sample 6278441 | NCBI WGS metagenome assembly WUUC01 (sample SAMN13675441, study PRJNA597444) | soil metagenome | isolation source: soil | place: USA: Washington | collected 2017-10 | reverse complement strand
GCTATGGCATAAGCATTCTAAAATCGTAGTCTTTAATCCTTTTTCGTGTGACGTTTATCGCCATGGAGGATGAATCACATCCAATCCATTGTCTTCGCATTTTGCTCGCGACCGTTAGTGTCGTGCCGGAGCCACAAAAGAAATCTGCAATAAGATTACCTGGCTTAGAAAATTTTTCAATTATCCTTTCCAAAAGCGCCATATGTTTTTCTGTGCCATAACCAGTTGAATAGTCATAGGATTCAATATCTGTCCAGATATTATCAAGTATTTTATAAGTCTTTTTAGGAATCCAGTATTCTGGATATTTTACTCCATCCCTCTTACGAATAAATTCCTTTTTTTCCCCTGTCTTCTCCCAGTACTGTTCCAAAGAGAGAGGGTAGAATTTTCGTTTGTAAACGTCGTAGTTTCTTATTGCCTTAGATGCTCTTGCCTTGGACCATTTCCATTGTCCTCTTTCAGGTGTATAACGGAATATTTCATACCTCATTGTAGGTCGGTCAACATTGCTCCAAAACCCCATCCACTTTGACTCAGATACGTGTTCAACAAGAGGAGGAGGATATCTTGTATCGGGAGCCTTAGAGTACCAAAGAATTGAATCATTAGAGTTGTGCATTTTATCGATAGAATTGAACTGATAAAGCAAATTCTTCCTTCGCCCTCTCTTAACTACAATTTCATTACGAAAATTTTCTGGTTTGAATATTTCATCCATAATTACCTTTACATAATGGACAACATGCCAATCTAAATGAATAAAAATGGATCCGGTCTCAGATAACAAATGTTGCATGGCGCTAAGTCGAGGATACATCATATCCAGATACTCGCTGATCTTTCCTTTCCAAATATCAGAAAAGGCAACATGTTTAGAGTTTTTCTTTCTCTGGAAGTAATTCTCGTTGCTGTAAAACGGGGGATCGATGTAAATTAAGTCAATTTTCCTCGCAAAACCCATACTAATCAGATATTTCATTGCAATCAGATTGTCTGAATGAAAAAGTATGTTCGAACTTCCTAGGGCATCGTCTGGTGATACCGTTATTTCCTTGTTAACGAATAGGCTTTCGTTCTGATTATCCTGTGACCAATACAGTTTAACGTCTGACATACAGAATTAATCTCAGTCTTAATGAGTTCGGTTACTATTAGATAATTGTTACTAGATTTATTGGTTCATCCATCAATTTTCAAGACTGCATCGAATATTCTGAATAACAGACTAGCGGTATCAATAATTCTTCTCCGAGTACAGATGACCACAACAGTTTCTATTGCATTTACGCCGTTAGTTTGGACATCGTACAGGTCCAAAATTGACTCACTTCATAATGAAATTAATCCTTATAGAAATCATATTAGACAGGATAAATAAATAAATATATTATTAGATGTAATTATAGCTAATGCGACATAATCAGCATTTGAAATCAATTTCTGTATATGTTCCGATTGAAAAAGTTGAAGCTAGTCTTTCTGAGATTGGATTTCAATGTGTCGGTTCTAGCACAATAGTCGCAGATGGCAAGTTTTGGAAAAAGATGCTATATGTCAACAAAGAAGAGACAATAAGCGTTTCTGAAGAAATTGGAGATGCTTATCCCAAGGATCCCATAATCACTATATGTGGATCCAAATATACTATCTCAAGCATCATAGACGGAGTGAAAAATTGATGCCTTTGTATGAATGTAACGAACAACAATTTGTAGAAAATATCCGCAGGATGATAGAAAGTTCTGAAAGGTTTCTTGTTAACAGGAAAATTAATTTGCATGATGATGCCAGATATGGTCCCGCTACCCTCCCAGATAGCGAGTTCGAAAAGTACGCAGCTTTATTTTTCAGGAAGTCGTTGAGATCAACGGTATTCTCTCGGACCCCATTTATCGATGATTTCCATAAAAGAATGTACGACCAAGATGAAAATCTCCATGCTTCAAGCAACCTAAAATTCCCGAGAATTTCAATTCCCTACTACAGAGTTGAATACTCGATTAATCTATGGGGGGGGACATACTTTTTTGCTTTTGATGCACTATTCAATTCAGAGATCCTATTGGAAAAGCGAAAAGGGAAGCTTTTGGGAAAGGAAGGTAGCCTGATTCATGTTCTAAAGTTCAATCCTCCTGATGAAAATGTTCTTAGCATTAACCTTCCAAAAGGAGTAATGGTCTTTGATGTTAAGAATATGATTAAAGTTATTGACTACACTTCAAACTTTTGAGTTCCTAAATGGACTTGTCTAGCCAGTGTATGAAAGGAGTAAGTGAATTTTCATATGGTAACGCCTTTCGATTCTTTACGTTGAACCCGAGCAATAGCATTCTGCCTTCAAGTTTGGCTGAAAGCGCAAGAGGAAGGTCGTTTTTCCTGAAGGGTTGGAAAAACTCAAAAAAATAATCTTTCTGATAAAATGCAATGTGTTGAGCGAAGCAGCTGGTTAAAATTACAGGGTCTCCAGCAATTCGTTTGCTCAATTCGGGTTTTCGGTCTGAATGGTTTTGTTTGATCTCGATCGATATCTGTAGCATCCGCCTCATATAGTCCTCTCTTACTGAATTAGAATCCAATTTGTTTGGCATATTGTGAAACGATCTCACATCTCTGCCCAATTGCTCAATTGTCCTCTTTGCAAGGTCTGTTGCTGACAAAATTTCAGTTTGTCCTCTTATTCCATAGTCTTTTCCAAATAGGTAAAAAACCCCCATCATCTCTTCATTGCTTATAATTGGAAATCTTAATCTCCCGCCTATGAAATCCCCAATCCTTTCCGCAATATCTGAGGGTAAAAACATACCCATATAGGAATCTCCAATTATTGGCATTTTTTCGTATGAACGATGTGGGTAATTTAACATTTAGGACTCAGACTTGAATACCCGGTGGCGGGAATGGTGTAAGAGGATATCTCCAGAATTCTTGAGATCTTTTACCTGGTAGACTTTCCCTGGCTTTCTTGGATTGATAACTTCAGCTATCCATTTTGGATATTTTTTCTTCTCTGCGAGTTCCCCCCACTCTATGTACCTATTCATATGTTTTTGTTCTACACCAGCAGCAAGATTTTCCTTCCTAACTGATTCGACTATCTCATCCATAAGGTTGAAGCGTCTTAACAATAGATCAATGGATTGCTCCTCTTTCCCTCCGGACTCACATTTGTTTGTTTATTCATTTCTTGCTCTCCTTCTCGTCAAGGATATCATTGATTACGCTGTCGTATGTGCTGCCTTATGTGAAATATTTCTGTAGTCATTTCCATTTACTTATTCTTATGCCGATCGTTTTTGTGCTTGATTCCCATACTGATGATGGGCCAACTGTATTCTGGTTAATCACTTTATGTTACTCGTCTTGTGTGTGTTGTAAACAGGGGAACTATTACTAATGTATCGGTAAACGATAGAAAGATATCAAGGATTGGGGGTTCACTGTCTGCAGTGCAGCCACATTACCTTTGGAAATGAGCAATAATAAGGTATTAGAAAGAAGCTTTATTCAAATTTAGGTTGGGATGATGTTGGAAAATATTTAACTACTTTTCTGATATTAAGAATTCTAATGATTAAAACAGGCACGATTCTATGTATCTTTTTATCTTTTATTCTAAATGGAGCTTACGTGCAAAACGTCATCGCTGGTAGCGATGTAAACACAGTTGATCGATTACGCTTTAGTGAACCAGTTAATTTAACCAATAATTTACAAGACTCTGTGTATGCACAAGTAGCCACCCAAGGAAACAATGTCTACTTAGTTTGGCAGGAAAATCCCCAGTTTCAGGCCGCTAGTAGTGATAATACGATAAACTATGATATTTTCATGAAGAAAAGTATTGACGGAGGTTTAACATTTGGCAAGGAAATTAATCTGAGCAATAATCCAGGTTTTTCTGAACACCCGCAGATAGCAGCTTCAGGTAACAACGTGTATATCGTCTGGATCGACAATTCTCCAATGGGCTCATCAGATACATCAGAAAATAGGAAAATCTTGCTTAGAAAAAGCTTAGACCACGGCAATACATTTGACGAAACTTCTATTCTGAGCAGTAATAATAACAATGTAGATTCTATTAACCAAGAGCTCACAGCTACAGGAAATAATGTATACGTGGTATGGCAAGACGCCCCTCTAGCTGCAGCTTATGACACCCATATCGACAGCGGCGGTCCTGTTAGCAGTATAATGTTTACCTCAAGCGAAAATAGTGGAGAGAGTTTCATAAAACCAAAAAGCCTAAGCAATGATGCCTATAAGTCATACCCGAAAGTTGGTGCGTATGGGGATAGTGTCTATGTAGTATGGAATGTTGGAATAATTAACAAGACGAGTGACGGAAAGAGCCAATATGGTATGGGGCCCAATGGGGTATTCTTATCTAGGAGTTCTGATAACGGGATTAATTTCAGTAACCCACTGAAGCTAAATGCTGATTTGCAATCTGTTGGAGAATCTCAGGTTGCCACGAATGGAAAGAACGTATATGTAGTCTGGGGAGGTAATCCGGATGAAAAAGTTTCTGGTAACCTGTATTATACAAGAAGCGTTGATAATGGATCTACATTTTCAACGCCACAGTCTCTCACCGACAAAAACACGTTAAATGTTGAAGTGGCAGCCGACAGTAATAATGCATATATAGCATGGCAGGGTGTTTTGCCAGACGGGAACGAGGAGATTTTCGTAAAAGAAAGCGTGGATGCTGGAGATACATTCACTATGACTAATGAAAACATAAGCAGAAATAAAGGCATCTCAGAATGTACTTCCATATCCATCTCCCAAGAATCAAAGGTGGTTTACCTTGCCTGGGAGGACAGCCCGAATAATAATCATGAAATTCTTTTTTCACAAGGTGCTTAGATTAGATCAGTAGGTCTACGAACAGAAACAGATTACAATGAATAAAGTCAGTGGCTCAAATTAGGCAATATTCACAATAATGGAAGGGCACTCCATAGTCCCTTTTCTTGTGAAAAACGTAGTCTAACACCCATCACAAGTGGGATCAGCAGGTTGCAGGTATAGTCATAATCTTTATCGGAATAACAGTTTGTGTACTATAACTCATGGAGTCGTACATCAACAATTTAAGCATGTTATCATAGAATCATGATAATGCTAAAGGTATTCATAACAGTATTTCTTTCGGTCCTGGTTATTTTGGTGGCGCCGGCTTATGCTCAAAATCAGACACAAATACAAACACAAACACAGACCCAAACTCAAAATCAAACACAAACACAATCATGGTCAACTTACGACGACCCGATACTAGGAATAACAATTCAGTACCCAGAAGCATGGAAAGTATCAGAGGAACCCAACTTAGATTAATATATTTTTCCCATCACTAAAATTGCAGTAGTTATGCCACTTAGGATTAGAAGAGTTAATGTCTTTTCCTAATCTACTGAAGCAGGTACTATGTTTTAATATAACAATATAAAATAACGATAATACCTTCTTCGCTGCCGGCACAACAATTATTATGACAAGATCTTAAACAATCAGAACAAATTTAGGTCGATGGTACTTCTGATTTTGAGTATACCAAAGACATTCATCTTTTCTAAAGTTTGCAACAACCTTGGCAACTACGATACGGAGTATAACGTTGTTAGGATATTTAACGATCAAAAATACTTTCAGCTAACAATCTACCCATGCAAGAAATAAAGAAAAATTGAAGGAGAAAATGGAGAAATGATGTGGCTAATGCGCGTGTGGTGGAGGAGCGCTACCTTTGGAGAGTGCTTCGTTAAACGTGCCGGCTGCCTTTTCATGGAATTCTAGGTTAGACTGATCTACTTTGACTGCTTGTGGAGGGCAAACTGATACGCAAGCCATGCACCAAATGCAATCGTGCTCTCTGATTGGATCAGCCTTATCAGTATAATCCTTGCGCTCTTCCTTAACAGTGCTTCCAGTTCCTGCGCTAGTAGCATTAGCGATCTCAACTGGAGGTACATCATTTTCAGTCCTATACCACTGAAATACCTGAACTGGACAAGCTTCAATACATGCACCATCAGCAACGCAAGAATCCCAATCGACTGCCACCATTGTACCGTGAGCTCCAAGCGGCACCTGTTCTTCATTCCTTGCAGAAAATGCTGCTTTTACTTCTTCGTTTTCTGCTGCCTCCTGGAGTTTCCCTGGGCCCCATACATAATGATAGTGTTCTCCATCGGACAGGCTATGTTTGCCTATTACCTGGTGATTTTTCGGAAAGTCTGGATCAATTGGCATAGTTATCTAACAGTTATCAAGTTACATATTATATAAACTGTATGTGGCTCAGTATTAGTGTTCACAGTTTAGATAACCAGATATAGTATTAGTACTATTTATAATGCAATAAAATTATTGTAAATTATATAAAATTGAAATTCGTATATGATATTTCGGTTTAGTTGACCATGCACAAAGCACCCCTAACAATGCATTTCTAACTTTCAATGAATCGAACGTGCTAGAATCTAAGTGGTCTATACGGAACGTCCAATTATCTAAGATATTATATTGTTTATGATTGCTCTAATGATTTAAGTGTCGTAATTACTGGAGGAGGGGGTTAAATTGAGAAACTATCGAGTTATGAATCTTATCTATTTTTTAAAGTCTAGGATTTGATCCAGTCAGGTAAAATCATGTCTCCTGATTGCGAGGATATTCTATTTTCTCTTTTGACCTTGCCCTAGCTATCTTGATAGATTACTCTATGTAGTACATCCCTAACCCGGTTGTCTCAATCAAATTTGTTTCCAAAACTCTTGAAACCCAGCAACTCGGTCACATCGTTGTATAGGGTTGTCTACTATAGGAATGTTAATCGCTTCTACGTATTTGGATTTCCTTTAGGATTTAAAGTCCTCTAATATTTTTTGTTCTTGCACGGATTAGATATACAGAAATATTCATATTCCCTTAGCAAACAAGACGTTCAATTCATCACCATTAAGCTTTGCTTTTACCAATTTCATAGTTAATGCGGCGCTTGGCAAAGGAACGATATTAACTATATATCCTACAGGATTTTTTACTTTTATTGTAAGTTGATCGCCATGACGTTCCAAATCAAAATCATCTTTTTCTGTAAATGGCACCTTTACTGTCATACGCAATGAATTCTCTTCTGTTGCAAAGTTGAAAGCTTTGCCTCGGTAGTATATTCGTGCGGGATCTTCATTTCCAAAAAGTAGTTCGCCATTCTTCCTTAACATCTCCAGTCCTCTCAATTCAGTGTCGTGAAGACGAATTTCCTTCAATGAAAGGGGGTAAAAATTTGCTCTTGCTTCCTCTACCTTCCCTTCTTGAAATTCAGCCCAATTTGCATAATACTGATCAGTAGTTTGATGTGGCATGATTTTGTTTATGATAGCCAAGTCTACATTGATACCAAAGAGACTAGCAGACATTAAAGCTCTTTTTGCATTTTCTATACTAAACGTATCCGGATTAGCAACTAATCTGATGCTCGTCATATTGCTATTCTGAATGATTTCAGACAAATATTGGATCCTATTTAGTAAGTCGGCTTCGATTTGAATATTGCCTTTCGAAGGAATAGGATTTTTCGACAAGGCTTGAAACATCCTTGCTACCCCGCCAAACATTCCCAGGAGTCCTGCCATTTTTCTTCCAATGCTTCCTACTAACTTAGGGAAATACAAATATCGTAACGCTTCACCAGAGGCTGGCATATCAATGACTATAACATCAAAACTTTTTTGCTTGACTAGCTCCTCTACTTTTAGCAGGGAGAACAACTGAGTCATCCCAGGTAGCATAGCAATTTCATAAGCGAGTGTCTCATCTATCCCTTTTGCTGAAAAGATAGATGCCATGTACGACAACGTGGTATCGAACTGATTTCTCATTTCGGTTATAGGGTCTATCTGCAAGACATCCAATTTGGTAAGAATTTCCTGTACTTGGTAACCAATATTAGGCATCATTAGTGCGTCACTCAAAGTATGTGCCGGATCTGAAGAAATGACCAGAGTCTTATGGCCATACTCTGCTAATTTGATGGCTGTGGAACAGGACGTTACTGTTTTGCCAGTGCCACCCTTGCCAGTATAAATAATTAATCTCACCTTAAGCTCATCTCAACTTGGGTTTGCTGTTGTAAATCGTACGGAAATATGTCTACATACAATTTTAGAAACGTTCAAGATCAAAAAAGTGGAATTAAATTGCGCCTTTAAGACTATTGGCAACGCGTTCGAGCCCCTCCGGTGTAACCAGTGGGTGTATGGGTAACGACAAGACATGCTTGCTCGCCCAGTCCGTGTTTGGTAGGCCCATGACAGAGGATCGTTGAGAACCCGTTCCAGATCCCAAAATTCTTTCATAATAAGGAGTCCTATGAACTGGCGGATCATAATATACTGTGGCTCCAATCTTATCATTTAACGCCATCTTCTTTTGGATCTTATCACGAAGGTTATCCTTTGTAAGGGCGATAGTATAAAGATACCAATTGAATCTCTTACTTTGACTCTCTCTTGGTAGTGTTACTCTATTATCATTTGCAACATCAGAAATCAGCCTAGTTAGCATCTCTGCGTTTCGTCTTCTTAATTCTAACATCTCTCTGAGCCTAACCATTTGAGTTTTGGCTATTGCAGCACTTAATTCTGGTAATCTTAAGTTTAGGCCTAATATACGGGTGTCATACCCCTCCACCATTCCGTGATTTCTGACCATCTTTAGTTTCTCGGCAATGCTATCATCGTTAGTCACCACAGCCCCCCCTTCTCCAGAGGTCAGGACTTTGCTAGCATAAAAGCTAAAGCAACCCATAATACCAAAAGTTCCTGTTTGTTTATTATGGTACGTTGATCCGAGTGATTGGCATGCATCCTCAATAATACTAATTGATTGTCCCTTGGCCACCTCAGCAATCTCGTCCATATCGGAGGGATGTCCGTACAGGTGAACCGGAACAATTGCCCTTGTTTTCTTTGTGATTTTTGCCTTCAGATCGGATACATCAATTGTATAGTCATGTTTGTTAACATCTACAAATACTGGTTTTGCGCCGGCTGCAATAATCGAATTTGCAGTGGCTACAAAGGTAAACGACGGCAAGAGGACTTCATCTCCAGTTCTTACATCTGCTACTAGCAAAGCAGCAAGTAAAGCAGATGTCCCAGAATTGATTGCTACAACGTTCTTGACATTCAAATAATCCTGTAAGAGAGATTCTAACTCTCGTACTCTCTTTCCACCGTCTTTTGCGGCAGACGTAAGAGCGTTATCGTCCAAGGCTTTAATTATCTCTCGCTTTTCGTCTTCACCTATCCAAGGCTTATTGATTAAAATCATTGGCTTATCGATGGAAGATTGTTTAGTGGACAATTGATTATACCTCGCTGGTTATTGCAGAAGCAAGGCAAATATATGTATGTATTTCAACTTAATCTAATAGTAAAAAATCATCAAACCTATTATAAAAAACAGGTTTGGATAAAGCCTTGCTGCAAGAAAAGCGTTTTCATTGACGATAAATTGATTCGGCCCGAACATGGAGAGGGAATTAAATAAACAATTATTATAGTACAACTGTATTGATTTCGATCAATTTCTTATGCTTGTCGAATTCATAATGTCTTAAGGATAAGTGAATCATTTTGGTAAGCATGCTAGTATTGATCTTAAAGCTTCAACACTACGAATTACCATTAGATTCAGACTTCAAATACTGAAGCTAATACTCTCGCATTTTAAACCTTATGTCATATGCTTCGATTATTTTTTGAAGTGCTTCATATTCTTCTTTGACAGCTAATAGAAATTCATCCTTGTAATTGTATATGCTTAATAGGTCTAAAGTAAGGGAGAAGTCCTTATTGTGCTGGGTCCCAAATTCTTCAATTTTTCGATAAATAGAATCATCGAAAGCCGATCTAATCAAGCACTGTTGAATACACAATCGGTTATAACGACTAGTAGCAAAATACTGTCTGAACAGATTCAGTCTCTCCTCTCTAGTCATATTATCAAGCCGATCTCGTGTTGGAAAAATAAATTTTAACATAATACACCCCAGAACCTGCAATAGAAATATAGTGCAATCACTTGAGAGATAACCAATTAGCCTTCTGATCAACACATTAAATCATATAGCTTCTTCCCGTTAGTTCAAAGATCACTAATTCCAGATTTATCACTGGAAAATATCTTACGCCTTATGCAGGAAACAGTATAAATGACATCAAATAATATGTTTATTCTTATCGTTGAGGAATTTATCACCCTTTCCATCCTATCTCCTGTAGTCAGGTCGATTCAAAATCAAATGCATATGGCTTTATTTATTTTTAGAAAGCAGCCCAAAACTAGAAGTATTTAATCTTTGATTTGTATTCAAAGCTTTGGTAGCTGGAGATGTTTAGATTGCTACTGGATATTAAAGCCAGAAGAGGTGACGCAAATTCTTCGGATATTAGTAGGATCGAACATTCGTGGTGATGAACTTTGTTCTTCCATCTCTTATTTCCAATTATCTCTTTAAAATTGTAAATACGATTCTAGTGCCACAAAAAATATGCTGAAGGAGTAGTATCGAAAATATCATGTTACTTTTGGAAACAGGAATTCGCAGGTCATTTTTATATTTGAGAAGAGGTGGAGTGCATTTGTCGTTGAAAGTGTTATTATCTAGTAATGATGTATCTCAAGATAAGTGACTGCATGTCAGAGAACATTATAAACAAAAGCGTATTGATTGATGGAATAATTGCATTGGCAAACTATTTCAAAGAACATGGCTTTAACCCTCCAATTAGTATAGAAGTAGATAATATAGCTTTTGAAAAGATACTCGCAGAGTCAGCAGAATTATACAACATTGATAGCAAAAAGGCAATTACCGAACACGAATTTTCAATTTCTGATGTGATTACTATCAAAGAGCAGCAAATTAGCAGATAGTTTCTCGGCCATGTGTGACCGTTGGAATATTATATGGGCGATAACATCTCAGATTATCGATCAAAATAACAAATGAAAAAAGCCCTTATTACATGTCAATTAGAGCTAATTCTCTCCCCCAAAAGAGAAGTTTAGAATTGCTAGTATCGGTTATCTTCCACCAATACTCTTCTTATTTCATATACTTTTACCTCTAATCTACAGCCCATCACTACCAATGCATCGGTCAATATTGAGCGTGGGGTAGCTTACCAGGAAGTTCTCATCCGAGAATTAATCTTTTAATTGCCAGAGGACAGAATTGCCTCCGACTCTCATGATTCAATGCCTTAATATGGTAATAGATACCTTTTATCACCAAGGTTTATATATTTATAGAATATAATACATACCA
>WUUC01065565.1_pt1 | contig 11352 bp, 9 predicted proteins | sample 6278441 | NCBI WGS metagenome assembly WUUC01 (sample SAMN13675441, study PRJNA597444) | soil metagenome | isolation source: soil | place: USA: Washington | collected 2017-10 | reverse complement strand
GTGGTGTGGTTGGGTCTTGGGTTTCAGCCATTCGCGAAGCAGAGCGATCTGAGCTGGGTACCCAAGCTTCGCTACGGGATCATGCGCGAGTACTTGCCCACGCGCGGCAACATGGCCCTCGACATGATGCGGCGCACGTGCACTGTGCAGGCCAATCTCGATTACAGCTCCGAAGACGACGCGATCGATCAAATGCGCATCGGCCTCGCGCTCGCCCCCATCGTGACCGGGATGTTCGCGAACAGTCCCCTCGTCGAAGGGGTGATCACGGGGGAGCGCTCACACCGGGCGCGCGTCTGGCTCAATACGGATCCGGACCGCTCCGGTTTGCTTCCGTTCGTATTCGACGAAGATATGTCGTTCGAGCGCTACACCGAGTGGGCCCTCGATGTGCCGATGTTCATGGTGAAGCGCCACGGCAGGGTGGTTCACAACACCGGCCAGACGTTCCGCTCCTTCATGCGCGAAGGCTTCAACGGCGTCACAGCCACGATGGACGACTGGCAGACCCACCTCGGGACGCTGTTTCCTGAAGTCCGCTTGAAGCGAACCATCGAGATGCGCGGTGCCGACGCCCTGCCGCGCGAGCTCGTCTGCGCCTTGCCCGCACTATGGAAAGGGCTGCTCTACGACGACGAAGCGCGCAAACGCGTCCGCTCGCTGGCCTCGCAGGTAAGTCCCGCAGAGGCAGAAGCCGTGCGGCCTGCGATCGCGAACTTGGGCCTCAACGCACCGTTCAAAGGCAAGCTGGTGTTGGACTGGGCGCGCGACGTGCTGACGATCGCCAGCGATGGGCTCGAGCGCCTGGCCATTCTCGACAAAGAAGGCCGCGACGAGCGTGTCCATCTCGAAGTACTTGCGGCGCTTCTCGCGCAAGGGCAGAGCCCTGCAGACGCCCTGCTTGCCAAGCTCGACCACAGCGCGCCGTTGTTTCCGCAGCTGGTTCAGCTCGTCTCGTTGTGAGCGATCTTCCGAAGGGCGATTGCTCACGCAGGCTGACGTAGCCGTATTCAAGGGCAGGCAAGGGGACGTTTGACAACGCGCGCAGCGAGGCCGGAAACCGACTACTCCTCGTCTTCGTCTTCATCCTCGTGATCGTGGTCGTCGTCATCATCGGCTTCGATTGTGCCTTGGCCTTGATTGACGAGTTCCTTCAGTTCCTTGCCGACCTTGAAGAAGGGCAAGCGCTTCTCAGGAACTGGTACGGCACGTCCCGTACGCGGATTGCGACCGTTGTACGGCTTGTACTCGCGTACCGTAAAACTCCCGAATCCCCGGATCTCGATGCCTTCGCCACGCTCCAATGCCGCGGTCATCGAATCGAACACGCAGTTGACGACCAGTTCCGCGCGGCTCTTCGTGATCTGCGTCCGACGTGCGACGGCGTCGATGAGCTCCGACTTGGTCATCGATTCCTCCCCGCTAACAGTTTGGTTGTAACCCTCGTAAGTAGCCCAGGTCAATAGAGATTTTGGGATCTCCCCGGAATGATAGCAAGCGTTGTTGCGGGGACGGGAACACACGAGGCGCCAAGGGTGGGGACGCCTACAGCAGCGAACACCTTTGCTGTTTGATTGCTCTTGAGATTGGAACTGGGCACACCTTCGTGTATGCGCATAGGCGTACGTTGCGCCCATTCCGACGTTGAAGGATGCACGCAACCGTGGTTATCGTCCCGACCCAGTTTCGCGACTGGCGAGGACCCTCATGAACGGCCCGAGTATGGACCCACACTACGACGACAACGACCCCTTCAACGCCAACAGCGGCCGGGTGCAGCAGCAACAGGACTTCAGCGCGTATGAGGAGCCGCTGCCCGACGTCGGGCGCTCAGACGACGAGACGATTCGCAAAATCAACCGGCGCACCTCGCCGTTCGGTCGCATCGCAGGCATCTTGATGATCGGAGGCGCGCTCGGCCTCGGCTATTGGGCCTACGAAAGCAGCGCCTCGTACGACACGCGCATGGACGCGCTGACCGAGGCCGGCAAGCTCGAGGGCCCTGCACGTCTGGAAGCGCTGCGAGCCGCGTACGCGCAGGCCAAGCACGAGGACGTCAAGGAGCGCATCATCCTCAATTTGGGCGCCTTCAAGGACACCGCGTCGGTGCCGCTGATGGTCGATGCCCTCAACGAGGGCGGGATCGTGCGGCGTTCGGCTGCTCGCGCACTCGCGCACATCGGCTCGCCTGCCGCTGACCCGGCCAAGCCCAAGCTCCTCGAGGTTCTGCCGCTCACGGACTCGCGAGACCGCGCCCAGGTCGTCTGGACGTTGGCTGTGCTCAAGGAGCCCGCCGCAGTACCTGAGATCTTGGCTGAGTTTGCCGCAGGTCACCTGCAGAATCTCGAGGACCTCGAGAACAAGCCCACCTTCGATCCCAAGGTCATCGTAGACGTGGTGGGAACCCAGAAGCTCGCCAGCGACGAGCTGCTCAAGAGCAAGGACAAGTCCATCCGTACCCTCGTTGCGATGGCCCTCTCCGAAGCGGCGACCGCAGACGTCGTCGATCCGCTGATCAAGCTGCTCGAGGACGAGGACACGGAAGTCGTCCGTGCAGCAGCGGCGGGTCTTGGTCGCACGGGAGATCCGCGCGCCGCACAACCGCTGTTCGATCTCCTCGCCCGCAAACCAGCGCTCCGTCAGAGCGTGCTCGACGCGATCAGCCGCTCGACGAGTGCGCCCGGCGTCGCGAAGCTCGTGAACCAGGCGCAGGCCGTGGACCTCAAGCGTTCGCTGCTCACGATGCTTGCCGCGATGCACGATCCGCGCGTTGCGGACACGTTTGCAGCCTTCGTGACGCATGAAGACGCAGACATCCGTCAAGCCTCCGCCTTGGCGCTCGCCCAGCTCGGCGATGCGCGCGCCGTGGAAGCGTTGCTCAAGCAGGCGGAAGCCGAAGATCGCACCACCGCTCTCGATGCTCTCGACGCTCTGGCGCTGGTCGCTCAGCCCGAGGTTGGCGAAGTTCTCACGCCCCTCATCAACGACAATCCTGGCCGCAAGGCGAGCTTGCTCAAAGCGATCGGCAAGTCGGGCGCGCAGAGCGCTGGGCCCGTGATCATGAAGGAGCTCGAGAGCGACGATGTCGAGGCGGCCTCGTTCGCCCTGGGTGATCTCAAATACGAACCCGCCTATTCGAAGATCCTCGCCAAGCTCAAGAAGCCCAAGGACGTCGATTTCTCGAAACCGAGTATCCCCACCGAAGAGATCGTTCGCGACCGCGAGATCGCAATCCGCGCTCTCGGCCGCTACGGCAAGCCCGACGCGATTCCCGCGCTCTCCACCATCATCGAGGATGGCGCCGATTCAGCGAAGCTGCGCGCCATCGCGGGCGCGGTACTCGGCCAACTCGCCGATCAAAAGACCCTCACGGACATCGTCGCCAAGGCCAAAAACCCTGCTTTGGACGAAGCGACGCGCACCTACTACGTGCAAGGCCTCTGGCAGGCCGACGCGCAGGCGATCAGCGGCCAGTTGGTGGACTTGCTGCAGCCCTCGATTCCTGCCGATGTGCGTCGCAGCGCGGCGCTTGCCATCGGCTACGCGGCAGATCCCGCCAACGACCAGCTGCTCATCGACCTGCTGCGCAATCCAGAAGTGAAGCGCGAAGCTGCCTTTGCGGTTTTGCTCGGTGGCAATGCGGCGGCCGGCGATGAGTTGCTCAAGCAGCTCAGCACCGATCGCGAGCTGCAGGAAATCCTCCAAGACGTCCTGATGGCGGACGACAACGACTTCTTCAATCTGATCACCGCTCAGCACTTCACCAGCGGCCAGATCTTCCGTCGCTTGGCGATCGCCGAGAAACTCAAGGCAGGAAGCGGGCAGTTTACGTTCAGCTATCCCTGGCAACAGGTAACGGCTCGCCTCAAGTCCGGTTGGAACGGCCCTGGTGGCCTCTCCGCTCGCGAAGTGCGCGCCAAGCTATACGAAGCCCTGCGCGGTCAAGAGCCCGAGAAGCGCCGCCTTGCTGCCGAAGCCCTCGGCGCGATGGGCGAACGCGGCCTGCTGCTCGCCTCGCGCGACGAACCCGGTCCCGGCCAAGAGGAAGCTCGTCTGCTTCTGCTCCGCCAAAACCGCGGTCCTGCTGGCACTGCTGCCGCGAAGAAGTGAGCCACACTCAGCGTAGGCGCCGAAGGATTCTTTGACGCGCGATCGACAAACGCCGGCTCATTCGGGCCGGCGTTTTCGTTGTAGGTGCAGTTGGAGCGACTCGCAGCGCGTCAGATCGTGTCGAGCGCGCGCCGCACGTCACTCAGGAGGTCCTCTTCGTCTTCAATGCCGACTGCGTAGCGCACCAAGCTGTTCTTGATGCCGACCGCTTCGCGCTCCTCAGTCGAAAGCTCGAAGTAGCTCATGAGGGCAGGCTGCTCGACCAAAGACTCGACGCCACCGAGGCTCGGGCCGATGTGCGGGATACGGAGCGCGTCGATGAAGTGTCCGGTCGTCTCGAGATCAGCGGCGAGTTCGAATGTGACCACCCCGCCAAAGCCCGTCATCATGCGACGCGCGATCTCGTGGTTCGGATGCGAAGGAAGGCCGGGGTACCACACTTGCGTGACCCTCGGATGCTCCTGCAGCAGCTCCGCCAGGGCTTGCGCGGTGCGATTTTGCTGCGTCACGCGCAAGCCGAGGGTCTTCATCCCGCGTTGCACGAGATACGCGGCATGCGGATCGAGCACTGCGCCGAGCACATGACGCAGGTCCCGCACGAGGCCCGTCAGGGCTGCGCTGCCTGCGACCGCTCCTGCCAGCACGTCGTTGTGACCCGCGAGGTACTTGGTCGCGCTGTGCACCACGAGATCGATACCGTACTCTGCCGGCCGTAGGTTGATCGGCGTCGCAAATGTCGCGTCGATCATGGTCTTGGCCCGCGTTGGCTTACAAATCGCCGCCAAGCGCTCGAGATCCAAACACGTTTGATACGGATTGGTCGGCATCTCACTTACGACCAGACGCGTTCGATCGGTGATCGCTCGCTGGAGTGCATCGAGATCGCCCGGCGGCACGAGGGTGTGTTCGACGCCGAAGCGCGCGAGAAATCCCGTTACGAACTGTCGGGTTCTCCGGTAGCAATCGGAGAACAAGACCACGTGAGAACCAGCTTTGCTGAGCGCCAGAATCGTCGTGGTGACCGCTGCCATCCCGCTTGAAAATGCGACGGCATCCTCAACTCCTTCGAGCTCGGCGAGCTTGGCCTCCACCGTCCTCACCGAGGGATTGCCGTAGCGACCGTACTCCTCGCGCTCGATGCGGCCTTCCATGTACGCGACGAGCTCGGCCGTGTTCTCGAACGTGTACGTCGCCGTCTGAGCTATTGGCTGGGTAAGCGCATCGAACGGCTGCCGGCGCGCCTCGCCTGCATGCACGGCGCGCGTCGGAAACAAGGAATCGGGCTTCTTCGAGGTCATCGCGCGGTCGTTCTATCCTCCCTGGCCGTTTACGCCAGACGATGAACGCGCCGCGGTACCGAGCTCAGTGCCCGTGTTCGCGATCCAGCCCCGGATGCGTGGCATCGCCGGGTTCGTGGCGCGGATTGGCCGTCAAAAACGTGCCGTCCTGACCGGGGATCGACATCAACATCTCCTTGTCGAAGATGAAGTGCTCGCGGCGCGTACTCGCTGGCACGTGCATGCCTGTATCCATGCGAATCGCGTCACAGGGACAAGCCTCGACGCAGTACCCGCAGAAGATGCAGCGCAGCTCGTCGATGACGAACACCTTTGGATAGCGCTCGTAGCCATAGCGAGGATCGCCCGGCTCGTACTCCGCGGCCTCGATGTGAATGCACTGCGCCGGACATGCCGTACTGCAGCACAGGCAGGCCACGCAGCGCGGAGAAGCATCCGCGCGATGGGTCAGGCGATGAACGCCACGAAAGCGCTCCGGATAAACGCGGCGCTCTTCGGGATACGAGATCGTCACGATGTCCGAGTTCTCGCGCTTGCCGAACGTGTTCTTGAAGAAGTGGCGCATCGTGATCCCGAGACCTTTGACGATCTCGGGGATGAACGCCTGCTCCGCAAACGTGCGACTGGGCTTGCTGACGAGTTTGGCCATGACTCAACCGTTGCCTTCGAGCAGGAGGATCACGACGCCCGTGACCAGGATGTTGAGCAGCGACGCAGGCAATAGGATCTTCCAGCAAAGCTGCATGATCTGATCGTAGCGAAAGCGCGGAAGCGACCAGCGAATCATGAGCTGAAGCCAGATCATGATGACGAGCTTGACGATGAAGGTCACCACCTGGAGGGCGACCACTGCTACGTGGGGAAGTGGCGCCACCGCTCCGAAGAAATCGAAGCCCCAATCCTCGAGAAACGGCAAGTCATAGCCGCCGAGGAACAAAGCGCTCACCAGCGCCGAGCTCGTGATCACTTCCACGAACTCTCCCATGAAGAACATGCCGAACTTCATGCCGGAGTACTCCATGAAGTAACCGGCAGCGAGCTCACTTTCCCCTTCGGGGACGTCGAACGGGATGCGCTTGGTCTCCGCGATCGCGGCCGTGAAGAACAAGAAGAAGGCCAGCGGTTGAACGAGGATGCCCCAGAGGCTGAAACCGCCGAGTCGCGGCACGCGCTGCCAGTCGATCATGTCCTGCAGAAGCAGCGAGTCGTAGACCATGAAGCAGCCGACGAGCGAGAGGCCGAGGGTCACCTCGTAGCTGACCATTTGGCCTGCAGCGCGCACGCCGCCCATCAATGCGTACTTGTTATCGGAAGAGTAGCCGGCGATAGCCGCACCCACGACGCCGGTGCCGGCGATCGCGAACACGTACAAGATGCCCGCGTTGATGTTCGCGACCTGCAGCGAAATCACGTCAGCGCCGAAAGCTTGGCGAACAAACTGGCCCACCGGGACCACGTCGAGCGCGTGCTCGATCGAGAGGTAACCACCGAACGGGATCACCGCGAACACACTGATCGCGGGCACGAGCGCAACGATCGGCGCGAGCGAGTGCAGAAGCTTGTCCGCCTTCGGCGGGATGAAGTCTTCCTTCCAGATGAACTTCACCGCGTCAGCCAGCGGATGCAGCAAGCCGAGCAGTGTGATGTTCTTACCGAAGATCTTGATCCCAGCGCGCGTTGGACCGATGCGGTCCTGAATCATCGCGCTCTGACGCCGCTCGGCCCAGATGAGCACGGGCGCAAACGTGAGGATGATGAGGATAATGAAGACGATCTTGAGGATCGTGCTGATCCAAGCGACGGCGTCCATCAGACCTGCGCCTCCACCGCGTTCGACTTGGGTGCCGGCAAGAGTGCGCGCACCTCTTTGAGAGAGTTGAGCGAGAGATCGCGCTGCAGCTGCTTGGCGAGGTCGCTGATGACTTCCCAACCGGCCTTCACGCCCTCCGGCGCGAAGATCGCTCGCTTCCACTGCTGGGCCATGCCCTTCGCGTTGACAAAAGTGCCGGCGGTCTCGGCGTGCGAAGCGACGGGGATGACGACGCCCGCGTGCGCCGAAAGTGCGCCCTCGTTGCTGGTCAGCGAGATCAACCGCAGGCGACCGAGCACGTGAAGCTCGTCGGCGGTCTCGGCACTGACGGGACCGAGCGCGATGACCGCGTCCAAGCGTCCATCAGACGCATCTCGCACGAGTTCAGACGTGGGCGCGAGCGCGCTGCCTGCCACCAGCTGAGCGCCGGCGCGATTGGGATTGTTGTCGGGGTGGCGAAGGATGTTGTCGCCTTCCCAGCCGCTGTTGGCTGCCAAATAGAGCTTTGCCGCGCCGAGAGCAGCGGCAAGCTTCACCAAAGCTAGATTGTCTTCGTTCGAGTGATAGGCGCTCAACACGATACCGATACGCGAAGCGTCGACGCCCTTGAGCGCGTCGGCAGCGGCGCGAACGGCATCTGCTGGCTCGCAGTCGGTCAGCCGACCCGATGCAGCGCGCACTCGACCGAACGTGATGCGGTCCTCGTGGAAGCGGCGGTACGTCATCATGCCGTCGTCACACATCCAGAACTTGTTGACCGCTTCGTTGTCGCGCGGACGCAAGCGATACACCTGATTCTGGCGCGGATCGAAATCGACCAGCGTGTTGCAGCCCGTTGCACAGCCCGTGCAGATCCCTGGCTGCGATTTGAGAAACCAAACGCGCGCCTTGAAGCGGAAGTCGCGGCTCGTCAGCGCCCCCACCGGGCACACGTGCTCCGTCATCAGCGTGTACTTGTGATCGAGCGTGCGACCTGGCGCGAGCGAGATTTCGTTCTTGTTGCCGCGCTCGCGCATGTCGAGAACCGAGTCACCCACGACCTCGTCGCAAAAACGGATGCAGCGCGTGCACATCACGCAACGCTCTCCGTCGTAAACGATGGTCGGCCCGAAGCGCTCCGCCTTCACTTTGTGGACGGGCTCCGTGCGCTTGCGCTTGAGCGTGTGCTGATGGTCTTCGTAGTAGTCCTGCAGCTTGCACTCGCCCGCCTGATCACAAATCGGACAGTCGACCGGATGGTTGAGCAGAAGAAACTCTTGGACCGCGCCCTGCGCTTGCTTTACTTCGGGCGATTTCGCGAAGACCTCTTGGCCGTCGATAGCTGGCGTCTGACAGCCAGGAAGAAGCTTGGGCTTCGTCGCCGGCACATAGCCTTGCTTGGCCTCGTCCCAGGCGACGATGGGCATGAGCGGACCGGGCCGGTCGCTCTTTACTTCGACGAGACACATGCGGCAGTTGGCCGCGACGCTGAGCCCTGGATGCCAGCAGTAGTGGGGGATTTCCACGCCTGCTTTCCACGCGGCGCGGATGATCGAATCGCCGGGCTCGAAGGGGATGTCTTGGCCGTCAAGCTTGAACGTGGGCATCTGCAACCTGCTTGAAGTCTCTAGGCATTGGCAAAGCGGTGGACGCGGACGCTACGCAAGCGCCTCCGCGAGTCGCGGCTAACGATCGCACTCGCCGCCGATCATATTGACGGAACCGAACGTCGGGATGATGTCCGCGACCATGTAACCGCGCAGCATCTCGTGCGACGCGTTGAGGTTGAACCAGCACGGCGGCCGACAGCGCACACGATACGGCGTTCCGCTTCCGTCGGAGACGAGGAAGAAGCCGAGCTCGCCGTTGCCGGCTTCACTGAAGCTGTAGACCTCGCCCGCGGGCACTTTCAGCCCTTCCATCACGAGCTTGAAGTGGGCGATCGTCGCTTCGATGGTCGTATAGACCTCGGACTTCTCGGGCAACATCACCCGCACGTCTTCAACGCTCACGGGACCATCTTTGGGCATTTGCGCGAGCGCTTGCTTGATGATGCTCATCGACTGACGCATCTCTTCGAAGCGACAAAGGAAGCGATCGTAGTTGTCGCCGTCGTGGCCGACAGGGACCTCGAAATCGAAGCGATCGTAGACGCTATATGGATGCGCCTTACGCACGTCGTAATCGACGCCAGTCGAACGCAGCATCACGCCAGTGACGCCCAGCTCGATTGCGCGCGACTTCGTCAGCACGCCGATGCGCTCCATGCGATCGAGGAAGATGCGATTGCGGAGCAGCACCTTTTCCGACTCGTCCAAGGCTCGCTCGAACTTGGGAATCAGATCCTCGATGTTCCGCTTCAGGTTGTCCGTCGGGGGTTTCGCCATCCCACCGATGCGCGCAAAGCTGTGCGTCATGCGTGCGCCGGTCTCCTCTTCGAGGATGTCCCAGACCCAGTCGCGCAGCTTGAGCAGCCATAGAAACGGCGTGAACGCGCCTAGCTCCATCGCGCTCGCACCGTTGCAGGTGATGTGATCACAGATGCGCGCGAGTTCGCCCAAGATGACGCGGTAGTACTCGCCGCGATCCGGAATCTTGATGCCCAGAAACTTCTCGACGGCCCACGCGTAGCCGTTGTTGTTGAGCATGGGCGAGACGTAGTTCAGGCGATCGGCATACGGAAAAACCTGCGCCCACGTGCCGCGCTCGCAACTCTTCTCGAAACCTCGATGAAGGTAACCTGGTTGGATGTCGAGGTCTTTGACCGTCTCGCCATCGAGGTCGAGGACCATACGAATCGTGCCGTGCATGGCCGGGTGCGATGGCCCCATGTTCAGCCGCATCGGTTCGCTCGGCAGCTCGAGCGCACCCTCTTCAGAAAGCTCGTCTTCGACAGGCTCCATCGTCTACTCCTTGCCGTCCACGCCGGGCTCGCCTGCGCTCGAATCACTCAACGCGCGGCGCTGCCCGTGTTGCACTGCGATGGCCGGTGAGACCTGAAGGTCTTTCCCTTTCAGACGCTCATCCCACTGGATGCGGCTCCAGGGTTGACCTTCGTCCGGGCCGAAAGGCGGAAGCTTGGTAAGCCCCTCGATCTGCCGATAAGGAATCAGCGGCTGCACCTTGTCGATCGGGTAGTCCTTGCGCAGAGGATGCCCCACGAACTCTTCGTACATGAGCACCCGTCGCAGATCCGGATGGCCGGCAAACTTGATGCCGAACATGTCCCAAATCTCTCGCTCAGCCCAATCTGCACCAGCCCATACCTTCGTCAGCGTGGGCAGCGATTCACCGTCGGCAACGCGTGTCTTGATACGGATGCGTTGCTTCTTTTCGAGCGAGTGAACGAGCAACAGGACATCGAATCGCGGCGCCTCTGGCTCGCGCTCGGGGTAATCAACCGCGGTGAGATCCGTGAAGTGGTCCATGGCGCACTCCGGATCGGCCTTGAGAAACTGCGCGACCTCGACCCATGCCGAAGCCTGGATGGTTGCGCTCTCGTCGCCGCGAAAATCGCTGACCTCGGAAATTGCCGCGCCGAACTGTTGTTGGAGCCGCTCGATGACGCGCTTGCTCATTGGCTCGCGTCCTCCTTCTTACGAAGCTGCGTCAAATTCGCGAGCTCACGCGGGGGCACCACCATCGGCTCACGGTTGCCGTTCGAGATCTTGTCTTGCAGCAGCATGAGGCCGTCGAATACGGCTTCTGGCCGGGGCGGGCAGCCCGGGATGTAGATGTCGACCGGGATCAACTTATCGACGCCCGGAACCGTCGTGTAGTTGTCGTAGAAGCCGCCGCACGATGCGCAGGTGCCGAACGCGATCACCCACTTGGGATCCGCCATCTGCTCGTAGATGCGCTTCAGTACTGGCGCTTGGCGCTGACTTATCGTGCCGACCACCCAAAGCAAGTCTGCTTGGCGCGGACTAAACCGCGGCGCTTCTGCTCCGAAACGCGCGATGTCGTAGCGTGACGACGCGACCGAAAAGAACTCCATGCCGCAGCATGCCGTCGCAAACGGATACTGGAACAGCGAGTACTTGCGCGCCCACGCGAGCAAATCTTCGAAGCGCGTCGTGGCGTAACCAGACTCGCCCGTTTGCAGGACTTTCACTTCTCCCATTCGAGGGCTCCCTTGCGCCAGGCGTACACGAG
>WUUC01041325.1_pt1 | contig 11352 bp, 12 predicted proteins | sample 6278441 | NCBI WGS metagenome assembly WUUC01 (sample SAMN13675441, study PRJNA597444) | soil metagenome | isolation source: soil | place: USA: Washington | collected 2017-10 | reverse complement strand
TGATCGATCCGAATGACCTCGGCGTATCGCGGGCCCTCGCGGATCTCTTCGACCCATTCGTCGATCGCCTTCTTCTCACCCTCGACGAGTGCTTCGACGGAGCCGTCGCGATTGTTCTGGATCCAGCCCTTCAGACCCATGCGCCGCGCCACGCGCGTCGCGAAGAAGCGGTATCCCACACCCTGCACTTTGCCGTGGATCCGTAGATGCCGCTGTTCCTTCATAGGTGCGTGATTGTAGGAGACCGGTTCACGGGTGTACAGCAGGGGCGAGCGGCGAAACTATCGCCGCCGCCGCGTTTTTTTCTTCGGCGTCGTTTTCTTCTTCTTCGGTGTGACCTTCTTCGCCGCCGGTTTTGGCGCCGGCGCCTGCACGGTCACTACTTTCGGCGGCGCGTTGGCGAGGTCGGCGATGCTTTTCTGCAAGCCGGTGATCACTTGCGACTGCTGTTTGGTCTGGGTGCGCAGCTGCTCGACGGAGCGCGCGAGGTCGCTGCGTTCCTTCTGTTCGAGCGACAACAGCGCCGCCGTCGCGGCGGCTGCGGCGTCGGTGCGCGGATACTGCTGCACGACGTTCATGAGCACAGTTCGCGCTTTGTCGGTGCGGCCGGCGGTCATGTCTTCACGCGCGTTCTTCAGAAGTGCATCGGCGCGAAGATCGTTCGGCACTGAGAGCATCAGGTAGACGACGAGCGCCCCGAGAATGGACGAGACGATGCCCGTCAGCGTCAACACCGCGCGCACTTTCATGCTCGGCCTACTCGCGCCATCCGAAGCGGCCGACGAGCGGTACGAATTCGGCGGTGCCGCAGTCCTCGATCTTCACGCCTGTCCCGACCCGCGTGACGCGCGCCAGTCGTTGATTGCCTGCAGGTCCGACCGGAATGATCATGCGACCGGTGCGCGCCATCTGCTGCACCAGCGGCTCCGGGACCTCCGGTGCTGCGGCCGCGACGATGATCCTGTCGAATGGCGCTTGGTCCGACCAGCCGTAGGTGCCGTCGAAGACTTTCACCGACACGTTGTGCAGTTTCAGCTCGCGGAAGGTCTCCGCAGCGCGTAACGCGAGCTCGTTGACTCGTTCGATCGTGAAGACTTTCGCGCACAGCTTCGACAGCACCACTGCCTGGTATCCCGTTCCCGTGCCAATCTCGAGCACTTTCTCCGTGCCGCGGAGCTCGAGCAGCTCGATCATGCGCGCCACGATGTATGGCTGGGAGATGGTTTGCTTCGCACCGATCGGCAGCGCGCCGGAGCCATACGCTTTTGCGGCGACGACGGTCGGCACGAAGCGATGTCGCGGCACATCGCGCATCGCTTGCAACACCCGCTCATCCTTCACGCCGCGCGCGGCCACATGCCGTTCGACCATGAGTGCGCGCTGATGAGCGAGCTCGCGTTCCTGATCAGCCTTGGGTGGCGTGGTGGCCAAGCATCTCCTCGAGAGGCCGAAGCCGCGCGATCGACTCGTGGTGGGTGAGGTCGAGATGCAGCGGCGTGATCGAGACGTAGCCGTTCTGCACGGCGTCGAAATCGGTTCCTTCGCCGGGATGCCAAACGGGCGGCTCACCGCCGATCCAGTAGTACTTCCTCCCGCGCGGATCGAGTCTCTCGATCACACCCTCGGTGTACGTGCGTTTGCCCAGCGGCGCGATCTTCACGCCTTTGAAGGCACCGAGGGGAAAGTTCACGTTCAGCACGATGCGCGGGTCGCGGTGTTGCTCGAGCGCGATCCGCACGAGCTCTCCGGCGAAGCTCGCGCCCGGATCGAACGAGAAGTGCTTCCCGACCACGGCTGAAAACGCGATGGATGGGATGTTCAGCAGCGCTCCTTCGAACGCGGCCGAGATCGTCCCGGAGTAGGTCACGTCGTCTCCGAGATTGGGACCGAAGTTGATGCCGGAGACGATGAGATCGGGCAGTGCGCCTTTCATCAGTTTGAGAATGGCGAGATTGACGCAGTCAGCCGGCGTACCGTCGACGATCCATTCGTCGGTCTCGATCTGCAGCATTCGCAGCGGGCGATTGAGCGTCAACGCATGCGATGCCGCGCTCTGTTCACGATCGGGCGCAACGATCAGAACCTCACCGACCTCGCGACACGCCGCGGCGAGTTTCCGCAGACCTTCGCTGTAAATGCCGTCGTCGTTCGTGACCAGAATGCGGGGCATCTTTGACTGGCATGCTAACAGCTGACCGCGCTGTTGGGCCGCAATTGCGAGAGCAGCATCGCGCCGAGGATCAGCGTCGCTCCGATGACGAAGGCTTTGGTGAACGGCTCGCCCTGAAAGGCGACGGAAGTGATCGCCGCCGCGACCGGCTCGAACGACAAGATCACCGCCGCCTCGGTGGCGCTCACCTGCGCCTGACCCCACATCAAAGCGGCGAAGGCGAGCGCCGTCGTGACGATGGCCGTGAAGACGATCACGAGCACGATCTTCGTGTTCCAAGCCGTCGGCGCAGCGAAGAGCGCGAGTGGCGCCGCCGCCAGCCCGACGAACAACACCTGTACGGCCGCCAAGCCGGCCGCGGTGTCGCCCGTGCTCCAACGCGCCGAGAAGACGACGTGCAACGCGAAGATGCCCGCACAGAGCAGCGTCAGCGCATCGCCGACGCCGGGAGGCGCGTCGATGTCGCCTCCGATCATGAATGCGGTGCCGACCACCGCGAGAATACTGGCGATCCACACATGCAAGCGCGGCCGCCCGCTCGTCCGCCATTGCAGGAACGGCACGATCACGACGTAGAGAGACGTGAGAAATGCGGAACGAGATGCGGTGATGAGACGCAAGCCATGCGTCTGTGACCAGTAGCCAAAGAAGACGAGCGCGCCGAGGACGACGCCCGGCAAAAAGAGTGCTCGCGGAAAGCGGCCGCGCGCGATCGTGAACGTCAGGAGGAGCAGACCGGCGAACGTGAATCGCCAGAAGATGAACGGCTCCGGTGCGATCTGCGCGATCACGTCCTTCACGAGCGCAAACGTGGCGCCCCACGCGGTCGCAGTTCCGAGGAGGGCGAGCACTGCCAACGTGCGGCGCGTCATCGCGCCGGCGCGCTGTGTTGCCCGTTCCTCTGCATGTTCGTGAGGGTTCGATGCATCTGCGCAAAGACCAACGCGAAGATGAGCAGCATCACGACGAGCACCAACCGCGGAAGCCACCTCATCATGATGCGAATCGTCCCGCGTGGCGCGCCGCCCATTCGATCGCGTACTGCATCGGTGCGGCGTCGGCGATGCCTCTGCCGGCAATGTCGAATGCGGTGCCGTGATCGACGGAGACGCGCAGATACGGCAGGCCGATCGTGACATTCACCGACTCGGTGAAGGCCATGGTCTTGATCGGAATCAGTCCTTGATCGTGATACATCGCCAGGACCACATCGTACTTGCCGGAAGCGGCGGCGAGAAAAACGGTGTCGGGTGGATGCGGTCCGGTGATGTCGAGCGCGTCTGCGCGTGCGAGCGCCACACCGCGCGCGATGGTCGCTTCCTCGTCGCCGAAACGGCCTCCTTCGCCCGCGTGCGGATTGACGCCTGCCACGGCGATCCGCGGTTTCGAGCCGTAGAGCCGCGCATATTCACGCGACGTCAGACGCGCCAGCGCAGCGATGCGTTCCGCGTCGATCGAGGCGATCGCAGCGCGCAGAGGAACATGCACGGAGAGCAGAACGGTTCGTAGTCGCGGGGAGTCGAAGTACATCGCGTAATCGACGCCGTACTCTTTGAGTCCTGCGCGCGCGGCGAGGATCTCCGTATGGCCGGGATGCGGCGAGCCGGCCAGGGCGATCGCTTGCTTGTGAATGGGCGCCGTCACCAACGCCGAGCATTCGCCGCGCTCGACGGCGTCGATCGCGGCATCGATGGCGTCGAGTGCAACGCGTCCATACTGCGCAGAGATCTCACCGTAGCGAATCGCATCGTCGGTCTCGCCGAAAAGGCGAAACGGAACATCGACGTTCGACAGCGCTTTGCGGACGATCTCCGGTCCGATGCCGGCTGGATCGCCGAGCGTGATGGCGAGTGGCTTCACCCGTCCATCGTAGCGGAGCGGCTGCGCGGCAGCGCAGCCGTCAGGCGCCGAGCTCTTCCTGTTTGAAGAGGTACTTGATGCAGTGCTTCTGAATCAGCAGGTTCGGTGCGCCGTCGCGGTTCACCTTGAGGCAGGTCTTGTCGTACCACTCGATCCAGCCGCGGACCTCTTCGCCGTCGGTGAGGACGATCACCATCGGCGTCTTCGAGTTCATCTGCTTGAGGTAGTAAAAATTCTCCGCGTTCGTCGACTCGGGCGGCGTGAGGCGCGCGTTGTTGCTGTTGTTGTTGTTATTGCGGACGTAGTTGCTGCCGCCGCCGTTGCCATTGCTCTTCGAACGTTTGAAGTCGGGGAGAGAGCGAAACGACCTGCGCCCGTGCGTCGAATTTCCTTCCACCTCGTGCGGCCTCGCGATCGGCATCGCCGTCCTCCGTTACGCTTCGTTTCAGGGGATTTGTACTCGGCCGAGACGCGATTGCGATTTGCGTGCCTCCTCACTAGAATTGCGCGGCTTCGCCAGTTGCACCCAGCAACTCCTACCGGAGGTTCTCCTTTGAATTCCGTTGTCTGCATCGCTCATGTTCCCGATACCGAATCGCGCATCAAGATCGCCGATGGCAAGAAGGTCGACGAGACCGGCCTGAAGTTCATCGTCTCGCCATACGACGAGTTCGCGCTCGAGGAAGCGATTCGTCTCAAGGAGAAATCGCCCGGCGACGTCACCGTGATCACGTTTGGTCCCGACCGCGCGCAGCAGGCGTTGCGTGAGGCGCTCGCACGCGGTGCAACGAAAGCGCTGCACGTCAAAGGCGAAGCGTCCGACGCCGACTCGCTGGGCATCGCCAAAGTGCTCGCGGCCGCAATCAAGTCCGTGCCTCACGACGTCGTGTTTCTCGGGAAGCAGGGCGTCGGCACCGACAACGGTCTCGTCGGCCCGATGCTCGCGGAGCTCCTCGGCTATCCACAAGTCAACGTCGTCACGCATCTCGAAGTCGGCGACGGCAAGTTGACGGCGCATCGCGAGATCGAAGGCGCCGAAGAGATCCTCGAAACACCGACGCCCGCGATCGTCACTGCGCAGAAGGGTCTCAATGAGCCGCGCTACGCGTCGCTCAAAGGGATCATGGCCGCGAAGAAGATCGCCATCGACGCGAAGAGCGTCGCCGACCTCGGAGTGGACGAAGGCGACGTCTACAAACAACGCGTAGTGGTCGTCTCGCTCGAGCTTCCCGCCGAGAAGAGCGGCGGCCGCAAGATCGATGGCGCCGATGCCGCTGCCGCGGCGCGCGAGATCGTGAAGTACATCAAAGAAGAAGCGAAGGCTCTCTAGGAGACGTGATGCCAGGTGTTCTCGTATTTACCGAAATGAAGGATGGGAAGCTCAAGAAGGCTTCCCGAGAAGCGCTCTCCATCGGACGCAAGCTGGCCGAAGCCACCGGCGGTGATCTGACTGCGTTCGCGACGGACGCTGCCGCGGCGGAAGAGGCGGGACGCTACGGCGCGAAAAAGGTGTACGTCGTGTCGAGCAGCGAGTATGCGACCGAGCCGTATACGGCCGCGTTGGCGCAGGCGGTGAGCGAGTCGCAGCCTTCCGTCGTCTTGTTCGCCGGCACGTCGAACGGACGCGACCTCGCGCCGCGACTGGCCGCGCGCCTCAACGTCGGCGTCGCCTCCGATGTCGATCGTCTCGAATGGACGGACGGGAAACTTCGCGCGCGGCGTCCTGTGTATTCGGGGAAAGCCTTCGCGACTGTCGATGTCGTCGGGACGCCGGCGATCGCCACGACGCGGCCAAACGCCTTTCCGGTCGAAGAATCAGGTGGCGGCGCAGCCGAAGTGGTCAACGTCACGCTTCCGACCGACAACCGCGTCAAGCTCGTCGAAACGAAAGTGCCCGAAGCGGGCGAGCTGTCGATCGCGGAAGCGGACATCATCGTTTCAGGTGGCCGCGGGTTGAAGGAAGCGCAGAACTTCTCGCACATTCGTGATCTGGCGCACGCCATCGGCGGCGCAGTCGGCGCGTCGCGCGCGACGGTCGATGCGGGATGGATCGATCACCAGCATCAGGTCGGACAGACCGGTCGCGTCGTGAGCCCGAACCTCTACATTGCGGCGGGCGTTTCCGGCGCGATTCAGCATCTCGCCGGAATGTCGTCGTCGAAACACATTGTCGCCATCAACAAAGATCCGGAGGCGCCGATCTTCCGCATCGCCGACCTGGGCGTGGTCGGCGATCTCTTCCAGATCCTGCCGGCGCTGACCGAGGAAGTGAAGAAGGCGAAGGCGCACTGATCAAAAAAAACGACGGCGCGAGATGCGCCGTCGTTTTCGGTACGTCGTGGCTGAGAGTGTTACTGGTTGATCGGCCGGTCGGGCGATCCGAGCGGCGGGTTCCCGCTAATCAGCTTGTCGTTGACCGCGTAGCCTGCGCCCATCGATGACGGGATGCCCTGCGCATCTTCACCGCAACTGAGCGAGAGCTTGAGGATGTGGCGCGCGTAGGCCAGCTGGCATTCGTCGCTGACGCGCGCACGGAAAATGCGCGGGCTGCGCGCGACGACACGACGGCCATCGAGGAGCACGAAGAAGTACTCGATCTCGTCACCGTTCTCGAACTTCGGCAGGACGACGCGCGAGAGCGGTCCGTCATTCACGCCTTCCACCGAGCACCAGTCGGTGCTGTTGATCCGGCGGAAGTAGCTGCGCAGCTCACCCTTGCCTTCGATGTTCAGCTGCAGGAGCGGCAGCTCGCCCGCGCGAATGCAGCTCACAGGCGTGTACTGCATCGAGTACTTCTGTTGCGCGCCGGCCGTGGTGGCGAGCAGGAGCGCAGCGGCGACGGCGATGGAGCGAGCGTTCATGTTGAGCCTCAATTCGCGATTCTAAGCCTATCGCGATCCGAAAAACCCTCGAAGCCGCGTGAAAAATCCGGGAGCGGTCACTTCCTGAGGCTCCGGATCGTACGGGAGCGCTCGATTTTCGAGCACCGCGGCGGGATTTGCCTCCGTCAGCGACTGGACCACGCTCTCCTCGCAAAGCTCGCGCAATGTCTGCAGCGCTTCGGCGAGCCGTGGCGGACGCTTGGTCATATTGTGTGCGTCGCTGGCCACAAAGTGCACCATGCGCCGACGGAGGAACAGCTCCGCCGCGCGACGTGCCTGCGGCCCGAACGCACCGGTCAGACTCGTCGCCGTGATCTGCGTTCGCACGCCGCGCTCGATCAATTCGACGAGTACCTCCGGATTCTCCTGAAAGACCGTGTTGCGCTCCGGATGCGCCACGATGGGAATCCACCCTTCCAGCTGCGCCGCATAGATGGGTTGATGGAACAGCGGAGGGATGCTGTTCGACGGCAGCTCGAATAGCACGTACCGGCCGCCGGCGAGCGGCACGATCGAGCCACTGCGCAACGCGTCGCTGATGTCGTGCGAGAAAAAGTACTCCGAGCCGAGAAGCAATCGCGGGCTGTTGCCGACCTTGTCGCGGAGCTCTCCGATTCTCAGCTCGAGCTCGCGTCGCGAAAAGACCGGCCAGCGGCCGCGCAGCACATGCGGCGTCGCCACGATCGCCTCGATTCCCTCGGCCGCGGACTGCGCGCACATCTCGACCGCTTCCGAAAGGTCGCGCGGGCCGTCGTCGACGCCCGGCAAACAATGGTGATGGATGTCGATCAACGGCTGGAGTGTATCGGATGCATCGGTACGCGCTCGTCCATCCGGATCACTCCACTACGATGACTTTCGCGGCCGCTCCGACTCGTGCTGCTCGCCTTCGTTCGACTCGTAGTAGTCGTAGTAGCTCTTGCGGTAGTTGTAGCCGTACTGCTGAAGATCGAGATTGTTGAGAATCGCGCCGAGCACCGGGATGTTCGCCTGGCGCAGCCGCTCGGCGGAACGTTGCACGTGCTCGCGCGGAGTGTGTCCGCCGTGTACGCAAAGCACGACGCCGTCCGCGCTGGCGGCGAGGACGATTGCGTCGGTCACTGCCAACACCGGTGGCGAGTCGAAGATGACGTACGCGAACTTGCTGCGCACTTCCTCGATCAGATGTTTCATCCGATCCGACGCGAGCAGCTCGGACGGATTCGGCGGGATCGGGCCGGAGAGCACCACCGACAGGTTCGGCACTTCGCTTGGCTGGATGATGTCGTCGAGGGGAATGTTCGCGGCGAGGTAGTTCACCAGGCCGAGATTCATCTTTCCCGTGAAGACCTTCTGCAGACGCGGGCGGCGGAGATCGGCATCGACCAGGAGCACCGGCTTGCCCATCTGCGCGAGCACCGTTGCGAGATTCACCGACGTGGTCGTTTTGCCTTCTCGTGCAAAAGACGAAGTGATGACGATGACCTTGGGCGACGTGGCAGAAGCGAGGAGCAGCGACGTGCGGAAAGCGCGGTACGCCTCCGCGACGGGGGAGCGTGCATCGGTGTGCGGGATCAACTCGATGCCCGCGGTCTTCTCGCTGCTCTCGACCGCGCGCAGCCGCGGTAGCGATCGACCGTAGCTCTGGCCATAGCCGTACTGGCGCGCCGACATCGATGCCGCCGAAGGAATCACGCCCAGCGACGCAAAGTGCGTCACCTTCTCCATCTCTTCCGGTGTCTTCACCGAGCGATCCATGTATTCGAGGAAGAAGATCGCGCCGAGGCCGAGGATGAGGCCGAGCGGAAACGCGCTCTGAAGATTTCTCTTCATCGACAAGTTGAAGCGACCCGTCGGCAAGCGCGCGTGATCGACCCAGTGAATGGTGGGAGTCGCGGAGCCGTGCAGTCGCGCCGCGACCTGTGTCTCCGCGAGCTGTTTCTGCAGCGTGACCAACAGCGACTGCTTGGTTTGCACACTGTTGCGCAGGTCCACGTAGCGCGCCGAGTCGACGTTCAATCGCTGCGTTTCTCCGCGCTGCGCGTTGTACGCGGCGCGGGTCGATGCTTCTTGCGCAGACGCGGCGGAAAGCTCAGCGCGTGCGGCTTCGACGAGCTTCCCGTACGCCTGCTGAACCGCCGAGCTCCGAGCCGATCGCGTCTTCTCGATCTGATCGGCGAGCTTCTTCATCTCGGGATGCCCTTCTTTGAGCGTGGACTGCCGGTCCGCGTACTCGCGCTGCAAGCGGCTCAGATCCTCGTTGAGACGCTGCACGAGCGGATCGGCGCTCGCCGCAGCCTCGGGCGAGGTCCGCTGCAGCGCGTTGAGCGCCGCTTGCCGCTGGAACGTCGCGCTCTGCGAGAGCGTCACCTGCCGGTTGAGCTCCTCGAGCTTCTGCACCTGCACGCTGTCTGTGTTGTTGTCGCCGAGCGAGATGATGTTCGTCTCGCGGCCATACTTCTGGAGCTCGGCGCGGCTCAGCTCGAGATCCGCCTGGACGGTGTTGATCTGCCGCTCGAGAAAATCGCTCGCCTTCTGCACGGCGATGATCTTCTTGGCGATGTTCATCTGCATGAACGACTCGCCCCACGCGTCGGCGACCTTTTGCGCGATGCGCGGCGAAGTGCCGACGTAGCCGATATCGACGAGCGACGTGTTGCGCACCGGCTCGATGCTGATGCCGCCAAGCAATCCATCCGCGATGCTGTCTTTGATCGACTGCACCTCGGCGGGAGTTCTTCCGGCAATTCCTTGCGGGAAGAGCTCAGGATCGTTGTAGAGCTTGTAGTCGTCGACGACCTGCAGTGCGAGGCCGCGGCTTCTGAGTTTCACGTACTGCGTCTGCAGAAACTCCTGGTCCGACGCGGCAATGCCGAAGATGTCCTCGATCGTGACAGCGGGGTTCTCGCGCTCGATCTGAATGCGGCTGGTGGAGCGATAGAGCGGTTTCGAGAAGTAGCTGGCCAGGAAGGTGCCGAGCATCACTACCGCGAGGATCGCAAACGCAACCTTCCAGCGCTTCCGAATGACGTTCCAGTAGTGGGACAGATGAACGTCCTGGTGTGGCGTGTTCAGATCCATGTCGAGGCCTCGCCTCGGATCAGAATGCCGCGGATCCGAGGTATACCGTGTCGTTGTCGCGCAGGACGACGTCGCCCTTGCGGCCATTCAAGATATCGCGATAGTTGATCACGATCCGTTCCTGACGGCCGTCGGTGAGGCGGGTAACGACCACTCTCTTGCCGGCGCGGTCGGTCGGGCCGCCGGCATCGGCGATCGCCTGCAGCAGCGTCGGAGTCTGCGAGCTGCGGAACTGCGACTTTCCGGGGCGCATGAACTCGCCAAGCATGTAGATCGTGATCGGCGTATCGACCGGAACGTTGACGAGATCGTTTGGTGCGAGAGGGATGTTCACGTCGGGATTGCCGTTCACCATCAGCTCTTCGATTGAGACCGAGACCTGCTCGCTGAGGCCGCTGGCGCCGGTGCGCAAGACGTACAGGTCTTTGCCGTGGCCGGGCGCGAGCCCGCCTGCTTCCGTGATCGCTTGAATGAGCGTGGTGTTGCCGGTCGAGCTGATGCGTCCGGGACGGACAACCGCTCCGACGACGGAGATCGGCTTGCTGGAGAACTCGAGAACCTGGACGGAGACGGTCGCCCTGGCGAGGAAGTTCGCTTCGAGCAGAGATTTCAGGCGGGATTCGATCTGAGAGGCGGTCAGTCCCGAAACCTGCACTTTGCCGAGGACATTGAGGGCGATCATGCCGTCTTCACCGACCGTGACACGACCGGCGATCGACTTGTCTTCGAGGACGTTCACGTCGAGGACGTCGCGCGGCCCGATCGGCGCGTCCGTCGAGAGGATCGGCAACTCCTGCGCGGCCGCGAGGCCGGCGAGTGCCACGATCAACATCACGAATCCACAACGCTTCATGCTTTTTCCCACCACACACCAAAGACCGCTGCTCGTGAGGAACAACGGCGCTACGGACTCCCCCCTGACTATTGGACCGGCGGACACCCTACTGCTCCGCATGTGACGACGCCGTCTTCAACCGTGTCACGTCGCCGTGAAATCCGCAGTGGTGTTATTTGTCAAAATAACTACTACGGCACGAAGGACAAACGCAGCACGTACCGTATTCCTGAGGCCGTATCGCCGCCGAACGTGGACTCCCGGTCGTACCACCCGAGATCGACGCCCGCGCTGACGCGGCGAATCTGATACGAGAAGCCGACGCTTGGGAACAGGATGTCGTCGACGCGATGGTGCCCCTGGACGTCGACCTCGTACGTATCGCGCTCGGCCATGACTCCAGCGCGCAGCGCGAGACGCCGCGTCGCGGCGTACTCCGCTCCGATGTGCGCTCTGTCGCTGACGTAGTAGTTGTTGCCCGCGAAGATCGAGAAGCCGAGGTCACGCTCGAGGCCACCGGCGTAGGTCCAGCGGCGATTGGCTCG
>WUUC01231205.1_pt1 | contig 11354 bp, 11 predicted proteins | sample 6278441 | NCBI WGS metagenome assembly WUUC01 (sample SAMN13675441, study PRJNA597444) | soil metagenome | isolation source: soil | place: USA: Washington | collected 2017-10 | reverse complement strand
GGACAACACAACCATCGTTAATGGTGCCGGTAAGAAAGCCGACATCCAGGGCCGTATCGCACAGATCAAAGCCCAGATCGAAACAACTACTTCAGACTACGATAAAGAAAAACTGCAGGAACGTCTTGCAAAACTTTCAGGTGGCGTGGCTATCCTCTACGTAGGTGCTGCTACTGAAGTGGAAATGAAAGAGAAGAAGGACCGTGTAGACGATGCGTTGCATGCAACACGCGCTGCCGTTCAGGAAGGTATTGTTCCCGGTGGTGGTGTGGCATATATCCGTGCCATCGAAGCATTGAAAAACGTGGAAACTGAGAACGAAGACCAGTTGACAGGCGTGAACATCATCAGGCTCGCGCTCGAAGCGCCGCTGCGTGTGATCGCTGAAAACTCAGGCCAGGAAGGATCTGTAGTTGTGAATAAAGTTCGCGAAGGCAAAGGTGACTACGGTTACAACGCACGCGACAACAAATACGAGAACTTCATTAAGGCAGGTATCATCGATCCTACCAAAGTAACTCGCCTGGCGCTGGAGAACGCTGCATCAATTGCAGCCCTGCTCCTCACCACCGAGGCCGTTGTATCGGAAATTCCTGAGAAGAAGGAAGCTCCTGCAATGCCTCCCGGCGGAATGGACGGCATGATGTAATCGTCGAGTCAGTATAATTTAAGAAGGGCCCTGTCGGTAGATAGGGTCCTTTCTTTTTATAAGTATGGTTCACGGAAAGTAGCCAGTATCCTGTAGCCAGTATCCCGAAATAAACTTCCAACACTTCATTGCCTTTCTGTTCGGTTATTGGCTACCGTCTACTGGCTACCGGTTACTGCTACCGGCTACTGACTACTGACTAAAAGCATTTTTTTATTTACCTTAGGTCTTTCATTGAGCTATGGTTATCCACAAGACATTCGCCGACTTCGTTTTATTTCTCTACGTGCACATGGCATGGTCCGATGGTGTCTACCACCCCACCGAAGCACAGGTTATCCTCGATAAGATCCCAAAGCTGTTCCCATCAGAAAGCGATCCTGAACAGAAGCTCGCTGACGCGGAAAAAGAATACGCCTCTACAGACAAGTCTAAGATCGCCACGATCATCCGCGCCACGTTCAAACATTTCAAGGAGGTAAAGTTCACCTTGAAGTATAAGATCTACACAGACATGTACGACATCGTTCACGCTGACGGAAAAGTCGATGCCGCAGAGCAAGCTGCCCTACACGAACTGAAAGAGATCATTGAGGTAGGTGCCGGAAAGGATTAAGAGTTCTTAGTTATTAGTTATTGGCAATGCGTGCCCCTCGTTACTCCCTGGCTGGCGTACACGCAACCTGCTTAAGTTACTCTGCGAAATCAATCCTATCGATTAGAACATTACTCCCACCGTAAAAGTCAGCGCATTAATCATCGCACCCGGCGCACCGCCATAGCCCGCCTCGAACACCGACGGATTCAATCCGTAAGTGACATCAGCAAGCAACTTTTTGGTACTAAGTACCAACTCATAGCCAAAACCCCCCAGAATATTTGTTGCGAAGGTCGATTTCGGTTTCAGATCACTTGTTTCCTGTAACCACAATCCCGATGGAAAAGTATAGGTAGCACGGTGATCGCTCCATTTTATCGTGAAATCGAATCCCACGCCGCCCTGCAGGTAAAATCCCCCGTTCGACTTTCGTAGTGGAATCTTGATCAAAGCAGGTATCTCCAGTCGCGTACTTTCAATAATTAGATCATACCGTATACCTCCGGCGACGTGATCTTTTCGAAGGTGGAACTTATGGTCATATAAAGTAAGTCCAGTTTTAAAATGCACACTTTGCAGTTCATCAGGTTTAAAAATGTCAACCCAAACCGACGCTGTGAAAGATGGTTTCCACGGTGTTTGTTCTTTCGATGCGAACTGGTACGCGCTACTCGCATTGTCTTTAAACTTCATGTTGCTCATCTGTATGCCCGCCGCGAAGGTGAAGTCGGCCTTGAGACCCTTCAAGGCGGGATCAGTTTGTGAAACACCATTGACGGCGAAAGAAAACAGGCACAGCACGAATAATCGAAAACGGTTTATCCGTGCGTTAAATACGTGGGGGAGTTTCATAAGATAAATATAAATTAAACCCAGCGCGCCTGCTAACCACGCTTACGACCGTATTATCACCAATTATCGTAGATGCTGACGCATTTGCACGCAGCACTTGCGTAATATATCACTTTCAATTATATTAGTTGAAATGATATAACTACCCGGCGTTTTCACCCCGCGTTTTGAAAAGCAAAACTATGCGCTCCAAAGAACTCATTAAAGGAACCCTTCGCGTTATCGTACTCAAACTCCTTTCGGAAAACACGCGGATGTACGGCTACGAGATCACCCAGCGGGTGAAAGATCTCACCAACAACGAGATCGAACTGAATTGGGGTGCCCTCTATCCCACCCTTCATAAACTTGAATCCGAAGGACTCGTTACAACTAAATCGATCATCATCGATAACCGGACACGCAAATATTACACACTCACGGGCAAAGGTGGAAAGTCGGCAAAAATGGCTGTTAAAGATTACTTCACATTTGCGCACGCACTCAACCTGTTGCTGAAACCACAATGAAACTCTCGCGTGCCGATATCGACTACATCCGGCGCGACCTCCGCGCGAAAGGAATCGTCGACCCTGTTCTGCACGATGAACTCGTAGACCATGTATGCTGCGAACTGGATGAACTTCCGGAGACAAACACAGGATTCAAGCCCGCCTACGAGCGATTGCTGAAGAAAATTCCGCAGCACCAATTACGCGCTGTACATGAAAGAACAATACTGTCCGATAACCCGAATACATTCATGCTTTGGAGAAATGCTTTAAGAATGATGTGGCGCAACATGACGCGTCAGCGAAACTATGCCGCCATCAGCATCGCCGGACTTTCCATTGGCTTCATGTGCTTTGCAGCAATTTTGCTGTACGTATATCATGAAGTTTCTTACGATCGCCATTTTCAACAGACAGAAAATATCTACCGCATCACGATGGCCAGCGACGTCGGTGGTTCAAGTAATCACATACCAACAAGTTACCCTACATTTGGTCCATTGTTAAAAGAGCGTTTTCCCGCCGTCGAAGACTTTACGCGTATCATCAACTACAAATACACCCGCATGTCGCCTACCATGCGCGTGGGCGATAAATTGTTCTACGAAGACAACGTGATCTTTGCCGACTCCACCTTCTTTAAACTCTTCGACTTTCCTTTTGTCAGCGGCGATCCGAAAACCTGTCTTCAATCCCCCACTGCCATTGTCATTACCGAAAATGTTGCCGCGAAATACTTTCCCGATGGCGGAGCACTGGGAAAAACAATCATGTTCAACAATAAAGCAGACCTGGAGATCACCGGGGTTGTTAAAAATCTACCTTCCAACACACACCTGAAATTCGATTTCATTATCCCCATGTCGGGCATTGGCAACGCCGGCGCTTTCGGAAACCACAAAATACTCGACAGCTGGCAGATGGATTGGTTCTGGACTTATGTGCTGCTCAACGATGCTACAGCCAGCAGTGAAGTGGAAGCGGGCATCAACACCATTGCCGCGCCTAATGTCGACCCCGGCTACAAAGCGAAATTCTACCTTCAGGCAATGGGCGATGTTCACCATCATTCCAATTTCGACTATGGCACCGATCTCACACCGCCAGGAGATATCGATAACCTGTACACTTACATTTCTGTCTGCGCACTCATCCTGCTTATTTCCAGCATCAACTTCGTGAATATATCTTATGCCATGGCCACACGAAGGGTTCAAGGAGATCGGTGTCAACAAAGTACTGGGTGCAATCCGCAGTCAGCTGCGCTGGCAGTTTATCCTCGAGGCCATCGTTATTAGCGGCGTTTCGCTGATCATTGGCTTACTTTTGCTGCAGACACTCAAGCCCATATTCGAATCTTTGTTGAATGTTCACTTGTCATTACAAGCTCACCCGCTGATACTGCCTGTTATGATCATGTTCGCGGTTATCCTCGGAATTGTTTCGGGCTTGTATCCCGCCATGTACCTGTCTGCATTCAGTCCGCAGCGCGTCTTATCCGGACTAAGGCAAAGAAATAGCGGTGCCGGCATCAGAACAACACTGGTGGGAGTTCAGATCACCGTCTCCATTTTCCTGATCGCCAGCACAGTTCTGGTGTTCCGCCAGTTGAACTACCTCGGCATGCACGATCTTGGTTACGATAAGGAGAATATTATCATGCTCACAATCCGCGGTACCAAAATTCCGTCGAAGTATTACGCCTTCCGCGATCAGCTTCTCTCCTATGCGGATGTGGAAAGCATTTCATCTGTTTCAGAACCGATTGGCCGCGAAGTGCAGTTCATGTCGTTCCGTGTCGACAACCACGTCGAACCGCAGTTCATCAAGATCCTGAATGTTGGTTTTGATTTTACGAAAACGATGGGGCTGTCGGTAATTGAGGGGCGTGATTTTTCCCGCGATATTATTTCCGATTCTACCGACGGCTTCCTGATCAATGAAGCGGCAGCACGAAAATTCGGTTGGGCCGATCCGATAGGCAAACCGATCCAACATTCGTTTAAGCCAGGTCCTATGGGCCAGGTTATCGGAGTCATCAAAGATTTCAACTTCGAACCGCTGCACAACCAGGTCGACCCTGTCGTGTTATTCAAAGGCTACCCGGCATTTTACGCAGCCGTACGTGTTAATACACATGATCTTCCGGCCACAGTAGCCCGCCTGGAGAAAACATGGAAGGAGTTTGAACCCGACAAGCCTTTCAACATGCACTTCCTGGATCAATCCATACAAAATGTCTACGACAAGGAGCAACGTATTGGCAAGGTGTTCCTGCTGTTTGCAACGCTTTCTATCCTTACTGCGGCAATGGGCCTGTTCGGATTGGTTTCTTTTATTGTCGATCAGCGCCGCGCCGAGATCGGTATACGCAAAGTTTTGGGTGCGTCAGTAACTGAAGTGGTCGGCCCGATCGCCAGGCAATACGCCGTACTTACCATCATTGGCGTTGTCATCGCCGCACCTGTCACTTACCTGGTGACGAACCGCTGGCTGGAAAACTTTGCATTCCGCATTTCTTTCAATCCAATTTACATCGTTCTGGCTTTTGCTATCACACTCACTGTTGTAATGTTAACGGTACTCAAACAATCGTTGTCTGCTGCTAAGGCTGATCCGGTGAAGTCGTTGAGGATGGAGTAACGAATGGCGCACTGAATAGTGTTTGCCACACACTACAACTTCAATCCAACCACGATTGTGGCAGAATTCTGGACAGTTCCCGGCGCACCCTGTCCGGATTTGAATAACATTGGATTTATACCATAAAGGAAATCAGCAACCAAAGATTGAGTTCCCAATTCAAACTCATAACCACCACCGAAAAGAATATTTAGCGCAAGCGGATTTGGCTGGAGCTCCGTGTATTCGCTTGACAATGTGGACGACGACAACGTGTAAACGGAAAGGTTATCTTCAAATTTTACATGAAAATTTATTCCCGTTCCACCCTGCAAATAAAATCCCCCACTTGATGCTTGCAACGGGATCTTAATGAGGAGTGGCACCTCCAACCGTACACTCTCAACATTAAAATCATACCGGAGATTCCCCGCCACGAAATCTTCCTGGTAGCAGAATTTGTTGTTATAAAATGTCAGACCCGTTTTAAAATGTACACGTTGACCTTTGGTAGGGTCAGCGATGTCGACCCAAATAGCAGTCGTAAATGACAATTCCCACGGAGTCTTTTCGCCAACGGCAAACTTGTATCGGCCCACGTCATCCTCTCCAAATTTCATGTTGCTCGCCTGCACGCCTGCCACAAAAGTAAACTGCACATGGCCATTTTTTGAATTGTCTGATTGCCCGGATGCACGTCCGGCGACAAAGAGAAAACAAAAAACGAGGTATAGAAAGGGTTTCATCAGGAAAGGTTTAGCTAAATCTGTTACACTTTGTGCAAATCTCAGTATCATATCCGTTGCTGGTGGCAAGGGTACAATAGGATATTGTTGCGAAGCTGCTGCGTGATTATTCAGATTACCTAGATATGCTGCATCACTATTATCTGCCATGCTACTTCCCTCATATCGTATTTATCGGCGTACTCCGCTCCCGCATTAAAAAACTTAAACCCCGGAAGCAAACTTGTGAATCCCGTCAGTCGCTGTCCAACTTCCAGCGTATTCACCACCGACATCCAAAAACAGTCAAGTGACTTAACTTCCCCCGTCATCCTGAACCTTTTTCGATCTCGCATTGTACCCTTTCACAAAGGCAGCTAAAGCTTCCGGATCATTGGCAAATAATTTCTCTTTGACTGCTTCATCAGTATCGTCCGTGGCGCGGTGATATACAACCCCATGGCCCAGCAAGCTTAGCTTCATACTGTCGGCCGTAACATACTCGATTGTTAAAGGTGTAAATGTTACACCCCATGGCCTCGTCTCGCGCATGAGAACACTATCGCGGGTCTCGTAGCGGTACGATGTCGCACCCGCCAGATCGGAATATGACCACATTACACTATCACCAAAAACTATTTCCTCGTAGTTCCCGTATTGAACAGTCCACCACGTGCCCATCACACCTATCTCCTGTTGAGCGATCTTGTGATCAGCCTGGCCCGAAGCCACCAGCGCAAACAAAATGCAACAAATCAATACGAGCACAAACCTTTGATCCACTAATTTCATGCCTGGAGATCTTTGAATAATTTAACGACGACTGATTTCGGAAGGTTACCCCCGGCACTACAAGTTGTTACCGTTGCTCACTCAAGGGTACCCGTAGCGCGCTTCAGTCACAAATCAAAAATCACCAATCAAGAATTGAATTTAGTTTTTCACCGCTGTCTTCCACAGCCATGTACACATGCCTGCAAAGAACAGCACACCCATCAGGTGGTACCCCTGCTCTCCGACAATTGCCTGCACACCGTGTTCCATGTTGACGGAACCGATCGCGTCCGGTGCAAGCACAGCAAGTATGGCTACAAACACACCTGTTAATGCACCACCTGCGATCAAGCCGGTAGCAAACAAACTTCCGCGACTCAGGTCGCTTTCCTCAACTATCTCACCTTTTCGCTCAGCACGCCAGTCGATAATGCCTTTGATCGCACCACCGATAAAGATTGGAAGCGTTGTTGACAATGGAAGGTACAATCCAATCGCAAAGGCCAGTGCCTTTATGCCGCATAGTTCGATCATGATAGCAATGAATACTCCGACGATCACAAATTGCCAGTCGAGGTTGAATGACAGAATGCCTTTCGCTAGTGTGGCCATTAATGTCGCTTGTGGAGCAGGGTATGTATCGCTACCGATCGCATGCTTGAGGCCTTGTGCCACCATCTCCGGCGTTGGCGTATCCAGCAATCTTATTACCCACCCAATAGCGACAGAAGAAACTATTGCACCTATAAACAAAGCAAGCTGTTGATACTTCGGCGTAGCGCCAACAATATAACCTGTCTTTAAATCTTGCGAGGTTCCACCGCCATTGGCAGCGGCAATACAAATCATCGCACCAACAACCAATGCCATCGGTTCGTAGAATTTTCCCGACCAGCCGATACTCGTGAAGATCAGACAGGTACCCATCAACGTCGCGATCGTCATTCCCGATATCGGGCTGTTGCTGGTTCCCACCAGGCCCACAATACGACTGGCAACGGTGACAAAGAAAAATCCGAAAAGAACGATTAGCAATCCCACGAACAATTTCTGGAGAATGCCATCACCTGGAATAATGGAGCTTGGCAATACCGCGGTGAGAAGGACAAGGACGATACAGCCAATGATCACTACCCGCATGGAAAGATCGCGTTCCGTTCTCAACACGCTTGTCGCACCTTTTTCTTTCAGGGAACCCATGCTATCCCGGAAGGAACTGATGATGGTGGGAATGGTTTTGATCAACGTGATGAATCCACCTGCAGCAACTGCACCTGCGCCGATCTGGCGGATGTAAGCACGATAGATCGCGTCTGCATAATTACCAAACGTCTTTGTCTCCGGATTCCAGTTCCCTGGACCACCACTTGCACCGAGATCGGCAAGGTTGCCTAACTTGACCAGCTGCAATGCAATAGTCTGTGGATCTACAAGAGTTGCCAGCAACGGTGTCAGTCCCCACCACGCGAGAACCGAACCGGCCACCAACACACCTGATATCTTTGGCCCTATGATATAACCTACGCCAAGATATTCCGGGGTGATCTCCCCTCGTGTTGCTGCGGAAGGCCAGAATTTATTTGCCTGGCTGGTAACGAACGCCGGCATCTCGGCAATCACATGCAATAACTTTTGAAGCACAGCGTACCCAAACGCTACACCCATTCCGATAAAGGCAGTCTGTGCAAACACACCGCCCTTCTCACCGGCCTGCAACACCGAACCACAAGCAGTTCCTTCCGGATAAGGCAATGTGCCATGTTCTTTTACAATAAGTGACCTTCGCAGCGGTATCATCATCAACGTGCCTAACATACCACCGAACGCGGCCAGGATAAGAATTGTCAGGTAATCAAAGTACGCTTCACCAACGCTTACACCATCAGCACCGGGAGAAAGAAAAAGAAAGCCTGGTATGGTAAATACCACACCACCTGCTATCGATTCGCCAGCCGAACCTGTGGTTTGAATAATGTTGTTTTCGAGGATCGTTGTCTTCAGCAACTTTCTTCCCAGCGTAATGGCTATAACAGCGATTGGTATCGACGCAGTAACCGTCAGTCCGGCTTTAAGTGCGAGATACACAGTTGAGCATCCGAACAAAATACCAAACAATGATCCGATGAAAACGGATTTGAAAGTAAATTCTGCGACCTGCTCGCCGGGAGCAACATAGGGTTTGAAAGCTTTGTTCTCCATGAAAGGCAACGTTTATGTTGTGTGCTTTTTAGCTGCAACCACTTTATCATAAATCACCACAAGTACCAGGCATCCAGCTCCCACACCAGAAAGTATATACCACATCGTGGCAGGGTTGGTATCCATGTAGGTATTTCTCAACCAGTCAGAAACGTAACCAGCTGCCAATGCGCCAATGGCGACTGGTAGAAATGCAAAACCCATATACGTGCCCACCTGGTCTTTTGGTGCGAGACTGTTCACGTACTCGTAAAACCGTGGCGCCATGGTTCCTTCTCCAAAACCAAACAGCGCTATACCAACTACTACCGCAGCAGTAGTTCCCCATAAACCAATGATCAACCACGACAAACTTGCAACCACAATACCGAAGATCATGGCCGTGAATGGCCGCCAACTCTTGAACATGGTACCCATGAACAGGCTGAAGAAAATAATACTGATGGCGTCAATCGCTTCCAGTCGTTCGAATTTTTCGTAGTGAAGAATATCAATCGCATAAAATGGCAGCAAATAAAATACCTGCCAGAACATGATCCAAAACGCCGAGAAGATCAACAGGAACGACATGAACCTCATGTTCCCAAACACAATGAACATATCACTGATGACTTTTCCGACCGTGCGCTTTTCACCCTCTGCCGCCTCCGGTTCTTTGAAAAAGAAAATAGTTCCTAATAACAACAAAAAGCATGTGAGCGAGGACATGAGCACCACGTGTTCTATGCCGAAGTTCACACGCACTTCGGCAGCGATCAACGGACCGATAGCCCCACCGAAATTAACCAGTGAGTAGTAGATCGAAAATCCAAGTGTCTGCGCTTCCTTTTTAGAAGTGCGGGCAACCGTTCCAACAATGCAAGGCTTGATCAACGAGCCACCAACGGCCGTAAAGATGAGCATGGTAATAATATATGCGCGTCGACCCACCGCGTCAACAATTTCCTGGCCCCACTCCATCCCCGCAAGGGCAATAAAAAAATACCCTGCCCCGAAGATCGCGAAGCAGGCTATCAGCGTGCGACGGAAACCATAAATGTCGACCAGCACGCCCGCAAAGATTGGTAGAAAATATACGAGCGTCGTAAACCAGCCCGCCAGCGTTCCGGCTTCATCTTTCAACCCAACCTTTTCAGCAATGAAAACCACAAGCACCGCCTTCATCCCATAGAAAGCGAGGCGTTCAAATAGTTCGAGGGTGTTGGCGATCCAGAAGGTCGAGGAAAATCCTGTTCGAAGGACTGACAATTGACTATTGAAACTCATCAATCGGGGTTAGGGCTGCTCAAAGTAATAAAAAGTTTTGAGTTCCCGGTTGTGAATTTTGGGACCAAAGTGGGTCATCGTGTGTTAGTCCTTGTCTTGGTCTTAGTCCTAGTCCTGACTCACGGGGTGTCTGTTAACCAGGCGAGACATTCAGCCACAAGGCATCAGCCGCAGAAAAAAAACAAAAATCACTCATTGTCTGGAAAACCTTATGGAAATCCAGATTGACTTCCAAATAATTTTGAAGGATGATGGATCGCGATTACGTTGCCTAATTATCATTATGTCTAAGATAAAATCCTTTGTAGACCTGATAATGTGGCAAAAAGCGAGAGCGCTTGCAAAAAAGTTACATCCAGTTTATACCAACGGCTCGTTCGGCCGCGACTTCCCTTTGCGGGACCAAATCAATCGCTCTTCGGGTTCAATCATGGATAACATTGCAGAAGGTTTTGACCGTGATGGTAGAAGAGAATTTATTCAGTTTCTTACCGTATCAAAGGGTTCAGCGTCTGAAACGTTATCGCAATTATATCGCGCTCTGGATCGTGGCTACATTTCGGAAGAGCAGTTCTCACAATTCAATTCTGAGGTTAACGAAGTCAACCGTTTAATTGGCGGTATGATCAGAACATTAAAGAAATCGGATTACCGCGGTCACAAATTTGACAACAATAATGATCAAGTCCCGGACCAGAACCAGGACCAGGACTAAGACCGGGACTAAGACCAGGACTAAGACCAGGACTTACTCTTTTTTGATTCTACCCTGCAAAACCCCTTCACCATCAACCATCACCCTGTAAACATAAGTCCCGCTGTTAGTCAGCGATCCATTAAACGTTGTTCCGTCCCAGCTAACTTCATGTTCACCCGGTTCAAACTCTTTTTTTAATTGAGCGATTGGCTGCCCCTGAAGATCGAATATCGACACGATTACGGACCGGCCATGTTCGGTTACCGATACCGGAATACTTAATGTGGTTGTGAACGGGTTTGGATACGGTACCTGGACTGTAATCATCCGCGACGCAGATGCCGGGGCTGTTCGCTGATGTCCCTTTAAAGGATTGTTCGTCACATAATTATTGCCACCCGATGTTGACGTGTAGGAGAATGTAGCAAAGTAGTATTCGGTATCAGGATCCATCGACATAAGGTTAAGTGTTGTCGCACTT
>WUUC01037282.1_pt1 | contig 11357 bp, 8 predicted proteins | sample 6278441 | NCBI WGS metagenome assembly WUUC01 (sample SAMN13675441, study PRJNA597444) | soil metagenome | isolation source: soil | place: USA: Washington | collected 2017-10 | reverse complement strand
TTGTCACTTGCGGACAAACTATTTACCAACGAACGCACAAAAGTATGATCGTGGGCTCGTAGTGACGCCATTTGAACGATGATTTATTTTGCTTCAAGGGTATGATTCCGAGAGAGTGTCGGATGAGCTGACGGGCGGATTATAGCCGGAGTAGCAATTCCTGCAACACTGCCCCGCTTTGCTCTAGGCGCTACCGTAAAGTTCGAGATTTGAAGTCAGTGTCAGACGAGATACTGTAAATGTTCGGAGAGATGTTGCAGCAGCAGTGCCTGAGAGGAGTGGAGGAAGAAGTGATCGCCGGGAAACAGTTGCAGTGAGAATGAAGCGATTGTTTGTTCCCGCCAAGGGGCAAGGTCGCTCTGTGGAACGTCCACGTCTTCCGTGCCGCCGAAGACAGCAATCGGACAATTCAACGGCTCGCCGGGCTGATAGATGTAGCTCTGCACAAGTTCAAAATCGGCACGGAGCAGGGAAAGCAATAAGCTCATCAGCTCGGGATGTTCCAACACCTCGCGGGGTGTGCCGTTGAGGCGTCGCAGTTCCTGTAAAAACTCCGGCTCCGGCAAGTTATAAGTGATGGGGGAGTTGTGTGGTATCTGGGGCGCGTGCTGTCCCGAGACGAAGAGTTGGAGTGGCTCGCGCCCGGTCTCTCTTCGTAATTGCCGCGCCAGTTCAAAGCCGATCATCGCGCCCATGCTGTGACCGAAGAAGGAGAACGGTTTATCGAAGTAGGGGAGGAGCGCCGGAAGCAAGGCATCAACCAGCACCGGCAAGCTGGTGAAAGAAGGCTCGCCCATCCTGCCGCCTCTGCCCGGCAACTGGACGGCACACAATTCAATCGAGGCGGAAAGCTGTCGCGGCCAGGAGTAAAAGTTTTGCGCACTTCCCCCTGCATAAGAAAAGCAGAATAAACGCAGACGCGCCCGAGGCACGGGTGCGAAAATTTTGACCCAGCCGTCTCTCACCTGTGTATCGGCCTTTTTGTAATCTGACATGAATCCTGTTCCGACACGGTTACCTCAACCGGAGCGACAGTGAAAAATATACAAACCTTTCGCTTTCGTTACGTGCAGTAATAACGGAGCGTCCCGATTCGCTCGACGAAGTCAGAGGTAAATCTCTTTGTGGCCGTACAACCGCTCCGCCCCGAGGTCGCGGCTCCGGCAATCCGCGACCATTTTATTCGAGTCAACGATCGGGCGGGATTGTTCAGTATATTGAATGGAGGTGAGAAAGGTTAACCATGGCTCCTGACCCATCGCATAGACATAGACGCTCCTCGGGTTCAAACGACAGACCAGGTCAATTCCCCTTTCATAGTCCGAGCCGTTCAATCTCCTCGATTGATCCAACTTCCTCGCCATCGGTTTCGTTAAGAGCGGCCCGTACAACCATGACAGGGGCCCGCCGTCGCACTCCATTCCGAGGAACAGGACTTCCACATCGCCGATCGCGGCGTGGAGATGTTCGTAGAGTTTCGGCTCGATGTTGTTTGAATCAGCCGCACACATAAATGACTTGTTCTTTAAACTGACGTGGTAGGCGAGTTTGGTATGGATATTCAGGTCGGCGTGCTCGCCGAGGAAAGGCAGGCCGGTGATGTCTCCGCCCTCGATGCTTAAGCTCTCCATCTCGTCGATCTCCCTGACCTGATCAAACCCGATGCTCTGTAACACTAACTTCAGCGACGGGTCGGCCAACCCTCCGCCGTTGTTCTTCGGCACAATCACATGTTTGATTTTATGCCTCAGTTGCAGCAGCGTTTCGAACATGCAGTGATCCTGATGATTATGTGTAATCAAAACGTAATCAATAGTCTCCGGCAAGTCGTTGTAGGTGTAACGATAGATGCCGCCGCCATGCTGGTAACTGATCAAGGGGTCGGTCAGGACGCTGACCTCCTTCGTCTCAAAGAGGATGCAGGCGTGACCGAAATAACGAATCCGCACCCCATCGCCGGAATAGCGCGCCAGCCGCTCAACCGGCACGCCGGTGAAGAATTGTGAAAAGCAGGCGGCGTCGGCGTCACTAACTGCTAAGAGTTCACGGATGTAATCAAGGGGTTGAGGCACGGTTTTCATCTTAAACAACTCGTCCAGCTTGGCGGAGGCGAAAGGCATCCTGAGATGTACGCTGCCCTGACCCGACAGGTACGGCGTGCTGAGGGCGAACGGGCGTTCGTCCTGCTCGACTAAGGAGAGGGCGACGCTTTGTGATGAAACGTTATGGTAAGGACTCCGGTACAGAAGTCCTTCGATAAAGCGAATCGAGGCGCTGTTGTTCAAGTCGTAAATCAACTCGACGTAACCTTTCAGGGCAGCCGGAATCTTCTCGTAGAGAGGTTCTAGTGAGAGGCCGGCGGCTTCATTCGCCAGAGTGTCGCTGAGATGTTTCACGGCGGCGGCAAACTCCAGCATGTGCGCCTGCTCCTTGATGGTGCGCTCCACCAGTTGTTTGATTTCGGGAGCCCTGCTCGCCTCGTAGTTGATAAAGGGGCCGCCCCGCATCGCCGGATTCTTGAGCGCCGAGACGTGCGCCTGCGGAGTGGCAACGAAAGATTGCATGATTTTCAGGTGGGAGTTGGCAATGAACATCGCCGCCGTGGCAGGCGAGATCAGGCACGACCACGCATACCATTGGTTGATTAAAGGTTCAACCAGCACATTTTGCTTCAGATAAACTTTTTCGGTTGACATGACTATCCTCCCTTGCATGGATGTGATCTTTTAGTCTGTCTGCCGCCTCCGGGCGGCTCGGCGTGTGATGAGATGAGGATGTCTCAGAGAGGACGGCTCGACGGATGCACGCTGCGTCCGTCGAACACCGCACAACTACAATTGAAAATAGGGGAAGGCATCACGCCTGAGGATGATCAGGCACACCGCTCAGATACGGCTCTGCTTTGACGAAGCTGTCGCAGTATTAGTGTGGAGCGGCGGCGGAAGACCGGCAATCCGTCCGCCGCGCTCTGAACCCGGTAACGCCGGGGGTATGCTCGGTCGAGCGGGAGATTTCCACCAGTCTTTAATACGCCAAACCGGTCTGAGGTTGCGCCTTAAAAACTGCGCCTGAACAAGTAGGACGTCTTGATGAAGAACGTCCGCCCGTTGCGACGGAAACCCGGCTCAAGCTGTCCGGTGAAGGGGTTGAAGCCATTGCGGCTGAGGTCGTCGTTGTAGCCTACATAGAGAGAGGTGCCGGGGCTCGGCGTCCAGCCCATCAGAAACTGCCCGCGGACGCTGGAGGCCAGCGTGTCGTAGTCAACCCGCGCGCGCGCGAAGATAAAGCGTGTGAATTGATGCGTCGCGCGCAGGGCAAAGATATTCGTGTCGAAGGCGGTCCGCCCCGTATCATCACGCACGAGTTTACTCTTGGTGAAGTCGAGCGAAATGCGCAGCGCATCGGACGGCTGATATTGGGTAGAGACGGAAAGGTTTAAAGCCTTCCCCGGTCCGGGATCAAGCCGCGCGTTTGGGTTGTCGAGCGCGGCGGGGCTGACTCTCGGGAAGCGCGGGCCCGCACCGAAATCAAAATCCAGCTCGCCCCACGTGCGCGTCAGGTTGACGAACAGCGAGTACTTCTTGCTCGGAGTAATGCCGCCATAGATATAAGGAATTGTGCGATAGGTTGAGCGCTCCGAGTCGTTGCCGATAAAAGTGCCGGGGCGGGTGGGCGTGCGGACCGCGCCAAACTCTTCTTCAAAGACGCGCTCGTAGCCACGGATGAACCCGACGCCGATAAAGCCCTGCTTCTGGAAGGAGAAAAACGCCTGCGACTCGTTAAGCCATCTCTGCATGCGTGCCTGCCAGTCGAAATTGGTGCTGATGTTGTTAAAGACACGCCACGAGACAAGTTTGGCCTTTGGTTTAGGGTCGGAATTGTAGTTGATAAAAATGCTGTCGAAATTGGTGTTGACGCGGGGCGTAAAGCCGACCGTCGCACGGTAATTATTAGTGCGCCCGAGGCTCGTCAGGTTGTAGCTGAGATTACGCCCTGATTTTTCGTAGAAGAAATAATAGGCGAACCCGTTGCCCGTCCGGTAGATGTTGGCTCCGAGTTGCGGGTCGAAAAAGGGACGGCGCGAATGCGTCCCCAGCACCTGGAAATCAATAATCGTCTGCGGGTTGATGCGGACGCGGCCGTCGAACCCGCCCACGTAATTATGTCTATCGACGAAACTGTAGCTGCTCGCTATCAGTCCGAGGTGCGAGTCCTTTCCCACGTCGCGCTTCAAACGGAGGATGCCGATGCTGGCGTTCCGGTCAACGCTACGGAAGCGGTTATCGAAACCGTTATTGACCGGGTCAGTCAAGAACCTCTCGTTATTCTCTCTGATTTCGGTGCGCTCGTCCTCGCTGAAATTGCCCGGTGCGTTGTCGGAGGCGAGGAGCAGGCCGAAGGTGTTGCGCCCGCGCTTACCGGAAAGTTTAATGGCCGCATCGGGGTCCACGATGGCGCGCGTATGCACGACGGTGAGCGGCGTGCGAAAGATTTCGATGCCTTCGAGGAAGAAGGGGCGTTTCTCCTCGAAGAAGATGGGGAAGCGCTGATTGGCCGTGACGACTGTTTGATCCGCTTCGACCTGCGCGAAGTCTGGATTGATGGCGAGGTCCAGCGTGATGGTCGGCGTGATGCCCAGCTTAGCCGTGAGCCCGGGGTCCATCTCCAGCGACGGGTTGACGAAACGACCGGTATCGGGCAGCACTGCGCCGCTCGGAGAAAGGCGCGGGCGCAGCGAGCGCACGCGCCGGCCAGTCTCGGACACCGTCAAACTTGGGATGAGTTCCAGCGTGCGCTCGGTGGAGATGCCCTCCATCCCGGCGAGGAGTCCGGCCTGATTGAGACGACCGGAGATGCTGCGCGAAATCGGCATCCATGAATCGAGTTCATTGTTGAACCGCTTGATTCGGCGGTATGCGTGCAGCCCCCAGAGTTTGTTTTTCCCCGCCTCGTAGCGCAGGGACTTGAACGGGATCGCCACCTCTACGGTGTAGCCCTTTTCATCGATCCGGCCCTTCGACTCCATCACGATGTCCACGCTATAGTCTTCCCCCACGCCTTCCGTTAGGATGCCGTCCTGCTGAACGCCCAGCGGATTGAAAATGAAGATGTAAGCGCGGCGCTGATCGTTGAACGTGTCGAGCAGAACGCGCACGTTATCGTCTTCCCCCACGCCATCGCGTTTGGCGACCGTGCTGCGCACTTTGTCCGGCTCGTCGAATGCGCGAAATCCGAGATAGAGAAATTTGGAGTCATAACCGAGGAGCACCTCCGTCGGCCTCGACGGTGCGATATTATCGCCCGGACTCGTCTGGACAAAATCTTTGAGTGTGACCGCTCCCTTCCACACCTCTTCATCGAGCACCCCATCAATCAACGGAATCTTCTCGAATCGGCTGATCCGCACCGGGGCGGCTTTGTCCACCGGAACCAGGAGAGAGTTGGGTGCTGCCGCTTTCGCTCCTTCCGCCGCAGCGGTCACGGGCACGGCGACGGTCTTGACCTCGCCTTGCGCCAGGGCTTGCCCGGAGATAACAGTCAGACACACAAAGAGATGGATAAAGCAGTAGACTTTTTGCATCACAGACCTCATTGACTTACGAAAAGATGGTGGGGGGTTAGGTGAGGGCGAAACCGGAAGGAGCTTACTACCGGTGACATTAAACTCGTCGGCGGCAAAGCGTGCCTTGCGCCGATGAGACGCGCAAGGCGGAATTTAATATCCCGCCTTGCGCTAGAGGTGTTGAGCCACTTGTGACCCGGAACATCGGGGTGTGATGACTTATCTATCCCGGCGTCGAGGAGGGGAATCCACAATTCTTCGTGAGCAATCTACACGCGTCCCACCTGGACGCTGCCGTTAATGCCTGAGACTGAGACGAGCGCACCTCCCGAACCGGCGCGCACGCGATACGTACCGCCCGCCCTCGTCACCGGAAGGTCGGGGGAAGCACTCCGCACGCCGCCGTTGACATTATCGAATCGCAGGTCGGTGTTGATGTCCCTGCCGAGATTGATTTCGAGGAGCCCGACAATTCCTCGAATGCGGATGCCCCGGTCGCTGACCCGCGCGAGCGTCAGGGACAACCCATTGGCCAGCGAGCTGATTTCCGCCGCCTGTGCCTGGGCGACGACGGCGCGGCCGGCGATATTGCTGAGACGAACCACACCTTCAATCACGCCGATGTTGACTTCGCCGCCGATGAAAGACAGGTCGAGTTCGACCGTGCGCGGCAGCTTCAAGGTAACCTCCTGCCGGCTCCTGATGCTGTTACAGCCGGGACGTTGTGAAAACTGATTGTGACGCACGCTCAGACTGTTCGGCGCACTCTTCACGAGGGTCTCGTAGCATTGAAGTTCGCGTTGGGTCTGCGCCATCCGCACGATATGAATTTGTGCCGTGCTGCCATCCGTGGTTTCGATGTTGACCGGCCCGGCAATCCCGGTCACGTCCACCCGTGCATTAGAGTCGAGGGAGAGAGTTTTATTTATCTCTTCCCGCTCGGGGAAGGCGCTGGTTGTCTGCGCGAGATTCGCCGCCGCAGGCAACGATGCGTGTGGGCCGCCGGCGTTGCCCGCGGTCAGAACCGGACCGGGGTGCGCCGATGTGAGCGTCGCCGCGTTTAGGGCGACAATCAAAGTGATCGCCCCGCTCTTTAAGAAATGCTTCATCATTATTTCCTTATTTCCTTTCCTGCCGTACACCGCCGGTTTACGTCTTGCGCGTAGGGAGTTTGATTCCCCGCGCGGCCCAGACGCCCGGACGCTGTGCATCAAGTTGTCTCATAGCGGGCATTCAGTTCACGAACATTCTGATGCGTTGAGTTTCAAGATTTCCGTCGCAGGCTCACAGAGCCGTTAAAGGAAGTTAGATTAAGCGTTGCGTCCCCGCTGCCGTACGTGCCGTAGAGGCGGCGGGAACCGGCCGACTTATCGTCGCCTTGTATCCTGAGCGGAAATTCGTTGGCGAACTCACCCCCTTCGCCCACCCGGCTGTTGACCTGAAAAGAAGCGTCGCCGGGCAAGACGACCCTCACGTCGCCGGAGGTGGTCCTCAGGTTATAGCGAGCTGACGGGGCGAGGACGCTGAGCAGGGTCAGGTTGCCCGTGACGGTTTCGGCCTCGACGCGCGCGTAGCCGATGCGTTCCAGGATACAGTCGCCGCTCACCGAAGTAACTTGCAGGCTGTCGCTCGCGCTGCCCGGTTGCACGTCCGACACTTCGACGGTCCCGCCGACGGTTCTGATGTAGATGCGACCGCTCGAATCTTTGACGGTCGTGTTGCCGAGGTTCGACACTTCCGTCGCCCTTGAGATGCCCCGCAGATACACGGCCCCATCACCGGCCTCGATCTCCACCTCCGCCACGTCAGCCACGTTCACTTCGCCGTTCGCCCTCAACCGCACGGTCGCGCCACGCGGCACGTTCAGGTCAACCGCGCTGTCCGGCGGTGACACGACAATCTGCACGCGCAGCGCCGCTTCCGAGTCCTTCGTCACATCCGTCCGCCGGAGTTCGATATGCCCGCCATTTTCGGAAGTGGCGCGTATCTCCTGCCGATCCCACCCGCGGACGGTGACGCGCCCTTTTCTCGCGACCAGCGAGATGACCACCGCGGGGTTTGCTGCCAGGCTGCGAGCAGCCTGATCCTCAACCACCGGGTCGCCCTGTCGAGGGGGAGCCGCCTCGCGCGCCGACGTGCCACCGGGCAGGACGAGCGATATCAAGACCGTGATAATTGAAAACACCTTGCTCATATATGATTAGCCTCAATCAAAATTCCGAACCCGTAGACTGCGACTGCTTTGCCACCTCTGTGAGCAGAACCACCTTGCCCCTGTAAGCCGCGAGCACGAAGTCCGTCATCTCAGGGTCGTTCCGGTGTCTGAGCGCCGCCTTCCGCGTGCTGGCGATGGCGCGATCTACTACCGACAGGTTACGCTCATACTCGGCCCGGAGCGTCGAAGACATCACGCCGTTGCTCTTCTTGATGACCGCGTAGAGTTTCGAGATCGCGTCAAGATAGGTCTCCTCGCCGGGCAGCGCCTCATCTTCAACTGGTTTCGCGGGACGCTCCGAGCTGCCCGTTCTCCGCGCAGACGGCGCGGTTGTCCGGCGTCGCTCGCCGCGAGGAAACGTGGCGGCCTGCTCTCTCACAACTTCTCTCGGCCCGCTTGTGCGGGGCGGCGGTTCCGTGTGCCCGCCGTCGGGTAACGGAGGAGAAAGCGGAGCCTCCGGGTCTGGTCCGGGCCGGCTACCCGTGGCGACGACAACAGGTAAGGTCTGGCCCGCGTTCGCAAGTTCATTCGGCTGACGCCGCGATTGCGTGATGAAGAGAACCAGCCCGAGTGTCGCGGCGATCAGGAGGCCGGCGAGGGCGAAGCCTGCCCGGCGCGGCGAGCGCAACTGAACGTCCGGCAGTCTCTCTTTGAGAAAATTGCCCGCGCGTTGAAAGAGCGTGAGACGCATCTTCGTCGTCCTCGCATGCTCTTCCAGCACCGCACTCCTGATCCCGTCAAAAAATGCGCTGCTGAATTCCGGCGCTTCGTAAGAATGTAAAATCTCCTGGCTACGATGATAACCCTCCGCAAGAAGGCGGCATCCATCGCACCACCGGAGGTGTGAAACTACGGCGTGCTCATCGCCGCCGAGGTCGCCTCCGGCATACAGCGGGAGTATTTTCTCTATGTGCGTACAGTTCATATTCCTACGTCCGACGCGTACGCTGGATAAAGCGGTCGCAATAAGCTTTGATCTTCGCCCGCCCGGAGCTGCTGTGCGCACGTATCGTTCCCGCGCTGGTGTTGAGCATTTGAGCCACTTCATTCGCCGGAAGTCCTTCGAGGTCGCGCAGCACGATCACCGCACGCTCTTTGTCCGTGAGTTTGGCAAGGGCATGACCAATAAGAGCCTTTTGCTGTGCCCGCATGACCGCCTCTCCCGCGTCGTCGGCGCTGACGAGTCCTTCCAGCATCCCTTCTTCCCTCGCAGCCTCGATCGAACTGAAATGGTCGGCGCGCTGCTTGCGCTTTCGCATGTAGTCGCGACAAACGTTGATCGTAATTCCATGGAGCCAGCCGTAGAAATCCCGCTCCCGGTCAAAGCTCTTCAAGTATTTAAAAGCCTTCAAAAAAACTTCCTGCGTGGCGTCTCGTGCGTCATCTTCGTTGCCGAGCATCCGCCACGCGATTGAAACCACGCGGCGTTGCGAAAGGATCATAATCTGGTCGAGTGCCAGCGAGTCTCCCGTTCGCGCGTGTTCAAGCAACTGCGCGAAAGCCGCTTGCTGTTCCAGTGCGGGTTCGTTTACCAGTGGGTTCTCAACCATTTGAGCAATTTCAGGCATTTGACCCATCTTGTCTCGACTAACCCGCGCCTTCTACTTATTACTACCTGTCGCGCGGGGAAAACGCAGCGAAAATTTTAACGGACGGGAGATGCAGCGGCCGGGAGATGGAAATCCAAGAAGAGGTTTTCAGAAGCAGGCGTCAACCCTGCGACAGCGGCAAACAAGGCTGTCGGCCACGAGTTGACCCGCCTGCTTCCGATCACCAGCGGTGAAGTCCAGTTCAGTTCGATGACGCCGCTGCCTCCTCCATCAGCTTTCTCAGGCTGAGCGGGCGCATGTCTGTCCACACTTCATTGATATGAGCCAGACACTCCGACTTCGCGCCGCTCTTCCCGGCGTCGTTCCAGCCGAGCGCGTTCTCCCGGTCGGCCGGCCAGATGGAATACTGCTCCTCATGGTTGACGACCACTTTGTAAATGGTCGTATCCTCTTGTTCATCTCTATTCATGACTGACTCTCTCCTCCTTAAGTGTTAGCTGGTTGATGCAGCCTGCCGCGACAGACCGCATCGAAGTGTGCGCCGGTATCGGGAGCGAGCGACGGTGCCCGCCCCGATTCACCGGGCGATGATTACTGAATTGACATTGCCATTGCCGTCTTTTTCAGTCTGCGGGTTGCCCGGATCAAGAATCCAGTCTCCGTCAACGACGAATTTATAGATCGACTTGCCGGGAGGTAGATCAAGGCGGCAGACCCACTCGTCACCCTGCCGGGCGAAGAGCGTCTGCGTCTGCTGCCAATTGTTGAAAGAGCCCGCCAAAGCTACGACCATAGCTTTCGGGTGCCCTTTCAACCTGAAGGTGGTATTGCCCGTCAGGCTAGGCGGGGGCAGGTAGATGCGCCGGGCGTTGAACGTCTCCATCGGCTCGCGATGAGTGAAGCCGTTAACTTTGCCCGACTCATCTCTGGTGAACGTATACTGTGTATCTCCCAAATCCTCTTCGTCATAATATTCCGTCCGGGAGAAAGGGATGAGGCGGTGCTTTTCAAAGTGGGAAGGCTTGACCCACAGGTGTCCGTTCTCAAGCGTGATGTCGAATATGAAATTCGCCGCCGTTTGTTCTGCCACATATCTCCCGACGTATTCCTTCAACGTCTCGATATCGAGATCGGCCACGACAGGGGCAGTCATCTGCTCCCCGAGGTAAATGTTCGTCAGCTTACCGCCGACCTCAAGCGGATTGGTTCCGGCGTAGTTGGAGAGCACGATGACGAGGGCGTTGTGTTCGGGATAGCGGGCGATAAAACCGTTGAAGCCGGGTAAATCTCCCGAATGGCTCACGCGGCGAAGATTAAACCTGTCTTCGATAAACACCCCGTAACCATAATTTCCCTGCCGGGGTTTCCTCATCTCGGCCAGAGTCTTTGTTGAAATGAGCTTGCCCGCCGAGAGCGCTTGGTCCCACAGATAGAGGTCCTCCACAGTTGAATAGAGCGCGCCGGACGCGTGATGCGCGGTGATGTCGAAATAGGGAGCGTTGACATTGTCGTTGCCCCGCCGGCTGTAACCGGAGGCGCGGTGTTTGAGGATTTCAATGGGCTTGGCGGAGCCGCTGTTCACCATCTTCAACGGCTCGAAGATGTTTTCGCTCAGAAAGGTTTCATAACTTTTGCCTGAAACCCGTTCGATGATGTGGCCGAGAAAGATATAACCGGGATTGCTGAACCCGAATTTTTCGCCCGGTTTGAAAGCCATCTCCCGTTTCTTAAAGCGCTCGACCAAGCCGGCGGCAGGTGAGGCGTCTGCCGGGTCGGGACTGCGGAATGAGGTGGCGTCGGGCAGCCCGGAAGTGTGCGTCAGCAGTTGTTGAATTGTCATCGGCTGCCACGCCGCCGGGCAGTCTGCGATGTACTTACAGATAGAATCCTGCACGCCCAGTTTGCCGCGCTCTTCCAGCATCAAAATGGCGACCGCCGTGAATTGCTTCGTGAGCGAGCCGATCAGGAACTTGGTCTGCGTGCTGTTCGGCACTTCGTTTTCCAGATTCGCCATCCCGTAGCCCTTCCG
>WUUC01020045.1_pt1 | contig 11358 bp, 8 predicted proteins | sample 6278441 | NCBI WGS metagenome assembly WUUC01 (sample SAMN13675441, study PRJNA597444) | soil metagenome | isolation source: soil | place: USA: Washington | collected 2017-10 | reverse complement strand
ACATGCTCTTGGTACATCACACCCCAAACCTATTGATAGTTTAATTATTTGGATTTATTTAGCAGTTTTAGGGGCGGACATTGCGGTATATGAGTGTTTCTGATTGCGGTCGAGAAGAGATTTGAAAATATTTATAGCCAATACCAAGCGCGCTAAAGGCAAAAGAGCTAAATTTTGTACGGTCTGATAACTGGTGAGTGTCTGGCGCATCAGCAGGTCATGTGTATGTAAGCGTGTTTCCCGCAGCTTCCGCCACACGCCTTCACGCCTTGCTTTTATGTGGTGCGCAGCACCGGAAATTTGAGCCGTCCTAGGGCCGCACGACTGTCGAATGAGCGATATAAACCAATCCACCTACCCATCGGTCTGGCGATAGCTCCCTTGTTTTGTAACTTCTTATTTAACCTGTCGGCAAACTGACTAACTCGGGCGGCCCGTTTGTAGAAGCCGCTGTCGGATGCGTGTGTCTTTCGTCGAATAAGTTTAACCCCTGATGCCAGCCCGGTCTTCGCCAACTTCACTTGCGCGAACGGCCTCCACAAAGTCGAGCGGCGGGAAGTAAACGAAGGCCTGAAAATCAAGCCTCTAGGACTTGAACTCCCCACAGTCACTGGCTTCTCGAAGACAGTTCTCCATAACCACAAGCCATCGACTGCACTGCGGCACCCCAAGGTACGAGTAACATGACTGATCAAATCGCTACGCCCTCGGTTGAACAGCCAGGCACGCAGCAGCCTCCCGAATTGATCTGGTCCGACCTCCTGAAAAAGTTCATCGAGTTTTTGATGGCTGAAGGCAAGGGGAAGCAGGAGCGCAACTACAGGACGGCCTTCAACTTTTTCTTGGAGTCAACCGGCCTGATGGAAGACTCCTTGGTGGGGGCGGAGTTGGGCGAAGAGTTCGAGGTCAAGATCAAGATCTATATCGAATTCCAGATCGGTCGCGGCCTTGCAAGATCCACTTACGGGCCGCGCGTCTCGAAAATCAGAGCGCTGAAGAAATTCGCCGAAATAAACTTCACGCCGAGCCTCCTGCTCCAGACCTTGCCGCAAGCGCTCGGTCAAAGACTCCGCAGGTTAATTGCATTACTCGGGCATACAATCAAAAGCTTTTGGCGAACCCTACCTGATGGACTAGTTAGTTACAATAAGTTGCTTCATTGGTGTAACGGGCAAAGCCTCCGGGCGAAAAACAATTTGATGGTGATTGAGACAGTTGAAGCGTACTTAGGCGTCCCCTTAGGGACATTACGCCTACCAAAGTGCCTGCACGCGGGGCGCCCTCTGAAGGTCGGGCAGAGTGACGCCGGCAATAAAATGCGGGCCGCCATAGCAAAACCGTACTACGTCTGGACGGCCTCTCTTGCAAAGGAATTTCAGAGTCTCGTCGCTAACAAGACTTTAGCGATTCTGCCTGAGGGAGAGAAACGTCACAATAGGGGGCAGTGGACGAAAAGTGACGGCGCGGGATTTCCCAGTGCAAAAATTTTTGAGGATTTCCTTAAAAGCTTTATGGGGTACTGTGCCTTACCCCGAAATAACCCTGATCCATACCTCAGAGGCTGGGGCCTAAAGTTAGAGGAGTTATCGTTAGCGCTGTTAGCCGATAAAGAACTGGTAGAGGCATACCTCGAATTTAAGAAACTACGCAGCGGGCTCAGAGTGAGGCCTGTCGAGGAGTCGGCGGCGGCGAGTCTAAACGCACATGAAATTTCCGCCAACGGCCTTTGGGAGTTTTACGACAAGGGCGGAAAGTATAATAGCGGATCGCTTGGAACCTTGGCCTTCATATCCAGCCTACTACGCCCTAGCACAGGGTACCTGTACCAGCACCCCGAATTCGGCGTAAAACTTGGGCCGCGGATGACAGCCTCATCATGGCAGGAGCAGTGTGTTCAGACTAGGTCTAGGGTCGACGACCTACACCGGACAATTTCGTTGATGAAAAAGGAGGGTGATCAGGAGAATTACGATTTCGGGCGCGATCCCAAAGAGCCAATCCAGTGGATACTCGATCTTCCGCGCCCACTCCTCGTTCTTCAGGAGGCACTCAAGGCGATGTTGAGTGATTTGCTACCTGATAACGCTTCAAAGTTGGAGAGGGCAAGACAGTACCGGAACGTTATTTTATTCGCGTTGCTATGTGCCAATCCGCTACGGATTCGCATGTTCGCGATCATGGAGTTCGATAAGCACTTGATACGCCGGAGTAATGGTTCTTGGTGGGTGCGGTTCAACAGAAGGTCTTTTAAAAACCGGAGATCGATAAACAGTCATTACGAGGTCCGAGTGGCCGAAGAGTTATGGCCCCTTCTGGACCGCTACTTGAAAGAGTTTCATCCTGTACTGGCAGGGGCGACCGGATCCAAGTATGTATTTATAAGATCCGCAGCCGGGCCACATAAGCACCCCGGAGGCCCGCTGAGTTCGATCGCATTGAGTAGCATCATCCAGGAATTAACGGAGCTATATATCCCCGGCGGGAAGGGTTTCCGCCCGCACGCCTTTCGCCACATTATCGCCACTGACATTATCAAGAAAGACCGGCGTCTGGGATTCTTTCTTGCTTCGATAGCGCTGCACGATAAACTAGACACGGTTAAGCGGGAGTATATCCACCTCAGTACTAGCGAGTTTTTCGAGCCAGTGAACGCACACTTCAGCGAGGCATGGAGATTGGTCTTTAACTCTTTGAATGTGGGGCTCGGTCAGCAAAGCCAATAGCAAGTTAGCAGATACTACCTCTACCCATACCGTGAATTAAAGAGGCCAGATAATTGCCTATTGGCAGGCTTGATATGTAGGCAATTTCTTTACTTGTAAATGTTGGTACATTATGGAAATCAGATTGCTATCCACCTGGCTGTCGAATCTTCCATCAGGTCACTTATCCTCAAGAGCTTTAATGTCATACGGGAAACACCAAATTAAGTAAAGCAAGTAGACGTACCAAAAAATGACTGAACTGGATATATAGTATTCGACCGCGTACTTAATCAGGAAGGTGTGAGCCGCTCGGTTCTTCAGTCAAATCAACAGTTTAAGATTTTGGTTTTGGTACACTTAAAAAGCCGTTGGTATTTCATGGTATCCGCCCGAGAAATTCTGCGTATTAGCCCTACCCTATAATTACTATATTCATATATATACTGGTATAAACCCCTCAGAGAATGTGCTCGATTGATCTGCTTCGACTCATTACATGAATCTAACTGATTTATTCATGAGCATACGAAGCTCAAAGTACGCTCTACCAAGAAGCCGTACCGGTAACCCCCTCGACGTACCGGAAACCTGTACCGGCAAATTTATTCGGCGCATTCTAAGTCGGCCGGCTGGTACAACCGTCAGCTGTTACTTACTGCTAGGAGATCAACCGCTTGCACGTGAGGGGATGTTGCGGATACCGGCGAGCCGCAACCTGTGGGTCAAGTGCTGGTTCAGTTTTTCTATCTTCTAGGCGTAGATGCTCCCCATTTTTTTCAGCGTCTTTACTACGTGCAGGCGTAAAAGGGAGGCGGCCGAACGAGGGTCTTTGCGGCTGGTGTTTACTCTACGAAACTGACATTCACTCAATTCGATAGGGCTGGATAGTAGGAGTTACAAAACATTGGATGGGCGACAGCACTCTTCGCGTTCTGCTCAAGTACCATTAACAGACGACTTCTTCCGGAACTGCCTATTCGACATGATCTCGCAGTCGTGTATGCTGTAGGCGCAGGATTCGCAATCCCCGCAGAAGTCAGTCGGCTGTTTCGACCCGATTAATATTTCCGTACCCCGCTTTTTGAACCCCTCTTTAACTTGAGACAAATAGGACCCGTTGATCGGATAGAAGCGTAGGTTCAAGCCGTGGACTCTGACCCGCTTCGGCCTGCCCGTATTCTCGTCGACCATCCCGAGGGTGCGGAGCATTCTCCCCACCCACACGGGCCGCACCCATTCGGGAACGCTCTCGGCGGGCGACACGCCGCCTTGCCCTATGAGCCTCCGTATTTCGAGTGACAAGTGAGTGGGACTAACGTCGTCGTACCCTTGCGCGACGAGATTCTTCAGGGCTTCGCGTAGTAACTCTTTTGGGTTCTCCACGCTCGGCGCGCTCTGCCCCTGCCTCATCAGGGCCACTTCTAACTGAGAGCTTAACTGTGTGTCGCCGACGATGGCCGCCATTACGCGAAGGGGCGCGACGATCTCGTCCGCCCGGTCCGGAGTCTTCGAGTAACGTGCACGATAGGTGCCCTCGACGAGCCGCACGTTCTCGAACGTCCAAGTGTGGAGCTCATCCCGTAAACGTTCGAGCCGGGCGCTGTCAGCCGGTAGAAGGTCTCTGAACTCCTCCCTGAGTCCTTCCGGGATCCTTCGTGTCTGGATTCTCAGCATCCGACTGCCGAGGATCTCGCCCGCCCCTCGCGTGTTGTTGATCATCTTCACGCCGTAGAAGTCGAGCCGCTCCGTTCGCATGGACTTCACGTCAGTCCATAGCTTGACGGCCGTCGCCTTGTTGTAGCTGAGCTTGAGAGCTTGAACCAACTCGCCGAACTGTCCGCCGCGACCGCCGATCCCTTCCATGTCGTCCAGCACGACGAAGCCGCGTGACTCGTCTATGAAGCGGGCGATGGAGGCGGCCGACGACTGGCCGCAGACGTATGCGTTACAGCAGATCCTGGCCATCGCACGCCCCATCTCGCTCTTGCCGGAGCCGGCCGGACCCGTCAGCAGGATGAGCGGCACGGAGTCAAAGATCGACTGCGTGTAGGTGACTGGGACGGCAAGCGTTAGGAGCGCATAGTCCTCCTCGTTCGGCAGCCAGACGCTCGCCTTCAGATGGGCCGAGACGTCGCGCAGAATGTCGGCCAAGTGCCTAACCTTCGCCCGCCCGCCGAGGTAAGCCTTGATCGACGGCCACGACCACGTCCCGTACTTGTTAGGCTGCGGCTCACGGTCGATCAGCGTCCCGTCAGTCAGGCGCATCACCCTCTCCCGCTCCCTAGTCCCTTTCGGGGCCGGCGTCAGCACGGCCGAGTGGACGGTGCGGTCGCTGCGCACGACGACGGTTTCGAGCCGCTCCACGTCGCGGGGTGATTTCCCGCCAACCCCCTCAGTAGCAACGTCCAAGGCGCGGCTGAGGATCTGCACTGCGTAGTAGAGGTGACCGTTATGGAAGGCGCCGTTGATGTTGACCGGCCGGTAGGCGAAGCGCCCGTAGCCGTGCGACGGCTCTGATTCATCACCGAGGCTGAGCGAACAGATTGGGGCGTCGCGGAGCAGGGCGGTGAACTCCGAGCCGTCGGCAGCACCCTGCCAGAAATCCGTCCAGTCCTTCCCGTATCGGGCGGGGACGCGCGCCCGCCGGGCGTCTCTGCCCATCACCTCGGCCAGATTAGCGGCGAGTTGATCGCCCGCCTCGTCGCTATCGAGTCCGATGTAAACGGCCTCCCACCCGTCCCAGAACTTCGGCTCCTTCCACTCTTCAGGCAAGACGGTTTCGCGCGTCGAGCAGATGAGGAGCAGTTCATTCCCGAGGGCGGTGCCCTCAAGTGCTTGCCAGTGTCTCCAGAGATCGAGTGCCCCTTGGCAAACGAAGACGAGCTTCCTCCCGGATAGCGGGCTGCCGTAGTACGTGTGGGCTTCGCCGCTCGTCCAGCCGCCTCTGGCGGGGTTGCGCGTCACACCGGGGATGTCGTAGTAGCCGTACTTGTTGTAGAACCTGCCGTCAGGCCCCCGCAACGGGTATGCCAAGGCGTCGGCGTGCTCCCGCCTCGATTTCTTACTGAAATAAGGCACGGACAGGCCTAGGTTAAAATACTCGACCGACTCGGACGTGATGCCCCGGTTAGAAAGGAACTGGATGGCGCGCTTGTTCTCGCGCAGCAGCTTATTGAGTCTGGCGTTGAATTCCGGATTGAGGGGGCGCATCGTGCGCATGATTAGTTCAGGTAGGCAAGATAAAGCTGCCGCACACCGCCAGACTCTAAAGTCGGCGGCGTGTAATTAAAGCGTTGATGTTTAGAAGGCCGCCGGGCGCGCGGTGCGGCCGGTATGTTAGCGAATGAACTGAGGCATGCGGTGCTAGTATTGTTATCAGACGGCCGCTGCCGAGCTAAACGAGCTAAAACTAGTTGGTCTCATCCGGGATACGATCCAGTCGCAGCCTCTCGAAATCAATCCCGAGGAAGTACTTCTCTGCGCCCGATACCTCCTCGATCAGCTTCGGGGCGAATTGAACAATCGTGGACTTACGCACCTCCGCTGGAGGGCCGACCAATCGCTCGACCGTTGTCTCGTAGCCGGGGACGAGTTTCTGCACGTGGGAGGAGCGCCGCTCGCCTCCTTCCGTCCCCATCGTCTCCGTGCTCGACCGGCGGTACGCGGCGGAGTAGTAGCGCTCGACGGCCTCACCGATCGAGCGCCGCGACTCGGGGGTGTCTAACCAAGCGAGCCTCTCCAGCAGCGCCTCGTCGCGGAAGGCGACCTCGTCGCGCCCCCTTTCTCCCGTCCACAGCAGGTGCAGCAGAGCCGCCATCACCAGCGGGTCTCGCCCGCCGGGCAACCCCTCCTCAGTCTCACTGACCACTTCAAGCCGGAAAGTCAACCCCGGCCCATGCGCCCTGATGCTCTTGGCGGTGTAGAGCCTACTTGAGTGGTGCGGCTCGCCTAAGCCGGAGAGCAGGAACTCAGAGAGGTTGGCACCCAGCACCCGGCGTGAAGTATCAAGCAGGTCGTGTTCGGCCTCTGTAGGGATGTAGGGTATGCTCATTTATCAGTCATTTAATTACGTTGGCGGTGCCGAGCTATACAGCTGTCGCCCGTTCTCGCCGTATAAAACCCACCAGGTGTAGACCGCCAGCAGTGTGCCCAAGGGGAAGGCCAAGACGTAGAAGACTGAGAAGATGAGTGCGAGCATCCGACCCCACCTTCTTATGGTGAACACCCCGTAGGCGGTGAGTAGTTGGAGGAGTGGCAGGGGCAGCACGTAGAGCATCCACGCTAGCCTCTCCGCGACGTCAGACGGGTGTCTGCGCGCTTCCAACACGGCGGCGATAGTGAGACCCGTTATGGTGAGGGCACCGACCAGCCCGTGCGCGATGCCTACCGTCTTATTATGATCGCGAGGGGTCATTAATTAGTCTGGATATTGGGGCTAAATAATTGAGCGCCTAAACGTAGACCGCGCACGAAAGTTTCTTATCAACGAGAGGACAGAGTTAGTCGGAATGATGACGAATTAACATATGCTTTGGTATCTTTAGGTGAGTCCTGTCTTTGACAAGCGCTTGCTACAGCTTATGTGTAGAGCGGCCCGACGGTGTAGACGATGAGGGCTGTCGGAAGTTTAAGCTGCGAACTTCCGGCGTCCCACATTAGCTACAGACAGAGTTTACTATATAGTAAACCGCAGTCGTCAAGTACTCGCGTCCCATCAGGAGGAGCATTCTGATGGGACGCTCATACCGCCAGAAACCCGTGCGGCTTGCGGCTAAATTACACGCGATACGAAATCAACTGGGGCTCACACAGGAACAGATGATCGAGCGGCTGGGCAACGTCGCATCTTCACTTTACCCCGCCAGCATCTCACAGTATGAGGGCGGCAAGCGCGAACCTCCCTTATCAGTACTACTAAGATACGCAAGGGTAGCCGGAGTGCCTGTGGATATGTTGGTCGACGACGAGCAGGATTTACCAGCCCGTCTGCCTTCGCTATCAGGACGGCAGTTGGTTTTGAAGCTTACCCGTACTACCTCTCGGCGGTAACTAAAAACACATGCTAAGACCCGATAGGGTGCTTCTCCCGGTGTACGCCACGCGTCACTTCGTCGTGGGGAGATGCCTTTAATGATCCGCAGCGAGAAGACCTCCGGCTCCTTGACACTCTCTGCGGGCGGCTCCCTTTCTCGGACACCTCCGCTCCTGCGCGAGTTCTACGACGACGGAGAGGCGCCGCCCGCGCCAACCTCGACGGCGGGCACGCGCACGTAGAGGGTCGTCCCCGCGCCCTGCGTGCTCTCGATCTCCAGCGTCCCGCCAACCTGAGCCGCACGCTCCCTCATGCTTACGAGCCCCATCCCCCTCTCCCCGTCCACCGCCCTACCGGGCTCGAACCCCTTTCCATCATCTTCGACGATCAGCACGACCTGGCCGTCCCGGCGCTCGACCATTACGCCGGCGCGCGAGGCCGCGGCGTGCTTGTAGACGTTGTTAAGGGCCTCCTGCATGATGCGGTAGAGGTTGATCTCGACGGCCGGCGCTAGGCGGCCCGCGCTCAGGCCGGAGGCGCGGTACTCGGCCTCCACGCCGTAGTGCTCCGACCACTCGTGGGCGTAATTTTCGAGCGCCGCCGACAGCCCCACCACGTCCAGCGCGGCCGGCCGTAGTTCCCACGCGATGAAGTCCACCTCAGAATCTAGCCGGTGGACGAGCTCCTGCGCCTGCCCGACCTTCCGGAGCAACTCCTCCTGCCCCCGACACGCCTCCTTGAGCGATTCGAGGTGGAGTTGCAGGGCCGTCAGCTGCTGCCCGAGGATGTCGTGCAGGTCGCGGGCCATGCGGAGGCGTTCGACCTCCTGCTTGTCGATGACGCGGCGCAGCAGCTCCCTGATGTGCCCCTCGCCCGCGCGGCGGTCTTTGACCTCTTCGAGCAACTGCCCGGCCATCTCCTGAAGCTCCGCCGTGCGCTCCCCGACGCGGCGCTGCAAAAGGTCGCGGTGACGGCACTGGCGGTCTTCAACGACTGTATCAGCCGCGCGGCATTCGCCGCCGCCGTCCCGCTCCTCGACCTGCGGCTGATCTGCATCGAGCCGGAGGATTACGCCAACCCATCGAGCCTTCGGCGCGCGGCGGGGAGAAGATCGCCCGAGCGATCATGAGGACAGTCACGGCGCACGACTTCGGCGGCAGCAGGACATCCGTATTTGTTTAGCCGTCGCGGGAACAGTCGCGTGCGGCGTGACTCACCCCGATGTCAAGTGGCCTCGCTCATGTAACACGCAAGGGCTTCTTCCAGGGGACGGAGGAGCATCCCGCGGTCACTGCCGAGGACGCTGTATGACGGTCGCTTTGCCCTTAATCCTAATAAACTTGTGGGGACCGGCTTGACGGCGTCGTGTGCAATCCCGGCGAGGGCGGCGGCCCGACACGCGAACTCGGCCCACGTCACAGAGCCCTCGTTGGCGAGGTGCCAGACGCCGCCCTCGCCGTCCATCAGCAGGTCGAGGCAGGCGTGCACGAGGTCCGGGACGTAGGTCGGAGACACCAAGCCGTCGGCTGCGGCCGCGAACTCTTCGCCGCGCGCCAGCGACCGCAGCGCGGCGGTAAGGAAATTGTACTCATCCCAAGGGCCGAAGAAGGCGCTCGTCCTGACTACCAGCGCGCCGGGCAGAGCTTTGAGGACTAGCGTCTCGGCCTCGGCTTTACTGCGACCGTAGACGTTGAGGGGCGAGACGCTGTCGCCTTCGGTGTAGGGCGTGCTCCGCCCCTCGCCATCGAAAACTAGGTCTGACGAAAATGTCAGCAGGCCAATACCGCGTCCCGCACACGCCGCGGCCAGCGTCGCCGCGCCCGTGCTGTTCTCGCGCGCGCACAACTCGGGCTCCAGTTCGGCCTGATCTACGCGCACGTACCCCGCGGCGTTTATCACTGCCCAGGGGGTTAGCTCATCAAGGGCCTTCTCGACCGAGGCCGAGTCGGCGATGTCCATCTCGGCGCGGGAGAGCAGGCGGTATGAGACGGCGCGCGACTCGCACAGGCGCGCGAACGCGGAGCCGAGAGTCCCCGTCGCCCCGGCTATGAGAATCGGCGGCGACTGACCCCTCCCCCCTTCCGCCCCGGTCCCCGGACGCGCGCAGAGACGCTCCGCCGGGTAGATCAGGCGGCCGGGACGCCGCCACCACCCGGGCGCGTGGAGAGCAGGGTGCGTGAAGTCGCGTCCCGACGCCACCTCGCGCACCATCCGTGCCAGCGCGGTGGGGCGCGGGGAGGGCGAGCGCAGGTCGAACGCGCCGGGCTCGTAGTGCCCGCACTCGCGCGTGACTAGGCTGTCCCAATCGAAGGAGCCGAGCAGCGACCACGCCGTCACAGCACGAACATCTACACCCTGCCTGCGCAAGTCAAGAGCGGCGCCCCAGACTTCGTCGAACCAGCGCAACTGCTCCTCGCGCGTGCACCCGAGGTGGACTTCGGTGATCGCGAGGGGCGATCCGTAACGCGCCCACGCCTCGCGCAGGGGCGCGCGCGGGCCGCTGATTCCCTCGGCCAAGACGCGGACAGCCTCGACGTCCGCGTAACGGTCTCGCTCGTTTCCGCCGTGCGTGTGGGCGGGATAACGCGCGAGGCGTTCGTCGAGGAACCGCTCGCTCGTCAGGTAATGGTTGATGCCGACGATGTCGGGCGGGCAAGGGTTCTCGGTGAACCATGCGAGTTCGGCCTCGCTTACGCCCGCGCCGAGGAGGTAGCCCCACACCGGGTGGCCGCGCGTCACGTGACCGGCGAGCAAGTCGAAAGTCAGCCACCGGCGCTCATTCTCGAACTCCGCCTGGTAGGCGAGCCGGGGCGTGCTGTGCGTCCTGCCGATGTCCTCGGTCTGGACGAGCCGAGCTGCGGGGTTGACGCGGCGCACCGCCCGCATCGCGAGCACGACGCCGCGGACCTGTGTGAGCAGCGCGCGGGCGAAGGTCGCGGCGTCGCGCCCGTGCGGGTGCCAGTGGCCGTAGAGGCCGGCGAAGCGCGCGGTCGTGAGCGGCTCGTTGACGGGCGTGTAGTCTTCGACCCACGGGTAGCGTTCGGCCGCCGCCCGCGCGTAGGCGGCGAGCTTCTCGGGGAAGTCCGGGTCCACGAGGCTCGTGTGCCGCGGCCCGCTGCCGTGGTGCAACAGGCCCACAATCGTTCGGATTCCCAACTCGCGCAGGCGCGAGAGGCGACCGTCTGCCCACGACCAGTCGGCATCTTCTAATTCAGCCGGCGCGGTCCGCTCCCACAGCACGGGGTAGCGCACGGCCTTGACGCCGAGCCATTTGAACAACTCAAGATCGCCGTCCCTCGCGGCGTGGCCGCTGCGCGTGAGTTGGTCGAAATAGTCGTCGCCGACGCGGTTGACCGTACACTCGACGCCGGCCCAGACTTCCGGGCGCGGCGAACGCCCGGGCGATTCGGCGGGCATGGACATCCTCCGGAGGCTTACCTTTCTCTGAAGCTCCGACAGAGACTCCCGACCCCGTACCGGTTTGCTCACGTAGTCCCGCGGTGGCCGTTGCCGCTGGCGCCGTCCGCGGCTTGCGCGAGCGCCCGGCCCCCAGCCGCGATGTAGCCGTTGCCTTCACCGTTCCGGGGCTCGGGAAAGGCGAACGCGGTCGCCTCGGCGCGC
>WUUC01212239.1_pt1 | contig 11359 bp, 4 predicted proteins | sample 6278441 | NCBI WGS metagenome assembly WUUC01 (sample SAMN13675441, study PRJNA597444) | soil metagenome | isolation source: soil | place: USA: Washington | collected 2017-10 | reverse complement strand
CGTAGCTCTCAAGCACGCGGCGCGTGTCGTCCGTCGAGCAATCGTCAACGACCACGACCTCTGTGTTTTCGTAAGTCTGCCGCAGTGCCGACTCAATACAAGTTTTGACAAGTTCTGCGCGGTTATATGTCGTGATGCAAATGCTGACCAGCGGGAGTCTCGTCCGAAGCTGCCCGGATGAACGCTGCTCAGGATCAGCACTCGCCGCCTCTTTTGTCACTAACGCTGTGGAGTTATCAACCTGCGCAGGCGAAGGTTTTTCCGCCTTAAGCATCATCAGGTATTCATTGGCCGGATCAGAACTGATAACGTTGAAGTGTTCCGACACACGCCGGCGGAGACTCGCACCGGAGAAGTGGTTCATGTGGATGGGGTTCGGATCGTCGTAACACTCTTGCAGGTAAAGACGACCGCCGGGTTTTAAGATGCGCGCGGCCTCCGCGAGCGCCCTGTCCACGTCGAACACGTGGATGAGCACGGCGTAAAACACCACCGCATCGAATTCGTTATCCTTGAAGGGCAAACTTTCGGCGTGCGCGACGACGAACGGAAAATCGCCGCGTCCCTCTTTGTGCGCGAGCGGGTCGCAGCCGTAATACTCCACCTCCGGCGGCAGATGAAATCGTAGTTTGCCGTGGCCGCAACCGATCTCCAGCAACTTGCCCGCGCTCGGCTGAAAATAGTCCACGGCGCGCGTGCGACATTCCGTGTAGTACTGTTCGCGCTCTGCTGTGTAGGCGAGACGTTGCTGTTCGAGCGCCGCGAGTTTTTCGCGCCAGTTAGCCCAACGTCCTTCGATGAAGATATGCAGCAGCCGCTTAATGTTTTTCCCCAGGTCGCACACTTCGAGGACACGCGCGCGCGCCGCCCTGCCCAACTCTTCGCGGAGTTTCGCATCGGCGCAGAGACGTTCGAGCGCGGCGCGAAGCGGCTTGACTTCGCGTGGCGGAACGAGAATTCCGTCTTGTCCGTCTCTCACGTAACAAGGTGTGGAGAGAAGGTTCGTGCTCACGACGGGAAGCTCGAAGGCCATCGCTTCGAGGATCGTCGTCGGGATGCCGTCCGCGTCTCCGGTCGAGGTGCGAACGCAGGGGAGACAGAAAATATCCGCGTCAACGTACAGGACGCGCGTCTCTGTTTCCGACTTCCGACCGAGAAATTTGATACGCTCGTTAGCGCCCGCCGCACGGCGCAGCCTGGTCTCTTCCGCCCCGTACCCGACGAGCCACAACTCCGCGTCGCCACGCGCGGCAGACAGTTGATTGAAAGCCTCGATGAGATAAATTAAACCCTTCTTTTCGACAAAGCGCGCGATTGCCAGAATCACCACGCGCTCGCGTGCCGGGCGAGGCTCTGTCAAGTGATACAAATTCAGATCAAAGGAATTGGGGATGATACTGATCTTATCCGGGGCGACGCCGAATTGCTCGACCATGAAATCGCGCATGAAGGCGTCTTCGACGATGATGTTGACGCAGAGCGGGTCGCTTGCCGCCGCGCGATAGAGTTCCGGTTCACGCTTGGTGAAGATGTCGTGCCCGCTGTATGCCATCAAGGTGAAGGGCGTTTGCAAGGTGCGGGCGGTGGCGAAGGCGGCGTGGTGCGCCGCGCTCATCAGGCTGCCGTGCAGATGCTCTATGCCATCCTCAAACACAGCTTTGGAGAGGGCGTCGGCATCACTTAAGAACGGCACTTCTCTGATGAGAAGATGTGGGTCGGAAAGCTCCGACACCTGCGGGTCGTAATGCCTGCGATTCGTATAGACGAAGACGCGATGGCCTTCGCGGCAGAGCGCCAGCACCTCTCGTCTGATGAAAGATTCCGAGAGCGGCGAGAAGTCTGTGAGGATGTAGCCGATTCTCATCGCGCGCCCTCGCTCGCCAGTGAATGATAGAAAAGACGGTCAATCGGTTCCACCAGATCGTCGAGCGATCTGGTGTGCGCCGGTAAGGAGGCAAAGTAAGCGTCAACCGGAGTGCCGTTGCTCAATTGCTTCCAGGTGTTGCGTCCGTGACGAACTACCATAAGCAGTTCCGGCGCACAGACTTTGACTAGTTGCGGCTCGTGATCCTCTATGAACCATGCGTCCACGCGGTGCGGCTCGTCTCTAAATCCGTGCTGCTCCCAGAGTTTTCGATGAAAGCAGAGCGTCGCCCCGGTCGTCCAACCGTGGCCTGAATAACGGGCTTGGCTTTCGCCCGCCAGAAGAATCGTAAAACAGTCCCACGTCACCAACGCGCGCTCTTGATTCGCCGCTTGCAGAGCGCCGACCGCGCGCGCGAGGAAATCCTGTTGATAAAAATCGTCGTCGTCCAATTTCTGAATGATCGCACCGGCGGCCTGCTCGATGCCGATGTTCAGTTTGCGCCCCAGAGTGGTTGGCTCCGTGAGACGTATGTGACGCACGCGCCATAAGCCAGCGCAGAGTTCCGCGACAGATTCGACTCCGTCGTCCACGACTATCAACTCCGCATCGTCGTATGTCTGACGCAGAAAACAACGAATTGCCTGCCGCGTGAAGGCGGTTCGATTGCCGGTAGCGAGAATGCAGGAGACCGACAGCTTCTTGCCGTTGTGGTGTACGGCAGTTGAGATGCGTTGATTCGGTTGGCGCGGCCTCGTCGCCGTTTGCAGGGAGATAGGCACTTCCTCTTTTTCGCGCGTCTCTTCGGGAGGCACGCCACTCACCCGTGCCGGTTGCGAGTCCGTGCGTTGGGATGGCTCATCGGAAGGCGGCGGTGGCGTCGTCGTGTCTTTAGTCGTCAGGAATGTCTGGTAAAAAGCATAATCGGCGCCGAGGAGGCTCTGCACGTTGCCGCGCCACGGCGACCAATAGCTGCCCTGACAGTTTTTGGGGCTGGTATTATCGGGATGAATCATTGCGAGGTAAAAACTGTAATCGGGAAGGGCGACGGAGCGTTCCAGTTTTTGACTCCAAACAAAAGTCGTGTCTGAGGCGACCTGCACATCGGGAAACGGCGCGCGCCGCCAGAACTCACGCGTGTAGAGCAGCGAACTGCCCGCGAGCCACGCGCGTTGTCCCGACGGATACTGGTAGAGCCACGTGCGCGCCGTCGCCAGTTCGTAGAAGAGTATCTGCCGTAGCCCGCAAATCTCCGCACCGGCGCGGAGCAGTGCTTCCGTCTGGTAGCTGATGCGCAGAGCGCTCGTCCAATCGTCATCATCCCAGTGCATGATGAGGTCGCCGCGCGCCGCCTCGACGCACAAGTTGCGCTTGTTGCCGAGCGTTCGCTCGCCCGTCAAACGAACATAACGCACCTGCGGGTCGTCCGGCACAAGCCCGACCAGCGGCTCCGCGCCGTCGTCAACGATGAGCAGTTCTTTGTTCGCGTAGTCCTGTCGCTGAAAGTAGCGGATCGCCTGCGGCACAAAGCGGCGGCGGCGCGCCGTCGTCGGCATCACGCAAGAGATCAAAGGATTGGAAGCAGCGGGCGTCACGCTCATTTAAACTCACCCTTGAGAGTTCGCCTCCGGCATCGAACAGGCGAGGCTCACACTTTTCCGTCTTCGCTGAAACTTAGGGAACGTTCACCGTTTGTTCAGCGGAGATACCACCAACCTGCACACTGACTTTATAACTACCGCTTTTAAGACCTCCAAAAGTGAACTTGCCATTCTCATTGGTAGCTGCGGTTTTCGTCACGCCGGTCGATAGTTGGGTCAGACTCACCGTGACATTGGGTACGAACGCGCCATTGTTATCCTGAACAGCGCCGCTAACGACGCCGCCGGCTGCCCCGGAACTCACAGTGACAGCCAGATTAATACCTGGGCTAGGTTGTTCTGGTGGATGTCTAAGCAGCCAGAACCACATTTCAAAGTCGCCGCCTTTTCGGTCATCGCCCGTTGGCAAGTCCAAATCAATTCGACCATTATCATTCGGACGACCAAACGCTTCGCCATCCAGATACAGCTTTGCGTCCGGGGAAAAGATGAAGTTGCCTTTGAGTGTGAGATGGGCTAACACGCGGTCGGTGACATTTCTCAACCCCCGTTGGAACAAAATGTTTTGCAGCCACTGTTGAGTTATAGATGTGGGGTTCCAACTAATTGTGCTTTCCTTAACCGACACTGTGGCATTCAGAATCAAGGGCTGAAAGCCAATGATGTCTCTGAAATCCCAGACATCCGCCTCTCTGCCAAGAGGGTACGGTAAATCGAGCGTGACAAAACAAGTCGGCTTCCCAGGAGTTTGGGCGTTAGGAAAAGCTGGCGTTGTCGGTGGTGGTACGGGAGCCCCCCCCACCGACACCGGAGAGATGAGATCCGCGCAAATGATGTTCAGACCCTGCTGCAGTCGGTGAACTTCCACGAGTGTATCGTTGCGCAGTCCCTGCTTGTCCAGCGTGGTCTGTATCTGCCTGATCTTAATGCCCGGCTCACTCTCTGGTCTTCGTCGGCAGAGTCGGTCAATAGCCTCTTGGACGGTGCGTACTTCTGCTCGCGCTAGCTCGGGGCACTCTTTCGGATCGTAGGCCACTTGACTGGCGATGCTAGGATTAAAGTTGAAGCGGACGGCCGGTTCGAAAACCCCGTCTGCCGGGTTAACCCTCTGCGCTACCACTTCCAGACAGCCACGCTCCCGCGCGCCAGCAACTCTCCGCGATAATTCCAGCTCACATTGCGCGACACCATTTGCATCCGTCTCGACGAACAGAGTTTGACCCGAATTGCCACCGGCATGCAGCCTTCCCACGTTCTCGCTCACGCTGAATCTTACTCGCGCGCCGGCCACCGGGAGCTGGCCGTTCATCACGCCGACCTGAAGTGGGCAGGGCAATCTCTGGCCGGGCAGTGCCTCCTGTCCGGCTCCGCCCAGGTAGAAGAAGTGCATGAGTTCCGTGAGGGGCGGAAACAGGTTGCGGCAATCGTCGATGACCGTGGCGACGCCGCCCACAACTTCGATGAGGGCGAGGCGGCAGTAGTGATGGTGTATGCCTCTGGGCGGCTGCGCGAGGGGATTGAGGTTCGGACCCTCGGAGAGCGGCCATTCGACCTCGCCTGTCGTCGTGCGGGCAGGAATCAGCCAGTAATCACCGGCGCGATACTGACCCGACGAGAACCTGACCTGAATGCCGCCCTCCAGACCGATCCAGTTCGAGAGATTCGCCCTTATCCCATTAGTCGTTGCCGCAACGCCCGTCTGATCCCAACGTCGCAGTTTCAAGCCTGAACGGTTCGCCAGCGCGGCGACCGAAGTCTTCAAAGTGATCTCGCCCGTGCCCGCATCGATCTTGTCAATCTGCACGAGAGGGTGCGGCGTGCCCTTCAAAGTGGATTCTTCATCTACTATCTCAACCCACTGACCACCGGCGAAATTCAGCACCTCATCCTTGCCGAGGTCTGAGACTGTGATGATGTCGTCGTTAACATTCGTGATCTTTGTTGCCACCGAGCCGTTGTCGCGCGACCACTTGAACGTCGCTTCATTGCGCGTCCCGCCGGTCTGAATCTCGACGCGGTAAAGCTGGTTTTCCAAACGGCGGTATCCCGCGCTCGGCGGAAGCAGGCAAGGGTTGTCGTCCGCGCCCGGTGGTTGTGTGCGCGCATTCAACATGCCGGTGCTGGGGGCTGTCAGTTCATCAAACGCGGCGAACGTGCTGCCGCAAGTCGGGGCTGGAGATGGAGGGCTGCCCGACGGGCTATCCGTCACGCGCCGGAGTTTGACCTGCCAGATATTTTGAATTCGCGCGGTCGTGTCCGGCCCGCCGAGCGCGACTTCGCGTATCAGCTTGTCATCAAGCGCCGTGATCTCCCGCTGCCACGCGTCGAGATAAGCGAGATAGATTCCCGGGGCGAGGCTCAACTGGCGCGCGCTGCCCGGCGGAGAACCGGCAGGGGGGCTTGAGACCGTCGTGTCGGCAGGATTCGGGAAGTGCGGCTGCGTGGTGTAAGTGCTGGGCTGATCCAATTCGAGTAGTAGTCCACCGGCGTAAATACGCCCCGCCGAGATCGTCAGGTCTTGGCCGCCGGACGTGGTTCCGATTTTGAACCCGCCGTCTTTCATGGGCGCGCCCGATTGACCGATCACGTCAATCGCTTCGGTTTCGGTGCGATAGTTCTGAATGTCGTGCTCTTCATTCCAATCGGCATCCAGTTGCACCCGGCCTTGCTGCATGCGCACGCCGCTGTATTTTTTCGTGCGATTGAAAGTTTCTCGGCTGTAATCACCTGACATGATGACCCTCCAATTCGGGGTGGCTAACTCGCGTAAAAGATTCCCGCTTCTAACCCGAAGCGCAGATATTCATCGAGGCTGGCGCGCAGGTTGGCTTCGCGCTGCGGCTGATAGAGGTCGTGAAACGCGCCCATCTCCGCCTGATCGTCCGCCCCGCGCGTGATTTCAACGGCACACGCAGGACTCAACTGGCAATAGCCAGCGTCGCCAAAGCGTTGCGACGTAAACATGGGACGCACACGCGCCGCATCAGCGGGATTCTTCGGCTGGCACTCATACAAACGCGGCAAACGAGACCCCGGCGGCACATATGAAAACCGCACGCAGCCCTGCTGTAAACGCTCGGCGCGCACAGGCGCAGGCCACGCGTCGTTGTCTTCCAAGTCGGACAGAAAGATCGTGTTCGACGCCAGCCTCATCGTGCGCGTGTAAACCTTTCCGATGACGGTCGAGTTTTCTATCGTGAGCGGCGCACCCGGCTCGTCTTCCGAAAGACCGGCAAACGCGACTTCGGACGTGGAAGCGGCGTCGATAATGCTGTCGCTGATGTTGATCTCGGCTCCGGCCACGGCGCGAATCGAACCGACAATCGAGTGGTCTATCTCGACCACAACGTTAGGGAGTTCGACGACGAGCCTCGGAGCGGCGAGTTGTGCAGGCACAAGAATCGGGGGGCTGGAGCCGGCCAGGGTTATCTCCGCTATTGCGCCGGGCGCGAGCGTGCAGTGACTCAGCCGCACCTTCCGCAGTTTGTTGGGGTTGCCGCTCGCGTCTGTCAGCGGAACGCGCAAGCGGCCGCCGCCGATCAACAATCCATTGATCGTGACTTCGGCTCCATCGCCGCCTGTAATGATCAGATCGCCCGAGGCGTTGCCGGGCAAGACAATGACCGGGCGTTGTCCCTCGCCCGCGCGCAACTCGATCTTTGTTCCGTTCAGCGATCCGGCGTTGATCGTTGGAGACTCGAAGAAATAGTTATTGCTCCTGATCTCCACGACGCCCCCCGAAGCGGCAACCTGATCGAGCGCCGATTGAATACTCGCTTGATCCTCCGGCACTATCACGGGTTCGACATCCCTTATTTCAAATGTCGTCTCGCGTCCGTACTCGCCGCCGCCCATCTCCGCGCTGAAGCCGTAACGATATGTCACGCGCAGGTCTTCATCTTCAGGCGGTACTTCAGGCGGCGAGGTCATCGGGAAAGCAATGCGTCCCAAGACCGGATCAATCGCAATTTTGTCTGTCGGCACATGTGCCCAGACGGGCTTGCCGTTCAGGTCTGTCACGACGTTACCGCCGGAGTCCGTCAGGTCGCTCAAATCGCAGACCTTAATGCGGCTGTTCGGGATTGGCAGCGGCTTGCTCGGGTCAACCGGATTGCGCTTGGTTAGGAGTATGCTTCTGGCTTTACCTTTATTATCGAGGCCGTAGCGAGTATCGAGGTAGCGGTGCAACACGCGACGGCTGAACGGCATCGGGACATTGATTGGCTCGGCCAGATGCGTGATCTGATCTTCTCTCTCAGCGCGATTGAAGAGTTGTGTATCTTTCCCAAGCGCGTCGAAAAGATAACGTCGCTCGTCGAGTTTGAAGGGCTGAGAATGTGTCAGCGGGTAGTCCGTGATGCGCCACAGAAAGATTCCGATGTTGCGGATATTGTATTTGCCGCGCCGCGGCTCTATGCGGCGGACATCCGCTGTGCGCGTCACTTTATCAAAGGGCGTGTTGACGAATTCCAGAGTCTTCGCATCACGCAGACTGGCAACCGAGAGGTTTTCGGGTCGAAGATGATTCATATACTGCGTGGTCGCGAGCAGTTGAAAATACTCGACCACGCTGGCGTTCCAGTCCGTTAAGTCACGCGCCAGTTGCTCCACTATCGAAGCCGTCCCCTTGCGGCGACGAGAAGCCATCGTGTTCGCGACAAACGCGCGTTGGGTGAAGCTGGCGCTTGGGAAGGCCGACACGCCGCGCGCGCCCACGAGATCGCCGATATATGGGACGACCCACTCGGCGCAGGTCTCTATGAACAGATCATCGTAGAGTTGGTCGAGGTTCTCTTCGAGCACCGCTGCCTGCTCGGAGATGATCGAGAGCAATGCCCTCAACGGGCCGCGCTGTCGTCTCTCTTCAAGCGCCTCCAGCCGCTCGGCGTCCTTTTCAGTCAGCGTCGTTTGCGCCCGCAGTGTTTGCAGTTCGGCTAACTCCGCCGAATCAAGCAACCCTTCGAGCTGGCTCGCCAACTCAATATCGCGGAGGCGATACACTGCCGGCAACAGCGAGTAAAGCTTTTCGGCATCGAAGCTCATTGCATTACCCCCAGCTTCAACGGTCGCGGATCAAGCGTCAGCAATTCGGCGGGAAACACTTCATTATCGCCGGGCAGCGGGAACGCGGCGGCAATGCGCAGATGGCGGTCGCTTGCTTCGTTCGAGCGGTAGAACTCATTAACATCCACCGCAACCACGCCGCGCACATCCTGCATCACCCCAATCACTTCGCTCAGATGAACCGGCTGACCAAACGCGCGCGCTTCAAAGGAGTACGTGTCGCGAAGTTTCTGCTCGACTTCGGCGATGACTTTCTCCGGCAGGAAATCCGGCTTTATGCTCAATGCCGCCGCCAAACGGAAGAAGCGCGGCTGATAGGTTTTCATCTGCAAGGGGACTCTCGGATCGCCCGCTGCTCGCATCGAGGCCAGGAGGTTATCGTGAAGTTCGCTCTTGTCTTTCACTTCCGCGCCGCCCGCGCCCGCGACCGTGACAAACACACCCTGCTTTTCGCCGAACCACGTCCACGTGGCTAACGCCTTGCCGATGCCGCTGAAGGCGCTGGCGAAATCTTCGTAATCACGTAGCGAGACGATGCGCCCCAGAGTCAGCACGGTGAGCGGCGCGTTGCGGCGCGCGTCAGCGAGTTGCTCGCGGTCGGCGGCTCCCGCCGAAGCGTTGGGGTTGGTGACGCCTTTCACTCCGAGCGGACGCGTCATCAGTAGTGTGAGTTGATCCGCCTTGACCAGCCCGGGCAGTCCGGTGCCCTTCCGGTAGATGGCCTTCACGTTCTCCTGCCCGGTCGGCAGGCGCGCGCCCGTCTTCCCATCGCCGAAGATGACAGTGGTTTTGCCTTCGTCGTCGAGTCGGGTGACGTAGATTCGCTCATCCGGCCCATGACCGTAGAAGTTGGGCACTTCTCGCCAGAGAAGATCGTTGACGCGCACTTCCAGAGTAGTTTCGCCACCGCTCGGATTAGGCGCGCTCACGTAGGTCAGCGGCGGTTGGCGCAAGACGAAGCGTTGAAATTCCTGAGTAGCGTCGCCGCCGCCGAGAGTTTCCCCGACCGTTTCGCCGTGAGTGGCGAGCGCGACGTTGGCATTGATGATGACAGTCTTGCGCACATAACTGTAGGCGAGCGACTGCTCGAACTTAAGGACGGTGAAACCCGCTTCGATGATCACATCTTTCAGCGTGAGCGTTTCGCTGGCGACCACTCCTTTGAGATCGTTGCGCTCGCCCGTGATGATGACACGCTGCCCGATCTTCAAGCCGAGGTAGATGCCGTCGAGCGTGAGTCCGTCCGCGGCGACGGCCACAGGTTCCAGAGGAGTCTCAATCGGCAGTTCGGCGAGGGGAAGTTCTTCGCTCTGGAGAAGCGCCGAGGTCTTCCGCACCTTGAATTTCGCAGGCTTGTCGGTAACGTTGTCCGCAAGAGGGGTTCCATCTTCCTTAGCGAGTTGCAGGCCGGTTGACTTGCCGCTGATGCCGAAGCCTGCGAGCGAGGCCTCGCTGACCTCGGTGATGATGCAGATCGTGCGCGTTGTTCCGGCGGCGGTCGAAAGTTCGAGGATGATCCAGCTATCTTTAATGATTCCCGACAAGTTGCGTTCGAGATACACGTCCGCATCCGTGTAGTAGGCGTTTGTGAGCGAGTCTTTCCAAATCTCGAATCCATCAGGGTCCCAGGGATGCAGATAGAGAGCGTCTCCGTCCGCGTTTAGCAAGCTGCCATGAAATGGCGCATTGTGGCCGAAGAAGGACGCCTGTTGCCGGAACGCAAAGACGCCGGAGTTCTCCAGAAACGCGGGTTGCACGGTCTGCTGAGTGATGTTGGTGGTGAGTTCCGAGACGCTCCAACCTTGAATCTGAGCGAGGGCGGTCAGGTCTTCCTCGCTCCACTTCTGTTTGATAATCTGCTGCGACTTGCTTTGCGTCAGCCCGACCTTCATCTGGAAGTCGTTGATGCCGCCCAACTGCAAGTTCGAAGGTCTGACGTAAGCCGGCAGCGGCGGAGGGTCGGCGGCAAAATCTACGCGTGTCGTTTGAGCAACGTCGTCAATCGTCACTTTCAAGATCGTTTTGATCTCATTATTGACGCTATCGACGATCAAGAGCCTGTCGCCCGCCTTCAAATTGTTGAGCGCGCCTTGCAGGATGACTGTTTGCATCGTGGCCGAGATCGTCTGCGGCTGCGTGAGGCGCGGCCTGATGGCATTCCATTCCGGTCGCGCTTCGATCTGCTCGACGGTCTCAAACATCTGGGCTTGCTCGTTCGGGCCGGGAATGCTCTGCACCTTGACGCCGACGGCGATGGTGATGGGCGGCAAGGTGGCCGGGGCAATTTGAGCGGTCGTGCCGACTGTGAGCGTTTGACCGAGCGCGCCCGGCGCGTCTTCAATCGTGAAAGCGAGGTAAGCGCTGGCGGCGACGCCGGGACGCAACTGGTAATCTATCAATCGCGCCAGTTCCAACACTGACAGCCGCTCGGTGGCTGTGCGCAAGTAAGCTTCATTGGCGATGCGTTCCTGATAGAACGTCAGCACGTCGGCCACCGTCGCCCAGGCATCGAGCAAAGCTATCGAGAAGTCGTCATCGTCGCGCGTGGTCAGACTGCGAAGCGCGGGCTGATGCGAGCCTGAAAGTCGCGCCAGTAGTGTCTCTTTAAACTGCGCGTGAGTGCCGACGCGGTAGGCGATGGCCGAAAGACCCGGACGGTTAAACACCGCCGCAGGGGTTTCGACCGAGATGCCCTCGCAGCAACCGCAGTCGTTAAGCTCAGTAGTTGAACTGACCGGGGAACTCATCGTTAGCCTCGCTGCGGAGTGAACACTCCGCGCTCGCGGAAGTTGGGATCGTTGTCGAGTCGCGCTATCTCAAGCCTGCCGAT
>WUUC01228911.1_pt1 | contig 11360 bp, 8 predicted proteins | sample 6278441 | NCBI WGS metagenome assembly WUUC01 (sample SAMN13675441, study PRJNA597444) | soil metagenome | isolation source: soil | place: USA: Washington | collected 2017-10 | reverse complement strand
CGATTCGATTTACCTGACCGTGTACATAGACGGTCGGCTGCGCGGCTGCATGGGCGCGGTCGTGCGCGACTTAGACGCAGACATCAAGCGGCTCGCGCGCGCCGCCCTCGAAGATGAAAGGTTTGCGGGCGACGCCGCCCCCGTCGAACCTGCGCGCGTCGCCGTCAGCGTCTCGTTCCTCTTCGCACCTCTCGTGCTGGGCTATTTTTCGCCCGAAGAGGTCGTGACGCGCGTGCGGCAGGGCGAGCAAACTTTGATGGCCTATCGCGGCGAACGCGTCGGGCTGCTCCTTCCGTTCGTCGCTTCGACGGACAATCTCGACCGCGTCAACTTCGCGCGGGCAGTGCTACGCAAGGCGGGCATTGACGAAGAACCTTATAACTGGTGCCGCTTCGATTGCGCCACGTGGCTCGCGGATGCGAACGGCGCGCACAAACTCGTCGGCGGCTTCCCCGCGAGCGAGCCGGAAGATTCGTCTCTGGAAGATTTATTGAATCGTCTGGCGACGCTCCACTGCCAGTATCTACTCCGGCATAGGAAGGAGGACGGCACGCTATACCAGCGTTACGAACCTTGCCGGAACAGACTCTACGAGGGGACCGAAGCGCCGAGGCTCGCGCATGCCGCGTGGGTTCTCGGGCGCGCGTGCAACGCGTTCGCGCGTGCGGACCTTTCCGCTGCCTCCGGCAAAATAATTGACCGCTTGCTCGACAGGATTTCACACGACGACACAGGCCACTGGGTTGAACCCGAAGACGGCAGCGCGCCTTCCGTCGCAGAAGTCTCTTTCCTGCTTCTCGCACTGCTTGAGCTTCCACAGGAAGACCCGCGCCGCTCAGTCGTCAAAAACCTTGCGGCCACGCTCAGTTCATGCATTGACCGCCACGGGCGCGTCGTCACACATCGCCCGCCAGCCGAGTCGCCCGAGGCATATCAGGATTACTTTCCCGGACAGGTCATGCTCGCGCTCGCTTCATCAATCGCCGTGGAGCGCGTGGAAGCGCACGAAGAACAACTGCGCCGCGCCTTTCGTTATTACCGTCATCGCTTCCGCTACGCGCGCCACTTCGGGCAGGTCTCATGGCTCATGCAGGCTTTTGCGCGCTCGTGGCACGCGACACAAGAGCCCTGGCTGGCTGAATTCGTATTTGAAGTGGGCGATTGGATTCTGGGCTACCAGCAGGAGAAGACCGGCGGCTTCATCAACGATCATCAACCGGACGCGCCCGGCTACACGACCGCTCTCTATCTCGAAGGCATCGGCGCAGCGCTTAAAATCGCCAACGCACGCGGCGACCACGAGTTGCACGAGCGATACCTCGTATCGGTTGCGCGCGGCTTTCGCTTCCTGGACCGTCTCGTCATACAACAGCGAGACGCCTCCGTGCTGCCGAACCCCGAGTTCGCCATTGGCGGTCTGCGACAGAGCATCCACCGCAGCGAAGTCCGCCTCGACTTCGTACAGCACTCGCTCTCCGCAATTCTTGAGCTACATCCCTTAACGGAAAACTGCCGCGTTTAGCGAATTCATGTGGCTTAAACAAGTTGACTATTGCGGCTAGTTGCGGCTGGTAGGCTACGAAACTTTCCCGGCAGGCACGCTATCGCCACTCCTTCTTCAATACTTGTCGGGCGGCGTCGAGAGCTATGGCTTTCTCGCAAAGATGTAGGCGCGCCGGCTTTGATATTCCACTTCTTTGGGATAAGGGTCTCTCTCTATCGCTTCCTCTAACTCAAAGCCCGCGCTCTTGAGATAATCTTTCATCTCCACGGTCTCGAAGAAGAAGAAGTCCAGAGAGACTTCCTTGTCCAACATCTCGTCGAGGTGCTTGATCTCTTTCCCGATGTGGAAGGTAAGCAATAAAACTCCCTTCGGGCGTAGCACACGCTTCAACTCCTGCAAAGCCCGCGCCATTTTCCGGCGCGGAATATGAATGATGGAATAAAAGGCCGCTATCCCGCCATAAGAATTGTCCGCCACATCGTCCAGACTCAGCATGTCGCCTTGTCGAAAGGGAATGTCGGGGTTCAAACTTTGTGCCTGCTGCACCATCGCGGGCGACAGGTCCACACCGCAAACCTTTACTCCACGGCTGTGTAAATAACGTGCTACCTGGCCGGGGCCGCATCCCATATCACAGATGACACCCGCGCCGCCGACCTTTTCCGCCAACCAATCGAGCATCTTCCGGTCGAATGGCTTCTTATCCATCTCATCTAGAAAGTGCCGCGCATAATTTTCCGCCACGCGATCATAACTGCTTTGTAGTTCGTCGCTCATTTGCGTGCCCGCTCTATAACTTTGTTAAGCGCCGGTATGCACATTGGTATCTGCTGAGAGTTACGTTTTAACAGCCACGATGATACGGTTTGTGAACGACAGACTTACATGCAGCGTTACCATTGCCCGCGCGAGAAAAGATAAGGTTGGGCACGCGCGCTGCTCGCGTTCGGCTGCATGGAGTTGTCGGATGTGGTCGTCGCAGGATTCAAACAATATCCCAGCCGAGAGTCTTCTTAACGTCATGAAACATGGCGGCGGGCTTGCATTCGTCAGTAGCTTTGACTTCGGCCTTCCTGTCTAATAATGCAAACTTGGTAATCGCCATGAAGGCCGAACCCAGGGCCAGCGGGCTACCTAAGGCCGCCCCTGTAATTCCGAGCGCCACGGCTCCGAGCGTGAAAGCGAAATTGAAATAGACTTTCTTCGTGGCCTTTTGGACGCAATCGTTATACTCGTCCACGAGTTTGTTCATCTCACCGATGGCTGTATCAGGAACGATGCGCTTTCCCAGTATGTCCTCCTGCCACTCGTATAACTTCCGCCTCTTTCTCTTGAAGTCTTCACTTGTCGCCAAATCTTTGACCCGCAATAAGACTTCCTTGTCGTCGCCGTCTATGTCGGGAATGGCTATTTTCTGGCCCAGCAGCAACCCTAGCTGCGCTCCTTCGTCCGACGCGTCTTTAAGCAGAAAATCTCCTTTGAAATCGTGCTCTGATTGATAGGCGGCAACCACCACGGCATGCGCGACGCCTTCGGGCAAATGAATCGGCTTCTCAGCCAGAATCATACGCGTCACCTGATAAGGGAGAGCCTCTCGCACCGCATTCACAGTCTGAGCGACATCATATTTAACAGCTCCCATTCGAGCGTTGAACATTTTTTGCAGCTCCTCATCCCAACGCGCTTCTATTGCGATATCTCCCAAAGTTTCAAGTCGCTCTTCTAACAAATCAGGCTTCCATCCATTATTTGTCCATCTAACTCTATCTTCATCGCTACACGGCACGGGGATAACCAGACGGTCATAGAGAAGAATCTCAGGGACGAAAGCCGAAGCGTTGATGTGATCAATAACTGAAAATGTTCCCCATCTTTCTCGCGTCATTCGCTTTCTCCTTTCAGGTCATACTGGTAAATGCCGCCGAAGCATCCAACGCCTCGCACAGGCTTCCGCGCACAAAAACCTCAGGGATAACAGAAGAACTCCGCTCTACGCGCCCCGCCGCCCGCGATAGTTGAATCGCGTAGCCGGACGGCGCGCCGCCGATCACTTAATGGCGGGCCGTCGTTTACTTAAACGTCTTGCCTTTGTGTTTTAACCAACCTGTTACATGCCGGCCTTCCGGGTCATGGTGGGTCCAATGAATGAGCCCGCCTTTCTCGTTCCAGACATACTCGCCATTAAAGCGGACGCTGTCGCCTTCCTTGAGTCCTTCAATTCGCGGGGCGAGTTCAATGTTGTGTACTACGAGCAGCGTCTGTCCAGACGCAAGACGTAAGATGAATCGTTGGTGTGGCCGCCCGTCCAGATCGTCCGGCAGAACACGCGTCACTCTGCCCTCACCTTCGACCTGTACATCGCTTGCCCTACTAGCAAACGCGCGACCGACGGGGTCGTCGTCCGCTACCGGCGTCGCACGACGTTCATTAACCGGACTCCGTGCCGCACGCCGTTTATTAGCCGGACTCTGCGGCGTACGCCGTTCAGTAGCGGAACCCGTTGCCGTGCGCTGTTCAGTAGCCGAACTTGGCGGCGGACTGTGTTCAGGAGCCGGAGCTGGACTGGCACACGAGACGGAGTTGAAAGCGAAGAAGGCATAGGCCGCGAAGACGAGGAACGTCTTCGCACGTAGCCTGTTGGGTATGTCTTGGACGACCGTTGTACTCATTTTTTGCATGACCTGCGCGGCGTTGAAAATCTCTTCCGCCTGACGCTCTGATATATGTACCAAACGACACCAGTACCAGACGCCTGTCTGATCCTTCCTTACATTCTACGCCTACGCTCTCGCGCGAGATAGTTTTTCTTCCCGGCGTCGCCAAAACTTCGCGGAGCGAGTGTAAAAATTTTTGTGTTTTAGAATGTTCCGGACGCTGGATCAGTGTGGCAGAACGCTTTTCGTTTCGTGACGAGGGAAGTATCGCGGCAGGGAACTGTTAAGCGGTTGCAGGCTTGTGGGGAAAAGAAGCGCGGCCTTGCGTAAGCCCGCGCCTTGATCGTTTTTTAGCGCGAAGGGGCGCAATGAAATGTTTTGCCGTTCCAGGGCATTACTCATATAGAAGAGACGGCAGCGTTGTTGGCCGCAAGCGAGTGCAGGCGTTGAATTCCGCCCGTTGCTCGTTTTTTGCCTGTCACAGTTGAAGGGCATCCATACGACGCGTCGCTCCAACTCTAAAGACTAATAAAGCAGTGATTCACCGGAGCGCGCAGGACGCAAGTTGAATACGGCATAGCCAGTAGAATTCTTAATATCGCCGTTGTCGTTTTGCGGATGCATTCAATTCGTTGATACGCTCTCCCTGATCCCAATACGAAAGGCCAGATTATGAAGATTACACGCTTTGACCCTCCCGGCAACATTGACGACTTTGGCACAGATGATGCGCTCAAGGCGCGTTGGAGCGCCGAGATGTCACGCAACTTCGACGTGGGCGTGGCCTCCGTGACCCGGTTCCTAAACACGCAGGGCGGCGGGACCTGCCAGTTTTATAACCCCGTCACGCAGGGGCGCACTGACCCGGACTTGCCGCTGGCTGCGGGCGACATCCCCTGGAACGGCTTCCCCAAGCGTTTCCTTTCAACCGGACCCGGCCAACCCACGCAGTTTCAGGCCGCAGAGCCGGTGCTCGCGCCGGGCGAGAACAGACCGCAGGACGAGTATCTCGAATGGCATGTCACGCGCAACGCGGCGGGGAAGATCGTGTCGGTACAGTTCACCTGCGAGGGCTACGACTACTACGAATTCCTGGGGGAGCACGCGCCCGACAAACTGCTCGAACTCTACAGGCAGTTTATCAGCCCGTCCGTGCAGCGTTCCGACCTGTTCAACGGTGATACTTATGATCGCCTCAACCGCTTCAACACTTCCGACGGAGCTATGCATTTAACCCACTCGGCCAACAATCTGTTTGCCGAAGTGTTCCTCGCCGCGAGCGCGACGGTGCGGCGAAGAAATACAGCCGGGAATGAGATCACGCAGCCCATCCCGCTCATCAGGTGCGGTAGGTTCGGCGGAGTGGACCGCAACAGCGACCCGACCATCGGCGCGGGGGTGAACGGCTTCGCGCGTGCGCGCCGCATGATCACGCTCGCCAACCCCGTGGGTCTCTACATCGCCAACTTCGACGGCTCAGGCTTCCACCTGTCGGACGGTACGCCGGCGGGACAATTCTTCCGCGTCTTACGTGGCACACTGCCGCGTGCGCTCCGCGCTGAATATCGCCTGTCGCCCGAGTTGGAGGCGCAGGGGTTAACGGTCTCTGATGTCTTCATCGGCGGAAACCCGATCACCTTCGGAGGCCAGATCGCGCAGCGTATCACTATGAAACTAACCGGCGTGGCGAGCGTGGCGCAGACGGTGAATAACACGCCGACCGGCTGTGGCGCGGTGAGCGCGGTGGAAGTCGGCGGCGGCGGTCTCGGGCTGACGGCTGTCGGCCAAGAGTTGCCGCCTCTACGGAGCGTCGAGTGATGTCTTCGAACAACAACAACAGCACGGACATTCCCGGCGAGAGCAGCGTTGCGGCTGGTGCGCAATCCGTGCCCGAGCCGCTTCTGGATATAGAAGATATTCAGGGCAACATTCTCGCCGGGTTTAATAAAGACCACCAGATGTTGATAGCGTTGCGGCTGCGCGCTATCCCCGCCGCGCGGCAATGGCTACGGCGGATCGTGCCGGAAATTAGCAGCACGGCGGAGGTCCACCGTTTCAACAAGTTGTTCAGCCAACTGCGTGCGCGTCGCGGCGGCGACCCGCCCGGACTGGCGGCAACGTGGGCCAACATCGCTTTCTCGCACAACGGCTTGGCGGCGCTCACGTCCGCAGCCGAGGCCGACGCGATCCCGAGCGGCGACTCGAATCCATTCAAGCAAGGGTTGTCGGCGGAGCGGGCCGCCGCGCTCGGCGACAGCCCCGCGCCGGGCGAAACCAACCCGACGGCTCACTGGGTCGTCGGCGGCACTGGCAGAGTTCCTGACATTCTACTCATCGTGGCGAGCGACAGCCCTGCTTACCTGGCCGACGCTGTACGACGCCTGTGCCCCGTCCCTGCTGACGGCGACGAAGCTCCCGAGGTCATCTGGGAGGAGTTGGGTCAAACCCTGCCGGACTTACCCGGACACGAGCATTTCGGGTTTAAAGACGGCGTTTCGCAGCCAGGCATTCGCGGGCTTGTGTCGCAGCAACCGGACGTGTACCTCACGCCACGCCTGCTCGCGACGCCCGAACCGGGAGAACTCGAATCGGGGCGGCCCGGCCAGTCGCTTATCTGGCCCGGTCAGTTCGTCTTCGGCTATCCTTCGACCGATGGCTCTTCCTCTTCGACCGGCGGACCCGTGCCCCCGCCGAACTTAACACCACCCTGGATCAAGAACGGCTCGCTGCTCGTCTTTCGTCGGCTGCGTCAGGACGTGGCGGGCTTCCGTTTCTTTGTGCGAGAGAACGCCGAACGTTTGAGCGGCTCAGACGGGTTTCCCGGGATGACGCCAGAGCGTTTGGGCGCGCTTCTCGTGGGGCGTTGGGCGAGCGGCGCGCCCGTCTCGCGCACACCTTCATCCGACCTGCCTGAGTTGGCAGACGACGGGCTATCCAATAATGATTTCCTCTTCGTCACGGACACGCCGCCCCCTGTCTTCCGCCCCGGCAGCCATGCTACGCCCGGCGCGTTCCCGCGCGCTCAATCGGACGAACTCGGGTTCATCTGCCCGCACGCCGCCCACATACGCAAGATGAATCCGCGCGATCAGTCCAGTGATCTGGGCGACCAGTTCGACACGCTGACGCGCCGGATTCTACGGCGCGGTATCCCTTACGGCCCGCCGCCGGCCGACCCCGCAGCAGACGACGGAGTAGATCGCGGTCTGCATTTCCTCTGCTATCAGACCTCTATTGAACAGCAGTTTGAGATACTCCAAATTGACTGGGCGAATTCTTCCTTCAATCCGCAACCGGGCGGGCACGACCTGATCATCGGGCAGACCGGAGACGGGGCGCGGCACTTCGACCTGTTCACGCCGGAGGGCGCGGAGGCGCACTTGAGCGCGACTCGCCAGTGGGTGACTACCACAGGAGGCGGCTATTTCTTCGCGCCCTCCATCAGCGCACTGCGCGACGTGTTGGCGCTCGGCGCGGAACCCGCCTGAGCGTAGAACCGGAGGTCCGTTTCATGGCAGGCGATTTGAACGTCAACTGGATACACGGTGCGCGCAATTGCGCGACCGGCACGGAACCGCCCCTGCAAGTCCACGGGTTCGACGCGGACACGTTCATCCTGCGGCAGGGCAAATGCTCCGAGCCTCCCGCGTCGTTCGAGTCGCCGTTCATGTATCTCCTGTTCGGAGCAACGCGCGCGCTGTTGCTGGACGCGGGGGTGAGCCGTTCGGCTGCGACTTGTCCGGTTGGTCCAACCGTGCGCCGCCTCATCGCTCAACGGTTAGTCGCCACGGGAGGCACGCGTCTCCCGCTCGTCATCGCACACTCGCACAGTCATACGGACCACACTGAAGGCGACCGGCAGTTCATCAATGATCCGGATGTGCAAATCGTTCCGGCGGGCGTGGCCGGAGTCTCGCAGTTCTTCGGCCTCGACAACTGGCCGAATAGCACGGCGACCTTCGATCTAGGCGGGCGCATACTCGACATCCTGCCAACGCCCGGCCACGAGCCATCGCACATCGCCATCTACGACCGTGGCAGCAAACTGCTCCTGACCGGAGATTCGCTCTATCCCGGATTGCTTGTCGTCAACGATTGGGACGCTTACCGCGCCAGCATCGCGCGCCTGAAAGCTTTGGCCGACAGGCAAGAAGTGCAGTTCATTCTAGGAGCGCACGTAGAGATGACGAACGAGCTGGGTCGCTGGTTCGGCCTCGGCGTGAGCTTCCAGCCCGACGAGCACGTGTTGCAACTGGAGGCCAGGCACCTGCTGGAATTGCATCAAGCCTTGCAATCGCTCGGCGCGCAACCGCAGCTTGATCGCCACGCGGATTTCATCATCTTCCCCGGCGGCCTGCCGCTCCCGCCTCTCAAACCCTAGCCCGAAAGAACGACGCAACGTGCAGCACCTCCGACCAGGCAATGTCGAGATGTCGGCGACTTAAAGAATCAAGTCTCGTGTCCGGTCTCAAGACTCCTGTTGTGGTTCGACGGGCGTGTGCGTCTCCGCGGGTTGAGGCGTCGGGGGTGCGCCGATGCCCGTCTCCTGTGGGCCTGCGCGCGGGTCGGATTCCGGCTGTGAGTCCGGCGGCACGGGGATCGGTTCCAACTCGAACATCGGATGGACGAAGGCATAACCCAAGACCGAGTCGCGGCGATAACTCTCGTCCAGCGCAACAGCGAGGGCAAAATTGATCGGCTCATAGAGCGCAGGCTCTTTCAACACGGCGAGGGTTGCCCCGGCCAGGAGTTGTGCGTCGTCGCCCAGATTCTTCGCCGCCTCTGCGTCGCCTCCGGCTTGAAGCAACGTGTCTGCGATAAGGAGCGCGATGCGCTCGTCGTCTGCATCCCACGTCTCTATGTCCTGGACGGTGTGGCCGTTGAACGACTGCAGCGGCGCGGTCGCGATGAACGCCCCGACGCGTCGCGCGGCTGCCTCCAACTCGGCCAGCGGGACGTTCAACCTCCGTAGATCAACCCACCTGTCACGCTCCACCTCGACGCGTCCCTGAATGGTGAGTGTCGCGCCGCCGGCCTGTCTTCGCGCCAGAGCCTCCAGGTTCTCCACGTGCATTTGGCGATCTTCGGGCGCGAGGCTCGTTAGATTCTTGACGACGCCGATAGCCACGTGCAGCCTGAGCACGCCGGGCGGGTGTGTGTCGAGAGGCAGGAAGGGCGTCGCCCTGTTCAGAGTCGTTCTGAGCCCCGGTCGAAGCACGATTAGCGCTTCGAGGAACGCGGCGAGATTGTAGGCGAAGGCCGGACCGCTGTTGAGAAGTGCGTAAACATCTGAGGCGACTTCGTCAATCCAGTAGCTCCAGAGCAGGGCTTGGAGTTGATCGGGGTCGGGCTGCTTGCCGGGCGTCAGCGGCCCGCCGCCGAACAGCGTGCGCACGGCGGTAACGAGTTCGGGGAGCAGGTCCGGGTCTGCGTGCAGCACGTCGTGTCCCGCCGTCTCGTGTGCGACCGTGAGCCATGTGATCGGGTGCCCGCGCAGACGCTCCGGCAGGCTGACTATCGAAACTTCTGCATTGCACAACTTCTTGACCATCTCGGCCGGAAAGGTGAAAGGTCCAAAACTTCCTGAGTGCTGAAACACTGCGAGCGGCGGAAGGCCGTGTGTCGGCAGGGGAAAATGCACGGCCTGTCGCTTAGCCGCTGAGAGGAAGGAGCGGTAGTAGTTCGAGACGACGGCGAGGAATTGCCGCAACTGGCCGCGCACTACACTCTGCCCGCTGTGTTGATAGACCGCGCCGACGAGGCTCTCTACGTTGAGGGCTACGATTGAAGGGTCGTCGTGGCTGCGGAGCAGGTGCGGCACGGCATCGCACAACGGCGCGATGTAAGCGGCGCGATAAGCAAGTGGAAGGTCGTCGGCTGCGCCTGCGATCACCTCTATGAGTTTGGCTGCGTCGGGCTGCCCGGGAAACCACGGAGGCGGGTGATCGCCGAGTTCGAGCGGCTCAATCGCGATGAAGCGTTGGACCACCTTCTGTAAGTTGTCGCTATTGATTTTCATTCGGCCAGCCCGGAACAGAATTGTCGCAGGAAATTGTCGCAAGAGCGTGAGCGGCGGATTATATCCCAGACGCTATGCGGGTAACAGATGAACAAGTAAGCGTTCAGGCAAGATGGTCTCTAAATCGAAGCGGCAAGAGGCGCGCGGCTGCGAACCGAAGCAGGCAATATTAAAGCCCTCGCGTTTCTACTCCTGCCGTTGCTCTTGGAAGAGGGAGAATTCATTCGTCCTGTTTTCCAGGAAGGCTTCCCACCTTTCCTCAAGAATATCTGCCGCCTCGCTGCGTATGCTGATGCCGGATATTTGGGTGTTCCAATTAACTTTCGACAGCGTGCCTTCGTTGAGCCACTCGCGCGGGAAGATGGATTCCGTCTCGGGGTCCAACAACGTCTCCCAACGAACTTTCAGGTACATGGTCGTCTTGCCGACTCGTGCCTTCTCCTCCCTCCAATGAATCTCTTCATAAGGCTCGGACTCAGCCCAACCCGCGCCTACTATTCCCCTCGGCTCTTCGCCCTGGCGCAATAGAAAAAGCCTGTCGCCGCGCGCGATTGATTTGTTGTTCCCGCAACTCCAATCGGTGACGCAGGATTCTTTCCTCGTGATTTCGTTGATCCTCTTTGAGAGGTCTGTCCAGCGCCACCTCTTCGGGCTCCAGGTCAGGAGATAAGTGTTCATGATTAATCCGAATTAATCCGATGAGCGTAGTTGAAACAAAGTAGCTTATTATAAGGCGTTTCATGCCCGAAGACGCCGCCGACGATTACTGAATTTACACTCAACCCGAAAATATGAGATTTTAATGCCACTTGGCAAAACATAATTTAGGAGAAGCCCATGAGATTTAGATCGCTTTTAGCCCTCGCACTTTTATTTTCGAGTATCTTTCAAGTTGCGCCCGTGCGTGTGCTTGCTCAACAGGCGAGCGCACCCTCGAATGCCACTCTGTTCAACCGCAATCGCTACGCCATCCAGCATAAAAAATTCGTACTCGACAACGGCCTCACGCTGATCGTCCACGAAGACCATAGCGTGCCCATCGTCGGCGTCAATTTGTGGTATCACGTCGGGTCGCGCAATGAGCAGCGCGGGCGTACGGGCTTCGCGCACCTGTTCGAGCACTTCTTCTTCAACGGCTCGGAAAATTACCCGCACGGTTTCCGCGAGGCGATGGACGACCTCG
>WUUC01007248.1_pt1 | contig 11360 bp, 12 predicted proteins | sample 6278441 | NCBI WGS metagenome assembly WUUC01 (sample SAMN13675441, study PRJNA597444) | soil metagenome | isolation source: soil | place: USA: Washington | collected 2017-10 | reverse complement strand
GCGTGATAAATACCTGACAGCCGCCGAACTCGACCGGATCCTCAAGGAAGAAATTGCCGCACTGCTTTCAGAAAATAAAACCGCAGATATACCCGACTTCGAAACGCCCGCCGACAAAAAGCCCTATGTGATGCTCGTCGTTGGCGTGAATGGTGTCGGTAAGACGACGACCATCGGAAAACTTTCTGCACAGTTCAAAAAGGCAGGGAAGAAAGTAATGCTCGGAGCTGCCGACACCTTCCGCGCGGCCGCGGTAGAACAACTTAAACTTTGGGGTGAACGTGTCGGTGTTCCGGTTATCGCCAAGGGAATGAATACAGATCCTTCGGCTGTCGCCTTTGAAACCGTGAAGGCCGGCGTAGAAGCCCAGATGGACGTGATCATTATCGACACTGCGGGCCGTCTGCACACGAAGGTGAACCTGATGGAGGAGCTGTCGAAGATCCGCAGGGTCATTCAGAAAGTGATTCCTGATGCCCCTCACGACGTGATGTTGGTGCTCGACGGAAGTACTGGTCAAAATGCCGTCGTGCAGGCACGAGAGTTTACAAAGGCTACTGCTGTCACCTGCCTGGCCATCACAAAACTGGATGGCACCGCGAAAGGCGGCGTGGTAATCGGCATCTCGGATGAATTCAAAATACCGGTGAAGTATATCGGAATTGGTGAAAAAATCGACGACCTGCAGGTGTTCAACAAGACCGAGTTCGTCGACAGTTTGTTTAAGAAACTTTAGGCGTTCACACCCTCCTGTGAAATGTCATGGCCCGACTTGTTCGACCCCCCGGGACATGCATGCCAGTTCAATGACACTCGCATTGCTTGTCAATCCCTCACCGGGATCCTTATGAACAACTGGTAATTCAATCCATACCATGTCGTCTTGAATGTTTTTCCATAACCGGGGACGTCGTACGACACCAGGTCCCACTGATCTTTGCCCACCAACCTGAACTTTATCCGCATGGTGGCGCCGATCCACAGAAACTTCCAGACTTTCACGCGCAAACCCGTTGTCAGTTCCTTCCAGTTAGCACGGGGATTGGAATTGGAAGCATTAATGGTGATAGGGCCGAAGGCGGGATCGGTGAAAGAATAATCTGAATAATCGGTGTAGTTCGCATGACCATGCCGCAAGCCGACGAAGAACATGTTCCTGTCAGGATCTTTCAAAAGAAAATTCACATCCACCCCTACCCTGTAATACGTTCCCCTGTTGCCATACACGCCGTTGCCCAACGTGTAGGTGGAAGTTGATGAGCCATAGTCCATCGTAACATAAAACCGGCGAAAAACATCTGCATCAACGTTTATCTCCCAACCCTTGACGTAATCGGTGTAATAAGTCTTCCCGATAGTAAGCAGATCTGTACCGATCCTTATTCCGGTCGGGAGAAACCTGTAGCGAGACGAATCGGACGGAAGCCGGTCTTGCGCTGCAAGCGGGCCCGATAGCGTTATCAGCATAAGGAGGCTCGCCTGGGCGAAGCGCTTCGGACGAGCGATGCTAAAGGAATATTTCAAAATTGACTGTAACACTGTTCAGTAGTCGCCGGTTTCTGATGATAACTTTATCTGTTCCAAAAGTACTGTGCTTTATTTCGAGCGCATCCTGATAAAGGTACGACCCGCAATCCGGCGAGAGCACTAATGTTTGGTTTGTATACCCAAGTACGAGCGTATCGGACCGGGTGTCGTATTGAAACACATATTCGATCTCCGTTACGCGCGGGTCGACCACAATTGGAAAGGCCGACATGGCTGTGTCCTGGTAGAGGATGCCTTGCCTGGGTATGTGTATTGAGGAAAATGTTACGGTCTTGGCTGTAGAGGTGGCGGTTGCGTCTTTCAGCCCAACTTTGATCAAAGTGGTGTTGGTGAACAGGCAATCGCCCTTATCGAAGCAGGAAACGAGGAGCAGACAAATACCAGTGAACAAAAAGGCGCGCAAAAGGGAATTTTTTGTCCGCAAATATACTTTTTGAACCTCAGCCGGACCAACGCGGTCTCCGTCGGGTTGCCTTCGCGGAGCGCTTTGGCGAAGCAGGGCCGGGGGAAGGCATGTATTTTTGCTAAATTTGCGCCTCATTTTACCGTTAATGCATTGAAAACCAAGGGTCACAGGAAGACGAAGGTCAATATTGTAACGCTGGGTTGCTCCAAAAACCTCGTGGATTCAGAGGTTTTATTGACGCAGCTCAGGGGAAACAATATTGATGCCACCCATGAGTCGACGAAAGACGACTCAAACATCGTAGTGATCAATACGTGTGGTTTCATCGACAACGCTAAGCAGGAGTCTATCGACACCATTCTTCGTTATGTCGATGCGAAGGAAGAAGGCATTGTGGAGAAAGTTTATGTGACCGGATGTCTCTCGCAACGGTATAGCGCGGACCTGGAGAAGGAGATCCCGGAGGTAGATGCATGGTTCGGCACACGGGATCTTTCACGTTTGCTGAAACAACTCAACGCGAACTACCGGCATGAGCTTGTTGGTGAGCGCATCCTTACCAACCCCAGTCATTTTGCATACCTGAAGATATCGGAAGGTTGTGATCGCCCTTGTTCTTTCTGTGCGATCCCGCTCATGAGAGGCAAGCACATCTCAAGACCCATCGAAGAGCTTGTTCTCGAGGCAAAGAACCTCGCAAAGAACGGCACGAAAGAGTTGCTGTTGATCGCACAGGATTCGACCTATTACGGATTGGACATCTACAAAAAACGCAACCTGGCTGAACTGATGTCCAGGCTCGCGGATGTAGACGGTATTGAATGGATGCGTCTTCACTATGCATTCCCGGCGGGATTTCCATTGGATGTCCTGGATGTGATGAGGGAACGGAGCAATATCTGCAAGTACCTCGACATACCACTTCAGCATGGATCGAGCCGGTTGTTGCAACTCATGCGGCGTGGTACCACAAGAGAAAAGACCGAGGCCCTAATTGATACTATTCGTGAAAGGGTTCCAGGCATTGCTATAAGGACAACACTGATTGCAGGTCATCCGGGCGAAACTGAAGAGGATTTCAAGGAAATGATGGCGTTCGTGGAACGTTCGCGTTTCGACAGGCTTGGAGTATTTGCATACTCACATGAAGAGAACACACACTCGCATTCTATGGCCGACGATGTACCTGCCGAAGTGAAACAGGAGAGGGTTGACGCGATCATGGAGCTTCAGCAGGGGATATCTTACGAACTGAATCAAAATAAAGTAGGTAAAACGTTCAAGGTTATCGTCGATCGGAAGGAAGAAGGTCAATACATTGGCCGTACTGAGTTCGATTCCCCTGAAGTTGATAACGAGGTTATCCTCGACACCAAAGAATACCTAAGGTTGGGCGATTTTGTTAACGCACGTGTAAATTCCGCTTCAGAGTTCGATCTTTCGGCAACTGTCACGTTGTAATGTAGAATTATGCAGCTTCACCGCGTCGCTCTGACTGAGACTAATGCCTTCTCAAATTTTTTCACAGACTACATAGAGCGAAAGGATAAGCTGAAACCCTTCTATGGATTATTTCCCGAACCGGGGAATTTCAAACAACAAATCGACGCTAAATCCGCTTCGTTCTCTAAGCAACATCGCGACGTACTGAAACAATCTCTCCTGAAACAGTACGGAAAGCTGAAGGTCACAGATAAAGTCGCTTCGAATATTGAATCACTCAGTGATCCTAAAACATTTACGATCACGACGGGCCACCAGCTGAACATTTTCACTGGCCCATTGTTCTTCGTTTACAAGGTTGTTGCCGTGATCAATGCGTGTAAACAACTCACTAACCTTCATCCCGGCTACCGGTTCGTGCCCGTGTTCTGGATGGCGTCAGAAGACCACGACTACGAAGAGATCAAGTCATTTTCACTATACGGAAAGAAGTATGCCTGGGAAACACAACAAAGCGGCGCTGTGGGAAGATTCAACCCGAAGAGCATCGAAAAATTATTCGGCGAGATTCCCGGAGATATCAGCATCTTCAAAGACGCTTACCTGAAGTATCCGACGCTGGCAGATTCTGCGCGTCACTATGTAAATGAACTGTTCGGAAACGAGGGCCTGGTAGTGATCGACGGCGACGACGCATCGCTTAAATCGCTTTTCAAACCTGTGATCCGCGAGGATGTCTTACAGCAGGTTTCAAAAAAACTCGTCGAAGAAAAAAACAAACAACTCACTGACCTCGGGTATCACACGCAAGTATTCGCGAGAGATATTAATTTCTTCTATCTCGACAACGGTGTTCGCGGACGTATCGAAAAAATCGACGATGCATTTGTTGTCGTCGATAAGCAAATAAAATTCTCACAACAAGAAATAGAGGCACTGATCGAATCCAATCCGGAAAAATTCAGTCCCAACGTGATTCTGAGACCCGTTTATCAAGAGGTGATCCTGCCGAACCTGGCCTATGTCGGCGGCCCTGCGGAGATGATATACTGGCTTCAGCTCAAGGGTATATTCGACCGTTTTAATATTCCGTTCCCTGTCTTGCTGCCCCGCTCCTTCGCGCTTTATGTTGAAAAGCAGCACCTCGCAAAGTGGGAGAAGACCACCCTGGAGATCAGTGACCTGTTCCGGGAAAAGAACTATCTCTTTAATCATTGGGTGGTCAAGAACACACATCACAACCTGACTCTCGGAAATGAGCTAAGGAACTTACAGGGCATGATGGACGACGTGCGCAAGAGGGCGTTGAACATCGACTCAACGCTTGGTCCGTTGGTAGGCGCCGAGGCCACAAAATTTTCCAAGGGCATTGAAAAGATCGAACGCAAAATGCTGAAGGCCGAAAAACGCCTTCACCAGGAGAAACTCAACCAGATAGAAACTGTCAAGGACGCTCTTTTTCCGAACGGCAAGCTCCAGGAACGCACTGATAACTTCCTCAGCTTTTACCAAAAAGACCCTGCCTTTATTTCGAAGATGATCGAGGCGCTCGATCCATTCGACTTCAGCTTCAATGTCATCTGCGATGACTAAGGCCGAAGCCAGAAAGTTGTTCCTCGAAAAGCGAAAAGCACTTACCGATGCTCAAAGAGATGTGTTGAATCTGAACATCTATCACAGGTTCTTTGCGTCGGGGTATCTCGACCTGGTCCGTAATGTTCACATCTTTCTCTCGATGGAGCGCACCCGGGAACCTGACACCTGGCAAATAATCGACAGGATCAGGCGTGAGACGCCCAACATCAGGCTGATCATGCCCAGGCTCACGGAAGAAGGATTACTTGAACATTTTTATTACGAAGGGCTTCATCAGCTGAAACAAAGTGAGTTGGGAATACTGGAGCCCTCACAGGGTGTGCCGGCAATTGTGAACAGGATTGATATGGTGGTCGTACCCCTTGTTGCGTTCGATGTAGATGGCAACCGGGTTGGTTATGGTAAGGGTTTCTACGACAGGTTTCTTAAAGAGTGCAGGAGGGACTGTAAAAAAATTGGGATCTCATTTTTCGGGCCGGTCGAGCGACTGAGCGATGTTGAGGATCATGATGTTCCGTTGGATGTTTGCTTTACGCCTGACGAGGTCGTTGTTTTTTAAACACATAGGACACATAGAATTAACGGGGCACCTGCGAACCTGAAAAATACAATGCTCGTCGAGGCGCTTGTACTTGAAAGTCCTGCTAGCAGATCACATAGGAGACTTAACGCATTTATAGGCCAGCTGAAGCTGGGACTGAGCGGGCACTTATTAAAAACAAGCAAGCCCGGTATATCACTAGACGTCTTCGTACAGCACTATTTTTTCTCTCTATGTGCCTATGTGTTGAAAAAAATTAAACCGCCGGCTCCTCATGGCTCAAGCAATGAAACGCTCCAAGCCCCCAGATGATATCCCTGCAATCTAATCCTACTACTTTACGATCCGGAAAACAAGCCTGCAGAATATCCAACGCCTTGTCGTCATTCTTATCCTTAAATACCGGCGTCACGATATAGTTGTTGCTGATGTAGAAATTGGCGTATGAAACCGGCAGACGCTGCTTTTGAAACTCCATGTAACCAGGCATAGGCAGTTCAATAACATCTATCGATTTGCCATTCTCAAGTTTCATCTTCCCAAGGGCCTCGGTGTTTTCCTTAAGAGGCTTATAATTCGGATCCTTCTTATTATGCTCCACCACTGTCACAACCGTTGTCTCGTTCACAAAACGCGTGAGGTCATCGATATGCCCATCGGTATCGTCACCCTCAATGCCATCACCAAGCCAAAGAATATTGGATACGCCATAGAAGTCGCGGAGATATCCTTCGATCTGCTGCTGACTCAAATGGGGATTGCGGTTCTTGTTTAGCAGGCAGTTCCTGGTAGTCAGCACCGTCCCTTTTCCGTTGAAGTCAACAGACCCACCCTCCATCACAATACCAGGGTGATACACAGGTATTTTTAATGCCTCACCTATCAGTGTAGGTATGTGATCATCGAGGTCAAACGGGGGATACTTTCCACCCCATGCATTATATCCCCAATCGACAATCACTTTCTTCACGTCAGCTTTCGGATTGACAAGGAACGCCGGCCCATGGTCGCGACACCATGCATCATCCGTAGGGTGAAACCAGAATTTTATCTTACTGAGATCTGCACCGACTCTATGAAGGAATCCAAGCGCTTTCACTTTCATGGCGTCGTCGCGAACATTAATGTTAACGATCTCACCTTCCGCCACCAGCTTGATGAACTCGGCGTATACCGGGAAGATGCTTTCGATCTTACCTGGCCACGAAGCTTCCTTGTGAGGCCAGCTCAACCAGGTCGATGTGTGCTTCGTGAATTCTGCCGGGTGATAGTATCCTTGTTCTCGGGGAGTCATTCGGAAAAAGTTAAGAGTGAAGAGTGAAGAGTTTAGAGTTTAGAGCTGAGAATTACATTGGGTTGTGGGATGATGTCGTTACCTGCATCAATTCTCAACTCTCAATTCTTAATTCTCAATTCTAATTTTCACCTAGTCTTCGTCAATATAACGCTTCGTGATCGGTTGGTAAGAATCGATTCTTCGGTCGCGGAGAAACGGCCAGTGAGTACGGTAGGTGTCTGTTTTATTGAGATCGATCTCCTGCACATGAACTTCTTCGTTGTCGTGTGAGGCCTGGTAGATGACTCGTCCAAAAGGGTTGGAGACAAATGATCCGCCCCAGAACTTCATGGCGCCATTTTGTTCAAAACCCACGCGATTGACACTCACCACGTGAACGGCGTTGGCAATGGAATGACTTCGTTGGATCGTCTGCCAGGCATTGAACTGTTCCAGGTTTGTAGCTTCATCCTGTGATGTCGCCCATCCGATCGCCGTCGGATAAAAGAGAATTTCAGCGCCCATGAGTGCTGTGATCCGCGCTGCTTCGGGGTACCATTGGTCCCAGCAGATCAAAACGCCGAGCGTAGCATATTTGGTTTTGAAAACCTTGTAACCGAGATCACCCGGGGTGAAGTAGAATTTCTCGTAGTACGATGGATCGTCGGGGATATGCATCTTGCGATACTTACCCAGGTAAGTTCCGTCGGCATCGAGGACAGCAGTTGTGTTGTGGTATATCCCGTTGGTTCTCTTCTCGAAAAGGGACGCAATGATCACAACATTCAGTTCTTTCGCGACGGTCGCAAGTTTGTCAGTCGCGGGCCCTGGCACCGATTCGGCCAGCTTGAAATGGTCATAGTCTTCCACGTCGCAGAAGTACAACGACCGGAATAATTCCTGGAGGCAAACGATCTGCGCGCCCTTCTTCGCTGCTTCATGGATTTTCGCAACAGCCTTGTCGAGGTTCTCAACCGGATCCTTCGTGCAACTCATCTGCACCAGTCCAACTTTAACGGGTTTTGTCAATGTCTTTACCTTTAAATTCCTTGTCCGCCTCTGCTACACGCTGACGGCGAACACGGCAAAAATAATGAGAATAGTTACTTTTTAGTTCCCCGCACCATCTCTTTCTTGCCGGGTGGACCCTCGAGCGTCTCCACTTCCATTCCTAAACTCTTCAAATCTCTTTTGAGTTGGCCTTTCGCACAATAAGTCACGAAAATACCTCCGACAGTCAATGCACTGCAGACTTTCGTTAACACGGGAAGTTCCCACATCGACGGCTGCTTCGAAGGGGCGAAAGCGTCGAAATAGATCACGTCGTACTGATCGGTGAGCACGGTCGTTTCGAGTCGGTCTTCGATCTTTCTCAATCGAAAATTACCGGCTATTGTCTCCCATTCATTCCACGGCGCCCGGTGAAGTCGTTGTAGCAGGTCATGTGGCGAATAATTTAATTCGCTATACACGGATTCTGTCAGTGGAAAGGCTTCGATCGACGTGTAGTTGACGGGCAGACCGGATGATGCGGTCAACAGAGCGTTGAGTCCCGTACCAAAACCAACCTCGAAAATATTGACAGTTTTACCGGGATTACCTGATGACCATTTCTCTAACCCGGTTGTTATGAAAACGTGCGTCGATTCCTGGATCGCACCATGTATCGAGTGGTACGTCTCATCCAGTGCTGTATTGAGCAGTGAGTGAGAGCCATCGGACGTAACAATGAGTTTGACATCCATATTGAATACAAAGATACGCGGAGGTAAAAAGGTTAACCCTTCGAGATCAGCGCAATGGCCATGGCGTTGACGCCTTCCTGCCTGCCCACATAACCAAGTGTTTCTGTTGTAGTGGCCTTGATCGAAATATCGTCCGGTGTGATCTGCATCAGCGGCGCCATCATGTTTTTCATGTCCTCGATGTGCGGGTTGATCTTCGGCTCTTCGAGACAGATCGTGCAGTCGACGTTCTCGATCTTCCAGCCCTTCTCCCGGATCATCCTGGTAACATCACCAAGAAAGAACTTGCTATCGATGTCCTTCCAGCGCGGGTCCTTGTTCGAGTAATGAAATCCGATGTCGCGAAGATTGGCGGCACCGAGTAGTGCGTCACAGATGGCGTGGATGAGAACGTCGGCGTCGGAATGACCGACGGCACCTTTTGTTGCTGGTAGCTTTATTCCGCCCAGCCAGAAATCACGGCCGGATTGCAATTGGTGAACATCGTACCCAAGGCCAACCCTGAATTTCATTCTGAGATTTAATTCAATGACTTATAATAAAGCACACTTGCATTGCTCTCTTTCACAACTTCCGAAGCAACCCTGACAATATCATCGTGTGTTACATCCCGTATCATCTCCGCTTCTCTATTCACCAGTGTGGGATCACCCGAAAGGGCAGCGAACGCGAGATTGGTGGCACGACTCATCACTTCAACTTCACCGAATTCGAGAGTTGCTTCAGCCTGGTTCTTCACTTTCTCCAGCTCAGCTGGTGTCGGGCCGGTCTTCAACACCTCTCCTATTACACGGTCTACTTCGGCTTCTGCCTGTTCAAAGCTTACGCCATTCCTGAGGCGGCCACTGATCACGAGTTGACCCGGGTCGATGGTGCCTGTAGTGAAACTTGAGATCGAGGTGAATAACTCTTTCTCATCTACCAGTTGCTGATACAGTCGGCTTGAATGGCCACGACTGATCACATCACTAAAAAGATCGGCAACATAGAAATCTCTCTCGAACCGGCCGGGTATATGGTATGACTTATAGATCGCATTGGCCGGCACTTTCGCTTCAACCGTGAGCGTTCTCTTGCTTTTCTGCATTGGTTCAACCGGGAGTTTTCTTGTTGGGATGATACCGGAAGGTATAGGGGCAAACCACTTTTCACAAAGTTTCTTCACCTGGTCGACCGTCGTATTTCCCGCAACAACAAGTATGGCTTTACCGGGCAGGTAGTGCTTGAAAAAGAAACTCTTCACATCGTCCATCGTGGCGTTCTCGATGTGACTGATCTCTTTGCCGATCGTCGCCCACTGGTACGGATGAGTGGTGTACGATAGGGGTCTCAACTTTAACCAAACATCTCCGTAAGGTTGGTTGAGATATCGTTGTTTGAATTCTTCGATCACCACTTTGCGCTGAACCTCGAGTACTTTGGGATCGAATGAGAGACTCAGCATCCGGTCGCTCTCAAGCCAAAAACCTGTTTCGAGATTAGCGGAAGGGAGCGTAAGATAATAGTTGGTGATGTCGGTATTGGTGAACGCATTGTTCTCGCCACCGACAAGTTGAAGTGGTTCGTCGTAGTTGGGTATATTGATGGATCCTCCGAACATCAGGTGTTCGAAGAGGTGTGCGAAGCCGGTTTTCTCAGGATCCTCGTCCCTCGAGCCAACGTCGTAAAGAATGTTCATTACCGCTATCTGCACCGAACGATCTTCATGTACAAATACACGAAGGCCGTTGTCCAACGTAAACGAAGAGTAAGAGATCATTGAGGCTAAAGTATTTTCAAAGTAAACCGCGCCAAATGTAACCTGGTTCATTGCGGAACACAATTCTGGCGGGCAGGCTCTATTTCTTTCCTGTCAGGTTCCTGATCAGGTCAACTTCGGCTTGCTTATAAGGCTTTCCGTCTTCGTGCAGGACCTCATGATGCCATACGGCTGGTTGGCGACCGTCGACATAGGGTTTTTGCCAGGAATCCCAGGGAAGGTTGGTCTGGGTCTTACCCACGACGAAACCCCAGTTGATCATCCCGATCTTTTCTCGCTTGCCGATAGGAAGTATGGTTTCGAAAGTGCTGTTGCGGCTGCGGGCAAGATACTCGGTGCAGATCATCGGTCGTTCATACTTGTTCAGGAACGTTACGGCACGTTCGAAAGACTCGGCGTCATCGTAGCTGTGGAAGGTGATGAAGTCCGACATTTCCAGTTGGATCCTTTCGGTCTTTGTCAGTTCCTTGAAATTTTTATAGTCGATCTTCCAAACGCCTGATGTCACGGGTTGTGAAGGTTTCGCTGCACGGGTCCATTCAAACGCTTTAGGCAGAAGCTTCTCGATGATCTCGATCTTATTCTTTGGCTCCGGGTAGTTATTCGTGTTGAAGTTGTCTGGTTCGTTCCAAACATCCCAGCTCATTATGCGGTTGTCGTTGGCAAATGCCGCCACAACACCCTTCACGTATGCTTCGAGGCGGGGGTACTCTTTTTCGTTGGTCAGCGCTGCTGCGCCGGGACTTTGCATCCAGCCGGAGTTATGGACGCCGGGTTTCGGACCGCGTTGTTTGCCCAGTTCAGGATTGGGATCCCAAACGCTATCGAACAATACGATCATGGGGCGAATGTTGTGCTTCGCGCAAACTGCAAGGAACTGATCGATACGTTTTTTGAATCCTTCGGCGTCTTGCTTCCACAGCAGGTCATGAAGGAATACACGCATGGTGTTCATGCCCATTGCTTCAGCCCATGCAAGTTCTTTGTCGATCCGGGCAAGGTCGAATGTTTCGGCCTGCCACATTTCGAGTTCATTGATCGCATTG
>WUUC01228710.1_pt1 | contig 11363 bp, 4 predicted proteins | sample 6278441 | NCBI WGS metagenome assembly WUUC01 (sample SAMN13675441, study PRJNA597444) | soil metagenome | isolation source: soil | place: USA: Washington | collected 2017-10 | reverse complement strand
AGTCGCTGGCGGCCCAGCTCTGCAACGAGTTCAAGCAGTTCTTCCCGAACAACGCGGTCGAGTACTTCGTCTCCTATTACGACTACTACCAGCCCGAGGCGTACGTCCCGTCGTCCGACACCTACATCGAGAAGGACTCGTCGGTCAACGACGAGATCGAGCGCCTGCGGCACTCGGCGACGAGCGCGTTGCTGCAGCGCAACGACGTGCTGATCGTCGCCAGCGTCTCCTGCATCTTCGGCCTGGGCTCTCCCGAGGAGTACCTGAACCAGGTCGTGAGCGTCGCCCGCGGGGGCACGGCCGACCGCGACTTCATCCTGCAGCGGCTCGTCGACATCCAGTACGAGCGCAACGACGTCAACTTCGTCCGAGGCAAGTTCCGCGTCCGCGGAGACACGATCGAGGTCTTCCCCGCTTACGAGGAGCTCGCGCTGCGCGTCGAGCTGTTCGGGGACGAGGTCGATCGGATCATCCAGCTCGACCCCCTGACCGGCGAGATCGTGCGCGAGCTCGACCACGTCACGGTCTACCCGGCGTCTCACTACGTCGCCTCGCGCAGCCGCATGGAGCGCGCGATCGGGGCGATAGAGCGGGAGCTGGCGGACCGGCTGAAGGTCCTCGAGAACGAGCGCAAGCTGCTCGAGGCGCAGCGGCTGCGGATGCGCACGAACTACGACCTCGAGATGATGCGCGAGGTCGGGTTCTGCTCGGGGATCGAGAACTATTCCCGTCACATCGAAGGGCGCGAGCCCGGATCGCGCCCGAACACGCTGCTCGACTACTTCCCGGACGACTTCCTAGTGGTCCTCGACGAGTCGCACGTGACCGTGCCGCAGCTGAACGGCATGTACGAGGGCGACAAGAGCCGCAAGGAGGTGCTGGTCGAGCACGGCTTCCGCCTCCCGAGCGCGCTCGACAACCGGCCGCTGCGCTTCGACGAGTTCATCGAGAAGGTGAGCCAGCTCGTGTTCATGAGCGCTACGCCCGGCCCGTTCGAGCTGCGTCGCTCCGGGTCTCCGGTCGAGCAGCTCGTGCGACCGACGGGCCTGGTCGACCCCGAGATCGTGATCCGGCCGACGAAGGGGCAGATCGACGACCTCATGGAGGAGATGCGCAAACGCACGGAGGCCGGCCAGCGCGTGCTCGTGACGACGCTGACGAAGAAGATGGCGGAGAACCTCACCGACTACCTGCTCGAGTCCGGCGTACGCGTGCGCTACCTGCACGCCGACATCGACACCGTCGAGCGGATCGAGATCCTGCGCGACCTGAGGCTCGGCGAGTTCGACGTGCTCGTCGGTATCAACCTGCTGCGCGAGGGCCTGGACCTCCCCGAGGTGTCGCTCGTCGCGATCCTCGACGCGGACAAGGAGGGATATCTCCGCTCGCAGACGTCGCTGATCCAGACGATCGGCCGCGCGGCCCGCAACGTCGACGGCCAGGTGATCATGTACGCCGACGAGGTCACCGACTCCATGCGCAAGGCGATCAACGAGACGCAGCGCCGCCGCCAGATCCAGATCGCGTACAACGCGGAGCACGGCATCGACCCGCAGTCGATCCGCAAGGCCGTCAGCGACATCCTGATCTCGGGCTTCGGACGGAGGCGCGACGGCTCGACGGTCCCGTCGAAGTCGAAGAGCCGGCGGCACGATCCGATCGGCGGGACGCCCGACGAGCTGAAGAGGCTGATCCTGCAGCTTCAGGAGGAGATGCACACGGCGGCCGAGGACCTGCGCTTCGAGTACGCGGCGCGCATCCGTGACGAGATAGCCGACCTCCGGCGAGAGCTGCGGGAGGTGGGCTGAGCCCTGGCGCAGGGGCCTCGGCCGGGCCTCGTGCGGCCCGGGCGTCATCCGGACGACCGCATGATCCTGACGCTCGCGGTCCCGGCACTGGCGGCGCTCGCGGCCGACCCTTTGTACTCGGTCGTCGACACCGTGCTGGTCGGCCACCTGGGGTCGCGGGCGCTCGGCGCGCTGGCGATCGGGACCGCCGCGTACACGGTCTCGTTCTGGGTCTTCTCGTTCCTCGCGTACGGAGTGACGCCGAAGGTCGCGATGCTCCTAGCCGGCGGGGACGACGACGGCGCGGGGGTCGTCGGCGTCCAGGCCCTGTTGCTCGCCGGGTGCATGGGCGCGTTCGTGACGGTGGCGGGAGTCTTGTTCGCCGGTCCCATCGTCCGGGGGCTGGGGGCCGGACCGGAGATCGCGGGTCTCGCGGAGGACTATCTGCGCATCCGTGTGCTCGCGTCGGTCCCGGTCCTGGTCGTGACGGTCGGGCACGGGTGGCTGCGCGGCGCGCACGACACGAAGACGCCGATGTTGATCGTCACGGCGGGGGCGATCGCGAACGCGTTCCTCGACTATCTCTTCATCTATCCGTTCGGCTGGGGCGTCGCGGGGGCCGCATGGGCGACCGTGGTCGGGCAAGCGGGTGCCGCGATCGGTTTCGTGATCGTCCTGCGCAGGCGCATGCGTCCGCCGTCGTGGCGGTGGCACGGCCCGTCGTTGAGGCAGCTCCTCACCGTCGGGGTCGCGCTCGTGATCCGCACCGGCATGCTGCTGGGCGCGCTGACGATCGCCACCTCCGCGGCCGCGCGCATGGGCGTCGTCCCGCTCGCGTCGTGGCAGATCGCGATGCAGGTCTTCACGCTGCTCGCGTTCACGGTCGACTCCGTCGCGATCGCGGCCCAGGCGCTGGTCGGTAACCGGCTGGGGTCCGGGCGGCCCGAGGATGCGCGGGCAGTGGGATGGAGGCTCCTGTGGTGGGGGATAGGGCTCGGCGCCGCGCTGCTTCTGGTCCTGGTGCCGCTCGCGCGCCCGCTGGCGAGTGCGTTCACCGACGACCCCGCCGTGGTGGACGCCGCGGCTCGGCTGCTCCTGTGGATAGGTCTCCTGCAGCCGGTCTCGGCGATCGCGTTCACGCTCGACGGGATCCTGATGGGGGCCTCGGACATGCGCTTCCTCGCCGGGGCGATGGCGGTCTGCAGCGCGTTCTTCGTCCCGCTGGCGCTGATCTCGGTAACGGCGGACTGGGGCACGACCGGCCTGGCGGCGGGCCTCGGAACCTGGCTCGTGCTGCGCTCGCTGCTAACCGGCTGGCGCTTCGTCGGCCCCCGCTGGACGACGTCGCACGCCGGACGAGCCCACCCCGCTGAAGCCCGAGCCTGACCGTCCGGGAGCGCTTCGTTGTGCAATGAGTTGCGATATCCGCAACTGATTCCGCAATGACGCGCTAGTGCGCTGAGAACGCCGCCGGTTCTGGCTCGGTGACCGGGGGGCGGCCGATGGTGAGCGACGGGAAGGCCTGGCGGTGGACCGCGTCCCGCGGAGGCGTCAGCGGGATCCACAGCGCGAAGACCGAGCCGCTCTCGTCCGAGCTCTCCAACCGCACGTCGCCGCCTATGGCCTCGGCGAGCTTCTTGCAGATGTACAGGCCGAGACCGGTGCCCCCGGCGGCACGCGTGGACGACTGGTCGATCTGGTAGAAGCGATCGAAGATCCTCGCCTGCTCGTCCGCGGGGATGCCGGGCCCCCCGTCCGCGACCGACATCACGACGTGCTCGCCGTCGACGCGGCCCCCGATCGTGATCGCGCTTCCGTCCGGCGTGTACTTCAGCGCGTTGTCGACGAAGTTCGACACGACCTGGTGAACCTTCGTCTCGTCGGTGTCGACCTCCAAGAGGTTCTGCTCGAACGCGAACTCGAAGGAACGATCGGCGGTGCGGGCGCGGAACTCGTCGACGACGTGGCGCGCGACCTTCTGCAGCAGCACCGGCGTCACGAGGAGCTTGTCGCTGTCCGACTCGATGCGCGAGACCACGAGGAGGTCCTCGATCAGACGCCGCAGCCTCTCGCTCTGCCGGTCGACGGCCTCGATGAACGACCTCTGGTCCTCCGGCGTGAACTCGACGTTCGGTCGCAGCAGCGTCTTGATGTAGCCCTGGATCGAAGTCAGCGGGGTGCGCAGCTCGTGCGACACGGCCGCGACGAAGTCGTCCTTCAGCCGGTTCATCTCGGTGAGGTGCGCGAGCGACTCCTCCAGGCGTCCGACGAGCCGCGCGTTCTCCAACGAGACGCTCGCGTGGTTCGCCAGCGTCTCGAAGAGCTTGAGGTCGGCCTCGTCGAACGTGCTGACGTCGCCGAGCCGGCTTCCGACCGCGAACGTCCCGATCACGCCGTCGGCCCCGTGCAGCGGAGCGACGATCGCGTCGCGCATGCCGCGGCTCTCGAAGTGCTTGCGGATGTTCTCGTTGAGGATCGGCTTCGGGATCAACAGCGCCTCACCCTCGGACGCCACGCGCGCCCAGACCCCGTCGCGCGGGTCGAGCTCGAGCTCGCGCATGATGTAACCGTCCTCCCCCGGTCCCATCGAGCTGCGGAAGGCGACGGACTCGCTCGCGTTCGGGAAGAACGTGATCTGCGCCACCTCCGCCTGGAACATCTTGCGCGCCTGCGACAGGAGCTCGCTGATCGTCGCCTCGATCTGCAGCGATCCCTGCACGACGCGGCTCGACTCGTACAGCGACTCGAGGCTCTTGTGCTTCTGCCTCTCCGACGTGTACGCGCGATAGGCGAAGAACACCGTGGCGACGGGAACGAGCAACAGCCACGCGGCCTCCGGACGGACCCACATCAGCGTCGCGGCGACGAGCGCGATGCAGGTGTTCGTCATCCCGACCATCATCCCGAGGCCGAGGCCTTCGGTCAGGGTCTCGAGGTGCAGCTTGCCTTCCGACAGCGAGATCGCGATCGTGATCATCACCGCGGCGAGGAACGTCGTCAGCGCGACGACCACGACGGTTCCGACCCAGCCGGTGAGCCCCGCGGGATCGCCGTGGTCGACGACCCAATGGAGCAACAGCGACGCGAGGATTGCCTCCAACGACAGGTGCGCGAGGTTGAAAACGAGCTTGAGCGGCGACTGACGGCGGTGGAAGACCAGAGCGGCCCCCGATCCCACGAGCTGCGCGAGCACGAGCACCGGCGGGCTCAGGAAGAAGAGGCCGAGCACGAGCGGGATCTCGCTGAGCGAGAACGAGTGCGCCTCGCGGCGGAACTGGAGGTGGACGACGTAGACCTCGGCGAGGAAGAACAGCCCGGCGATCGCCCACCACGGGATGTCGAAGGGGTTGTCGATCGCGTCGAGCCCGGCTGCGGCGACGGCCGCACACAGCGCCGCGGCGATCCCCGCGATCACGAGGTTGAGCAGCCACACGCGCGCGGTCCCGGACAGGCGGAAGAGCGGGGGATTGATCCCCCGCCCTTGCACGCCGGTGCTACGTCTGGTGAGTGCTTTCATCGGCCTTCTCTAGTCGTCGGCGGACACCCCTGCCGACTTCACCGTCGATGGCGGTGCTGCGGTCATTGCCTAGGACCAGGTCTGTCCGCTCCACGTCTGACCGCTCCAGGTCTGACCGGACCACGTCTGACCGCTCCAGGTCTGACCGGACCACGTCTGGCCGGACCACGTCTGACCCGACCACGTCTGACCCGACCAGGTCTGTCCGCTCCAGGTCTGACCGGACCACGTCTGACCCGACCACGTCTGACCCGACCACGTCTGACCGGACCAGGTCTGTCCGCTCCAGGTCTGTCCCGACCACGTTTGTCCGGTCCAGCTGGAGCCCGACCAGGTCTGACCGGACCATGTCTGCCCGTTCCACACGCCGCCGGACCATGTCTGACCGGTCCAGCTCGAGCCCGACCAGGACTTGCCGTCCCACGGGGATCCGAAGATGTCCTTCTCCCCTTCGAGCACGTGGTCGATCGGAGGACAAGCCTCTTCGGCGGTCTTCGCAGGGACCTCGGTTGCGGGCTCGGATGCGGGCTCGGACGTGGCGGGTGTCTTGGTCGCAGGCTCGGACGTGTCCGCTTCCTTGGTCGCAGGAGCCTCTTCGGCAACGGGGTCGGTCGCGAGCTTCGCGTCGTCCGTCACAGGGGCGGAAGCGTCCGCGAGGGGCTCGACCGTGGCTTCCTCGGCCTCGACCGTTGCGCCGGCGGTCTCCGTCAGGTCGGTCACCGTGTCTGCCGGTGCCTCGACGGGTTCCGTCACGACGACGGAGTCCTCGGTCGTGTCGGGAGAGGCCTCGACCTTCTCCTCGGTGGGGGCCTCGTCGGCGGCAGCCTTCTCCGCAGCGGCCTGGGCCTCCTCGTACCTCTGGAGGCAGGCCGTGTCCGGGCCCTTCATGACGAGGTGGACACTGCCGCGGGCCTTCTCGAGGGAGCCGACCCCGGTGGCGCGGGGCCACGTCTGGACCGTGGGGGCGGCCCACGACTTCTGCGCGGCCCTAACGTTGACGAGGCCGGCGCCCTGACCCTGCGCGTCCGCGTTCGGAAGCTTGGTCGCGGTGCTCGTGAAGAGTCCCTTGACCTGGTCCGGCGTGAGGCTCGGGCGGTGCTGCAGGAGGATCGCTGCCGCGCCCGAGACGACCGCCGCGGCCTGTGACGTGCCGCTGCCCTTGAACAGCCGGGAGTTGACACGGCCCTCCGGGTGGTTCGCGTCGATGTGCGATCCGGGCGCTCTCAGGCTGACCACGGACTTGCCGGGGGCGACGACGTCGGGGCCACGCAGCGCGGTGCCACGGGCGGACCACTCGGGAACGGAGTCGTCGCTCACGTCCCACGGCGTGCCCTTGGTGTCGGCTGCGCCGACGGCGATCACGTACGGGTCGTAGGCGGGGTTGTTGAGCTGGGAGTTCCCGAACTGGGAGTTCCCTGCGGCGACCACGACCACGATGCCCTTGTGCCAGGCGACCTCGGCCGCGTAGGTGAGGGGGTCGACCATGTAGCTCTGCGTGCCGTCGGTCCCGAACGAAAGGTTCAGCACGCGGATGTTCATGCCGGCGTCGTTGCGGTGCTGCACGATCCAGTCGATCGCGGCGATGACCTGCGACACGTCGGTGGCTCCGTCGGAGGCGGCGACCTTGACGTTCAAGATGCGCGCGTCCGGCGCGATGCCCTGGAAGTTGTCGTGGTCGTCCTTCGAACGCTTGCCGGTCTCGCGGACGGCCGCGTCACGTCCGGCGATGATCCCCGCCATGTGCGTACCGTGCCCGAACGTGTCGAGGTAGCGGTGCGGCTCGGAGCCGGACTCGAACGAGAGGTCCGGCCCGTTGACGACCTTGCCGGGGTACGTGAGGCCCTCGACCGGGACGACACCTGAGTCGATCAGAGCGACGTCGACGCCCTTGCCCGTGTAGCCGTCGTGCCAGGTCTCGTGGGCCCGGATGGCGTTGCGAGCCGTGAAGAGCGAGCCCGGGTGCGTCGCGCCGTCGTACCCGTCCACCGCGTGCAGGAGGCGGACGCGCTGATCGCGCGTGACCGAGTGGACGTTCCGGACCGACTGGAGGGAGCGAAGTCCCGTCTCCGGAACCGTCGCGGTGAAGCCGTCGATGATGTCGATGTGGCGCCCGATGTCCCCGCCGAGGTCTTCGACCATCTGCTCGGGGGCCGAGCCGGCGCCGGGGAGCTCGCGGACGATGACGTGGACCATCTCCGACGTCGCCTGCGCCAGAGACTGCCCGAAACCGGGCATGGACGCGAAAAGGAGCCCCAACGTGAGGCCGACGGCGGAAAGGAGCTGACCCTTCTTGGAATCGTTCCAGCTGATCCCGAAAGCTACCTTCATACGCTTACCCCCTCTTCGGGCGATGCACCGGCAAATGTCAAACCACCCTCCCGGTGTTACTCCTGCCCCCGCACTCGGAACATCGGCACCCGATTGGGATTTCCCCATGGTCATTGGAAGTCATCTCTCGCGCGCTGCGAACGGACTAGTCAGCGGGTCGATCTGTCCGGTTCGTTGTGAGTTCACGGGCTAGTCCCGCGGCGGGATCGACGCGTTAGAGCACTTCGCGCAATGCGGAGAAGCACCGATCGAGGTCACCCTCGTCGTTGAAGAAGTGCGGGGAGATCCGCAGCGCATCGCCGCGTTTGTCGAGGACCACGTCCCTCTCGAGCAGCGCGTGGAGGACGCGTGTCGCTTCGTCCGGCCCCCCCGGCACGCGCACGCGCACGAGGCCGCCGCGACGCTCGCGGTCTCGTGGAGACGCGACTTCTATCCCCGCGTCGTCTGCGCGCGCGACCGTGGCCTCCGTGAGCTCGGAGTTGCGCCGGCGTATGTCCTCGACGCCGGCCTCCAGGACGAGCTCGAGCGCCGCCGCGGCCGTCCACGCCTGGGGCAGCGTGAGCGTGCCGGTCTCGAAGCGGCGCGCGTCGTCGCGGAGCCGGAGGGCCGTGCGGTCGAACGTGAAGAAGTCCTTCGTCCCGAACCACCCGGTGACGAGCGGCTCCATCTTCTCGATCAGGTCCTCGCGGCAATAGAGGAACGCGAGACCCTGTCCGCCGCACAGCCACTTGAGCGCGCCGGTCAGCAGCAGGTCGGCGCCCAGCTCGTGGACGTCCACCGGCAGGATGCCCGATCCGTGGAAGTCGTCGACGACGACCAGCGCGCCATGCTCGTGAGCGGCCGCCACGATCGCGGGGGCGTCCATGATCCACGACGACTCGAACAGCACGCGGTTGAGGTTCACGACCGCGGTCTGGTCGTCGATCCGTGCGATGACGTCCTCCGCAGGGATCGTGATCCCGTCCGGCGACCGGACGACGTCGAGCTTCGCCCCCACCCGCTCGGACGCACGCCAGACGTAGTGGTTCGTCGGGAAGTCCATGTCGGTGAGGACGACCTTGGGCCGCTTCGAGAAGTCGAGGCAGGTCGCGATCTGGGACAAGCCCGCGGAGACCGACGGGACCACCGCGATCTCCGCTGGCGAGGCCCCGATCAGCCGTGCGAACAGCTCCCTGCACTCGGCGGCCTTCGGCATGCCGCGGTCGAACCACAGCTCCTCCGGGCCGAGGCGCTCCCAGAGGTCGAGGTGCTCCTCGGCCGCTCGCCGCGCGCGCCTCGACAGGGGGCCGAGCGACGCCGAGATCAGGTAGGTCCGCTCCGCCAGGACGGGGAACTCCGAGCGATACGAGGCGAGGTCGGTCACGTCGGGAGCGTAGCGTGGCCGCGGATCCTGAACGTAAGTTACATGCCCGTCGTTTACGATGCCATCGTGCCGACCCAGCCCTCCTCGGCGTCAGGATCCCTGGTTATACGCGGCGCCCGCGAGCACAACCTGAAGAACGTCCACCTCGAGCTGCCCCGGGACGCGTTGATCGTGTTCACCGGCATCTCCGGCTCGGGGAAGTCGTCGCTTGCCTTCGACACGATCTACGCCGAGGGCCAGCGGCGCTACGTCGAGTCGCTCTCTTCCTACGCCCGGCAGTTCCTGGGCCAGATGGACAAGCCCGAGGTCGACTTCATCGAGGGCCTGTCGCCGGCGATCTCGATCGACCAGAAGTCGGCGTCGAGGAACCCCCGTTCGACGGTCGGGACGATCACGGAGATCTACGACTACCTCAGGCTCCTGTTCGCCCGGATCGGGCGCCCGCACTGCCACAGCTGCGGGAGGCCGGTCGCCCGGCAGACCCCGGAGCAGATCGTCGACCAGATCCTCGAGCTCCCCGAGGGCACGAGGTTCCAGGTCCTGGCCCCGATCGTCCGCAGCCGCAAGGGCGAGTTCACGAACCTCTTCGAGGACCTCGCGCGCAGGGGTTACGCGCGGGCCCGCGTCGACGGAGAGGTGCGCGAGCTGTCGGAGAAGATCCGGCTCGACCGGTATTTCCAGCACGACATCGACGTGATCGTCGACCGCCTCGTGCTCCGGGAGGGGATCGGGAGCCGGCTGACGGACTCGGTCGAGACCGCGTTGAAGCTTGCCGAGGGAACGGCCGCGATCGACCTCGTCGACGACGCGAGCGAGGACATCCTCTTCAGCCAGCACTTCGCGTGCACGTTCTGCGGGATCTCCTTCGACGAGCTCGCGCCGCGCAACTTCTCGTTCAACTCGCCCTACGGCGCGTGCGAGCGCTGCGACGGGCTCGGCACCCACCTCGAGGTCGACGCCGACCTCGTGATCCCGAACCCCGACCTGGCGATAGACGAGGGCGCTATCGCACCGTGGTCGGGGCGGACGCTGGAGTACTTCGACCGCTTGATCGCCTCCGCCGCGAAGACGTTCAAGTTCAAGACCGAGGTCCCGTTCCGGAGGCTCTCGCGCAAGGCGCGCGAGATCATCCTGTACGGGTCGGAGGACGAGCAGGTGCACGTCCGCTACCGCAACCGCTTCAACCGCATCCGCTCGTACTGGACGGACTTCGAGGGCGTGATCCCGTGGCTCGAGCGGCGTCGCTCGGAGACGGACTCCGAGTACGCGCGGGAGCGCTACGAGCAGTACTTCCGCGAGGTGCCGTGCCCCGCGTGCCACGGAGCGCGCCTGCGGCCGGAGTCGCTCGCCGTGACGATCGGCGGCAAGAACATCCACGAGGTCTGCGACATCTGTATCGGCGAGGTCGACACGTTCATGCGCAAGGTCGAGCTCGACGACCGGGAGACGACGATCGCGGAGCGCGTGCTGAAGGAGATCCACTCGCGCCTCGGGTTCCTGCTCGACGTCGGGCTCGACTACCTGACGCTCGCCCGGGGGGCCGCGACGCTAGCCGGCGGCGAGGCCCAGAGGATCCGGCTCGCGACGCAGATCGGCTCGGGTCTCGTCGGCGTCCTGTACATCCTCGACGAGCCCTCGATCGGGCTGCACCAGCGGGACAACCGCCGTTTGCTCGACACGCTCGTGCGGCTGCGGGACCTGGGCAACACGCTCATCGTCGTCGAGCACGACGAGGAGACGATCCGCGTAGCCGACCACGTGGTCGACATCGGTCCCGGGGCGGGGGAGCACGGCGGCGACATCGTGTACACCGGGCCGGTCGCGGGGCTGGTGCGCAAGCGCTCTTCGATCACCGGCGACTATCTCGCGGGGCGCAAGGTGATACCGGTGCCGGAGCGGCGCCGCGCGCCGTCGAGCGAGATAGTCGTCCGCGGCGCGCACCAGCACAACCTGAGGAACATCGACGTCGCGTTCCCGCTCGGCTGCTTCGTCACGGTCACCGGCGTCTCGGGCTCGGGGAAGTCGACGCTCGTGAACGAGGTCCTCTACCGCGCGGTCCACCAGAGGCTCAACCGGAACGCGCGCCTGGTGGCCGGGCGTCACAAGGCGATCGAGGGCCTGGACCGGGTGGACAAGGTCATCGACATCGACCAGTCCCCGATCGGACGGACGCCGCGGTCCAACCCGGCGACGTACACCGGCGTTTTCGACCACGTCCGCAAGCTCTTTGCCAAGACGCAGGACGCGAAGCGCCGCGGCTACCAGCCGGGACGGTTCTCGTTCAACGTGCGCGGGGGCCGCTGCGAGGCGTGCGCCGGCGACGGGACGATCAAGATCGAGATGCACTTCCTGCCGGACGTCTACGTCC
>WUUC01070333.1_pt1 | contig 11367 bp, 11 predicted proteins | sample 6278441 | NCBI WGS metagenome assembly WUUC01 (sample SAMN13675441, study PRJNA597444) | soil metagenome | isolation source: soil | place: USA: Washington | collected 2017-10 | reverse complement strand
TAGTACGAAGCCTGAGTGATAATGCTGGTGATTCGAGTATAGGAGAGGTGCGGCAGTTTTATAAACTTGCTGCGCAGAATAGTGCGAGTTTGGTAGTGGTATTGGTGGGATTGTTGTAATGGCCTCTTTGAAATCCCCGTTCAACTTTCTACCTTCGGTCTGTCTATTTCCAATTTTTTAAACTAACGCCTATGCGAGCCATCTGGAAAGGTCACATACAATTCTCACTTGTAACGATTCCCATTCGTATTTATAACGCCCTGGATACAGGACAAAGCATCAGCTTTAACCTTCTGTCAAAGGACAAGCACAACCCTGTCTCCTACGAGAAAAAGGACAAGGTCACCGGGGAGACGCTCCGCCAGGAAGACATCGTCAAGGGCTACCAGTATGAGCCCGGGCAGTATGTCATCATGGAAGACGACGACCTCTCGAAGGTCCGTCTCAAAAGCACCCGCGTCATCGACATCGAAGGATTCGTGAACGCCGAAGAAGTTCATCCGACCCTGTTCGAGACGCCGTATTTCGTCGGTCCCGACGGGGAAGTAGCCGCCAAGACTTACGGCCTGCTCATGCATACCCTTAAAGAAAGCGGTAAGATCGGTGTAGGCAAGGTGGTCCTCAGGGACCGCGAAACTCCGGTTCTCCTGACTCCCTACGAAAACGGGATCATGATGTACCGTCTTCGCTATCCTCATGAAATAAAAAGCATCAACGAGGTCCCCCAACTCATCGATGTCAAGGTTGATAAAGATCAGCTCAAGATGGCCAAGACTCTCGTCGACTCCATGTCGAAGAAGTTCTCGCAGATCGAGATGGAAGACCACTACTTCGCAGCGCTCAAAGACATCATCGACGCCAAGATCGCCGGCAAGGAAATCGTTACCGTTCAGGAAGAAGAACCCAAGGTTGTTGATATCATGACGGCTCTTAAAGCCAGTATCGACCAGGCTAAGAAAAAGCCTATGGAGAAAGCCAAGGGTGAAACCGAAAAGGAAACGAAGAAAGCCACCAAAGAAACCAGGACGCTCAAACGCAAAGCGAGTTAATCACTTAACTTTGCAGCATGGGAAAAGTGGTTCAGTTTCCGAATTCATCTCCGGAAAAGTTCGGCTTTAAGCCTGTCCGGAAGAAGAAGACTGGTGTCCCCGAAAAGAAAGGGCAGCTTAACCTGTTTGTGGGTGGAAAAGTCGTCAAACTCAACCAACTCACACCGTTCGAAGAAGCCCTGCTTCTCGACGACATGGGCGACTCTGAAAGCGCCCGCGAACATTACCTCAAAGCCATCTCGGTAAAGGACTCGATCGCAGACGCTTATTGCAATCTCGGTATTATCGAATCCGAAGCCCGGCATTACAGCAAAGCCATCGACTGTTTTACGTTGTGCCTGAAAGAGGATCCAAGGCATTTCGAAGCCCATTATAACCTCGCGAACCAGTATGCTGAGATCGGTAACCTGGCCCTGGCGAAGATCCATTACCAGATGTCGATCGAGATCGCGCCAGAATTTCCCAACAGCTATTTCAACCTTGGGCTTACTCTGGCGATGAACCGCGAGATCGACGAGGCTATACAGGCGCTTCTCAACTACAGGACGATCGCTGCGCCGGAAGACAAGCAGCAGGCTGAGAAGCTGATCAATATGCTGACCAGGACGGTGCGGTAGGCCTTCGGCGTGCCGGGGTGCTTAAGAGGGCAATGTGCTTGCGAAACGCTGTAGTGCTTACAAGGCGCGGTAAGTGGCAGTGCAGCCTTCTATGAAATGTCATTGCCGCGCAAAGCGTGGCAATCCTCCGGATGGTAACGTGCAGCCGCATTTCATTGACTCTTCTCCACTCCGTCTTCCAGGGGATTTCCCTTCGCTACGCTTGGGGAATGACATTTCATAGGTCAACGTGCCGACTCTCTCCACAGTCAAAGGATCAGTAGATTTGGAGGTGGTCGGCTCGTTGCACTTTGCACCTATACATCGCACCCTGCCCTCTTTCACAACGACCATATCGTCACAAAGAACAACACAACCCTGTACATCTCCAGCGCCACCTTCAGGAACAGTATCATCATCATCGACTTCACTACCAACTTCCACCCGCGTTCATTGTAAAACACGTGCGACGAACGCATCAGGAAGTACAGGTTAGTACCAATAAACAACGCTGTTACCACGCCCTCCCCAATATAACTTCCTATCGGTATCACAGAGGTGATCACATCAACAAGTATCGCATTCACAAACAGGTTGAAACAAGCCAGTTCCACCGCATACCCAAAGTGATCGGTAAAGAACCGGTTGCGTTTACGATACAGGAAGTTCAATGGCAACGAAGCGAACACGACGAAGACCATCACCAGCAGCTTCGCAAGGCTCACCGACTTCAGGTTGTACACGAGCGTGAACGAATCGATGTTCATGTGCATCGAAGTCGCCTTGCTGGCGATCGGCACCTGCAACAGGAATCCCAGCGGAGCCAGCATCTGCGTCCTCAACGATGCACTAAATAGTTGCACGATCGGAAAGAGGAAATAGACCAGGTTGAGAACAAAGAACACCTGCACGATGCTCATATACCGGATTGTCCGTCCATCGGCAATTTCGCGCGACACAAACCCCGGCTTCGAAAGAAGGAGCCACAAGGTTCTTGCAAACTTGTTGTCAGCGAGGGTTATCGCCTGCACGAAATCATTGAGGAACGACTTGAACGTCCGGTCAGCCGCTACTCTCACTTTCTCGCCACAGCGGTTGCAATACGTACCGGCGAAGTGATTGCCACAACTCTTGCACGTATGAATGACTTCTTCCACTATGACCTCTTCAGCTTTTATCACCTTTTCAGCTTTTTAAGTAAACGCCTGGCGCGACTGATATAGGCAGCCGACCCATAAGGGAGATCTCCTTCGATCGCCAGGATCACCTCGTTCTTTAGCCCCGGTTCCTTCATCGCCACGTCCGCCATCACCTGCATGGCAAATACCCTTACCGCTATGGGCTCGCCCGTGTCGGAAAACAGTTTGAATGCCTTATCAAAAGCGAGGCCCGCAAGGTTATCGGGTATGTCTATGAATTGCAAAAGTCTCATCACATTCCTCTTCACCGCCTGATGCATCTTCGGCCGGTCAACGCCTTTCAGCATCTTTCGGAGGTGGGGCCTGATCAACTCCGGGTGCTTCTTCACGATGTCGCTCAAAGGCCAGCCAGCCCATTGTGTAAGACGGTAGTTGTCACCCAGGAAGATCTTTACCAGTTCACCGAAGCGTTTTTTATCAGTGCCCACATAGCGTATGATCCGGTTTTTTATTGCCACCGTATGCTTCTTTTGAAGTTCGGCTACCAAATTCATAATCAGGCAATTAGCCTTATATCGTTTCCCATAACTGTCTGAATATTAGGATATTTAACAGCGGTACATTAACTTTATATTTAACTAAGTGATGCGTCTTTATGCTGATATTTTTTGCCATCATTGCTATCCTGAGTCTCCAAATCGGACTGACAATCTATTGCTTTCAAAAGCAAAGTATGAAGGCCGTTCGTGATGACCTGCGAGTAGCAAAATTTCAACTCTAATTCGTTGTTTGTTTATCGTTGTTCGTTGTTCGGCGCAGATCGAATAACATTCAGCTTCGCCGCGAACAACAAACAACGAAAAACGAACAACTAAGCATTTCTGGTTAATTTGCGGCATGAATTACCTGTCCGCGGAGAACCTTTCCAAGTCGTTTCATGAGCATTGGCTGTTTAAAGACATAACCCTGGGCATCTCCCGGGGTGATAAAGTCGCCCTTGTCGGGGCAAACGGGGTTGGTAAATCGACACTTCTCAAGATCCTGACAGGCCAGCTCCAGTCCGACTCGGGTAAAGTCGTCCTTCGCGACGGCATTCGTACCGGCTACCTCACCCAGCAACCCAACGTTCCTAATGATACCCCGGTAGTCAGCCTGCTGTTCGACAAGAACAACAAGGTGGCAATGGTGGTCAAGCAATACGAAGAGGCCATACACAACCCGGATACGTCTCCCGAAAAGATGCAGTCACTCCTCGAACAGATGGAGGACTTGAAAGCATGGGACTATGAAGCTAAAGTGCAGGAGATCACGTTCAAGCTCGGGGTTCCTTCCCTTGAGATGACATTCGGTGAGCTGTCGGGCGGACAGCGGAAACGTATTTTCCTGGCCCAACTGCTTCTTGCGGAGCCGGACCTGATCGTCCTCGATGAGCCCACCAACCACCTTGACCTGGAGGCTATCGAATGGCTCGAGCATTACCTGTCGGGTGTGAATGTTACACTGGTGATGGTTACCCATGACCGCTACTTTCTCGATGCGGTGGCCAATGAGATCTTCGAGATCGATCGTGGCAAGCTGTATACCTACCGCGGTAACTATGCCTATTTCCTGGAAAAGAAATCGGAACGGGAGGCGATGTTGCGTGTAGAAGTTGACAAGGCGAAGAATCTTCTTCGTAAAGAACTTGAGTGGATGCGCAAACAACCCAAGGCTCGCGGAACGAAGGCAAAGTACCGGATCGATGCCTATCATGAATTGAAGGAGAAGGCAGGTCAGAATTTAAAGAAAGACAGGCTCGAACTTGACATACAGGAGACCAGGCAGGGCACGAAGGTGCTTGAGCTTCACGGCATCTCTAAGGCTTATAATGGAGCGCCGATGGTCGATTCATTCTCATACGTTTTCAAAAAACAGGATCGTATTGGTGTCGTCGGTAAGAATGGTGTTGGAAAGAGTACATTCCTTAACCTGCTCACGGGTAAGATCAAACCCGACAAAGGAGAGATCATTCCCGGTGTGACAACGAAGATGGGGTACTTCACGCAGGAGTCTGAAGACCTCAATCCATCTCACCGTGTGATTGAAGAGGTAAAGGAGATAGCGGAATTTATCACCCTGGCGGACGGCTCAACCGTATCGGCTTCGAAGTTCCTCGACATATTCCTGTTTCCGCCGGAGAAACAGTACACGTTTATAGAAAAACTGAGTGGTGGTGAGCGCAAGAGACTTCAGTTGCTGAAGATCCTCATTACCAACCCGAACTTCATGATCCTCGATGAGCCCACGAATGACTTCGATATCGACACACTGAACGTGCTCGAAGAGTTCCTGGAGAAATTCGGCGGTTGCCTGTTGCTGGTTTCTCACGACCGTTACTTCATGGATCACCTGGTGGAGCAGCTTTTTGTTTTCGAGGGCGATGGCAAGATCAGGGTGTTCAATGGTAACTATTCCGATTATCGCACCTGGCTGGATGAAAAAGATCTCGATGAACCCGTAGAAGCACCAAAGCCCGAAGCGCCGGTTCAAAAGGAAAGCAATTCTGCAAAGAAGGCGAGCTTTAAAGAGAAGAAAGAATACGACGACATACAGAAAGAGATTGAGAAGCTGGAATCGGAGAAGAGGTCTGTCACTGAAAAGCTCAACGACACTACGTTAAGTCATCAGCAGCTTACGGACCTGGGGCGGCGCATCGAGGAGATCGCGCAGAAGCTCGACGAAAGGACAAGCCGGTGGCTGGAGCTCGACGAAATTGTGAATAGTTAATTCGCACGCTGTTGTTTAAAAAGATCATCCGCTGGTTCCTGGTATTCATCGCGGCAATCGTGCTGTTAGCGGCATCCATGATCGGTCATATCGATCGCACCCCGCTCAAGGAGCAGGATTTTTACAACACCATGATGTCGCGGCTCGATACGACCAGGTTGATCGGTCAAGGTGCGGGAACACTCAGGTCGGGTTGGGCCAAAGTCAATATCACACCCGCGACAAATATGCCCATGGCCGGCTACATGCCGCGTGATCATTTCGAAGCCGTACACGATTCGCTCTATGCCAGGATACTCGTTATAGACAACGGATCATTCCGCTGTGCGATGATCAATGTCGACCTGCTGATTTTTCCACCGATGCTGAGTGAACGCATCAAGGAACTGAACGACAACGATACATTCCTTTATTTGTCAGCTTCGCATACGCACAATGGCGTAGGAGGGTGGGATCCATCCCCGGGCGGACGATTGATCACCGGTAGTTTTTCTGAAGACTGGATAGACGACATTGCCGCGAAGATCGATGCCGCGCTGGATAACATTGAAGTTAAAGACGCCGCTATTCAGTATTGGGAAGCGGACGCGAGAGATCTCATCGAAAACCGTGTCAACATTGATTCCGGAAAGGTGGACGGTAAGTTGCGCGGAATCAAAGTACAACGATCCGATAGCACCAACGCAATACTCTTTGCCTTCAGCGCTCACGCAACATCCATCCAGAAAGACGTCGTGGAGCTGTCGGCCGATTATCCCGGAGTTACCATTAATGAACTGGAAAAGAAAAACGACTTCGCCATGTTCATGTCGGGAATGGTAGGAAGCCATCGTTTCCAATATACACCCGAAACGAGTTACGAGTTCCTCAGCAACATCGCCCCGGTACTCGCAACCCGGATAGAGAACGGTACGTACGATTCATTGATGAATTCCCCCGGCATCCGAAGCGCCATTGTGCCTATCGAGTTTGGTCCCGCGCAGCTTCGCATCGATAAGAACTGGAAGATCAATAACTGGGCATTCAGGCTTCTGTTCCGGAAGCTTAAGGGAGAACTCACCTATCTCGAACTTGGTGATATCGTTTTTATTGGAACACCGTGTGACTTTTCCGGGGAGATATATGCGATCGATTCTCTCGAGAGCTTTGCTGCACAACGTGGAAAACACCTCATCATCACCAGCTTCAATGGCGATTATGATGGGTACATCACGTACGATGGCCACTACGAAAAAAGCAGTAAAGAAGAGATCAATGCGTTAAATTGGGTCGGGCCATATTATGGCGAGTACTTTTCAACGATGATCAAAAAACTAATCGATAAATAACCTTAGCGAAACTTTGCGGCACCTTTGCGTAACTTTGTGTTACAGCATCGTTCAGAAGCTATTACACAGAGTTGCGCAAAGGATACTCAAAGTTTCGTAAAGCAATACTTATGAAGATCAAGATATCAGATAAGATAGGTTCTGTTTCTGCGGAGCTCACGGAACCAAAGAAGATGAAGGCCATCTTCACTTTCGCTCACGGTGCCGGAGCACCGATGAACCATCCGTTCATGAAGACCATGTCGAAGGAACTCGAGGATCTCGGTATCGGCACGTTACGTTTCAACTTCCCGTACATGGAGGCAAAGAAAGGTCGCCCCGATGTGCCTGCTGTGGCACACGCAACCATTGATGCGGCTGCCAGCTATTTGTACAAAGAGTTTCCAAAGGCATCTATTTTCCTTTCGGGGAAATCATTCGGTGGACGAATGTCTTCACAGTACATGGCTAAGAATGTCCCCGCTTTTGTAAAGGGTCTGGCGTTTTTCGGATTTCCGTTACACGCTCCCGGCGCGCCTTCGGTCGAAAGGGCAGATCACCTGAAAGAGATCAAAGTACCGATGCTGTTTCTACAGGGCACAAGAGATTCACTGGCCGCCTGGGATATGATCACAGCTGTGACAAAGTCGCTTCCTACCGCAAACTTGGTGAAATTCGAGGGGGCAGATCATAGTTTCAAAGCAGGCAAGGCCAATCTTCTGCCCGAGTTGGCGCTGGCTGTCTCCGAATGGGTGACGAAGCTTTGAGCGGGTCTGTCGGATTTAACAATCAGGATGTCTAATGTTTGTTTGATGGATGCACCTGAATCCATAAATTTCCTACATGAAAAAGCTATACTATTCACTTGCAATATTCGCTGCAGTTGTAGCGACGATCGCCGGAACCAATCGTCGTGATGCACTTCGCGATGGCTTCGTTAATGGCACCGCCGATGTGAAATCGATCAGCGCCCTGGCCTTCGGACCTGATGGCGTGTTGTTCATCGGTGACTCGAAGAGTGCTTCCGTGTTCGCACTCGACACCAAAGACAACCAGAAGGCCGACAAAGCCACAACTTTCGACGTAAAGAAGTTTGATCAGAAGGTTGCCGGCGCTCTTGGAACAACAGTTGAAAACATCACTATCCAGGACCTGGTGGTGAACCCAATTTCCAAAAAGATCTACTGCGGTATTCAACTTGCCGATGGTACACCGGTTCTTCTGAAAGTAGAAGGTGAAACGATCACTAACGTTCCTCTTAAAGATGTGAGCTACTCTGTAGTTGCTATCACGAACGCACCTGCCGAGGATGCAAAGGACCAACGCGGCCGCCCTCTGCGTGTATCGTCGATCTCCGACGTTGCATTTGCCGACGGCAAACTTTTGGTCACCGGCCTTTCGAACCAACAGTTCAGCTCAACGTTCCGCAGCATTCCTTTCCCTTTCACCAAACAGCAAGATCAATCATCGCTCGAGATATACCACGCTGCACACAAGCAGTACGAAACTTTCGCGCCCATCCGCACATTTACCACTGCTACGATCAGTGGCAAGAAATACCTCGTTGCCAGCTACACCTGTACACCACTTGTTCTTTTTCCGCTCGAGGATCTGAAACCCGGTGTTCACGTAAAGGGCCGTACAGTTGCTGAAATGGGAAGCGGTAACTCGCCAATAGATATGATCACAGTGTCAAAAGGAGGCGAGAGCTTCCTCATCATGTCGAATTCAAGCCGCCCCGTTTTTAAAGTAAAATACAAGAGCATAGAAGACTTCCAGGGTTCACTTACAACGCCCGTTGAAGAGAGCTTTGCAACCGCAGGGGTAGACTTCATCTCACTGCCGGTTACGAATGTTCTTCAACTCGATAAACTCGACGATAGCCAGTTCGTCGTCCTTCAACGCAAAGCAAATGGTGACCTCGATCTTTGGACTGCCAGTGAAAGATATCTTTAACAAGTCGAACGACTTTAAGAGAGACATCCGGTTGGGTGTCTTTCTTCTTTTATTGCTCCTGCCTGCTTTCACAACGACAGCGCAACACGCACAGGCTGTTGAAAGCATCGCCAACGCCGAGAGAGCATTCGCCCAGATATCGGTCGACAAAAACACTCGCGCCGCATTTCTCGAAACGTTTACCGACAGCACAATTGCTTTCAATGGTGGTAAGCCTTCGTTCGGACGGCCAGGTTGGGAGAAGCAGGACCCGGATAACAACTACCTGTTCTGGTGGCCGGTTTACGCTGATGTCGCGGCATCCGGTGACTTCGGCTATACAACGGGACCTGCAGTATTCGGTCCCGATAGGTCGACCAGGGAAGCAAAAGCAGGTTTTTATTATGCATCAGTTTGGAAGAAGAACTCCTCCGGGCAATGGAAGGTCCTCGCCGACTTGGGATCGTCTGCGTACAAACTTGAGGAGAATCTCACAACACTCGGTACGACCGGTAAGCCTTCCGGGAAAGAGAAGAAGAGTAATACCCCATGGTCGACCATTGTGGACATGGATGTCAAATACGATCTTTTGATCAATGATAAGAAAGCCTCCTACGACGCGTCCTATTTTTCAGGTGAGGGAAGGATACATCGTCGCGGAACCGGCCCGGTGATATCAAAGGCTTCGATCGAACAGTTCAGCGAGAAGCAAAAGTTTTACAGTGAATTTGTCGGGGGACAAATGGCGTCATCGAAGGACATGGCATTCACATATGGCACTGTAAAGGTCACCTTGATCAGGGATGGAAAGGAAGTGGTGGTACCAGCTTGCTACATGAGAGTCTGGAAGAATGAAGACGGCACCTGGAAGATCGTTTTGGATGTGATAGGTTAATTATGCGATCGGCGTTTTTGTTGTTGATCGCGCTCACGGTCGTTGGTTGCACGAAAACACCTGGATCAAATGACCGGATAACTATCTTGTGGGATAACGATAAAGCCGTTTCGGTTTCAATACACCGCGCATTATTTCCCCCGGGAAGTAACCCGGAAGTTTCCGGTCAACTTAAGATATCGGTAAAAGGATCGGCCTTCGGCATGCTCGGTATAGTCGATCTCGACGGCGACGTAGTTAAATTCACACCACCGGTTCCCTTCGAAAGAGGCCAGACCTTCGAAGTGTCGTTTGGTGATCGTTACCTCTCGTCATTTACCGTTCCACTCGACACTACTGTCTCTCGGCCCGAAGTCAAAGGCAGTTTTCCTTCATGCGATACGGTCCCCGAAAACCTGTTGAAGATCTACGTGATGTTCAACCAGCCTATGATGGAGGGAAGATCGGCCCAATTTGTACACCTTCTCGACGTCACTGCCGGCGACACGGTCAACGGAGCATTTCTCGACCTCCAGCCCGAATTATGGAATGAGGACCAAACGATACTCACCTTGTGGCTCGACCCTGGCCGCATCAAACAAGACCTGATCCCGAACAGGAAACTTGGTGCTGTACTCAGCAAGGATCATCGATACCAGCTGACCGTCTCTTCCGGCTGGAGGAGCAAGACAGGAGGGAAGACTGGCGAAGACTACGAAAGGAACTTCGTCACGATTCAGAGAGACTCGGAAAAACCCGATGTCACAAGGTGGAGCGTGAATGTCGGAAACCGCGTGATCATCGAAATGAAGGAAACCCTGGACTGGATGCTGTTAAACCACACGGTTTCAGTTTGGAAAGACAATCAGGAGATCGAAGGAAGTATCGCGATTGAAGACTGCGATCGGGCAGTCGTATTCAATCCGAAACAGGCACTAAGCCCTGGTACTTACCGCTTTGAAATAGAATCGCGTCTTGAAGATCTCGCGGGGAACAACCTCAACAGACTATTCGAAACAGATGTAACCAACACCCGTGAAATTTCCGGGAAAGATGTCTACACTCTGCCGTTCGTTGTTAAGTGATCGTTTAATTTCTGCATTGCCTCCCTTCTGCGCCGCGCCTACGTTGGCGTTCTTCACCAATGTATTACCCGAAGGCTTCGCGTGTTGGTGAAGAACACCAACACAGGCAATTAAAGATTCTTTTTACCGTTCGTAACATTACACGACCGCTTTCGTTCACCTACCTCGATCAGGAATTGTACTCGAAAGCCACTACCACCCCAAATGAAATTTTCACTTCGTGCGGAACATTTTGTCCGCATATCCGTAGTACTATCTTTTCTCGCCGTTACAGTTAGTTGTAAGGAAGACCAGCAGCCCACACCGGTAAGTACGACGGCGCAATTTGCCGAATCAACCCTCGAATTCCTTGAGAACGAAGGGGAGGTCGTGATCTCTCTTACGCTCGATAAGCCTGCCAACGTGGATGGTCAGATCGTCCTCAAGGTAAACACCGTAGTGCCCCAGTCTTTCTCGACGGAACCTTCTGCCCACCAGGGTCAACTGGTGCTGCCGGTAGCAAAAGGTCAGTCAAAAATTGAGTTTAAAATGTTCCCGTCCGACAACCCCAGCCTCGACGGCTGTAAGGTTGTCAAGTTCTCTATCGCTTCGATGACGGAAGGCATGCAGGCCGGCT
>WUUC01188164.1_pt1 | contig 11368 bp, 10 predicted proteins | sample 6278441 | NCBI WGS metagenome assembly WUUC01 (sample SAMN13675441, study PRJNA597444) | soil metagenome | isolation source: soil | place: USA: Washington | collected 2017-10 | reverse complement strand
ACGACTTCGTCGCGGACGACGTCGCGGGCGCCTGGGTCACGGCGGCGGTTCTGCCCGGGCTGGGCGCCACGAATCAGGCGACAGACGCGCTGCCGGCTCTGGCCAGCCGTTGGCGCGGCGACCGCCTGTGGACGTATGCGGTGCCCGGCACGGCGGGCTCCGTCGCGGTCTTGTGGGCCATCGAGTGGGCGGACGCAGAATCGGCGGCTCTGTTTGCGAGTCTGGCCGCCGCACTCGCCAGCGGCGCTGCGGCGTTGCACATCGACACCCAGGGAGCGTCCAGCCGGGTCGTCGCGGCCGAGCGTGCCGAGGACCTGGAAGCGTGGCGGGTACGCTTCGCCGAGGCCGTTCCGTGACATCCCCGCGGCTCCGGCGCAGTATGCTGGGGCTGTGCCTGCCTACTGCTCCGCCCGGGTGGCGCTGTTTGTGCCGTGTTACCTCGATCAGTTGTACCCGGGCGTGGCCTGGGCCTGCCTCGAGCTGCTCGAGGCACAGGGCGTCGACGTGCACGTGCCCGCTCAGCAAACGTGCTGCGGCCAACCCCTGATCAACACCGGCGCCGTCCGGGCGGCGCAGCGGCTCGCGCCCCGCTTCGCCGAGGTGTTTGCCGGCTACGACCAGGTGGTGTGTCCGTCCGGCAGCTGCACGGCGGCGCTGCATCGCCAGCTCGCGGGGCTCGGCTCCGGCGCTGGGCCGCGTGTCTTCGAGCTGTGTGAGTTCCTGGTCGACGTGGTGGGGGTCGAGCGGCTCGAGGCGTCGTTCCCGCACCGGGTGCTCTTGCACCAGAGCTGCCACGCGCTGCGCGAGCTCGGCCTCGGAGCTCCGAGCGAGCTCGGCGGCAGCGGCGGCGGGCGCGAGAACCCAGGCCGCAAGCTGCTCGGTCTGGTGCGTGATCTGACGCTGGTCGAGCCCGAGCGCAGCGACGAATGTTGCGGGTTCGGCGGGAGCTTCTGCATCGCGGAGCCGAGCGTGTCCACCCGGATGGGGGAGGACCGCGTCGCGGACTTCGAGCGCGCCGGTGCCGAGGTGGTGACCTCCCTCGACATGAGTTGTCTCATGCACCTCTCGGGGCTCGCGCGCCGGCGCCAGCGTGGGCCCGGGTTCATGCACATCGCCGAGGTGTTGATGGGGCGCTCCTTGCCGGGTTCGGAGCCGCACGCATGAAAGCGCTTCTGGGCCAGCACCCCGCCCGCGCCCGCGTATTTCTGGCAGACGCCGAACGTGCGCGTTTTCACGACGGCGCGCTCTGGGAGATTCGCCGCCGGCGCGATCGGCGCGCCCGAGACCTGCCCGAGTGGGAGGCGCTGCGCAGCGTCGCCGCACAGATCAAGGCGCACACGGTGGGCCGCTTGCCGGAGTACCTCGAGCAATTCGAGGAACGAGCGGCGCGCCATGGCGCCGTCGTGCATTTTGCGCGTGATGCCGCCGAGCACAACCGCATCGTGCTCGAGCTGCTGTCGTCTCGCGGTATCAGCCGGGTCGTCAAGAGCAAGAGCATGTTGACGGAGGAGTGTGGCCTGAACCCGTGGCTCGAGCGCCACGGCATCGAGGTCACGGACACCGACCTCGGGGAGCTCATCGTGCAGCTCCGGCGTGAGCCTCCGAGCCACATCGTGCTGCCGGCGATCCATTTGCGCACGCAGGATGTCGCCGAGACGTTTACACGGACGCTGGGCGCGCCGCCGCTCACCGACGCGATCAGCTTGACGCGTTTTGCGCGCGAGCACCTGCGCGCCAAGTTCCTGGCGGCGCAGGCCGGCATCACCGGCGTCAACTTCGCGATCGCCGAGACCGGCGGTATCGTGGTCTGTACCAACGAGGGCAACGCGGACCTCGGCACGTCGCTGCCGGGTCTGCACATTGCCTGCATGGGCCTCGAGAAGCTGATCCCGCGCGCCGCCGATCTGGGCGTGTTTCTGCGGCTGCTCGCCCGCTCCGCCACCGGCCAGGCCATCACCGCTTACACCTCCCACCACCATGGCCCGCGCCCTGGCGCCGAGCTGCACATCGTCATCGTCGACAACGGGCGTAGCCTGATCCGGGCCGAACCCGAGCATCGACGTGCGCTCGCCTGTATCCGCTGCGGTGCTTGCATGAACACCTGCCCGGTGTATCGCCGCAGCGGCGGGCACAGCTACGCGACGCACGTGCCGGGGCCGATCGGGTCGATCCTTTCGCCCTTGCAGCAGCCGGGAGAGCACACGAGCCTGCCGCACGCCTGTACGTTGTGCGGTTCGTGCAGCGCGGTGTGCCCGGTCGGTATCGACCTGCACGAGCAGCTCTTGCTGTTGCGGCGGCGGCAGGTGGACGGCGCTCCGGCGACGGCGAGCCGTGCTGCCGAGCCCGGCTCGCGCGGCAAACGCTGGCTCGGTGCGCTCGTCGCCTGGACGTTATCTAACCCGCGCCGGTTCGCGCGGCTCGGCGCCTGCGTGCGCTGGGTCGGCCGCCGCTGGCCGGGGTTCTCGAGGTTTGGGCCATTTTCGGCCTGGGTCGCCACGCGGGAGCTGCCGCCGCTGCCGGCGCGAAGCTTTCAGGAGCAGTACGCCGAGCGGCGCCGTCAGCTCGTGCTCGCGCAAAAACCAGAACACGCGCCGAGCTCCCCGCCGAGGCTGCCATGAATGCACGCGACGTGGTGCTCGGGCGGCTGCGCGCCCAGAGCGTGGAGCAGGTCGAGTTGCCCACGCTCGAGGGCGACTGGATTCGATACGCCGATCCACGCGAGCGTTTTCGTGCCGCGCTGGGCGAGGCCGCGGGAGTCGTCGTCTCGGTTGGCATCGGCAGCACGCTGCAGGAGGTCGTGTCCGAGCTCGAGGTCGTGCGCAGCGCGCGGCGCTGGGTCTCGCTCGCGCCCGCGGTGGCTGCCAACAGCGAGGCGCCCGCAGAGCCCCATGACTTCGCTGACGTGGATGTCGTGGTCGTGCCGGCCCGGTTTGGCGTCGCCGAAAATGGTGCCGTGTGGATCGACGGTGCGTCGGCGCCGGTGCGCGCCGCGCTCTACCTCGCACAACACCTGGTCGTGTTATTGCCGCAGGGGGAGCTGGTCGACAATCTGCACCAGGCCTACGAACGGATCGCTGGCACGCTGGTCGAGAACGCCTTTGGCTGTTTCATGTCGGGCCCGTCCAAGACGGCGGACATCGAACAGGCGCTGGTGGTCGGGGCGCACGGGCCGCGCTCGTTGACCCTGGTCGAGTATTAGCTCCGAAGCCGGGCGGCAAAGCCGCCCAGCAACTAACGTTTGGCGCGTTTCGGCTCGGCACGCCGCGCGAGCACCTTGGCTTCGCGCCGCAGGATGCCGTCCGGGAACCGCTCGCGGTAGGCCCGCAGCTGTTCGCGCGCAGCATCCCGGTGACCGGCTTGAAGGGCCGCCCGCGCCGTGTCGATCAGAGCGATCTCTTCGCGCAGCTGGCCATCCGCTGACGCATCATCGAGCGCGCTCGGTTCCGCCTCGGATGGCGCGGCCACGCTGGGCGCTGGCTCCGCGCCGACCGGATCGACGGCGGCGGGCGCCGGGCTCGGAGGGGCTGCCTCCAGAGCGGGCAACTCACCCTGCGGCGCCGGGTTCGAGCTCGAGGGCTGCTCGATGCTGGGCCGCTCGGCAGCCGACGGCTCCGGGTTCGAGCTCGGGATCAGGAAGACGGCGGCGACGCCACCCACGGCGATGATGCCACCGAGGGCCACGCTGCCCGCCAGCTTGCTCGCCATGCTGCCAAACATGGCCTTCACGTTGCTGGCCCAGGCGAGCGGCCCGACGAGGCCGAGGCCACGCTGCATGCGCGACCGCAGCAACGCCGAGGGCCGTTCGTTACTCACGGCTCGCAGCAGCTGCCGTTCGAAATCCGTCGCTCCGTGCGACAACAGGCGTCTCGGCTCTTTCACGACCGCACCTCCCCGCCGACCCGAGCGAGCTCCATGCGCCGTGCAGCGGCGCGGAAAGTAGCTCGGGCTCGCCGTAGCCGGGAGGCCACGGTACCCACCGGGATATCGATCAATTGCGCAATCTCCGGAGCTGATAAACCTTCGAGCTCGAACAATACGAACACCGTCACCAGGTCTGGATCCGTCTTGGCAAAGATGCGGTCGATGAGCTCCATCGCACTGCAGCGGTTGTTGACCTGTTCGGACTTCAGCGCGGGGTCCACGTGAATGTCCATGTCGCTCTGCAGCTGGCAACGCTGGCTGCGGCGAAAATTCGTGCGCGACAGCCCGATGGCCGTGCTGAACAGGAAGGCCCGTTCGCTGCCGCTGCGGATGTCCTCGAGCCGCTCCGCCGCGATCAGGTACGCCTGCTGCGTCGTGTCTGCCGCCAGATCCGGCGACAGGCCCAGCCGCCGCAGGGTGCGCCAGATGAGCTCGTGGTGAGCGCGAAACATCCGCTCGAGCCGCAAGCGCGCCGCAGCGGCCCCGACCGGGGTGCTTGCTGAGGCTTCATGGACCGTCATGGTGGCGCTGGGCATGCGTCCGTCTAGATGCGCGGCGAGGCCATCCAGATCACGAAAACTGGCGAACGCGATGGACCTTTTAGCATCGACGCCGCCGCCGGGCTGCTCGCTTCGCTCGTGGCCCTGCACCAGGGCGGCACCAATTCTGGTCCGGCTGGAGCATTCCTGGCTGGGTAACGGTGAACGGCTATAACCCGTACACAAACCCGAGCGACGGCTGCAGGACGAACCCCACCGAGGGCAACATCAGCATCGCGTTCAGGTTGGCTTGAAGCGCCGTGCGGCCGCCGAGCGGAACGAGTAGACCTCCACCCCCCATCACGAATGCGCCGCCGAGCCGGCGATAGGCATCGAGCGAGCGGACCGGCAGCTCGGGGTCGTTTTCTGGGGTGTAGTCGCCGCTGCCGGCGATGCAGTCGAGGAACAACTGCCGCCCGGTCTCCTCGCTGCAGTCCTCGACGGACACGCCGCCCTTTTTTAGATCCACCTCTGCCAGCCCCGCACCGAAATGGAGGTAGGGGCCGAGGCCCGGGGCCCACGCGCCCCGGGGCCAGAACGAGAGCTTCGCCTCCAGGTGAACGGGCAGGAACGAATCACCATCGAGCGTCGTCGGCCCTCCACGCAACGCAAAACCCAGACGGCCGCCGAGCGACACGCGCTCGCTCACGCTTCGATCATAAGCGAGCAGCAGGCGCAGCGTGCCGAGCGCGGGTGCGCTCGCGATGTCCGTGCCGGGGTATGCGTCGCCGACCTCGCCGGGGCGCATGGCGACGGCGCTGGGTAGCGGACCCGGAAACGGCGTTTCTGATCCACTCGTGAAACAGTCGTAGTCGGGGTTATTGCTGGTGCACACGTTGGAGCCACCCACAAAGCCGACGTCGGCCGCGAGATGCAGCCCGAACCAGTGCACGGGGCGCGCGGCTGGCGCTGCCGGCAAGTCGCGGACCGCGTCGGGGTCATCGCAGCCCGGGAAATCCGGAGGGCACAGGACACGCTCCTCGCAGCGCGCTGGCGGCTCTTCTCCGGGGTAGGCGGGGGCGACGTTGCTCCGCGGGTTGAGCACCAGCTCGAGCGGCGCGTTTTTGCTACCGAGCGTATCGAGAGGATCGCCCGCATCGTCGCTGGCGACGATGAAGTACTCGAGCCGACCGGAGTTCAGCGTCACCTCACACGACAGCGTCGCGCGGAAGCTCTCGTCGCCGCGCTCGAGCTCGAGCGTGCGCCAGGGCGCCTCGGGGTGTTCGCGGTAACGCACGCTCACCCGCACGGCCTCGCCATCGCCGCGGCAATCGAACGGGATCGGCCGGCGCGTCTGGATCTCCGGAGCATTCGGCGTGCAAACCAGCCCCGCGCCGTTCGCTGCAGCGCGCCCGACTTGCGCGGCCGCCGGCTGGGTCGCGGTCAGCCGTGGAGCGAGCGCCAGCCCGAGGCTGCAAATCCATGGTGCGAGGCGCGTGTGGGGCCAACGGCGGCGCGATCCTGAAGCATGCCGAGCCGGGGTATCGGTGGGCTCGGTGCGGCGCCGGGGTGTGCCGCTGCTCGTCGTTCGTCTCACGTAGGCTGCTCCGATGGATCGAGTCGGGCCCAGCGCTGACCGGCCGTTTCTCGACGGCGGCGGGATCAGTGTTGGACGGGGGGCGGGACTCTATCAGGAGCGGAGGCGTTGGGGTCGGTGTTCGCCCGAGGGACGCCGCCCGGCTGGCGTGCACCCCGGCAGGGCCTCCTCCCGGGTGCGATCTCGCGACGGCCTGCCCCGACCGCCGCTGGGGCGAGGAGAGACGTGTCGCCAGACGCGACTAACGGGGCACGATGAGCTGGCTCTGGCAGGTGAACAGCACGGTCATGCTGGCCGTGCGGTCGCCGCGGATCGACGAGCAGGTCTCGGGGCACAGATTCAGGCGCCCATCGGCAATATAAAAGGCGTCCGCCTGGCACGAGCCGAGGTCCGGCGCTTGCCCGAACTGGACCGGCGCGGCGCCGTCTGCCCGGGAATATTCGATCGCCACGTTGTTTAGATCGAGCGCGCGCCCCGCCGGTTCGGGCGGGATCTCGACGTCGCAAGCGATCTGCCGTGTCAGCACCACGTCCTCGGCGATACGCCGGAAGACCACGTCGTAGGCGCCGAACTGGCACAAGGGAAAACGTAACCCGCCCGTCATGCGGCTCAGCTCCTGGTACGACTCGCCGGCGTTCTCCACGTCATTGTCGTTGCCCGTGCAGGTCTCCTCCTGAACGGCCTCGTCCGGGCGGTAAGCGTCCGTCGGGGTGCTCTTCTCGGCCAGGCCGATGATGCTGTGGAACACGAAGTTCGGGGCCGCCGGGTCGCTGCCAAAGTGCTCGGGCCCGAGGCTCTGCAGGGCTTCGACGAACTCGCCGATCGGCATGTCTTCGTCGTCGTCCGTCATCTCCAGGAAGACCTTCTTGGCGCCCTCGCGCAGCCACTCGGACCAGCCGCTCGGCGCCTTGTCGAACTTCTCTTCGCGCTCGGATTCGTCGAAGGGCGGCGCGTACGTGTCGAGCAACACGTCAAACGAATCGCTGCTCTCGAGCTTGGTGCTGTACTGAAAGAACCGCTCCGAGAACGCGGGTTCGTCCGCCTCGTCGCAGTCGTCCAGCCCGCTCAGCGGGCTCGACACGCAGATCGAGGTGCTCGCCTCATCCGAGTCGTCGCGCGGTTCCTGGCGGTGGCGCGAGAGCAGGATCATGCGGTAGTCCACGTCGCTGGTCGTCAAGATGGACGCGAAGCTCTCGTTGATGTTGGCTTCGACGGCCCCGAGCTCGTCCGACATGCTGCCCGAGTTGTCCAGGAGCAGGACGATATCCACCGGCTGACGAATGAGTGTCGCTGCGGCCTTGGCGATCACGCAGGCTTCGGGGACGTTCGTCGCCCCGGTGGGCGGGGGGTCGTTCTCGTCGACCAGCCCATCGAGGCCGCCCGCGCTGGTGCCCGGTAACTCATTGCTGGGCTCGTCCTGCTCATAGAAGGGCGGCCCTTCGAACAGGGTCGTGTCCACCGGAGGCCCCGCGTCGGCGACCCCGCTGGAGGCACCGCCGCATGCGCCGGCGGCAGCGACGACCAGCGCCGCAGCGGCGGCTGCGTTCGAGAGCGTCGCAAAACGTGCGGCGGCGTGACGGCGAGGGGGCTTGGCGTTGGATTTGGGCATGGGGTAAACGGCGGCTCAGACGCAGACTTCATTGTTCGGCGCCTGCATGCGCCCGGCAATTCGGCGGCCGCCGAGCGGCGCCCCGAACCGGACGGCGCCGTTGGCGTGCCGAAGCGAGGCAGCGATGGAACGGTCTGGAACGAGCATCGGGTTCAGAAAAAAATGCCCGTGCTAGACGAAACGATCACGATAACCGCTGCCCGTCCGCCGGGCTGATGACGAAAAGCGTCCCCATTGCGCCGGTCTGTTGACCGAGCACTCATTTGTACTAGGAAAAGTCGAGTTGTTCTCGCCCAGCCGTCTCAGCGGTCGCTGTCGCCGTGCGATATGTCTAGTGGCTGCCGGGGCCGCACTCTGCCTTGCGCCGGCGGCGAATGCAGCGCCACGGGTACCGACCCGGCTCTTTTATGATGGCGCGGTCTGCGGCAGCGCCGAGGATTTCTCCGCACGCGTGCAGCGCAGGAACGCCGCGGTGCAGTTTGTGTCGAGCGGCGAACGGCTCGTCGTGCGGCTGCGGATCGAACGGCGCGACTCCGGCCTGGACGGGCGGGTGAGCATTTCGGGTCGGGGTCGTGCGCCGATGTCGCGGCGTATCCAGAGCGCCGATTGTGAGGATGCGCTCGATGCGCTGGCGCTGATGGTGGCGATCGGTATCGAGGGTCGCGCCGATCGGGCAGGGGCGCCCGCGCGCAGCGGCAAACGCGCGCCCGTGCGCGAAAAGGCGCCGCCGGTCGCGGCCGAGCCAGCCGCGGCCGAGCCTACACCTGCCCCTGAACCCGCCGCGCCGGCAGCGGCCCCGCCGGAGCCGGCGCCACCCGTTGACCCGCCGGAGCCGCCAACGCCGGAGCCGATAACGCCCCCGGCTAGCCCTGTTGCTCCGCCGCCGGCCGCCGCGGTGCCGGCTCCGCTGCCCGATGGCCCCGAGCCAGGCTCCATCGAACCGCCTGGCGCGCGGGAGCTCACTGGATTTACATTTGGCGTCGGGCTTTCGGCGCTGGCGTCCGTCGGTGTGACACCCGATCCGCTGCTCGGTGGTTCTCTCTACGTCGTGGCGGGCTGGAAGACACACGGCCCCTGGTCGCCCGAGCTGGTGCTGGGCGTGTCGCACCAGCGGCGCGACGGCGTCGCCGAAGTGGGCGGCGACGCCGACTTCGCGCTGAACGCGGCGAACGTCGAGCTGTGCCCGTTGCGCTGGGGTTTTGGTGTGTTCGAGGCACGGCCGTGCGCCGCGGCGTGGTTCGGGCGGCTCAGCTCGAAGGGTTACGAGACCTTCGACCCACGCAGCACCAGCCGCCCGTGGTCGACCGTCGGCGCCAGTGCGGAGCTGAACGCGCAGCTCGGGTTGCTCGAGCTGCGCGCCTCCATCGGAGCGGGGCTCCCACTGGTCCGCGACGGATTTCGGTTTGGGCCTGCGTGTTCGGGCGCCGCTTGCGAGGCCGACGCTTTCCACCTCGTGGCGCCGGTGATCTGGTCACTGGGCGTGGGCGCGGGCGCCCGCATCTTTTGAGAAGCACCGCGGCAACCTGAGATGACGCAGCGCCCTGACGCGATCACTCGGCTCGACCACACCCGTCTCGGTACAGCGCGGTGCCCGCAGAGACGATGGCCGGCAACAAAAGTATGCCGCCAGAAAAAGTCGAGCCATCCCATCGGGAGATCTCGGAACACTGGCGGACCACTTGCCCGTTTGGAGCGCACGCGGCCCTGCGCGATCAGCAGGGCAGAAGCGGCATGCTGCGATCGTCGCGGGCGATTTTCATGATGGCGAATTCAGGCGCGAGTTATAGTCATCGTGATGTCGCGCGCGTCCGTGCTGGCCGTGGACGGAAGGCCGAGAGCCTTCTCGGTGCTGCCGCCGGCGCGCCTCGAGCGGATGTTTGCCGAATGGCACTCGCTGGTCTGGCGCACGTTGCGTCGCCTCGGTCTTTCGCCGGCGGAGGCTGCGGATACGACGCGGCGTGTGTTCGAGGAGGCTTCAAAACAGCTGGGCAGTGCGCTGCGCAGCCGCGAGCGCGTCGAGTTGCTCGCGCTGGCGCTGCGTTATGCCTTCAGCGTGGATCGTTCGGCGGTCTCCGAGGTACGGTTGCGCCCACCGCTGGCGCGCCGGCCCGCGGCGCGCTCCGGGGTATTTTCGCGTGGCAGCAGCCCGGCGAGCGCCGCGTGTGTGGATCTGATGGATCGGGTGCTCTCTCACATGTCACGGCCAGCGGCCACGGCGTTCATCCTGTATGAGCTCGAAGGGCTCTCCCTCGGCGAGGTCGGCGCCGTCATGACGCTGAAGGTGGAGGCGGTCCGCCAGACGCTGTTGTTCGCGCGCGCCGAGTTCAAATCGATCGTGACGGCGCTGCGGGCGCCGCCGCAGCGGTAGCGCGGTCGAGACATGTCTGCACGCCGCGGGAGGCCCGCCCTGTCACGCCCATCACGTCGCGTTCGTTCCGCGCTGTCGTCCGCAGCCAGGCTGTCGTCCGCAGCCAGGCTGTCGTTCGCAGCCAGGCTGTCGTCCGCAGCCAGGCTGTCGTTCGTAGCCAGCTTGGCGCTCGCATGTTCGGACGGTCGGGTCGTCACGCTCGGCTCGGGAGGGCCAGTGCTGGCCTTCGACGGCACGGGGGAGCGCGTGCGCAACGTCAATCAGGAGGCCAGCGAGGAATACGACGCGACGTTGACCGAGGATCTGCTCGAGGTATTTTTTATCTCCGATCGCGAAGGCGGCCTGGGCAGTCGGGATGTCTGGCACGCCGAACGCCGCTCGCGCACCGATCCGTTTGATGCACCGGTGTTACTCACGGAGGTGAGCTCATTCCAGGAAGAGGCGAGCCCGGTGGTGTCCGGGGACGGTCTATCGTTATGGATCGGCTCGCGCCGGGACGGGGGAGTGGGCGCCATGGACGTCTGGCGGACGACGCGGCCCGCGCGCGGTGAACGCTGGGCCTTGCCGGAGAACGTGACCGCGCTCAACAGTGAGCTCGATGACCTGCCGCGGCCGCTCGGTGCGGGCGAGTTGCTCATGCCCCTGGCGTCGGCACGCTCGGAGGGGATCTACCAGACCTTCCTGGCGCGGCGCTCGAGCGCCGCTGCCGATTTCGACCAGATCGAGCCGCTCTCGTACCTCTGGGCGCCGGGCGCCAGCATGGATGACGCTTGCCTCACCGCGGACGGGCACGTGATGTTCTTTCGGCGTGCCCTGCTCGGCGAACCGGGGGACCTGTACGTCACCTGGCGCGCGGGTGAGGGCGACCCGTTCGCGCCGCCCGTCGCGCTCGACGCGCTCAACTCTGCCAACGATGATCGTGACCCGTTCTTGAGCGCGGACGAGATCCGCTTTTTCTTTTCGAGTGACCGGCGCGACGGCGTGACGCTGGATATCTACGCGACCAACATCGAGCTGCCGCGCTTCGATTGAAGCTGCGCCTCAGCGCTGCGCGGTCGCACGGATCTGAGACTCGGGAGCGAACGAGTCGTTGGATGCCTCAAACGCACGGCTGCCGCCTCGCGCCGCTCGCACGCCGGCGCGGTTGCCACCGGCCAGGACCTCCCGCGGCGCGCTGCCGAGGAATTTGCGGTACACGCGGTGGAACTGAGCGTAGCTGCCAAACCCGGCCTCGAGCGCTGCGTCGAGCAGGTTGACGGTGCCGCCCGAACGCGAGATCGAGTCGAAGAAGCGGTCGATGCGCCGACGGTTGCGGTAGTCGACGAGCGAAACGCCCATCTCGCGCTTGAACGAACGCGCCAGGTGACCGGGGCTCACGCCGAGCTCCAGCGCCA
>WUUC01223402.1_pt1 | contig 11369 bp, 10 predicted proteins | sample 6278441 | NCBI WGS metagenome assembly WUUC01 (sample SAMN13675441, study PRJNA597444) | soil metagenome | isolation source: soil | place: USA: Washington | collected 2017-10 | reverse complement strand
GCACTGTTGGATCGTCCGGCTTGAAACGCAGCGCGCGATCGAAATAGCACTCGATCGAATATTTCGCACCGGCTGGCTTCGCTTTTTTCTCCTTCTGCGAAAGACGCAGCATTGATTGCAGCGCGCGGTGATGGTTGGGAAAAGCGCGCAGTGTGTAGTCAAGATCCGCGCCGATGTAGCCGGTGTTCGCGGCGGTCAGGCTTTCCACGTCGGGGGTGAAGTGCGCTGATTCCACGAGATAGAGTTGCTCGCCGCGATGCTCCGCTTTGGTATAGTCGAAAGGGCCAAAGGCGTTTCGCAGTTCGCCGCAATACATCTCGCCCCACGCGCTGGGCGCAAACGCCAGCAAGACCAAAATAAATCTCTTCATCAGATTCTCCCCGGATGCGCCGAGCTCGTGAGGGTGCAGTCGAACAACTGGGCGAGCTCGGCCGTTCGCGCCTTCCTCGAATGCTGCCGCACCGTGCTCAAGCTTGCAATTGGCGCGCCACCCTCGCTGAGTAATTGCAGAAATCGCGGAAGCTCCTGCTCGATTGCGTCCGCCGAATCGAGCGGAACGACGATCCCGGCTCGGGCATCTTTGACTGTTGCTGCGGTGTCGCCTTCCGGATCAGTCAGCGCGAGGATTGGACGCTGCGCGCGAAGGTACTCGTACAGCTTGGCGGGAATCTGATGATTACAGTTTGATGCTTGAAGCACGAGCAGCGCGTCGGCGCTCAGCATCTCGGCAAGCGCGGAATGATACGAGACCGGCGGTGCCAACTCGACCAGATCGCCGATGCCGTGTTCCGAGATGAGCGTTCTTAAATACTCGTCGTGACCGCTCGCGCGCAGTATGACTTTCAGCGAAGCGGAGCTCACCTTGCCGGCCCGCGAAAGCCGCGACAGCGCCGCAAACAACGGCCGCGGATCGCGCTCGGATGGATACAGGACTCCGCTGTGCAGGAGAGTGGTTTTGGCGTTCTTCGTGACTTTCAGCGTCTGCGCAAAAGAGAAGTTCTCCTCGTCGTAGCCATTGCCAATCAGCATAAAGCGCGACCTCGGAACGTCGGGGAAACGCTCGGTGTACATCTTCACCGTGCCCGGGGTGGTACATACGACGCCCGCCGCGCGACGCACTGCGTTTTGCTCTATGCGTGTGTAACTTCGCCGCTGCGTCGCTTTCGCCGGGTAGCCTTCGTCGGTCATCGGGTCTCGGAAATCCGCGATCCATGGAATGTCGCTCAAGCGCTGAAGAGTGCCGGCGATCATATGCGCAGTCGCAATCGGATATGTGGACCAGATGATCTGCGGCCGGAACTTGCGGATCAGCTTTAGCCCGGCGGGAACAGCCCCCAGCCACCATGACACCCAGCGGTCGGGGAGCGCGGCAATCGCGGGATACCGCCCTTTGAGCGCAATATGCTTTGCGGTATCGAGCGCGAATGCTCGTTCGATCACGAGATCGCGCGGTAGCTCGCGCGTCTGCGCATCGCTCAGCGCCGAATACGCGCGCGGATTCGCTGAGAGCACCAGAGGCTGCCATCCGAACTCGGGTAGGTACTGAGAAAACTTGAGCGTGCGCTGGATTCCACTGCTGCCGTGGAGCGGCGGATAATGAAATGCGACCATCAGCACTCGCTTCACCAGGATTCGATCCATTCAAGCGTCCAATTCTCCACCTGCGTTCGCCATTCTGCCTTGGCGAAAGTATGGTTCGCAGCCGCGAGTTCGCGGCGGCTCACGCGGCGCTGTGACAAAAGCGTTCGCCATTCGCGCGAGCCCGCGACGAGATCATTGAATTCTGCCGCGGTGAGGTCATTGCCGCTGATGATTACCAGGACTCGGCCTGGAAAGCGTCTCAACCCGTCCAGCATGCGTTCGGGAAACGGCGTAAGGGCGGAAGCGCGTTGTTCACTGCCTGAAAGAAACCGCGTTCGTAGCTGCTGAAGAAACGAAATCGCAGCTTCACCGGGCTTGAATTCTCCGCGCGCCAGCTTACGCCATAGCTCGGGATCGATGATTCGCTTCGTGTAGTAGTGCTTCAAGTAAGCTTTTGCAATGCCGCTTTCGCTACGCACCCACGGATTGAGCATGACGACTCCGGTGACCCGCTCGTCTTCGTACGCGTAAAAGAGCGAAGCGGAAGCTGCATCGCACAAGCCCCAGAGCACGACTTCGGTGAGTTCGGGAACATGTCCCAGGAATGTGTCTACCGCCGCGCGAACGTCAGCGTTCACGTCCTCGAACGATCGAGATTCCCCTGCGCTGTCTCCCATCCCGCGGTAGTCGAAGCGCAACACCGCGATGTTCCGGGCCGCCAGCCGCCGCGCGAGCAGAGTGAATTGACGATGACTTCCCACTCGGTACTGGGGCCCGCCCGTGATGATCACGACCCCACGTCTGATGGGAGCGCTCGGAACATGGAGCACGCCGATGAGCGCATCGCCGCCGCACGAAAACTGCACCGCTTTTTCGTTTGCCAAGTCAGCCAAAAATGCCGACCGTCTTGTCGATGAGCTCGGGCGCCAGCGTGATTTCAGAGGTCGCCCAGAACGGCGCACCGGCGACGTTTGTTGCCCTTGCTTGCCAGCGCTCGATTAGCGGAATGCTTGCCGCGGAAAGTTGAGACGCGACTTCGATCCAGTGTATCGGCAACCTCTGGGGAGGACTGAGCGTGCGCAGGCTTGCGGCGTCAATTGCGAACGCAAGCTCGGACGCGAGCGTGTAGCCAGCGATTTCAAGAGCGTCTCCGGCGAGCAACCGTTGGCGCAGCTCCTGCGTTGAGGCTTTTTTTTCCGCCGCAAGGTCGGCCGCCAGGCTGAGGCGCAGAAACTGCGTGAGATAAGCATTCCCATTCACGACTGGCTGCCATAGAACCACGCGCGATATGCCTGATGAAACCTTGCATACGGTTTCCATACCGAGCAGCGCGCCCAGCCGCAGGCCGAGGAGCGAGATATCCTCGGCGCCTCGATCCTGCACATAAGTGAGCGCGCATTCGACGTCGTGCTTCCATGTCGGCCAGCGCGCATGGGTAAAATTTCCTTCGCTGTCTCCGGTGCCGTAGAGATCGAGGACGAGTGTTCCGCAACCTCGCTCCGCGAGCGCACGCGCAAGCAACGTAAACATGCGACGCGACTTGTTCATTTCTTCGGCGAACGGTGCAACGATGACGAGCTGTTTTGTGAGCTCTGGAAAGTGATGGATACAGAATAAGCGGCCCATCGTACCCGACAAAAAAAAGACATGAGACGAGCGTCTGCCCCCGCTCAATCCTGCGGCAGTATCCGCGTCATCCAGTCCGGCTGCGCCACTCATCGTTGGAGTCCCGATATACAATTGGCATCGTGCGCGCGCATTGTAAATGACAGTCTACCCGAAGCCGCGAATTCCACTCCGACCCGTGTTGAGTGCGGCTTCTTTTCTTTCGGGACGTGGAAAAAAGCCTGCCACCGTTCTCGACGCGGGCCAGGTTCGCCATGTGACGAGCGGCAGGGTCGCCATCGCGCTGGCGCTCTTGCACCTCGAGATCAAAGCAGGCGACGAAGTCGCCGTCCCTGCTTTCCATTGCACATCGATGATTGAGCCGGTGACTTGGCGAAAGGCCACGCCGGTTTTTTACCGAATCAAAAGGGACGCTTCGGTAGATTTGGCAGATCTGGAAATAAAGATTTCGAACTCGACGCGCGCGCTGCTTATCACGCATTACTTCGGGTTCTTGCAGGACGTCACCACCTTGCGTTCGTTCTGCGACCGGAATGGCATTGCGCTTATCGAGGACTGCGCGCATTGCCTATTCGGCGAAGTCGACGGCAAGCCCGTCGGCGCTACCGCGGACTATGCAATCGCGAGCCTCGCGAAATTCTTTCCGACTTACGACGGCGGATGCTTGATTTCTTCCCGACATCGCCTCGACCACATCGCGTTGGAGTCAGCGGGCTTGGCGTTCGACGCCAAGGCAGCGCTCAATACTATCGAATACGCGCTCGAGCACGCGAGACTCAGCGTACTCACGCCAGTCATCTCGCTGCCGCTCAAAGTCAAAGATCGAATCTGGCGAAGCGTCAAGCGTGCGAACGATACGCCAATTGCTCCTGGCTCAGCGGACGGTGGCTACGGCTTCGATCCAGCATGGATCAACAAACGTGCGTCCCTCGCGACGCGGCTTGTTTCCAGCGGTTCGTCGCTCGCCAGGATTTACCACGCAAGGCGGCGAAACTTTCTGAAGCTGCACGATGCGCTAGGCGATCTGCCCGGCGCCGAGCCGCTCTTTACGAACCTGCCGGAGGGTGTCGCCCCGTATGTCTATCCGCTCAAGACTGCGCGCATATCGCGCGTTTTTCCGGCGTTAAAGCTCGACGGCGTGCCGATTCTGCGCTTTGGGGAATTTCTCGTGCCTGAAACTCCGGCGGGAGTCTGCGCAGTCACAGCGGATCTCTCGGGAAATCTCCTTCAGTTTCCGTGCCATCAGGATCTAACCGCGGACGAGCTCGATTGGATGATCAACCGCATCGTTGCGATATTTCGTGAAACCGCATGAAGTGGCACATCTTCCCGGCGGGCGAATTCGCACGATTCGAAGGTCCGTGGAACTCCCTTAACTCGCTCAGTGCCCGAAGCGCCCTCCTCGACGCAGATTTTGTCGCGCCGCTGATCGAATGCTTCGGGAATGGCGTAACGAAGCTTGCGGTTCTTGGCGAGGTAGCTCAACCCAATGCAATGTGCGTGCTGAGGCGGCGACGAGCGGGGGTCTGGGAGACGTTTCAACCTTCGCAGGCGCCAATCGGACTATGGCTCGCGGCACCGTCCTTGAAGTGGGAGGACACGCTGCCGGGGCTACAGCGCACGTTGCCACGGTGCGTGCTCCTCGGGATACGCCAGATCGATCCGGCGCAATTCGAGCGGCCGGCCGACGCCGCTCGGCTCTCGACGCTCGATTATATTCAGACAGCGCGCATCGCAATCGATCGGTCTTTTGATGATTATTGGAAAGCGCGCGGCAAGAATCTTCGCCACAACATGAAGCGGCAGAGAACGCGGCTGGAATCGGAAGGCATCGCGACTCGTCTGGAAGTGGTCGGCGATTCGGATCGCATCGACGAAAACGTTCTCGACTACGCAAAACTCGAGAACGCCGGCTGGAAGGCCGAAGGGGGCACCGCGATCGCTCCGGGCAATCCACAGCACCAGTTTTACAGCTCGATGCTGAAGCGATTCAGCGCGCGTGGTCAAACCCGAATTTACCGTTACTTCTACAACGACCGCCTGGTCGCGACAGATCTATGTCTGCTGGCGGACGGCGTGCTCATCGTTCTCAAGACGACTTACGCCGAGAGCGAAAAGAAATCGTCGCCGGCGCTGCTGATGCGCGAAGAAGCGTTCGCGAAGCTGTTTGCCGAGGATGGCGCAAAAAGCATCGAGTTTTACGGAAAGGTGATGGATTGGCACACCAGGTGGAGCGACGACTTCCGCACGCTCTATCACGTGAACTGCTACCGTTTCGGCTGGATGCGACGGTGGCACGCCAGGTTGCGTCCCTCAGTTCGTTCAGGCGTTTGAATCATCATTGCGAGGCGGACTTTCCGCGATAGCGATATACCCACATCCGCTCTTGATTAAGATAAACGACAAAGACGTTGTGCTTTGGGTCGTAATATCCAGTGCCCTTCCCCGGCACGACGCCTGCCCCTGCTGGATTCACTTTGTCCCAGCTGTCATTCGCAACCGAGTATGCATGGAGCGAAGCGCGTCCCTGACGCGGGTCCAACAGCAGAAAAACGTCGTTCGTTTCATCATGCACAAACACCGTCTGCGAACTGCGCGCGTCGATCCGCGTATCGGTTCGCTTTCGCGTCCACTCATTCTTTTCCACATCGTAGATCCATACTCCGCTGCCGAGAACTGCGACGATCTTGCGGTGACGCGGGCTGTATGCGGTCTGCATCTCCTGGGGCGGGAAAATATCCTTACCTGGCTTGTCGGGCTGGTTGTTGCCGTAGATTGACATTCCCTTGTTGGGGCGCAAGTCGTTCCATCGGTTGGCATGCGCGTCGTAGCTCCACATTCCCGAATTGTCGTACCACTCGGCCGTGTACCATATCGACCGCTGCAGATGTGGGATGTATTCGAGAAAGCCACCCTGCGCCTGCGTCTTCGGCCGGGGGCCATCGCTAAGCTGCCGTTGCCAGCGCCCTGCTTCAGGGTCAAAAAGCCAGAGCGACGTTCCGGGCTTCAATTGGCGCTTCAGGTCATCCACGGAATGCCGCATTGTTTCGGCGTATTCGTTGAGCCTCTCGCTCTCGACGTCATCGTTGTTCAGTGTCGCCCATACCACGCGCTTCGCATTCGCGTCATAAGTGATTCCGCTCCACGTGTGCCACGGTTCGACCGGCCCGCCGCTTTTTGTCTGCAGATACCCATCCTTGACGACGACGGACTTGCGGTACCAATCTGCGAGAAATCCGGCTGCTTCGCGATCGCCGTTCCTTGCTGCTTCCCTCGCGCGGTAAACGTGCGAGTGATCGCCACCGTCGGGGGCGAACAGGAGGTGCCACGTATTGGATGCAAGGTGATATTCCCAGACATCGTTGTAGCGGTGTGGCGCGCCGTGGTTCGCACCGCAGTACATCCCGGTTCCGCGATCCGGCGCATACGCCATCTTGTTGCCAAAGTCTCTGCGGTAAGGCCCAGCAGCGAATTCGCGACGCCACTTGCCGATCTCCTTACCGGCGAGCGCAAAAGGTGGAAGCTGCAACGAGGTGTTGTCGCCAAGCTGCCGCAGCACCTTGGTGACTGCCGCGTCATCGGCGTAAGCAGGCGTCTCGGCAAGGACGCTAGTGCTCGAGAACGCGAGCATTAGGAGAAGCGGCCAGCGGCGATCTATCGCCGCACTAATCATTCAGTTTCTGATCGACGAACGACGACAGGCTGCCGAGCGTTGCAAAAGTGTCGGCACTGATCTCGTCGTCCGCAAACGCGATTCCGTAATACTCCTCTATCGCGGTGATGACGCCAACGACAGCTATAGAGTCGAGCTCCGGCAAACTACCGAGCAAAGAAGTGGAAGCGTCCAGGTGCGCGCCGCGCTCACCGAGTTGCAGGACATCGCTCACGATTGTTTTGACTTCATGTAGCGTCGACATAAGTCTCTTTCGCAGTTCAACTTCGATCAGCCACGCGGACAAAACGCCGTATCATACTTGACGAGCTGGGGCTTCGCTCCACTAAGCAAGCGCTGAGCCCGCTCCTCTCTAATCCTGGTCGCATACAGCGCCAGGAGCGCTTCTTGCGGTCACCGACGAGGTGCGCATCTCGATCGTCATTCCTTTTTATCAAAAGCAGCCGGGGATACTGGCAAAAGCACTTTCATCGGTGTTCGCCCAGCACGACGCCGCGGATGTCGAAATCGTCGTCGTCGACGACGAATCGCCAGTTGCCGCCCGCACCGACGTTGAAACTTTCTCTCGGGCCCAACGAAGCCGGATCCGAATCATCGAACAGCGCAACGGCGGCCCGGCTGCTGCGCGCAATCGAGGTCTGGACGCGCTCGACGCGGACACCAGCTATGTCGCTTTTCTCGATTCAGATGACGAATGGACGCCCGACCATTTGCGAAACGCCCGCTTCGCGATGGAACGGGGCTACGACTTCTATTTCTCCGACCATCTTCAGATCGACCAGACCATCGGCGCGTTCGTGCGCGCCGGCAAGCTCAAACTCGCCGATCATCCCATGCTGCCGGGATCTTCTGAACTTCACCGCTACGCGGGCGACATGTTCGGTCAGATTCTTACAGGCAACGTCATCGGTACTTCTACCGTGGTCTATAACTTCCGTAAGTTTCCTCAACTTCGTTTCCGGGAAGACTTCTACAACGCCGGGGAAGACTATCTTTTCTGGCTCGACTTCACTCAGCTTACCGACAAATTCGCGTTCTCCTCAGCATGTGAATGCGTTTACGGGCGTGGCGTGAACGTGTACGCCGGCTCCGGCTGGGGCAGCGAAAAATCGCTCGCGCGAGTTCACTACGAAATAAAGTGGCAGAAAGCCGTCGCCAAGTTGTATCGCCTTGATCGCAAGCAAAGAAATGAGGTAGGAAAAACGGTAAAACGGCTGCGCCTCGCTTTCGTTCGAGACGTCATGCATCGTCTCGCGCATGGTAAACCGCTCGAGCGCGCTCTGCTGAAACAGCAGCTTGAAATAGACCCTGCATCTTTCGCTCTTTTCCTTCCGCTGTCAGCCCGGATCATCTGGGACTCGTTGCTGTCCCGCGAACCCTGATTCTGCGCGAAGCGCAATCCGAAGCTGGTACCATGGCGCGGTTTTTGCGGCTACAGCTGGTCGCTATTTCATCCCGAGCAACATGACCGACCTTGTGCACATGCTCATCGAGAGTTCAGCCAAAGAGTCTGCTGACGCTCTCGCGCTGAAGCACCGCGATTCGACGCTCACGTATTCAGAGCTTCTGGGGTCCGTCCAATGTTTTGGAGGCAACGCTGTCGCTGCGGGAATCGAACGCTCCGACCGCATCGCGATCTATCTCGAGAAACGGGCAGAGGCGGTGATCGCGATGTTTGGCGCGGCCGCGGCGGGAGCAGTATTTGTTCCGGTGAACCCCGTCCTGAAACCGGAGCAGGTCGCGTACATCCTGCGGGACTGCAATGTTCGTATGCTCGTCACTTCCGCCGAACGGTTGGATGCGTTGAAGGATGCGCTTGCGGCTTGCGCTGATCTTGGAAGCGTCGTCTTGGTCGGCGGCAATCGGGAGGCGTCCGACAGTTACGCGATCATCGATTGGCGCGAGATGATGTCGAAAGCTAAGGGGTCTAGCCCATGCCGGGTCATCGACGCCGACATGGGCGCGATTCTTTATACGTCGGGAAGCACCGGCAAGCCAAAGGGTGTGGTGCTCTCCCACCGCAATATTGTCGCGGGAGCGAGAAGCGTCGCGCAATATCTAGAGAATGTCGCAAGCGATCGCATTCTTGTGGTCCTGCCGTTGAGTTTCGATTACGGGATGAGCCAGCTCACAACCGCTTTTTCCCGCGGCGCGTGCGCGATATTGATCAATTATCTGCTGCCGCGCGACATCGTCGCCTCGGTCGCTAGGGAAAAAATCACCGGTCTTGCTGCGGTACCGCCGCTTTGGATACAGCTCGCTCAACTGGACTGGCCGAATGGCGTCGACGAGCATCTGCGCTACATCACCAATTCCGGTGGAAAAATGCCGGCTGCGACTTTGCAGGCGCTACGCGCGAAGTTTCCGAAGACCAAGCCATACCTCATGTACGGGCTCACCGAAGCGTTTCGATCGACTTTTCTTCCCCCATCAGAAATCGATCGGCGTCCGGGGTCGATGGGGAAAGCAATTCCCAATGCTGAAGTCATGGTCGTACGCGAAGACGGCAGCTTGTGCGAGGCGAACGAGCCGGGCGAGCTTGTCCATCGCGGGGCGCTCGTTTCTTTAGGCTATTGGAACGACGCCGCGAAGACTGCAGAGCGCTTCAAGCCTGCGCCGAATTGCGCTTCGGGGCTGACCATGCCCGAAATCGCGGTATGGTCGGGTGACACGGTAACAAAAGACGAAGATGGCTTTCTCTATTTTGTAAGCCGGAGAGACGAAATGATCAAGACTTCCGGCTACCGGGTGAGCCCGACCGAAGTAGAAGAAGTCATTTATTCGACAGGACTTGCAGGGGAAGCTGCAGCGTTCGGTGTTCCTCATGAAGCGTTGGGCCAAGCGATTGTTGTTGTTGCCGCGGCGAAAGCCGGTTGTCAGCTGGAAGCCGAGTCACTGCTCGCCGAGTGCAAGAAGCACCTGCCGGCATTCATGCTGCCGCTACACATCGAAATTCGTGACGACAATCTGCCACGCAATCCCAACGGCAAGATCGATCGCAAACGACTATCGCAAGAATTGCACGACCTATTCTCGTGAAACACGCCGCCCACCGTTTCAAAGTCATCGACGACGTTCTCCAGGTCGGTGGAATGTCTCTTGCCTCGCTTGTGCAAAAGGCTGGGCGCACTCCTTTCTACGCTTACGACTCCGGCCAGTTAACCGATCGCGTTGCGTTGTTGCGTCAGCATCTTCCGCAAGCCGTTCATCTCCACTACGCGATCAAAGCGAACCCGATGCCCGCGGTGGTCAGGCATCTAGCGAAGCTTACCGACGGCCTCGATGTTGCATCGGTGCGCGAGATGCAGATTGCACTTGAAACCGGCACTCCTCCGTCGCGGATCAGTTTTGCGGGACCGGGTAAAAGCGATCAAGAGCTCGAGGAGGCAATCGCCGCGGGAATTGTCATTAATCTCGAATCCGAACGCGAAATGCGCGCAGTCGCCCGGCTTGCGGCAAAGGCTAAACCGAGAGTGGCGGTGCGAGTAAATCCCGATTTCGAGCTCAAATCATCGGGAATGAAAATGGGCGGCGGGGCGAAGCAATTTGGCGTCGATTGCGAGCGCGTGCCGGAGATGCTGGAAGAAATCGGGAGGCTCGCCCTGGATTTCCAGGGCTTTCACATCTTCAGCGGATCGCAGGTCCTGAAAGCTGCGGCGATCGCTGAAGCGCAGGAAAAGACGTTTGCGCTTGCGATCAAGCTTGCCGAGCACGCTCGCTCGCCCGTGCGAGTGCTCAATATTGGCGGCGGCTTCGGCATCCCTTATTTCCCCGGGGAACAGGCACTCGACATCGAAGAGATCGGTAAGAACCTTGCACGGCTGCTTCCTGAAGTGCAACGGAAACTTCCGCAGGCGCAGATCGTGATCGAGCTCGGACGTTATCTTGCGGGAGAGGCGGGAATCTATGTGTGCAAAGTGATCGACCGCAAAATCTCGCGCGGCCAGGTGTTTCTAGTTACCGACGGCGGGCTGCATCATCATCTCGCCGCTTCTGGAAACTTCGGACAAGTGATCCGCAAAAATTACCCGGTGGTAATTGGCAATAAAGTGAACGCGGAAGTGCGGGAAATCGCTTCTGTGGTTGGCCCACTGTGCACTCCGCTCGATCTGCTTGCCGACAAAATGGAGCTCGCGCGCGCAGAGCCTGGCGATTTAGTCGTCGTGTTTCAATCTGGCGCGTATGGCTTGTCTGCGAGCCCTACGGCCTTCTTAAGCCATCCTCCTGCCGTCGAAGTACTTGTTTAGCGTGCAACCGGAAAGCACATTGGGGGCTTAACAATGACTGGATTATGCGGGTGGTTTGGAACGTTCTCACCGCCTGACACGATCCAACGCATGGCCGCGAGCTTGCGCCGGTTCAGCGGAGCAAGCAGTCGGCACGCTTCGATTGCAGGCGGCGCAGTTGCAGTCTGCAGCGAAGTTGAAAGCGTTTACAGCGATGGCACTTCGCTCTGCGCCTGGGCCGGGGACCTTCGATTCTCGGACCG
>WUUC01199480.1_pt1 | contig 11369 bp, 12 predicted proteins | sample 6278441 | NCBI WGS metagenome assembly WUUC01 (sample SAMN13675441, study PRJNA597444) | soil metagenome | isolation source: soil | place: USA: Washington | collected 2017-10 | reverse complement strand
TCGTGGCCGGGGTGTTCTCCAGCGGTGAGGTCGTGGCCGGCATCGCGAACGGTCTGGTCGTCGTGGTCGGCGTGCTCCTCGGGATCGCGGGCGAGCTGACCCTCGGCGAACTGGTGGCGTTCTTGTTCCTCGTCACGCTGTTCGTCGGGCCCGTGCAGGTGGGAACCGAGGTGCTCAATGAGGCGCAGAACGCCGTCGCCGGGTGGCGCCGCGTGCTCGGCGTGCTCGACACCACGCCCGATGTCGCCGACCCCGGGGCGGCCGGGGTCCGGCTCCCCAGGGGTCCGATCGATGTCCGGTTCCGCTCGGTCGGCTACTCCTATCCGGGCGGGCCGCCGGTTCTCACCGACATCGACGTCGCCATCGCCCCGCAGTCCAGGGTCGCTGTGGTGGGTGAGACCGGGTCCGGCAAGACCACGTTCGCCAAGTTGCTGACCCGGCTGATGGACCCGGTGGATGGCGAGGTGCTCATCGACGGTGTCGAGCTGCGCAGGGTCCGCTTCGACTCGCTGCGGGAGCGGGTCGTGATGGTGCCCCAGGACGGCTTCCTGTTCGACGACACCCTCGGCGCCAACATCCGCTTCGGCCGGCCCGGAGCCGGTGACGACGACATCGTGCTGGCGCTGACCGAGCTCGGGCTCGCCGACTGGTACGACGGGCTGCCCGCGGGTCTTTCCACCCCGGTCGGGCAGCGGGGGGAGCAGCTGTCCGCGGGGGAGCGCCAGTTGGTCGCGCTGGCCCGCGCCTACCTCGCCGACCCGGACCTGCTGGTCCTCGACGAGGCCACCTCCGCGGTGGACCCGGCCACCGAGGTGCGCCTGCAACGCGCCCTGGAAGGGCTGACCCGCGGGAGGACGGCGATCACCATCGCGCACCGGATGTCCACCGCCGAGGCGGCGGACGAGGTGCTCGTCTTTGACGCGGGCCGGCTGGTCCAGCGCGGCACCCACGCGGATCTGGTCGCGGTCGACGGCGTCTATGCCCGGCTGCACGAGTCCTGGTCCGCCCAGCGCCGCCTCTAGCGGCCTCGCCGGCGCCACCCGCGGCCTCTCGCCGTCGAGGTTCGGGCGTGAGAGACAATGCCCGGGTGGACGCCCCCGGCAGACCCAGCCAGCTCGACCCCGCCGTCGCGGCCCGGCTCAAGCGAGACGAGCGCGGCCTCGTGGTCGCCGTGGTGCAGCAACACGACACCGGCGAGGTGCTGATGGTGGGCTGGATGGACGACGAGGCCCTGCACCGCACGCTGACCACCGGGCGCTCCACGTTCTGGAGCCGCAGCCGCCAGGCGTACTGGGTCAAGGGCGACACCTCGGGCCATGTGCAGCACGTGCGGTCGGTGGCGCTGGACTGCGACGGCGACAGCGTCCTCGTCCGCGTCGAGCAGGTCGGTGGGGCCTGCCACACCGGCGACCGCACCTGCTTCGACGCCGGCGCCCTCACCCTCGCCGGCGCGCCGCGATGACCGCCGCCCCGGCCGCCCCCTCGCCCTACGGCACCGCGGCCGACGGTGCGGTCGCCCCCGACCTGGACACCTTCCGGGAGCTGGCCCGCGAGAACCGCGTCATCCCCGTCGTCCGGCGACTGCTCGCCGACGGTGAGACCCCCGTCGGGGTCTACCGGAAGCTGGCAAAGCAGGCCGCGGGCACGTTTCTGCTCGAATCCGCGGAGCACGGCCGGTCCTGGTCGCGGTACTCCTTCATCGGCGCACATGCCGCCGCCACCCTCACCGAGCGCGCGGGTCACGCGCACTGGCTGGGGAACCCGCCCGTCGGCATGCCCGCCGGCGGTGACCCACTCGAGGCGCTGCGCAGCACCGTGGCCGCCCTGCACACCGCGCGCCTGCCCGGTCTTCCCCCGCTCACCGGCGGTCTGGTGGGCTACTTGGGCTATGACGTCGTACGCCGGCTCGAACGCCTGCCCACCCTCGCGGACGACGATCTCGACCTGCCCGAGCTGGCCATGATGCTGGTCACCGACCTCGCCGTGCTCGACCACGCCGACGGCACCGTCTTGCTCATCGCCAACGCGATCAACTGGGACGACACCGACGAGCGGGTGGACGAGGCTTGGGCCGACGCGGTCACCCGGCTGGACCGGATGACCGCCGAGCTCGCGTCCCCCGCGCCGGTCACCGTCGCCCGACTGGACCCGGTCGTCGATCCGGCCTACCTGCGGCGAAGCAGTAGCGAGCGGCACGCCGAGCGGGTGGAGCGCGCGAAGGAGGAGATCCGGGCCGGGGAGGCGTTTCAGGTCGTGGTCAGCCAGCGCTTCGAGATCGCCTCCGCCGTCGGGGCGTTGGACGTCTACCGCATGCTGCGCGCCACCAACCCGAGCCCCTACATGTACCTCCTGCGCTTCGACGGATACGACATCGTCGGGTCCAGCCCCGAGGCCCTCGTCACGGTGACCGGGGGGCGCGCGGTGAGCCACCCGATCGCCGGGACCCGCCCTCGCGGGCAGACCCCGGAGGAGGACACCGCCCTCGCGCTGGAGCTGTTGGCGGATCCCAAGGAGCGCGCCGAGCACCTCATGCTCGTCGACCTGGGGCGCAACGACCTGGGCCGGGTGTGCACGCCGGGCACCGTCGAGGTCGTGCAGTTCATGGAGGTCGAGCGTTACTCCCACGTGATGCACATCGTGTCAACGGTGGTGGGACAGATCAGCCCAGGACGTACGGCGTTCGACGTTCTCACCTCGACTTTCCCCGCCGGGACGCTGTCCGGGGCACCCAAGCCGCGCGCCATGGAGATCATCGAGGAGCTCGAGCCCACCCGCCGCGGGCTCTACGGCGGGGTGGTCGGCTACTTGGACTTCGCGGGGGACATGGACCTGGCGATCGCGATCCGTACGGCCCTGGCCAAGGACGGGACCTACTACGTCCAGGCCGGCGGGGGGATCGTCGCCGACTCCGATCCCGTCGCCGAGGACCTCGAGTGCCGCAACAAGGCCGCGGTGGTGCTGCGGGCGGTGGCGACGGCCGGAACCTTGCGCCCGCCTGGCGGGACCGCGACGTCGTGAACCCGCCGTCGTGAGGCCCAAACGGGATCTCGGCGCGGCGGTGGGAGCGGTGCTGATCGGCGCCACCCTCGCCGTGCTGGGCGCCGGCCGGGCCTGGCTCTCCGGCTCGGCCGCGGCCGGGCCGGGCCTGCCGGTGATCGAGCTGGCACCGACCGGGCGGGCGTTGGCCCCGGGCGTCGTGGCACTGTCCTTGGTCGCGCTCGCCGGGCTGCTCGCCCTCGCCGGCACTCGCGGCCGAGGGCGGGTGGGTGTGGGCATCGTCGTGGCCCTTGCCGGCGCCGGGGTCGCGGTGCTCGCGGGGACCAGTGGGGCCGTCGGCGACGTCGAGGCGACCGCGTACGAGCGAGCGAGCGCAGCGCTCGGGACGAGCGCCCCTTCGGTCACCGGTGTGGCGGGCACCCCATGGCCGCTGGTCACCTCTGCCGCCGGCGCCCTGGTCGCGGCCGGCGGGGTGTTGATCAGCCTGCGCGGCCCGCGCTGGGCCGGGTTGGGTCGGTGTTTCGAGTCTCCGGCCAGTGCGCCGGCCCCCGCCGAGCCCGGGCCCGAGGAACGTCGCATCTGGGATGCCCTGGATCGCGGTGAGGACCCCTCTCGTTGAGCCGGCGCGGGGTCGAATTCCACGGCGGGTCAGTTGGTGAGCTGGTCCTCGATGCACCTCTCAAACTCGGCCTGGGGAAGGGTGGGATCGCAGTCCCTGACGAACTGGGTGTAGAAGCTGCCGATAAAGAAGGCGAACACGAAGGCGAGCACCAGGCCCAGGGCCCCGGTGATGATGCCGCCCAGGGCCAAACCGGCGGCGCTCCCCGACCGTCCCCTGGCCCTGCTTTTGGCGATGAAGCCCAAAATCACAGCGATCAGCCCGAACACGACCCCGCCGATGACGAAGAAGGATGTCAGGATCGCCAGGATCCCCAGCACCAGTGCGGTGATGGCGAGCCCGTTGCCCGTTTGCGCGGGCTGTCCATAGCCCGGCTGTCCGTAGCCCGGTTGTCCGTAGCCCGGCTGTCCGTAGGCCGGGCCTTGCCCGTAGTCGGGCTGCTGACCGTAGGAGGGCTGCTGACCGTAGGCGGGTTGTTGCCCGTAGCTGGGCGGCTGCTGGCCGTACACCGGGGCCTCGCCCGGCGAGCCCATCGGTCGGGCGCCGCCGGTCTGGGCATCGGCGCCGGTGTCGCCATCGGGGGCGTCCGGGTCGCGGGGGCCGGGTCGTTGATCGGACACGAGAGTCTCCCTCTGCGGTGCGTCGGGGCGGCTGGTCATGGCGGGAGGGGCACCGGCTGGTGTCAGTCGGCCCGCCCAGGCTACGCATCCGGCCAGCCGAACGCGGCTCGCGCCACCGCGGCCGGCCGGCGGGGCGGCAGTTGCGGTGCGGCAGATACCTCGTGCGGGCGGGGCTACCATCGGGAGGCCGCCGCGTTGGTGCGCCGGCACGCCAGGCGGGCCGGCGCGGGTCGACCGGCTCGCGGTCCGTGGACTGAGGGGACGCCAGCTCGTGAGCGTGCTCGACGACATCCTGGTCGGCGTCCGCGCCGACCTCGCGGAACGCCAGGAGCGGGTGAGCATCGAGGAGCTGAAGAAGCGCGTCGCTCGTCGCGACTGCGCCCGGGACGTCTTGCGCACCCTGCGTGCGGACGGTGTGAGCGTCATCGCGGAGGTGAAGCGATCGAGCCCGAGCAAGGGCCAGCTCGCACCGATCGCCGACCCCGCCGCCCTTGCCGTGGAATACGAGCGCGGGGGCGCGGCCGTCGTTTCCGTTCTCACCGAGCGGCACCGCTTCGGAGGTTCGCTTGACGACCTTGCGGCCTGCCGCGCCTCGGTCGACGTCCCACTGCTGCGCAAGGACTTCATCGTCTCGAGCTACCAGCTGTGGGAGTCCCTCGCCTTCGGCGCCGATCTCGTGCTGCTCATTGTCGCCGCGCTCGAGCAGAACGCGCTGGTGTCGCTCGTCGAGCGGGCCCGCTCGATCGGGCTGACCCCGATCGTGGAATGTCACACCGAGCAGGAGGTCGCTCGCGCGGTGGACGCCGGCGCCCAGGTCATCGGCGTGAACGCCAGGAATCTCAGCACGCTCGCGGTGGACCGGGATACCTTCGCCCGCCTGGCCCCGCTCATCCCCGGCACCGTCGTGAAGATCGCCGAGTCGGGCGTGCGCGGCCCGCACGACGTCATCACCTACGCCCGCAACGGTGCCGATGCCGTCCTGGTCGGGGAGAGCCTGGTTACCGGCCGCAACCCACGTGACGCGGTGGCCGACCTGGTGGCGGCCGGTGCCCACCCGGCGCTGCGGCAGGGCCGGACGTGACCGCCTCCACCGAGCGCGCGCCAACCCACGAGCGGAACGGCGGGTTCAGCCCCGACGCAACCGGCCATTTCGGGCCGTACGGCGGTCGCTTCGTCCCCGAGGCATTGGTCGCGGCACTCGACGAGCTGACCGCCGCCTACACCGCCGCCCAGGCCGACCCCGCGTTCGTCGCCGAACTCGACCGGCTCAACCGCACCTACAGCGGACGGCCGAGCCCGTTGACCGACTGCCGCCGGCTGGCCGAACACGCCGGCGGCGCCCGGATGCTGCTCAAGCGCGAAGACCTCAACCACACCGGTTCGCACAAGATCAATAACGTGCTCGGCCAGGCGCTCCTGACCCAGCGGATGGGCAAGACCAGGGTCATCGCCGAGACCGGCGCCGGGCAGCACGGGGTGGCCTCGGCGACCGCCTGCGCATTGCTCGGGCTCGACTGCGTCGTCTACATGGGCGAGGAGGACACCAGGCGGCAAGCTCTCAATGTCGCGCGGATGCGCCTGCTCGGCGCCGAGGTCATCCCGGTCGCCACCGGCTCGCGCACCCTCAAGGACGCCATCAACGAGGCCATGCGCGACTGGGTGACCAACGTCGAGAACACGCACTACCTGCTCGGTACCGTCGCCGGGCCGCACCCGTTCCCGGTGATGGTCAGGGACTTTCAGCGCATCATCGGGATCGAGGCCCGCGCTCAGGTCCTCGAGCTGACCGGCCGGCTCCCCGACGCCGTGGCGGCGTGCGTCGGCGGCGGCTCGAACGCGATCGGGATCTTCCATCCTTTCCTTGCCGACGAGGGTGTTGGGCTGTATGGCTTCGAGGCCGGCGGCGAGGGCATCTCCAGCGGCCGGCACGCGGCCACGATCACCGGCGGCTCGCCGGGGGTGCTGCACGGCGCACGGTCCTACCTCCTGCAAGACGCGGAGGGCCAGACCGCCGCGAGCCATTCCATCTCCGCCGGCCTGGACTACCCAGGCGTCGGCCCCGAGCACTCCTGGCTGCACGATCTCGGCCGCGCCACCTACGCCCCGGTCGACGACGTCGAGGCGATGGATGCCTTCGCGCTGCTGTGCCGGACCGAGGGGATCATCCCGGCCATCGAGACCGCCCACGCGATCGCGGGTGCGCTGCGCGTCGGCCGGGAGCTCGGGCCCGACGCGATTGTGCTGGTCAACTGCTCGGGGCGCGGGGACAAGGACGTTGACACCGCCGCGCGGTGGTTCAACGTGGTGTCCGGCGAGGACATCGTGGATTCGGAGAAGGAGCGTCTGGACGCCGCATCAGATGGCCCCGTCAACGAGACCGGGAGGCCCGGCTGGTGATGTCCTCCGCGAGGCCGGTAAGCGCCGTGGCCGCCGAGGGACCCGCCGCGGCCGGCACCCTGGCCGGCGTGCTCGCGGCCGCCCGCGCCGAGGGCCGGGCGGTGCTGATCGGCTACCTCCCGGCCGGCTATCCCACCGTCGCGGGCGCGAGCGCGGCGATGCGGGCGATGGTCCGGGCCGGGGTCGACGTGATCGAGGTCGGCCTGCCCTACTCCGACCCGCTGATGGACGGCCCGACGATCCAGGCGGCGGCGGAGGCGGCGCTCGCCGGCGGCACGACCACCGCCGACGTGGTGCATACGGTCGGTGAGGTCGCGGCCACCGGTGCGCCGGCGGTGGTCATGAGCTACTGGAACCCCATCGAGCGCTACGGCGTCGAGCGGTTCGTGGCAGACCTCGCGGCGGTCGGCGGCGCGGGGGTCATCACCCCCGACCTCACTCCCGACGAGGCAGGTCCCTGGCTCGCTGGTGCCCGCGCCCGCGACCTGGACACCGTGTTCCTCGTCGCGCCGTCCTCAACCGACGCCCGCATCGCCTACACCGCCGAACACTGCCGTGGCTTCGTCTACGCCGCCTCCACCATGGGGGTCACCGGCGCACGGGCATCGGTCAGCGACGCGGCTCGGACCCTGGTGGCCCGGGTCCGGCGGGTGACCGACCTCCCGGTCTGCGTGGGCCTCGGGGTGTCCAACGGCGCCCAGGCCGCCGAGGTCGCCGCCTTCGCCGACGGAGTCATCGTCGGCTCGGCTTTCGTCCGGCTGCTGCTCGACGCGCCCACGGCCGCGGCCGGGGTCACCGCGGTCGAGTCCCTCGCCGCGGAACTCGCCGTGGGCGTACGCGCTCCCTCCGCCGCGCCCGCGTGAGGATCCGACCGATGGCGGGCACCGCGTGATCCCCAGTCCATCCCAGGGGGTCTGGTATATCGGGCCGTTCCCGCTGCGCGCCTACGCCGTGGCGATCATCCTCGGCATCCTCGCCGCAATCGTGATCACCGATCGGCGCTGGGTCGCCCGCGGCGGGTCCTCCGGGGTGGCCGCCGACGTGGCCGTGTGGGTCGTGCCGTTCGGCATCGTCGGTGGCCGGCTCTACCACGTCATCACCTCGCCGGACGCCTACTTCGGGCCGGGCGGCAACCCGGTGGACGCGCTGAAGGTCTGGCGGGGCGGGTTGGGGATCTGGGGCGCCGTGGTCCTCGGCGCAGTGGGCGCCTGGATCGCCTGCCGTCGGCGCGGCATCTCGTTGCCGCCCTTCGCCGACGCGGTGGCGCCGGGGCTCGCCGTCGCCCAGGCCATCGGGAGGTTCGGCAACTACGCCAACCAGGAGCTGTTCGGCCGCCCCACCGACGTGCCGTGGGGGCTGCAGATCGACCCCGGTCACCGACCCGCCGAATACGCCGACGCCGAGGCCTTCCACCCCACCTTCCTGTACGAGTCGCTCTGGTGCCTGGGCGCCGCCGCCCTGGTGTGGTGGGTCGACCGCCGGCTGCGGCTCGGTCATGGGCGGGCCTTTGCCCTGTACGTCGCGGTGTACTGCATCGGCCGGTTCTGGATCGAGGGGCTGCGGGTGGACGCGGCGGCGCAGGTGCTCGGCTTGCGTCTAAACGAATGGACCTCCGTGGTGGTCTTCCTCGGCGCGGTGGCCTACCTGCTCGTCTCGGCCCGGCTGCGACCCGGGCGGGAGCAGGTGGTGGAACCACACCGCCAGGCGGCGGTCGCTGTCGGCGTCCCGCATGATGAGAGGGGTCGAGAGGAGGCCCCATGACCGAGACCACCGCCAGTCAGGCCGAGAGCCATCACTCCCATCGGGATGTGTCGGGAGGGTGGCTGCGTCCGGCCGTGTTTGGTGCCATGGACGGGTTGGTGTCGAACCTCGCCCTCATCGCCGGGGTGACGGGTGGGGGGGCAGCGCCCGCGGCGGTGGTGCTCGCCGGGCTCGCCGGGCTCGCCGCCGGTGCCTTCTCGATGGCGGCGGGGGAGTACACCTCGGTCGCCTCTCAGACCGAGCTGGGCCGAGCCGAGATCGAGGTCGAGCGCAAGGAGATCGCGGCGCACCCAGTCGAGGAGCAGGAGGAGCTCGCCCAGCTCTATGTCACCCGCGGCGTCGAACTGGCGCTGGCCCGTCAGGTGGCCGCCCAACTGTCCCGCGACCCCGCCCAAGCACTCGCCGTGCACGTCCGGGAGGAACTCGGACTGGACCCCGCGGACCTGCCCTCACCGCTGGTCGCGGCGGCCTCGTCCTTCATGTGCTTTGCCGCGGGGGCGATTTTGCCGGTCCTGCCCTACCTGTTCGGCGCTACCGTCTTGCTGCCCGCCCTCGTCGTGTCGTTGATCGGGTTGTTCGCGTGCGGTGCCCTGGTGTCCCGGGTCACCAATCGCAGCTGGTGGTTCAGCGGCCTGCGCCAGTTGGTGCTCGGCGCCGCTGCGGCCGGGCTCACCTACGCCATTGGCTCCCTCGTCGAGGTGGGCCTCACCTGACCCCCCTCCTACCCCACCCCCAACCGCGGTGATCATGCAATCCATCACCAACCCCGCGGTGATCATGCAATCCATCACGGAACCCTCGCGGGATGCGCGGGGTCGCCGATGAGCGAGAGTGCATCGTGGTTGCCAGGGCGGCACTGACCACGGGTGATTATCGGGTCCGTGAGCGCTGCGGCGTCTGGGCCCGGTCATGCTGTGCTCCACAACGATTTGCTGTTCAAGGGGCAAACCCAGATTCGCGGTCGATCGCGGCGGAGTTGGTGATGGATTGCATGATCACCGCTGATCTGGTGAGGGATTGCATGATCACGGGGGGATCGTGGCGGGCGAAGTACATTCTGGTCTGACCTCGGTGAAGGCATGCCTGCTATCGTGATGGCATGGCGCAGCTGACCATTCGGACCTCTGAGGAACTTCTGGACCGTGTCCGCACTGCGGCGGCCTCCGGGGGCAGCAGCATGAACGACTTCGTGACCCGTGTCCTGGACGTGGCCACAGATCCGGACCTCAACACCGACGAGACCGATCGGGTGAGGGAGCGGCTGGCGCACGCAGGACTTCTGGTGACGCAGAAAGCACCGCGGTGCCGACCTGCTGACCAGGCCGTGGCCGCCGCGCGTGCCGCGGCCGGGGCGGGACGGCCAATGTCCGACCTCATCGGTGATGGGCGGTCGTGAGTGTCTTCGCCGACTCATCCGCGCTCGTGAAGCTGTATTCCGATGAGGTCGGCGCCGACATCGTACGAGCCGTCGACGTGGTGATCGTGTCGCACGTCGCGCGCGTGGAGGTGCCGGCCGCCTTCTGGCGCAAGCAGCGCATGGGCGAGCTGGACCCGGAGGCGGCCCGCGTGCTGACGCAGGACTTTGAGGCCGACTTCTTCGGCACCATCAAGGAATCCGCACGATTTATCGCCGTGAGCACTTCCACCGCCGTCCTCGACCGGGCGGCGGGGCTGTGTGCGGTCCATCCGCTGCGCGCCTACGACGCCATACAGCTCGCCAGCGCGCTTGCAAGCAGGGACGTCGAGCCGGGGTGCACAACGCTTGCCGCGTTCGACGCCGGGCTGCGCCGCGCGGCCGCCGCTGAGGGCTTTGCGCTCCTGCCACCGCGGTGACGATGAGCAATGTGCTTATATCCGGCCAATTCTGAGGTGCTGACTGGCCCCGGCGCGGGTAGGACAAAAGTGGTTTGATGGGCGGTATTGCGCGTGCGGAGGCCCTCCGCGGCTCATGTAACATTCTGGCAACGCAGACGGGCCAGTGTCGTCCCTCGCGAGCACCGTTTCTTTCGTCACGATCGAAGACCGGTCTCTGGACGAGAAAGGCACGACACCCGTGGTTCTCACCCCTTTCAGCACCCTCCCGCGCGCCCAGGGCCTCTACAACCCGCGGAACGAGCACGACGCCTGCGGTGTCGCGATGGTGGCGACGTTGACCGGCACCGCGACCCACGAGGTCGTGGATCAGGCGCTCACTGCGCTGCGCAACCTCGAGCATCGCGGCGCGTCCGGCAGCGAACCCGACTCCGGTGACGGTGCCGGCATCTTGACCCAGGTCCCCGATGCCTTCCTGCGTGCCGTCCTGAGCTTTGACCTCCCGGCGGCCGGGAGCTACGCCGTCGGCATCGCGTTCCTGCCCGACGACGACGTCGAGGAGAGCGCCACCGTGGCGGCGATCGAGCGCCTCGCCGCAGAGGAGGGGCTCGCCGTCCTGGGCTGGCGCGAGGTGCCGGTCGCCCGCGACCTGGTGGGCGCGACGGCGTCCTCGGTGATGCCGCGCTTCCGCCAGCTGGTCGTGGCCGCCAGCACCGGTCACGTCACCGGCCTGGCGTTGGAGCGGATGGCGTTCTGCCTGCGCAAGCGCGCTGAGCGCGACCTGTCAGTCTACTTCGCGTCGCTGTCGGGGCGCACGCTGGTCTACAAGGGCATGCTCACCACCGGGCAGCTCGAGCCGTTCTTTCCCGACCTGTCCGACCGGCGCTTCGTCACCGAGCTCGCCCTGGTGCACAGCCGGTTCTCGACCAATACCTTCCCGTCCTGGCCGCTGGCGCACCCCTACCGCTACATCGCCCACAACGGGGAGATCAACACCGTCAAGGGCAACCGCAACTGGATGCGGGCTCGGGAGACCATGCTCGCCAGTGACCTCATTCCCGGTGACCTCGAGCGGCTGTTCCCCATCTGTTCGCCCGAGGTGAGCGACTCGGCATCCTTCGACGAGGTGCTCGAACTGCTGCACCTGGGCGGGCGCAGCCTCC
>WUUC01072274.1_pt1 | contig 11371 bp, 7 predicted proteins | sample 6278441 | NCBI WGS metagenome assembly WUUC01 (sample SAMN13675441, study PRJNA597444) | soil metagenome | isolation source: soil | place: USA: Washington | collected 2017-10 | reverse complement strand
CCGTTGCACGTTCACGCGTTCGCTCGCCCATGGCTCTGGCACGCCAGTTCCAACGATCACAAGGCCCATCATCAGCTGCAATTTCCACATGGAGCGCCTGCCAGCAACGTCTCGCCGAACCCTCAGAGCGTGAAGGCGAGCGACCCGCCTCACGGGGTCGTCGCCATGCTAGTCTATTATCGCCGCCTGCGAGGCGCCAAGCCAGAGAGGGCAGCACTGCGGCGTCGTGCTTCCGATCGCGTGATGGAGTCTCGGTATGCGTGCGACAGGGACAACCAACATCTCGAGCAGATTCAGCGTGCTGGAAGACCCACCGCTGATTATGTTATGGGAGGGTAAGCCTGCGATGCGCGATTGCATCGCGTATGCCATATCAGTATTATGATTCTAATCATGAGCTGCCTCTACGGTAGAAGGTGCGCCGGTGCGTGGGAGGGGAAAATGGCTTGGAAGAAGGCATGGCCGCAGCAGGTCAAAGATAAGCCGAAGCAGAATTACGGATTGAGCGACTCGAAGATAAGGACGCTCGAAAACTATGGCTCTCTTGAAGACGCGAAGAAAGACCTTGTTTCTGCTCTTGGCGATGCGAGAGCGAACGAGGTGAAGGCGCAACTGAAGGACGCGGGCCTCTTGTGACGATGCTGGAATCGCCCGTTGCGCTCTGGCAATAAGGCGCCGATAGATACGGGCGAGACCTCTTGTGCCTTCACGATTCTGGCGCGAGACAGGCGAGATCGAGGTTGTTCGCGCTAGCCGTTTACCGCAATGCCCGAAACACATCGCCCTGCGCCCTTCTATCAGAGAGCAACAAAAGATGCGGTGCTCCGATGTAGCGCCCTATGGAACGATTTGTTCAAGCCGGCGATCGCCGGAGTGCAAGCAGCTTCCTGAGCTGATTCACTGTTGCCTCCACCATCCATGGCGCGCTCGCAAATGCCTTTGCGTCTTTGAGGGCCTCTAGGCCTGATGGATCGCCAATACCGATCAATGCTTCGGCGAGGCTCGCGCGAACCCAATACGCCTCGTCCCTGAGCTCGCTGCTTTGCTGGCCGTCCGAGCTTCGAAGCGCGCTCGTCAAAGCTTCGATCCGAGCCCGCGCGATCGCGACCACCCGCCGACGGACGCGAGCCGAAAGGACTCGGTCAGCGACCTCGTCATCTCCCTCGCTCAAGGCCGCTCGAACATCCAGGAGATAGGCCAGGTTGCCGCCGTTGTAATGATCCTGCCGGATGAGAAATCCGCGCTCGGACGTGTAGATGGCGACGTCGAGGTCAGCGTGCCGCTGTTCATCGCTTCGGGTCGGGAGCTCCGAACGGCGTTTGTGAACCGCGCTCCACAGGCCGAGCGTCTCCGGGTCGGTCGTGTGCTCCGGGTCGAGCATCTGCAGGAGCTCGATCGTCTTCGCGTATGCATTCTCCCCGGCAAGAGGACCGCGCAAATGGGAAACGGGCCGTTCATTCTCACCATGGTGGCTGCAGGTGCGGTCTGGATCGCGGCGCCGACCTCCGCTGCCGACAGCTACTACACGGATACGCGTCACAACTGCCGGACCGTCCGCAACGAGGTTGGCGCCCGCATCTGGCGCTGCAACGGCCCGGGGGGATACGCCGCAGTCTTCTCGGATGACGGAAACGTCGTCGACGTCGAGTACGGCCCGGTCGGTCGCGAGAAAAACCTCGGCGGCCTGCAGTGGCGCGCCGGCCCCCGGCCGATCGGCCCGAAGGTCGAGTGGCGACTTTCCAGCGGCAAGCCGTTCGCCGCGATCCTGCGCATCGAGACCCGTGACGAGAACGATCGTCTTCGGCGACAGCTTCTCATCGCGAAGGTCGACGCGGACGGTGCTTGCCGGATCGAAGTCGTTGACGCGCGGCAAGTTGGAGCCAACGCCCTGGCGCGGCAGATTGCCGACACCCGAGGCGCTGAACACGATTGCGTCGAGTGATGAGTGCGCCGGTCAGGCGTGCGGGGCGCCGCTCCGAGCGCAACGCGATTCCATTACAACCTTGCGAACTGAAGGTGCATCCAGTCGTAATCCCTGGCGCGCCCAAGGGAGATGGCGCCTTCCTCCTCCCACAGCTCGAACCATTTCCGGTACGCAGGCGCAGCGAAACCCGCCTTGGATTGGCTCCATTTGAGCTGGTTGCGCTCAGGATCGAAATCGAATGCGATGCCCCACGAGTGCATGGACCACGCCGAACCACCGCGCATCTTGCGCACATTGAGGCAGCCGCCGAACAGGTCGAGGTGAAGCTCTCGGATCTTGTCGGGCCCGTAGTGATCCAGGACGCGGGTCAGCACGCGCTTGGTCGCATCGTGGACCTTCTCATGGCAGACGGTCGACTTGACGAGTGACTTCGCACCCCAGGCGATCCGCATGGGATACGGAAACTCGAGCCTGGTCTGATGCTGGCCCACCTGGCCGAAAAACGCACGCACATCCTTCTGCCGGGGCCACGTCGTTGCTCTCTGGGGAGGCGGAGTCAGCGGAGGCTTGTCCTCGTTCGCGTCACGCCAAGTCTCCACCGAGGGGTCGTTCCGCTGGCGACCCTCATAGACGCTCAGCGCATACTGCGTCTGGGGCCCGTCATACCCGTCGATCACGCCAGCATCGATGCCATTGAGACGGCACAGGGCCTGTTGCCCGGCCACGATCAGGCGCTCCGCTGTCCACGTCGTCCAGTCAGACACCTGTTCCGTCACGAGGAGCGCCTGGATAGCGCGACGCGTATTCGGTCCGTATCGGCCGTCGATCTCGTCCCGATAAAGCGTGATCTGGCTCAGCCGCCGCTGCAGCTCCTTCAGATCAAGCGGCGTCTGCTCTTCGCTGGCCGGTCGCAGTGCCGGCGCCGCACGCGTGCGCAACGCCTCCCCGATCGACTGATCCAGCACGGCCAGATTGCGCAGAATGGGCATGCATCCGACCTGCTTGCTGACGAATTCCGGATCCCACACGTTGTCGCGGACGAACTTGCCCTTGGTGTAGTGGGTGCTCCCGCTCCAGAGATACGGCGTGTTGATGTTGTGCTCCGTTCGCGAACGGAACCCGTTATACTTTTCGAGCTCGAAGGCGATCCGCTCGCAGCTCCACTGGGTCACCTGGTCCATCTTCATCAGCCGGAGGGCATCGGCCGCGCTTTCGGTCCAGGCGAATGGCGGGCTGCCGCTCGTCGGACGCCCCGCCGGCACGTTGACGGTGCGGGCGGACAACGGGTCACCGTTGTGCAGATGGGTCGAGAAGTTCCGGCCCGACTCCATCTGGTGGATGATGCCGACGACGAACCAGGGTACGCCGGTGAGAGTCTCGACGGTTCGGTACTGATCCCGGTCCTTGATGAGGCCGCGCGCCACCTGGGCGATCTGGCTGGCCCAGTTCGGACGCTCGCTGATGGACTCCCAAAGTTGCGTATAGCCGGAGCGTAGATCCTCGAACTTGAGCGGCATGGATCCCTCCTCATGACGGGCGGCGCGACACATCGCGTCGTGTCCAACGGAAAATCCTTGAACTGGCCGGCGCCACCTCCCTGCTGTCGCCAACGGTCGCCATCCAAGCCCTGCTCTGTGGGCAGCGCTGCAGTGACTGCGCCCTCGCCCGCCAACGCCCACGCTGCGGCCGGGTCACGGCGGCCAGCAAGCCTACATGGGAGCGCCGCGACGACCACTTCGAGAATGCGCGCCGCAAGGTCGCCGCAATGCCCGTCCGGAAGGCGTACGCTGGTCGACCAAGTGTCGGATATGGTGGGCCTCCGGCGTGCAGCAGCGCAGGGTTTCATCTCCGGGGCGCCCTCTCGATCTTGGACCAGTCGAGTGGGACGCGCAGCTGCTCCGGTGTGCAGATCGGCTCGGTGATGGAGATGCCGTAGCGCTCCGACAGGTCGGTGAGGTCGAAGTTGCGATCGGATGAGAGAAGGGCACAGGCTACTTCGAGGACAGTGCCGCTCGGCCAATTGGCGTTCCAAAGACGCAGGGTCTTGTCCCGGGACCAGGACAGGATACGGGTCTCGTCCCGACTCCACTGCGCGCCTGAGACCGGGCCGTCATGGCGCATCGCCGGGCCGACCGGCTGACGGCTCGCCACATCCCACAGCCGTAGAGACCGGTCGTAGGACCAGGACAGGATGCGACTCTCGTCCCGGCTCCACATTGCACCTGTGACGCCACCGTCGTGACGCATGATCGGGCCGACCGGCTGACCACTCGCCGCGTCCCACATGTGCAGCGTACTGTCGTCGGACCAGGACAGCACTCGGTTCCCGCCCCGGCTCCACAGCGCGCCCGAGACCGGGCCGTCATGGCGCATCGGCGCACCGATCGGCTGGCCGCTCGCCGCTTCCCACATCCGCAGGGTTCCGTCCCTGGACCAGGATAGGATGCGGCCCCCGTCCCGACTCCACGATGCGCCCGAAAACGAACCGTCTTGGCGCATGATTGAGCCGACTGGCTGGCCAGTGGTCGCGTCCCACAGCCGCAGGGTGCCGTCGTCAGACCAGGACAGGACACGGCTTCCGTCTCCGCTCCACAGCGCGCCCGAGACCGAGCCGTCATGGCGCATGATCGAGCCGATCTGCTGGCCGCTCGCGGCGTCCCATGCGCGCAGGGTCTTGTCCATGGACCAAGACAGGATGCGGCTCCCATCCCGGCTCCACAGCGCGCCCAAGACCGGATCGTCGTGGCGCATCGGCGGACCGATCGGCCGGCCGGTAGCCGCGTCCCAAACGAGCAGGGTCTTGTCCATGGACCAGGACAGGATGCGGCGCCCGCCCGGGCTCCACAGCGCGCCCGAGACCGGGCCGTCATGGTGCATGGGCACGCCGACCGGTTGACCGCTCGCCGCATCCCACAACCGCAGAGTCTTGTCCCAAGCCCAGGACAGGATGCGGTCGCCGTCCGGGCTCCACAGCGCGCCCGAGACCGAGCCGTCATGGCGCATCGGCTCACCGATCGGCTGACCGCTCGCGGCGTCCCACAGCCGCAGCGTATTGTCTCCGGAGAACCCGGACCAGGACACGATGCGGCTCTCGTCGCCGCTCCACAATGCGCCGCGGACATCGTCGTCATGGCGCATGGCGGGGCCGAGGGGCTGGCCGCTCGCTGCATCCCACAGCCGCAACGTACTGTCGTCGGACCAGGACAGGATGCGGCTTTCGTCCATGCTCCACAGCGCGCCCGAAACCGAGCCGTCATGGCGCATCGGCGCGCCGATCGGCTGACCGCTTGCGGCGTCCCACAGCCGCAGGGTCCGGTCGTTCGACCAGGACAGGATGCGGCTCTCCTCCCCACTCCACAGCGCACCTGAGACCGAGCCGTCATGGCGCATGGCGGAGCCGAGCGGCTGACCGGTCGCCACTTCCCACAGCCACAGGGTCCCGTCATTGGACCAGGAAAGGACGCGACTCTCGTTCCGGCTCCACGCTGCGCCTCGGACGACATCGTGATGGTGCATGGGCGGGCCGACCCGTTGGCCGGTGACGGCATCCCAGAGCCGCAGGGTGCCGTCGGCGGACCAGGACAGGATGCGGCGCCCGTCCGGGCTCCACAGCGCACCCGAGACCGGGCCGTCATGGCGCATCGGCGCGCCGATCGGCTGGCCGCTCGCCGCATCCCACAGCCTTAAGGTCCGGTCGTTGGACCAGGACAGGATGTGGCTCTCGTCGCCGCTCCACAATGCGCCGCGGACATCATCGCCATTGCGCATGGCGGGGCCGATCGGCTGACCGGTGGCGGCATCCCACAGCCGCAGGGTGTTGTCGTCGGACCAGGACAGGATCTGCCTCTCGTCCCGGTTTAACAACGCGCCCAAGACCGCGCCGTCATGGCGCATCGGCGCGCCGATCGGCTGACCGCTTGCCGCGTCCCACAGCCGCAGCGTCCTGTCCCAAGACCAGGACAGGATGCGGCTTCCGTCCCGGCTCCACAGCGCCCCCCGGACATCATCGTCATGGCGCATCACCGGGTCAATCGGCTGGCCGGTGGCGGCATCCCACAGCCGCACGGTGCCATCGTCAGACCAAGACAGGATGCGGCTACCGTCCCGGTTCAACTGCGCGCTCGAGACCGGGCCGTCATGGCGCATGGGCGTGCCGATCGGCTGGCCGCTCGCCATATCCCACAGCCTTAAGGTCCGATCGTTGGACCAGGACAGGATGCGGCTTCCGTCCCGGCTCCACAGCGCACCTGAGACCGCACCATCGTGCTCAAACTGGCGTGCCGGCAGCCGCTCAGTACCCAGCACGCCCGAGATGCTGGCGAGAACTGTCTCGAGCCGTGGCCGATCATCCTGTGCTTCGCGTGGCCATGCCGCCAAGCCGAGCGTGATCGCATCGATCGGTTGATGGTCGTTGGTGGCGACACGGGACAGCGCAGAAAGCGCACGTGCCTCGTTCGCGACAGCAGCATCACGCTGCTCCTGGGCCTGCTGTTCGGCGACGCTGGCAGCTTGTCGTTGGTCCTCGGCGGCCTGCTGTGCCGCGACCGCCATGTCCTTCTGCGCCTGGGCATCCAGCTTCGCGGCGACGGCTGCATCACGTTGCACTTGTGCGGTTCGTTGTGCGTCCTCAGCGCGATTTCCTTGCTGCAGCGCCAACCAAGCGAGTGCAGCCATGAGAAGCGCAAGCGCGGCGATGAACGCTGCGCCCACTCTTGTGGTCCTGACCCTGGCCCGTTGCTCGTCGGCCAGCCGCCGTGCAGCCACGGCCCGTTCATTGGCTGCGGCAAGCTCCCTATGCTGCCTCTCTTTACGTTCGGCTCGGTCCTCTTCCTCCCTTTCAATCGACGCCTCGATGTAGTCCTTGATCTCGTCAATAACGACGTCGCCGGGTTGATCTCGCAGCTTGCGGGCGGCCGCGAGCCGCAGGCCCGGCCCGATCAGCAGGCTGCGATCCTTGTCGTGGCTGAGCCACTCCTTCTGGTCGGTCAGGAGAGCGTCATAGATGCGAAGGTTCTCGCGGTTCTCGTCGATCCACGCCCGCAATCTGTCCCAGTGCCGGATGAGGGCCTCGTGGCTGACTTCCGCCGATCGGGTGCCGGCGGCACCCGAGGTGACGATGAGCCGGGCCTTGGTGCCCGCGAAAACGTCTGCGACCGCCAGCATCGCGGGATCGTTCGATAAGGTGCGTCGCGCCCGCGTGTCTTCGTGCCCCTCACCGGGATTAACGAGGCTCACAAACAGCCGCTTGGCGGCCGCCTGCTGCTCGGGAGACAGTTGTTCGTAAAGCTGGTTGGCGCGCTGCTCGAGCGCCTGCTCGAGGCCCGCATACTGGCTCAAGCCGATCTCCTGGCCGGTCCGCTTCACCCAGGCCTGCTCGAGGGCATATTCGAGGAGCGGTAGCTTGCCGATATCGTACTGGTCACGCTGCTCGCTGGTCGGATCGAGGCCGATATCGCGAATCAGCTGCTTGGTCAGGGCGGGATTGACCTGTGCGCCGACAGCCTCTGCGGGACGCTGAATCACATCCCGCAGTTCCACCTCGTTCATCGGCCCAAGGCTCACCTGGTCATCCTGAACGGCAGCCCGCAGTGCGTCATGGTTCTGGATGTCCGGGTAGAAATCCGAGCGGACACTCAGGACGAGAGTGCAGGGAGCTGTTGTGGCGGCCTCGAGCACGAGATCGATGAAGAGCGTGGCGTCCCGGGACCGGCGCTGGTCATCATCGCTCGTGATTTCGCGCGGCTGTGCCTGCGTGTAGAGTTCCTCCCATTGGTCGACATAGAACAGGAGGCGGGTGCTGCCGCGATCTGAGTGCAGGCGATCATCGACGAGCTGGGCAACGGTGACATCGCGCTGGCGGAAGCGCTCCGCATGCTTGTTGAGCCTGTCCCGGACCTCGATCGGGTCAGCATCAAGCGGCGGCGGCGCAAAAGCCTGGGCGAGCTGGTGCAGCGGCTCCGCCAAAGGCCGCAGGCTGAGGATGTCCCAGATCGCCTGCTGACCCACGCCCTTCTCGCGACGCAGAGCCGGAAACAGGCCTGCTGACACGACCGAGGACTTGCCGCTGCCCGAGCGACCCACAATGGCCACCGTGTTTGTGCTGGTGCGCTGGCGGACCTTGGCGACGAGCTCCTCAATGAAGCGCTCGCGACCGAAGAACAGGCCGGCATCCTGCTCCCGGAACGGCAGCAGGCCGCGATAGGGCGAAACACCAATCAGATCGGGGGCGATACGGTCGATTGCCTTGCCCTGCACACCCGCCAGCAGGCGCTGCAACCCTTCGGGATCGTCAAGCCCCTGTCGCAGATCGATCCAGGTGTTGAGTCCGAGAAAACGCCCGAGCGGGACATCGCTGTCATGCAGGCCCGGAAGGAGGATCGGCAGGACCGGAAAGGAGGCGGTCTGGCTACCGGCCTGTCGATCGAGACCGAGCTGAATTTCGCGGTGCTGCCAGGAGCCGACGCCGGCTGGTCCGAGAAGCACAACCTGCGCGCGGCAGGAGCCCACGATCTGCTCGAGCCATGGCTGCCAGGGCTGCCCGGCCGGTAGGCCATTGCGATCGAGAAATGGTCTCAAGCCAATCTGAGCCAACCGCTCCCGTAGCGTCTCGGCGGCAGCGGCATCGGCTCGCGAATAGCTTAGGAAGACGTCATAACTGTCTGCCGGTTTCTGCACGGCCCTTCAGCCTCCGAGGCCTCGTCTCCTTGCCGATCAATCTGAAGAATTTGCTCTCTTCCGACAATCGGCTCTATTTCACGAACCGGACGCGTTGAGGCCGCTTGCCGGCCCGAGGACGCCGACAGATTCGACCCGTTGTCGAGCGGTGTTTCACGGACGTGCCGACGCGAAACGGCCGCCGACACGACGACCCTCAGCGGCGGCTTGGCACTTTGCCTGCCGGACGCCCGACATACTCGACGGGCTGTCGCCGCGCTCGCCGGCAGACACTCCTTCTCATGGTCGTCCCTGTCGGCGTGATCTGCTCGTCCTGGTGCAGTCACAATCCGTCATCGGCGGGTTTCCAGCCGCCTGGGTCACCCATGAAAGCTGTCACGACCAGGGTTTTGCTGCGATCCGTGATGACCGTTACGTTGTTCCAGTAGAACCTGAAGTGGTCGCCAGCCTTGAGCTTCGTCTGCCATGGATTAGTGTCATTCTTCACGGCCGCCTCGCAGTCCGACGGTTGGATGCCTCTTGCTGCGAGTCGCTGCTCCGCGTGCATCGTGTAGGTGAGTGTCATGAGTGACCTCCTCTCGATGGCGTTGCTGACCGACATGGCCTCGGACATCTGACGCTCGCAACGACCGTCGGCTCGACAAGATTGAGCGGATCCGACCGGAGGTGAACCCGCCCCGCGATGACCTGCTGGCGGCGAGCGGCGCCGGCCCAGCATGGGTTGATGCCGTCGAAACTCAATCATCCCGCGCTCGTCGATAGCCATGAACAAACTGGCTATCTCAGAGCACCACCCTGTAGCCGCCGCCAAACGCGCTGCCGAGGATATATGCGGCGTTGGTGCTTATCGGAGAGAGGTCGAAATACTTCCTCCCATTATGATCCAATTTGACATGAGCCTTCGTGATGGCGTCCGGGCCCTCCAAGTGAGCGTGGATAACGGCAATCTTCTCGTTTCCTCGCCAGACTTCCGCCTTCAGGGAGTACTCGTCGTTTGTTTGCGTCGCTCGGTCGAAACTGGTGAAGAAAGCGTCCTGGTTCCTTATCGTCACGGCGCCGCTGCTTATAAGCTGGGTTAACAATTGCTCGTTCACATGCATTCTCCCCGATCTGATCGCATCGTACCTGCGAAACCGAACACGGCTGGTCTAGACTTCAACCATGCGTTTCCTCCGCGCCCGAGAACCGCGCGACGGGATTGTGGAATGCTGTCGCGGCGGCAAGGCCGAGTGCCGGAAGGAGTATGGCTCCGCGACGGCACCGGCCGCGTCGAACGTGTCGCCTTCGCCAATCCTACATCCTGATCGTTCCCTTCAACCGGTCCCGACGTCCAAAAGATTTATTCCGTTCCCGGGCTCAACAATACTATTTCAGTTTGACGACGCGCGCTCCGATTAGGTTCCCATAGTTCCGTGTGACCTCTTTTATCTTCTGTTCGATTTCGGCCGCCGTTTTCGCACGGTATAATCCGACCTCGATATCGAAAAATTCCTTGTTGTTTTGCTGACGGCGATAGGCCATCGTATGCTCGTTGGTCCAGAATATGATCGCGTCGTTGGGATTATCATCGCCAAGTCTGATCACGTCCCCGACGGCTCCAATTTTCCAATCCTGGCTGCCGACCATCTGCAGACCGACCCGGTCGCATTGCTCGGCGGGCTGGTTGTCGAGTTTGCGCAAGGTGGCCATCTGGGCGTTGAGCGTGTGCTCATCGAGCCCGATCCCGCTGAAGGTGTCGACGGAACCTCTTTCCAGAGCTTTTTTCGCCCAGTTCATCGCGGCCGCGGTACAGATCCCTTGGCGCTTACCTTGAGCGAAGTCATTGCTCGTCGCAAATACGAGTTCGGCGCTCATGGCTTTCCCCAGTTGTCGATGAAGAACGGTCTTCTCCTGTTGACGGCACGGGCCCAGCTGCGGCCGTGATCCTTCTGCTGTCAGCGCTGATTGCCTCCATAGAACTCATGCGCAGCATCCGGGGCCTTGGGCTTCATCTGTTTTGCTTCGGCGATCGTGGCGTATTCCAGCATGTTAAGCGTTGTCCTCTCCTCCGTTTGCGGATCGGCCCAATGGGCCCTGATGAGGGCGAGACACTGCCTCAGCAGGTCCGGTTCCAGATACCGGATCGTCGGCACGAGGTCCGAGTAATCGATGACGGCCCAGTATCGGCTGTACCTGACGCTTTGCATCCAAGGACCAGGGTCGCTGGTCGAAAACGCTCCCGTGTCGCCGCCGATCGCCGAGATCTTGACCGACGCCTTGGCCGCCAAGCTGGTGGTCAACCTCTTGACCTCTTGTGTATTGCCGGCCTCGACCGCCGCCGTCACGCCCTTGATTTCGGCTCCGATGCCGCCGGAGAACGAGGTGGATTGCTCATCGATCTTTCCGGACTTGTCGACCGCCTTGACCTCCTCGATAAAGAACGCCCCGCCGAGCATGAACCGCGTGGGGATGAAATGACCGTACCTGTCGAGCTCACGTAGGATCGCGTAATAGCGAGTTCTGCTGGGATAAGGATCGCTTGGCGTGCTCTGATTCACCGCCGCCTTGATCGCATTCGAGAAGGCGTCGGTTGCCCGGATGTCATTATCTTCGTCGAAAAAGAGCTCGACTGCGGGCTTGTAGATCAACTGTGACATGTAGACGTTGGTACGGTCGGATTGATCGATTTCCACGTTTGACGTGCTGAACCCGCCTTTCACCGCGACGCCCTTCGCGCCGACGCTGGCCGATACGTTGGTCACCGCGCGCTTGCGCAGCTCGTGGACCGTCTGG
>WUUC01085418.1_pt1 | contig 11372 bp, 12 predicted proteins | sample 6278441 | NCBI WGS metagenome assembly WUUC01 (sample SAMN13675441, study PRJNA597444) | soil metagenome | isolation source: soil | place: USA: Washington | collected 2017-10 | reverse complement strand
CGCTGCTGTTCGCGTCCACCGTGTGCATCGGCATCTTCTACGGCGCCGGTCTCATGTGGAGCGAGCACACCCATATCTCGATGGTCGAATACTGGCGCTGGTGGGTCGTGCACCTCTGGGTGGAGGGATTCTTCGAGGTGTTCGCCACCGCGGTGATTGCCTTCCTGTTCACGCGCCTGGGACTGCTCCGCGCCAGCACCGCGACGGTCGCGGTGCTGTTCGCCACGATCGTGTTCCTCGGCGGCGGCGTGCTCGGCACGCTGCATCACCTGTACTTCACCGGCACGCCCACGGCGGTGATCGCACTCGGCGCCAGTTTCTCGGCGCTGGAAGTGGTGCCACTGGCATTCATCGGCTTCGAGGCGTATCAGACCTTCAAACTGGGGCAGGCGACGCCATGGATGCAGCGCTATCGCTGGCCGATCATGTTCTTTAGCGCCGTGGCCTTTTGGAACGTGGTTGGCGCGGGGTTGTTCGGCTTCCTCATCAACCCGCCGCTGCCGCTGTACTACATGCAGGGCCTCAATCTCACACCGTTGCACGGCCATACCGCATTGTTCGGTGTGTACGGGTTCCTGGGAATCGGGCTCATGCTGTTCTGCCTGCGCGGGCTCAAGCCGCACCTCAAGTGGAACGAGCGCGTGCTCAACACCGCCTTCTGGTCTTTCAACATCGGGCTGGCAGGCATGGCGCTGCTGACGCTTTTACCCATCGGCATCATCCAGCTCAACGCCGCGATGGAACATGGCTACTGGTATGCGCGCTCGGCGGATCTCATGCAGAAACCCATCATCCAGACTCTGGTGTGGATGCGCGTGCCTGGCGATACGATCTTCAGTGTCGGCGCGGTGTCGATCGCCTGGTTCGTGCTGCGGCTGTGGATCCGTCCGAGGCGCGCTCCGGAGAATCTGCCCGAGGGCGCCGAGGTCGCGAAGCGCTGAAGATGAGTCGATGCTACCGGCGGCCGCACTCCGCCGGTAGCATCGGAACGCAATGATCGAGCTTTATCCACAGATCAAATGGGTCCACGTCGCCGCGGTGATCGCGAGCGGTAGTTTGTTCGCGTTGCGCGGAATGGCGCAGATCCTGGGGGCGCGCTGGACCATGGCGGCGCCGCTGAGATTCCTGAGCTACGGCATCGACACCACGCTGCTCACCGCCGCGCTGATGCTCGCCACGATCCTTCATCAGTATCCATTCGTACATGCCTGGCTCACGGTCAAGGTCACCCTGCTCATCGTCTACATCGTGCTCGGCACGTTCGCGCTCAAGCGCGCGCGGACACCCGCGGTGCGAATCGGATGCTTCCTCTCGGCGCTCGCGGTGTATCTCTTCATCGTGAGCATCGCGCGCGCCCATCACCCGCTCGGCGTCTTCTTCCAGCTTTTCTCCTAGTCGCGGCGCCCGCCGCAGATGACACGTAGTCGCGTCCGCAAGGTTGCGGTTACACCCCGCTTCCTGATCTGCATCAGGGTGCCGCAGCGGCAGGCCCGTTAGCCTTCTCGTACGTAGTCATCGAGCAGAGGCTGGTCATGAGGAACAAGTTAGTCGTCGCGCTGATTGCCGGAATCGCGCTCCTTTCGGGCGGGTGCGGCGAGCGAGCGGGTTCGGCGGCGGGCTCCGCGGGCGACACGGGTGGCTCGCTCAAGGGCGATTTCGGTCCGCCGCAGGGCGAGCCCGTGCAGGCGGTGCTCACGAGCCCGCCGCAGGTGCCGCCACCGACCAACCGCACGCGTCCCGCGAAGGTCATCGTCGAGCTCGAGGTCATCGAGGTGGATCGGGAGATCGCCGAAGGCGTCAACTACACGTTCTGGACGTTTGGCGGCACGGTTCCCGGCAGCTTCATCCGCGTGCGGCAGGGCGACACGGTCGAGTTCCATCTCAAGAACCATCCCGACAGCAAGATGCCTCACAACATCGATCTGCATGGCGTCACGGGACCGGGCGGCGGCGCGGCTTCGAGCTTCACGGCGCCGGGGCACCGCACCAGGTTCACCTTCAAGGCGCTGAATCAGGGCCTGTACGTGTATCACTGCGCCACGGCGCCCGTCGGCATGCACGTCGCCAACGGCATGTACGGCTTGATTCTCGTTGAGCCACCCGAGGGCCTTCCGCCCGTGGACCAGGAGTTCTACGTGATGCAGGGCGACTTCTACACGGTGGGCAAGTATCGCGAGAAAGGCCACCAGCCCTTCGACATGCAGAAGGCCATCGATGAAAACGCGACCTATGTGCTCTTCAACGGCGCGGAGTCGGCTCTCACCGGCCCGAATGCGCTCAAGGCCAAGGCCGGCCAGCACATCCGGATGTTCATCGGAAACGGAGGCCCGAACCTCGTGTCCAGCTTCCACGTGATCGGCGAGATCTTCGACAAGGTGCAGTACGAAGGCGGGACGCGCTTTCAGGAAAACGTGCAGACCACTCTGATACCCGCGGGCGGCGCCGCGACCGTCGAATTCCACGCGGAAGTCCCCGGCAACTACGTGCTCGTCGATCACTCCATCTTCCGCGCCTTCAACAAGGGCGCGCTGGCTATCCTCGAGGTCAGCGGCGAGCAGCGCGCGGACCTGTACTCCGGCAAGCAGGGCGACGAGGTGTACCTGAGCGACAAGCTTTCCGATCCCGCCCCGGTCGCTGCGGCGGCCCAGGCGAAGGCGAGCGGCACACTCACGAAGGAGCAGCAGATCAAGGCGGGCGCGGTCCTGTTCAAGGGCACCTGTTCGGCCTGCCACCAGGACTCGGGCGCCGGCATCGAGGGCGTGTTTCCGCCGCTCGCGAAGTCCGACTATCTATTGGCGGCCGGCAATCGCGCGGTCGAAGTGGTGCTCAATGGATTGAGCGGCCCGGTCACCGTCAATGGCAAGAACTACGACTCCGTGATGCCGCCCATGAGCCAGTTCACCGACGACGAGATCGCGAACATCCTGACGTACACGCTCAACAGCTGGGGTAACGACGGAGGCGCCGTGTCCAAGGAGGCAGTCGCCAGAATCCGGGCCACCACCAAGCGTACGGAGGGCGCAGCGCACTGAGCGCCGCGAGAAGATAGCCATGAACCGGATGCACCGCCTGACGAAGTTCGCGCTGCCCCTTGTTCTCCTGACTGGCGCGCTGTTGCCAGGGGCTGTGCTGGCCGGCAGTCGCGCGCATGTGCCGGTGCCGGGCGGGAAGCTGGTGTCAGTCCTTCCCGCGGCGCCGGGCGCAGATTCCACGATCGTCGCGCCATTCAGGATCGATGTATCTCTCGTGAGCAATGCGGAGTTCGCCCGTTTCGTGCGCGCCAACCCGAAGTGGCGGCGAGGCAGTGCCGCACCGCTGCTCGCGGATAGCCAGTACTTGAAGCATTGGGCGAGCGCCGGCGACCCCGGCAACGCCATCGCACGCAAGCCTGTGACGAACGTGAGCTGGTTCGCGGCCAATGCCTACTGCGAAGCGCGCGGCGCGCGGTTGCCAAGCTGGCATGAATGGGAGCTCGCGGCGGCGGCGAGCGACACGCAGCCCGACGCGCGCTCGAATCCCGCCTGGCGCCAGCAGATTCTCGACTGGTACTCGTCCTCGGCACGTGGAAGCTTGGCGGACGCCGGCGCTTCACCGGCTAACTACTTCGGCGTGCGGGACCTGCATGGTGTCGCCTGGGAGTGGGTGCTCGATGCCGGCTCGATGCTGATCAGCGACGACAGTCGCGAGCAGGGGGATCCGGACGTGCAGCGCTTCTGCGGCAGCGGCGCGCTCAGCCTCGGGCAGAAGGAGAACTACGCGATGATGATGCGCATCGCGATGCTGTCGAGCATGAAGGCCTCGTACACAGCCGGTTCCATGGGTTTCCGCTGCGCGACGGATCTGGAGAAATCACGATGAGAATTCTGGTGGCCTGCATGTCGTTGCTGACAATGACGCCCGTGTGGCCAGGTTCGATCGAGAGTGCAGGCGGGATGTCGCTGTACGACTTGCACGAGCAGCTCGCGAACCAGGACGGCAAGGCCGTCGGCCTCGATGTGCACCGCGGCAGCAAGGTGCTCGTGACCATGTTCTACGGCGGCTGTCGGATGACCTGTCCAATGATCATCGACACAATACGCTCCGTCGAGAGCAAGCTCGACGCCGGGCAACGTTCGAAGTTGCGTGTGCTGATGATCTCGTTCGATTCCGTCCACGACACGCCGAAGGCTTTGCGCGAGCTCGCTGACTCGCGGCGCATCGACACGAGACGCTGGACGCTGATGCGGGCGGATGATGCCGCCGTGCGCCGAATCGCCGCGGCGCTTTCGGTTCAGTATCGCCGGCTGCCGGACGGGACATTCAGCCACGCCAACGTCATCACCGTGCTGGGGGCCAATGGCGAAATACTGGCGCGTAGCATGGAGCTTGGCAGCGCCGACCGGAATCTCCTGGAAGCGCTGGCCGACCGTTGACCGTCGAACGCAGGATCGCTGAAATCTGACGGAGGTTCAGTCCGCTGGCGCCGATACCGCCGTGATCAGCCGAAGGCGGTGTCTCGCTCGAAAAGGTGCGCATCCGTGCGAAGCCCATGCAGCAGGTCGAGGAGCCCCTGGCATGCCATGTCGCGCCACTCGATCGCGAAGGCGTCCGGCTCGCTTCGTACTACGGAGGCAGGAAGCTCGAGGTAATACCCACGGCCATTTACCGAGGTATGTATCGTCACCGTGAGGGTCGCGAGTGGCGGAAGATTCGCTCGCACCGTGATGAGCGCGCCACTGATGCTCGCGTTGCGCATGCTGCCCATGGCAACGAGTTTTCCGCCGATTTCGACGCGCACGGGCAGATCCACGTCCACCCGGTTGCCCCAGCGATGTTCCATCGTGGGATGGAGCATGGTTCGAGGCTCCGGGACGGGCGAGCTCATGTTCAGCTGTGTGCGTCGTTCCATCGTCCCTCCCGTTCTCTAATATCGTGCCGTCACGATAGCCACTCGGGGCGTGGCCGGCGATTCGCAGCCATGCGTAGCGGGATCAGGACTGTTACTTATATTCTTGTCGAGCTTTCGTCCATACCTTCACCGGATTGCAAGGAGGTCGCATGGCGAATCGGGTGGCATTTTTTATGGGTCTGGTGCTGATACCGCTAGGCGCATTGGCAGCGCCCTCGGCGCAGCGGGAGCTCGCAGCCGTATTTACCATGACGCCGGATGCAGACCGTGGCGCCGAACTGTTCAGGAATTGCGTGTCGTGCCACGGCAGCGACGGAGCGGGGCAGACGGCCGGCACCACGCCGCGGATCGCGGGCCAGCACTTTCGCGTCCTCGCGCGGCAGCTCGTCGATTTTCGCAGTGGCAGGCGCTGGGATTTTCAGATGGAAGGCGTCGCGAAGAGTCACAACGCGATTCCCGGGTTGCAGGATGTGGCCGACGTCGCCTGGTATGTGAGCCAGCTCGATCGCAAAGGCCCGACCGGCCTTGGTGACGGGCTGTTTCTCGAACAAGGCGAGAGGATCCATGCGGAGCAATGTGCCGGCTGTCACGGCACACAAGGCGAAGGCAACGATGCGCGCGATATCCCCATGCTCGCGGGTCAGCACGCCGGCTATCTCTCGCGTCAGATGTACAACGCCGTCGACGGCCGCAGACTGCCACTCACTCGCACGCACCGGAAGCGTTTTGCGGCGCTGTCGTTCGATGAAGTCCGCGGGCTTGCCGACTATTTGTCCCGTCTCGAGTCGCGTGACGATCTGCCTTGATGCGACAACAGGGAATCCCTGCATGCCTACCAGAAACATTCTCGTTCCCATCGACGGGTCTGCGAATTCCCTGCGGGCTCTGAGGCATGCCGCGGAGCGCTTTCGCGAGTCTGCTCACGTGCAGTTGCTGCTGCTCAATGTACAGCCCACGCTGCCTCCGAGCCGGCACGTAACGAAGACGATGATCAAGGACCATGACAAGAGCATGTCGGAGGAAGCGCTGGCGCCAGCGCGCAATCTCGCCGGACGTCTCGGCGCCATGTTCGATTGCTACTTTCGAACGGGCGAACCGGCTGAAGTCATCACCACCTTCGCGCGAAAGACACGTTGCGCCGAGATCGTCATGGGTACTCGCGGCCTGGGCCGCGTGCGCGGCCTGCTGCTCGGTTCCGTGGCGACGAAGGTGATTCACCTCGCAACCGTACCGGTGACGATAGTGAAGTGACCGGCTTGACCGTGCGCTGCTTCCGTCAGCACGACCGATACGCAGACGTCCCGCGCCTGCCGCGCCTTAGCGAGCAGCGCCGGCGTGCATGATGTCGAGCAGCGCGGTGCCGCCAGGTCGCGAAGAGTAACCTTCCGTGCCCACGGCTTCGCGGGCACACGCCACCGCCCGAGTGAGTCGGGCGTGCTGCTGGTCGCATTGTCCCGAGTGCAGATAGATCTCTGCGGCGCGCAGCACTTCGAGCAGCCGTGCCGTGGTCGCGTTTTGCGGTTCGTCGGCAGAAGGGGCGGGCGCGATGATGGCGGGAGCGTCGCGCTCGATCTGATCTATCAACAGAGCGACGAGGTCCGACGATGTCACGATTCCAACGGGCGTGCCATCGACCGCCAGGACGGGCAGCGCGTGGAATCCTCCGAGCGACAGGGCGCGTGCGGTCTCCTTGAGGCTTGCGTTCTCGCGCACGACGGCAACATGGGACTGCATGATGTCGCGTACGCGGATGCCGACGGACGCGGCGAAAGAAACTGACCCTGCTTCGGTCTCGGGCTTTCGCAACAGCGCAAGCTTGAGCATGTCCGCGGAGCTCAGGATGCCGGCGATGCGGCCTCCTTCGACGACCAGCAGGTGGTGCACTCGACGGCTTTCCATCAGCGCCAGCGCCGCGTCCAGCGGTTCATCGGGCAGAACGGTCACCGGCGGACTGGCCATGATTCGCGAAACGGGGAGGTTTTTCATCCGACCAAACTACCAGCGGGAGGAGGTCGGGGGTATCCGCAATCGCGCGTACCCATTGACCGCGCTATGCGAACGGCGTCACGCTCCTGATGGCTGGCGTGGCGCGCTAGCGGCCTTCGGTGGCGCGGATCTCCAGCAGCATGCGCACCAGTTCCGCCACCGACTGCGCATTCATCTTCTCCATGACACGCGCGCGGTGGATTTCGATGGTGCGCGGGCTCACGGCGAGCACCTGTGCGACGGCCTTGTTCTGCTTGCCCTGAACCAGGAGGTCCAGCACTTCGCGTTCGCGCGCAGTCAGAGACGCGAGCTGCGTGCGGATGCGTGCATGCTCGCCCAACGACTTTCGCAGTTTCTCGTCCCGGACGATGGCCTTCTGGATGCGATCGAGGAGGTCCTGGTCGCGGAAGGGCTTTTGCAGAAAGTCGAAGGCGCCGTGTTGCATGGCCTCGACCGCCATCGGAATGTCGCCGTGACCAGTCATGAAGATGACCGGAACTGTCGCGCCGCGCACGTTCAACTCCTGCTGCAGCTCGAGGCCGCTCATGCCGGGCATGCGAATGTCGAGCAGCACACAGCCGGGCTGCGAGGGGTCATAACCCGCCAGGAATTCCTGCGCCGAACCATATAGCAGGCTCGTGAGACCCACGGATTTCAGCAGCGTGCGCGTTGCATTGCGCACTCCGGCATCGTCATCGACCACCATCACGGTGGCTCTGTTGCTCGTCAAGCGGGTCTTCCTCCGCCGGTGGCAGGCCGACGTACACGCATGTACCGCGCGGAGTCACCGGGTGTCGTGCCGATGGTACCGCCATGTGAGCGCGCGATGGTACGGCTGATGGCTAGCCCGAGTCCCGTGCCGGATTTCTTGGTCGTCGCGAACGGAAGCTCACTCAGCGGTCAGAGACGGGCGCTGCAGTTGTGCCGCACGGCCGTTGATGCGAGTCAGCCCGCTGGCAGCGCAAGCATCAGGTGGGAATCGAACACTCGAGCGTCGGTGCTGAGCAGGGCGAGCATGTTCTCGATGAGGACGTTGACGTCGAGCAAGGCTCTATCGTCACCTTCGTCAGGACGCACGATCTGGCGCAGGTCTCGGCGTGGATCTCGCGCCTGGCACCCTGAGCGCTGCAAGATCGGGATCCGATTTTTCGAGTGAAAGGTCGCAGGCGCGCGCGTAGGTCGTGATCGCGGTGAGAGGCTGGTTGAGGCGCTGACACACGAGTTTGAGTGCGGCCGATTGTCGGAGTCCGCCCGCGTCGAAGGAAGTACGCAATACCCCTGACCCGGTAGGTAACCGGGCGAATGGGACGCGAAGACACCCGATGGCAGCATCGTTTCATGAACACGATCGCAGAACGTCGGCGGCGCGGAATGCGCGAGTGGCGCGGCCACTGCGCGTTTGCATCCTGAGTGGAAAAACTCGCGAGCGTTCTCGCCATCGTCGAGCGCGCGGAAGACGCCGCGCCCGTGCTCGGCAAGTCCGCCACGATTGCTTGCTGCTTTGGCGCATATCTAGAGGTTCTTGCGGCTGACGCGGAGGTGGCGCAAATCGTGACCGCGTACTGCTCGGAATACGTCGACATTGAATGGGCTGTCATTTTACGGAACGGCAATTGCGCGGGCCGGCCTGACAAGACCTTGCGTCACGTCTTCACGCTGCAACCGGATCTCGTCGTCAAGGCGCCCGCGGGCGTGCACCCGCTGCGTAGATGGACCCGCACCGCCAACGACTGGCGTCTCGCCCATGAGTGTCCGGTGCCGGTGTTGCTCGTGCGCCCGCGACAATGGGGGGCGCCGGTCAGATTTGCGGCGGCGGTAGATATATCGGACGAGGACCATGCCGACCTCGGGCGCGGCATCCTGCACGCCGCGAGTTTCATGGCGTTGGGAGTGCTCGGCGAAATCGAAATTCTCTACAGCGAGCGAGAGGCGCGAGAGGAGAGGGTGCGCATGGAACGCGCCGTAAGGCTCGCGCGACTGGTGCGCGAATATCACATAGGTTGTGAGCATATTCAGAGAGTCGAAGGGCAGCCGGAAAAGACCCTGCCGCCGTTCGTCACGACACGTCGCTATGACGTGCTGGTGCTCGGCGCACAGTCACGGCGCCAGGGCTTGGCGCAATGCATTCCGGGTACCGCGAGCCGCATGGTAGAGGCGACATCCGGGGATGTACTTCTGGTGACGTCTCCCACCCGCGCCGCGTCAGTCTGCAAGACGCGACTACTTCGCGAGCAGCGTGCGAATCAGGCCCAGGAGTTCGGCTGAGTCGACGGGCTTGCTCGCGACTCGCAGGCGCGCGTCTCCTTGGATTTCGCGCACGGCGCTCGACGTGTCGCCCGTGACCAGAATCGCGTTGAGCGAGGGGTCGCGAATCGCGCGCGCTGCTGCGATGACTTGCGTACCGGTGCGGCCGGACTCCAGGTGGTAGTCGGTGATCAGCAGATCGATTCGGCCATCGCCCTCGAGCTCGAGCGTTGCTTCCTCGGCGCTGGCGGCGGCAATCACTTCATAGCCCTCGATCTTGAGCAGTACGCGCATCGCGTTGCGGACGCCGGCCTCGTCTTCGACGAGCAAGATCCGGAACTGGCCGCCGGCTACTGCCTTGGCCGGTTTCGCCTCGACCGGCGCCCGCCGCACGCCGCCTGTTCCGGTGGCCTGCGGAAGCTCGATGGCGAATACCGATCCCCGGCCCGCCCCGGATCGCACGTCGATCGGGATGTCGAGTAGTTTGACGATGCGACGGACGATCGAAAGCCCTAGGCCGTAGCCTTCCCGCGAGCTGTTGGGAGAGACTCCCACTTGATAGAACTCGTCGAAGATCAGCGGTAATTCATCGGAGGGAATTCCGACGCCAGTATCGCGCACCTCGATACGGAGTTTCGTGCCGCTCGATGCGCAGCGAACCTCGACCGACCCCGCTTGCGTGTATTTGATGGCGTTCGAGATCAAATTGCGCAGCAATTGCCCGAGCAGCGCGGCATCCGAATGCACGAGCGCACGCGGCGTATCGAAAGCGAGACGCAGGCTCTTGCTGGCGGCGACATTCACGAAGTCGCGACGCAACTCATCGAACAACGGCGCCAGAGCGAAGTCGGTGAGATCGAGCTTGATGGCGCCCGATTCGAGCTTGCTGATGTCGAGCAGTGCGTTGAGCAGGCGCGACATGCCGTCGATTGCCGCCTCCTGCTGCTGCAGCACTTCCTGGCTGTCGGCATCGGGAACCATGCGTCGCAGCGCTCCGGCCAGGAGCCCCAGAGTTTGTAAAGGCTGCCGCAGGTCATGGCTCGCGGTGGCGAGAAATCGGCTCTTGGCGAGATTGGCGTGCTCGGCCTCGAGTTGGGCGGCCTTCAGTTCGGCCTCGACGCGCTTGCGTTCGGACACGTCCCGGATCGCGGCAGCGACCATGAGTTCGCCGTCCTGCTCGATGGGACTCAGACTGATCTCCACGGGGAATTCGCTGCCGTTGGCATGCCTGCCGAAGAGCTCCAATCCTTTACCCATGGGCCGCACGCGCACGTTCGAGGTGTAGCCACCGCGATGCGCGATGTGACGCGGCCGAAACCGCTCGGGGAGCAGCACCTCGACGGCCTCGCCGACGATCGACGCCGGATCGTGACCAAACAATGCGGTCACCTGCCGGTTGGCATAGAGGATCCCGCCCTTGGCGTCGATGATGATCATCGCGTCCGGGGCTGAATCGAGGACGCTTCGAACGAGATCGGATGACAGCATGCGCGGTCAGAATTGCATCGCGAGCGACGCATCGCAAGCGCAGAAGGCGTACTTCGTATTCCGATGGCGGATGTCACCGACGCCCGCGGTGATCGGGCTCGATCACATTGTCTGCATGTGGATAGACGCCGGCCTGCGAGTGAAAAAGTCGTGCTCATCGATGGCCCCGCGCCCCGGGTATCAGATCTTGCTGACACGATCGCCTCGACAGGTGTCGACCCTATATCGCTTCCAGTGTTCATGCGGTAGCATCCTCTCGCGTCGTTTCACGAGTATCAGTGTCTAACAAGCGCGAGGAATGCGGATGCATGGTGCGCAATTCCATACCCCGATGAAAGTCGTGGGTTACGTGGTGCTGGCGCTCATGGCGGCAGCCATCGGCTGGGGCGCGTACATCACTCTGACTCACTGGGCCGGAATCGGCGTCTAGCTGGCAACGGACACACGGCATGAACAAGCGCCAGAGCCGGATATTCGCCATCGCGTGCACTGCGCTCGCTGCACTAGCTTTCCTGCTGCTGACTCTCGACAGCCATCGACAGTTCGGCAAGCTCACGAACGCCGATAAAATCACCCCCGCGGTCACCGCTGGCAAGGATGTGTGGCACGACAACAATTGCATCAACTGCCATACGTTGTTCGGCGAGGGCGCGTATTACGCGCCGGACCTCACAAAGATCACGAAATTGCGCGGCGCCGAATATCTGCGGGCGTACATGCGTGATCCGTCGCGGTTCTACAACGAACAAACGCACCGAAGGTTGAT
>WUUC01210254.1_pt1 | contig 11373 bp, 7 predicted proteins | sample 6278441 | NCBI WGS metagenome assembly WUUC01 (sample SAMN13675441, study PRJNA597444) | soil metagenome | isolation source: soil | place: USA: Washington | collected 2017-10 | reverse complement strand
CGCGCCAGTTCGCGGACGAGCTGTCGGTATGGTTCGTGGGCCCGCAGCAGAACGTCCTGCACGCGCTGCGCGAGGACCAGCGCTGGGCTCGCGACGTCGACTCCATCGCCTGCTTGCACGCGTTCGCGCTGCTCGAGGACGCCATCGCGCAGCTCCGCGGCCAGGAGGTCGCCGGCGCTTCGGAGGAGCTACGCGACGCCTGGGCCCGGCACCTCGGCCCGTTCGGGCAAGCGCGTACCTACGGCAGCGAGACGATCACGTGCTTGCTGCTCGGCGACTACGCGCGCGCGGCCGAGGCGTTCGAGCGCTACTTGCCGCTGCGCGAGCACTTGGCCGGCGCGCTCGTCTCGCTGCTGCTCGCGTTCGGTGGCAGCGTCGCGAGCTTGCGCGCGGGCGCTACGCCGGCTGCGCTCGCGGCGTCGATGCAGCTCGTCGAAGGGCACGCCGCGGTCAGCCGGGTCACTGCGCCGCTCGCCGAAGCGCTGCGCGCAGAGCGCGCGCGCCAGGAGGGCGATGCCACGCGCGCGCAGGCGCACTACGAGCTCGCCACAGAGCTCGCGGAAGAGCAGGCCTCGCCGCTGATCTCGGGCCTACTGTGCCGGCTCGCCGCGCAGCTGCACGTGGAGACGGGCTCGCGCCGCCAGGCTCGCTACTACGCGGGCGACGCTGCCGCGTACTACGAGCGCGCAGGCGCAAGCGCTCTGGTCGAGGGCGTGCAAACGGAGTTCGCCAACATCGGGCTGCGCACGAGCGCCATGCGCGGGCAGGGCACGGGCCAGGCCTTCGCGAGCCTCGTGGACGCGAGCACCTTCGTCGAAGGGCCCGGCGCTGGACAAGCGCTCGACCTGTGGTCGGTGGTCAAGGCTACGCAGGCGCTCTCGGCGGAGATCCACCTCGAAGGGTTGATCGTTCGCTTGATGACGCTGGTCTGCGAGGTCGCAGGCGCGACGCGCGGCGTATTGCTGCTGCCGGACGGCGAACAGCTGCGCATCGCAGCCGATCGCGGCGGCACCGGTGAAGGCCTGTCGTTCGACGAGCGGGTACCGCGCGAAATCGTGATGCTGTCGGCGCGCCTCGCGAGGCCGGTATCGATCGAGTGCGCCTCTGAAGACCCGGCGTTCCAGCACAACGAGTACGTCCGCGCGCACGACTCCCGCTCCATCCTATGCGTGCCGCTCGAGCACGGCGGCGAGGTACGCGGCCTCTTGTACCTCGAGAACCAGTTGGTTCGCGGCGTGTTCACTTCCGATCGGGTCGAGACCTTGCGCATCCTCGCCGGTCAGGCCGTCATCTCGCTCGACAACGCGCGGCTCGTGGCTGAAGAAGCCGAGAAGCAACGCGCGGAGCAAGACCTGCGCGCCGCAGCCAACATCCAAGCCGCGCTCGTGCCACGCGCTCCGGTCATGGAGGGGTGCGAGCTCGCCGCGTACATGGCGCCTGCGGCTGCAGTCGCGGGCGACTACTACGACGTCATCCGCCGCAACGATCGCGACTGGATCATCATCGGCGACGTGACCGGCCATGGCCTGGCCGCGGGCTTGGTGATGGTGATGTGCCAGACCGCGCTGCACACCATCCTCAATACCCAGCCCGACGCCGATCCTTCGCAGGTGCTCGGCGCCATCAATCGCGTGCTACGCGCCAACGTGGAGCGCTTGCGCGAGTCCAAGTACATGAGCGCGACGTTGCTCGTGCGCGAGCCCGACGGGCGCTTCCGCTATGCAGGCTTGCACGAAGACCTGCTGATCTATCGCGCCGCGACGCGGACCGTGGAGCGGCACGACACGAGCGGGATGTGGTTGGGCATGCTGCCGGACATCGAGGGCATGCTGACCACGCGCGAGGTCGTGCTCCACCGCGGCGACGTCTTGCTGCTGTACACCGACGGAGTGACCGAAGCACGCGCCCGTGAGGACGGCACGATGCTGCAGCGCGAAGGCCTCATGACCTTGCTGGCTCGCGTGGGCGAGCTCCCGTCGCAGCGGATCGTCGACGCGGTGATCAAGCTGCTCGAGTCGCACGTGGTCAAAGACGACGTGAGCCTGCTGGCCATCAAGCAGAGCTGAGCCTCATTGCGGGCGATCGATTATGTATTGACGCGTGAGGCACTGAGGCTCGAAGCCGAGCGCGGCGTAGAGCGCTTTCGCTGGCTCGTCCGCGTAGGCGCCGATCAACATCGGGCCCATGCCGCGGGCACGCGCGCAGGCGATAGCGTTTGCGATCAGCGCCGTCGCCAAGCCGCGCTTGCGATACTCGGGCAGCGTGAACAAGTCTTCCACGATGCCCATGCCGCTCGGCGCAACGATCGAAGATCCGTAGCCGCGCGGCGCACCGTCGGCGATGGCGAGGGAGAACTGCACGGCGCCAGCCTTGGCGCGATGAGCGGCGACCACGCCGCGCGTGATCTCTTCGGCGAGCTGCAAGCCGTGCACCCGCTTCTCGAGGTGGTTGGCGCGCAGCAGCTGAAAGAACGCCTCCCAGTCTTCATCGCGCTCGACCGGACGCACGTCGAACGCAGAGCTGGACACGCGTAGCTCGCCTTCGAGCACCATGTGCAGTGTCGCTGAGAGCTCCGTGTAGCCTTCGAGGGCGAGCCGCGCGACGAACGCGGGCGGGGTGAGCGGATCCACGATGAACATGCGGTGCGCGCAATGCGCGAGCGCGCGCTCGGTCCGCTCCAGCACTTCAGCGATCTCGCTGGGCTGCTGCGCGCGCACCAGGCTGATGTGGTTTGCGACCCAGATGTCTGGGAGGGCCGGGTTGCGCACGTACCGCGCGAGGGCCGTGCTTTCCGAGGGATGGCCGAAGCTTTGCTGAAAAGCGTAGGTCTCCGCGATCTGCGCGAGGCGGTCCATGCCATGAGCTTGCGTCATGCGCCTCGGCACATGGACGTTTTCTGCCTCGTAGCGCCGGTGGTGAACGTTAGTTGGGGACGGAGGCGGGTTGGTGGGCGACGCAATGAGCACGAGTGGTCGGAGGTGGCGCGAGCGGTACGGCCCTCTGTTGGTCGTGCTGCTGGGGGCCATGATCTGGCTTCTGCAGTCACACTGCGCCGTCGTCGAGCGCAGCGCACCGCGCGGCGAGCAGCATGCACGACCTCCCGAAGGTTCGGAGCGCCCGCCGGTTGCGCTGGAGCGCGCCGAGGACGGCGTGCCGATCATGACTTCGACCTCGCGTGCTGCGATGCCCGGGGGCCCGCTGCATCCGCATCCGATCACGCCTGCACACGAGCGCATCTACCGCGAGAACAACCTCGTGGGTGCGCTCAACGCGGCGGTCGACCGGCAGGACGCGCGACGAATCCGCGAGGTGCTCGCGCGTTACGCCGCCGAGTACCCCGAGGATGCGCATCGCTTGCAGGAGGGCTACGCGATCATCGCCGCTTGCCTCGAACAGCTGGATGACGAGACACGTGAACGTGCGCAGCGTTTCTGGAGCACCGAGATCCGCTCACAAACCCGCCGCTACGTGCGGCGCTACTGCCTCGAGCGCGACCGCGCGAGTTGAATGGAAGGCCATATGAGAGCTCGTAACGCCCTTCGACGGATCTCGCTGCTGTCGCTCGTTCTGGCCTGCTCGTGCGGCGGAGATGCGGATGACGCCGCCAGCAATCTCATGATGTCCGGCGGTGCTGGCGGCATCGGAGGCGCAGCAGGGGTGACCGGCGGCGCCGGTGGTGCAGCAAGCAGCGGCAGCGGTGGCGCGGCAGGCGCAACGATGGCCGGAAGCTCGGGCGCACCGATCGGCGGCATGGGCGGCGTCGCCGGCGTCGCGAGCGGCGGCGTCGGCGGCGGCGCAGCAAGTGGTGGCAGCGGCGCAGGTGGCAGCGCAGGTGCAGCCGGCACGCCCGAGTACGAAGGCCCGCCCCCGCACGATCCGATCGATTGCGGCCCCGATGGCTGGGTGGTGGAAGACCATGGCCCGCCCTCCAACCGCGTGAACTACTTGATCCTCGGCGACGGCTACGACGCGACCACCATCGACACGACACTCGAAGAGCACATCGAGGCCATGCTCGACGACCGCTTCAACCATGAGAAGGGCGAGCCGTACGGTCGCTACCGCAAGTTCGTGAACATCTGCGTCGCGAAGGTCGTGAGCGCGAGCAACGGCATCGGCAACGGCCCGACCGCGTTCGACGGCGGCAACGGCGGCGATCGCTTAGCGCGCGTCAACAGCGACAAGGTCACCGACTACATCAACGGCAACATCCCCGAGACGTTCGAGATCGACTGGACCGCGGTCGTCTTGAACCAGGACCTCTGGGAGAACACCGGCTCGACGCTGATGTTGTGGTCGGGCGCCAACGAGAGCGCGCCGGGCGCGGCGCTGCACGAAGGCGGCCACGGCTTTCATCAGCTCGCCGATGAGTACTGCGCGGGCGGCACCGGCACGAGCTGCGGCAACGACATGTGCTCGGGCGCAGGTGACGAGGAGCCCGAGGTCAACAGCACCGCCGATTGCGAGAGCACCGCAGGCAAGTGGGATCTGTGGCTCGGCACCATGCAGAAGGGGCTGAAGATCCCCGACATGGGCGCGACCGGTCTTCAGGGCACGTTCGTCGGCAGCCGCTACGTAGACTCCGGACAGTACCGCCCGTCGGGCAACTCGATGATGAACAGCCTGTTCGGCGACAACGTGAACACCAGCTTCAATGCCGTCTCGCGCGAGCAGATGATCTTCAGTATCTGGCGCGCGATCGAGCCGATCGATGCGACGGATCCGCCAGCCGGTCCCGCCGACAACCCGGCCACGCTGATCACTCACGTCATCGATCCCGACGTTATCAACGTCGACTGGAGCGTGGATGGCGAAATGGTCGCGGAGAACGGCGGCCCGCTCTTCGACGTCATCGGCGCGAAGCTCACGTCGGGTACGCATGAGATCACCGCCCGCGCATACGACAACGCCGACATGGATCTCGTGCGCAACCGCAGCTCCGAGTGCCCTGACGCCGTCACCGGCCGCTATTGCCACGGCACGGCGTGGTCGCGCTCCGAGCAGACGGTGAGCTGGACCGTCACGATCGATTGAGGCTTAGAGACGGCGCCGCGCGCGCACTATGATGAGCAAGCCGAACAGCGCGAGCAGCGGCGCCGCGCCGGCGGGAGGGTGCGTTCCAACGAGGTGGCAGCCGCAGCCGACCTCTTCCAAGCGCGGCGCTGAGGACGAACCGGCGTCATCGTCCTCGAGGTTGGCATCCAGCCGCCCGCCATTGCCCGGGCCGACATCGATGCCACCGTCTTCGCCGTCGTCGCACGCCGGCTCGGCGACGACGACGCAGCCGACGTTCTCCACACAGCGACCGAGCATGCATGGCTCGCTGACCGGGCAAGCATCGTCGTTGTCGCAGCCGCACGCTTCATCGAAGCCATCGACGAGGTCGTTGCAGTCGTTGTCGATGCCGTCGTCACAGCTCTCGCCGATGCGCGGGCGCCGCTCCGGATCGTCGTCGTCGCAGTCGCGGATCGGGCGTTCTTCGTCGAAGTCGAGGCAGTCGCCATCGCCGTTCGTGTCGTGGCCGGCTGGGCAGTAGGCGTCGCCGTCGCCATCGAGCAGGCGCTTGCAGTCATCGTCGGTGAGGTCGACCAAGCCGTCGCAGTCGTTATCGGTGCGATCGGCGCAGTCTTCGATGCTGTCGGGGCTCGTGTCGTCGTCGCCGTCGTCGCAGTCGCTGACGGCTTGGTCTTCGCCCGAGTCGGTGCAATCGCCGTCGAGCGGATCGCTCAGGTCGCGGCCGAGCGGGCAGTAGCCATCTTCATCCGCGTCGCGATCCGCGACGCACACCGAGGCTTCGTCGGCGTCGCCGTCACAGTCGTTGTCGCGCTCGTCGATGCAGTTCTCGGGCGCGCCTTCGTATACGTTCGACAAGGAGTCGTCGCAGTCGACGCCGCCGCCAGCTTCGCCGCTCTGGTCGCACAGGAAGTCGCCGTCGCCGTCGCGGCCGCCGGGGCAGAAGCCGTCGCGGTCCTCGTCGCGGAAGTCGCCGCAGCTCTCGTCGCGGCCGTCGAGCAGACCGTCGCAGTTCTCGTCTTCGCCGCTCGTGCAGTCTTCGGTCGCCTTCGGGCTGAACGCGTCGTCGCCGTCATCGCAGTCGCGATCGTCGGATTCGAGCTCGTCCTCGGTATCGCACAGGTGATCGGCGTTCTGGTCCTCGCCCATCGGGCAAAAGCCGTCCCCGTCGCTGTCGACGAAGGCCGCGCAGTCACCATCCGCCGTGTCGATGTCGGCGTCGCAATCGTTGTCCGCGCCATCGTGGCACGCGTCGCCTTCGGCCCCGCCGGGCGAGCTGTCCTCATCGAACTCGTCGCAGTCGATCTGGCCGTTTTGCTCGTTCGCGTCGGCGCAGTCCCAGTCGGCGGGCTCGCTCAGATCTTGCCCGAGGTGACAGTAGCGATCGCGATCGCCGTCGATCTGCTCGCGCGGCAAGCAATCGCCGTCGCGGTTCTCGCCTTGGCCTACGCCGCAGTCGCCGACGCCTGGATCGCAAGCGTCCAGGCCTTCGTCGCTCGTCCCGTCGCAGTCTTGATCAGCGCCGTCGCACAGCTCGTCCGCACCCGTGTGGCGCGCGGCGTTGCCGTCGTCGCAGTCGCGATCGCTGGCGGACTTCTCGCCGTTGCCGGTGCACAAGAAATCGTTGTTGGTGTCGCGGCCGAACCAACACACGTGGTCCATGTCCGCGTCGTGTAGGCCGGGGTTCTCGGCGGCACTGAATGGGCTCGTGACGTGGGCTGCGACGCCGGGCGCGGGCGTTGCAGGGGTCGTCACACGCCACGCGCCCGTTGGATCTTGCAGCTCCTGGCCGTTGCTGAAGCCGTCGCCGTCGAGATCCGCCGCCGCGAGCGCGGGCGTCCAGCCGGACGCCACATACGGCATGCCGAAGCCTGCGTTGAGGCAAGGCTTCGTCATGGCCATCGCCTCGCACATGCCAGGCGACGCGATGGTGTGACAGAGCGTGCATCGGTCGGCCGCCTCGGCCGTGACCAGAACCACGCCGTTCGGAACGTTGTTGAAGTAGCTCGGGAAGGCCCGCGTCGGCGCGGGCGACAGCAGCAGAGCCGCGAGCACCAGCGGTCCGAGCCAGAATGAGCGAACGGTCGCGGTGAAGTGCATGGACATGGGGATCACAGCGGGTTGAGCTCGATGCGAAGCCGGTAGCTGAACGGCAGCTCGGCGCCCTCCGGCACGGTGTCGGCGAGCTTCACGTAGTAGCGGCCTTCGACCAGGCCTTGCCGAGTCAGGCTCGGGCAGGTGTTGCCGTTCGTCGCGGCGCCGGCTTGGAGCCGCTCGGCGCGCGCGTCCTCGAGCTCCAGCGAGAAGCGTTCGGGGTCGGTGCACGCCGCGAGGGCGTCGGTCAGCAGCGTGATTCGCACGCTGTCGCCTTCGGTGGCGTTGAACGTGTAGTAGTCGGGCTCGCAGCCGCCGATGTTGCCGCCGACATCCGCGGTCTTCGCGCCGCTCGCGGGGAACGACACGACGTTGGCGACGGTGAAGTCGTCGTGCGCCTTCGAAGACTCGCGCGGGTTGACCGAGTCCAAGATGATGCGGCACTCGTTGTCGCAGTTCTCGTCCGTGGCGTAGTCGCAAGCTTTGCCGTGTTGGGCCTGGCCGTTGCCGCACTCGACGCGGTTGGCGGTGAACACGTACTTGCCGCCGCCCGGCGAGCGGTCGTCGATGCCGAGATAGTAGATGCCGTCGCGGCGCGCCGCGAACGTGAAGTGCTCGTCGACGCCCTGCCTGCACACGTCGATGCCGAAGCCGCAGTCGCGCACCGCGCACGTGGAGTCGAGCACGTAGAACGCAGGGTTCTTCGCGCCTGCGTCGGGATCGGGATCGGGCGCCATGTGGATGTGCCAGACGTCGCCGAAGCGCATCTCGATCCCGAGGAAGCCGTCGTTGCCGGGAGCATCCGCGCCGGTGCACTTGAGGCCGGTGCCTTGATGCACGTCGTTCCTCATGTCGGTGGTGTCGAGCGTGAGCGAGGTCGCGGCGGACGGCAGAAAGTACGCGCCTTTAGGATCGAGCGGGCAGCGATCGGCGAGGAAGGGCTCGACGATCGGCGGCATGCTGCCGTCTTCGCCGCCGTCTCGTCCCGGACCGACGCTCGAGTCGTCCGTCGCCGCGTCATCGCCGGAGTCGTCCGGCATCGCGTCGCGCCGGTCGGGCGACTCGGCGGCCTCGCGCTCTCGCACCGCCTCGAGCGGCCCGCGGTCGACGATCGAGCAGCCCGCCGCCGAAGCGATCGCGAGCGTGAGGAACAGTGTGCTGCGCGTGGCCATGGTCATGCTCAAAACCGCCGGTGGAGAAGCAGGCCGTGCGCTTTGCCATCGCTGTAAAAAGCGACCGGCGCCTGCTCCGCGGGCGATCCATCCCAGTCGGTAAACACCACGCCGATCGCGATCGTGGCGACTGCCACTACGCCGGTGGTAACGAGCAGCACATTGGTGCGCGTCTCGGCGCTCTTCGCGTCGTCGTAGCCGCGCAAGGCTTGCTCGCTCGTGGCGTCGGGCTCCCGCGCATAGTCTTCGTACGCGTCGTTCTTGGCCGAGGCGTTGAGCCCGGACCACAGCGTGATGCCGCCCAGCACCGCGGTGACACCGGCGGCCGTCCAGAACACGAGCGGCGGAAGCGCACGCAAGCTCGATGGCTCACTGCTCGCGGCTTCCACTGTCGCGGGTCGGCTCGCGTGTGTTGCCTCGCTCGCGGGCGGCGGCTGCACGGGCGCCGGCACGAGCTCGATGCTCTCGGTGGATAGCGAGCCCGCCTTGATCGCGATCTCGCGGCGCACCGGGTAGTAGCCGGTGAGCGTGACCTCGAGCAGCGGCCGCCCGGTCACGACGCGCAGTGGTGTCGCCAGCGGCAACGTGCCGGCGTGCTGGCCATCGAGCCGCAGCTCTGCGCCGGCCACGCCGCCATTGATCTGCAAGTAGCCGAGGTGCTCGCCGATCACCGCGAGCGCGCCCTCGAGCGCTTGACGATTGCGCGTTATCCAGGGGTCGTCGCTCGACGTCAGGGCTTCTTTCAGATGAAGCTCGGCTTGCGCCCAGTCGCCGATCGCTTGCTCGGCGAGCGCTCGCTGCGCCAGCGCGCGCGGCGTTGGTGCCAGCTGCTGAGCGCGCACGAACAGCTTCAGCGCTTCTTCGTCGTTGCCCTGCTCGCGCAGCTTCAAGCCTTGCAAGATCAGCGCGTCCGACTCGGCGACCTCGTTCACGGCCGGTGCGGGCGCAGGGGCCGGCCCTTGGCCGACCGCGCGCTCGCTCAGCGTGATGAGCAGCAACGCCAGGCAACAAGCCGAACAGGCGCGAGAGCTGCGGAGGAAAGTGATGAACGGCAGCGTCACGATCGGTTTTCCGGCGTGTTTGAGTTGGCGCGTAGATATCGGAGTCGTCCGGGGATGTCCATGGAACCGGACGAGACCCGGCATCGCCCCGGCGCCGACCTCGACGCGACCTCGTTTCGCAACAAAGCGCTGTGATCCGCTTCTCCCGCGGCGCCTTTACCCCATTCGGCGACGTCGATAGACTGCCCGCGATGGGCGAAGACCCGAAACCGGAGCAGCCGACGCCGGAGTCCTCGGTCGGCCCCAACCGGCTATCGCCGGGTACCCAGTTTGCGCGCTATCGGATCGTGCGCGAAGTGGGCTCGGGCGGCATGGGCGCGGTCTACGAGGCGGTGCTCGTCGACCTCAACAAACGCGTGGCCCTCAAAGTGCTGTCGCGCGAGCTGGCTCATCGCCCCGAGCATCGCGAGCGCTTCTTGCGCGAGGGCCGCGCGGCGGCGCGCATCCGCCACCCCCACGTCGTGGAGATCTTCGACGTCGGTGAGCACGGTGGTCAGCCCTTTTTAGCGATGGAGTTCTTGGTCGGGCAAGACCTGCGCGGACGCTACGACAAGGGGCCGCTTTCGCCGGCCGACCTGCTCGATCTCGTCGTGCCCGTGATGGGCGCGGTCGTGACCGCTCACGACTCGAACGTCGTGCATCGCGACTTGAAGCCCGACAACATCTTCTTGAATGAGCACACCGGTCACGGTGTGCATCCGATGGTGCTCGACTTCGGCATCTCGAAAGTCCTCGACGACGCGACGGTCGCGAACCTGACCGCCACCACGACCATGGTCGGCACGCCGTTGTACATGTCGCCCGAGCAAGTGCGCAGCAGCCGTGAGGTCGATGCCCGCACCGATCAATACGCGCTCGGCGTGCTGCTCTACGAAGGCTTGACCGGCATATGCGCGTTCACGGGCACTTCGCTCTACGATCTCTTGCTTAAGAAGGTGCAAGGCGAGTTCGCGCCGCTGCGCACGCTCAAGCCCGAGCTGCCCGCGGAGCTGTGCTCTGCGATCGAGCGCGCGATGGCTGCGGACCGCGATCATCGCTTCCCGAACGTGCGCGCGTTCGCCACCGCATTGCTCCCGTTCGCACGCGAGCGCACGCGCGCGGTGTGGAGCACGGTGCTCGCCGCGCAGACCGGCGATGAGATGAGCCCGCAGGCGATCGAGGCCGCGGCTGGGATGCGCAACGACAGCACGTTGCGTAGCAGCGTGCGGGATCTGCCCGCGATAACTTCCTCGCGGCCGTTGATCGCGCGCCGCTACCGCGTGCCCGCGACGCTCGCGCTCTTGGGCCTGGCGGTCGCGATCGCGATCGGCGTCTCGCAGCGCACGTCCGAGGAAACGCCGCAGGGGCCAGCCGCGACGGCGCAGCCCGCGACGAACATCGAGCGTGCACCCGTGCGCCCCGAGCTCTTCACGCTGCACGTCGCGGCGGATCAACCGAGCGCGCGAATCGTGCTCGATGGCGAAGCGGCCGGCGTGGGCACGCTGACGCGCCAGCTCGCCAAGGACGGCAAGCTGCACACGGTCCAGATCAGCGCCGACGGCTTCGAGACCAAGCGCGTCACCTTCGTCGATGCGCCGCCTGATCCCGACGAGCTCAAGCTGATCGCGCGCGCCATCCCAGCGCCGGCGATCGAACAGGCGCCGCAGCCAGCCGCGAGCGAGCGCCCGCGCAAGAGCGGGGCGCCGTCGCGCAAGACCAGCACGCCTTCGGCTGCGAGCTCGCCAGCGCCAGGCACGGACGCCCCCGCACCGCGCCGCAAAGTCGGCAGCAACGACGCGCCCGTCCTCTACTGAAGCGGAACCCGTCACCTCGGCGTCGGGCTCTCACGACGGTCGGAAATGCGCGCCGCTGGGGAGCTCTGCCCCGCCCTCGAAAAAGCATCGGCCCCTGTCGATCCGCCGCCGGGCCGTTCGTCGCCATGACAGAAACAGGGCGCGGACGCCCCAAACCATGGAGAGAGCTCATGAAGATCATCGTGTTCGTGAAGGCGAATAAGGACAGCGAAGCGGGCGTGATGCCCAAGACCGACGAGC
>WUUC01044574.1_pt1 | contig 11374 bp, 10 predicted proteins | sample 6278441 | NCBI WGS metagenome assembly WUUC01 (sample SAMN13675441, study PRJNA597444) | soil metagenome | isolation source: soil | place: USA: Washington | collected 2017-10 | reverse complement strand
TCGGCGTCACCGGCCAGTTCTCCGCGGTCGACAAGCTGCTCACCGGCGAGGAGAACCTGCGGCTCATGGGCGAGCTGCACCACCTGCCCAAGCGGGAGGTGCGCGCCCGCGCCGCCGCGCTGCTCGAGCGGTTCGACCTGACCGCCGCGGCGAGGAAGCCGGTGTCGACCTACTCCGGCGGCATGACGCGCAGGCTGGACCTGGCCATGACGCTGGTCGGCGAGCCGCGCGTGATCTTCCTCGACGAGCCCACCACGGGACTGGACCCGCGCAGCAGGCGCGGCATGTGGGAGATCATCCGCGAGCTGGTCCGCGGCGGCGTGACGGTCTTCCTGACCACGCAGTACCTGGAGGAGGCCGACCAGCTCGCGGACCGGATCGCGGTGCTCGACCACGGCCACATCGTCGCCGAGGGCACGGCCGCGGAGCTCAAGCGCCGCGTCCCCGGCGGGCACGTGCGGCTGCGGTTCGCGGACGTCCGGGAGCTGGACACCGCCGCCCGCATCCTCGGCGAGCCCGCCCGGGACCTGGAGTCGCTCACCCTGACCGTTCCCGGCGACGGCAGCCGGCGCGCGCTCAAGGCGCTGCTCGACCGGCTCGACGACGCCGCGATCGAGGTCGACGCGCTCACCGTCCACACGCCCGACCTCGACGACGTCTTCTTCGCCCTCACCGGGCACACCACCACCGCCACCAGCGCCGCCGACCGGAAAGTGACCACGTCATGAACGCCTTCACCGACTCCGCCACCATGCTGCGCCGCAACCTGCGACGTGCGCGGCGCTACCCGTCCATGACCATCAGCGTCGCGCTCGTGCCGGTGATCATGCTGCTGCTGTTCTCCTACCTGTTCGGCAACGCGATCTCCGCCGGTGTCGGCGGCTCGACCGGCGGCATGTCCTACATCGACTTCCTGGTGCCCGGCATCCTGCTGATGACGCTGGGCTCCGGCTCGACGACCACCGCGGTGTCCATCTGCAACGACATGGCCGACGGCATCGTGGCCCGCTTCCGCACCATGGCGATCACCCGCACGTCCGTCCTCACCGGAGAGGTGGTCGGCAGCGTCATCCAGATCGCGGTGAGCGTGGTGCTGGTGGTCGGTGTCGGGCTGGCACTGGGTTTCCGCCCCAGCGCGGGTCCCGTCGAGTGGGCCGCCGCCGCCGGGATCATGGTGCTGGCGGCGGTCGCGATCACCTGGCTGGCCGTCGCGCTCGGCCTGCTGTCGAAGCTGCCGGAGGGCGCGAGCAACGCGGTGCTGCCGCTGTCGTTCTTCCTGCCCTTCCTGTCGAGCGCGTTCATCCCGCTGGCGTCGCTGCCCGCCGGCATCCGCTGGTTCGCCGAGTACCAGCCGTACACGCCGATCATCGAGACGCTGCGCGGCCTGCTGGTCGGCGGCCCGATCGGGCACAACGGGTGGCTCGCGGTGGGGTGGAGCGTCGTGCTCGCGGTGGCCGGCTACCTCTGGTCGCGCACGCTGTTCAACCGCGACCCGTCCCGGTAGCCCGCTCGCGCAGCGCCGCGAGCGCCGCGCCGCGGAGCTCGCCCCGGTCCAGGCCGGCGTACGCCGACACCGCGTCGGCGTACGCCGGCCCGTCGGCGTGCTCGGCGGTCTGCCGCAGGAGCTCCACCGACGTGCGGACCTGGAACCCGCGCAGGTACTGGAACCGCTCGGACAGGGCGACCAGCCGCACCCCGGTGGCGGCGTCCCCCGCCGCGATGTCGGCGAGGCCGACCGCGAGCAGCAGCGTGCCGGCCAGCGGCAGCTCGACGACGTACACCGGCGGCCGGTCGAGCGGGTTCTCCAGGAACTTCTCGAGCTTGCGCGGCAGGTTCGCGACCAGGTCGGCGACGAGGTCCAGCCCGCCGAACCGGGCGTGCGCGCTCACCGCGCCCGCCTGCGTCTCCAGCACCCACGGCCGCAGGTCCGCCAGGTCGCCGTCGGGGCACCCGGGGGGCGACGCCGCCGCGATCGCGGCTCGCCGCCACAGCCGCAGGCCGGCGTCCACGTCGCCCTTGGCGAGGGCCAGCTCCGCCCGGGCCGCCAGGCCGAACATGACCGAGCCCGCGTCGAGCTCGTCGCCCTCCTCGGGGGTGCCCGCGTTGTCGGCGGTGGCGCGCGACAGCCAGTGCTCGGCCTCGTCGAGCTCGCCCAGCTGGAGGCTGGCGAGCATCATGCCCCAGGACACCCCGACGACGTCGCCGTGCGCGCCGATGTCGCCGAGCAGCCGCACCGCCTGGGCGTAGTAGGCGCGTGCCCGCTCACCCTGCTGGCACCGCAGCCCCAGCTCGCCGCTCCTGGCGAGGGCGAGGATCCACAGCCACGGCGTCGCCTCGGTGCCGAACCCGGCGACGGCCACGTCGGCCGCCGCGAGCGCGCCCGGCAGGTCGCCGTCGTGCTCGGCGAGGTAGCTCGCCACGAGCCCGGCGACCGCGGCGGTCAGCGGCTCGCCGCTCGCCAGCAGCGCCCGGAGCACCGCCCGGTCCGGCGCGAAGACGTCGGGGGCCGCCAGCACGGCCCACCCGGCCCGGACCGGGGTGTCCGGCGGCGCGGGCGGCAGCCGGCGCAGGACGTACAGCATGCGGGACGCGTACGGCCCCTGGACGGCGAGCGTGTTGAGCACGCACAGGACCGCCAGCGTGCGGGTCACCGCCACGTCCGCCGGTCCGGGGTCGGCGTGGGCGAGGAGCTGGGCCGTCTCGGCGGTGAGCGCGGCGGCGCGGAGGTAGTCGCCGTCGACGGTCCACAGCCCGACGAGGGTCGCGGCGGCCGCCGCGACGGTGGCGCCGTCCGCGCGGGCGAGGCCGTGGCGCAGTGCCAGCAGCAGGTTGTCCTGCTCGGCCCGCACCAGGCCGGCGACCGGCACGGGGTCGGGACCGAAGGCGGCGTCGTGGTGGGCGGCGGCGAAGTCCCGCACCCAGGCCAGGAAGGCGTCGACGACCCGGGCGGTCGCACCGGCCTCCGCGAGCCGGGCCGCGCCGAACTCGCGGACGGTCTCCAGCATCCGGAACCGGGCGCCGCCGGGGGTGTCGGCGACCTTGAGCAGCGACTGGTCGACGAGGTGCTCGAGCGTGTCGAGGACGTCCCCGCCGGGCCCGGTCACGCCGCCGAGGACGTGCTCCGCAGCCCCGGCGGTGAACCCGCCGGGGAACACCGACAGCGCCCGCAGCGCCGCCTGGCCGTCCGCGTCGAGCAGGTGCCAGCTCCAGTCGACGACCGCGTGCAGCGTGCGGTGCCGTTCCGGCGCGTCGCGGCGGGCGGCCCGCAGCACCGCGAACCGGTCCGCGAGCCGCCTGCCGATCTCCGCGACCGGCAGCACCCGGACGCGGGCGGCCGCCAGCTCGACGGCGAGCGGCAGCCCGTCGAGGCGGGCGCACAGCTCGGCCACCGCGTCCTCGGGCAGGTCCACGCCGGGACGGGCGGCCCGCGCGCGCTGGCGGAACAGCTCGACGGTCGTCGGCTGGTCCAGCTCGGGCAGCGGGTACACCGACTCCGACGACAGGCCGAGCGGGGCACGGCTGGTGGTCAGGACCGTCAGGTCGCGCGAGGTGGCGACGAGCGCGGCGACCAGGTCGGCGGCCGCGGGCAGGACGTGCTCGCAGTTGTCGAGCACCAGCAGCGCGCCGGGCCCGAGCGCCTCGGCGATGCCCGCGACGACATCCGCCCGGTGCGCCCTGGCGACGTCGCCGGACCCCACCGCGGACGCGACCTCCGCGGCGACCTCCCCGTCCGGCGCCACCCCGGCGAGGCCGACGAACTGGACGGTCCGCTGTGGTGCCCGCCGGGCGACGACGTGCGCGAGGCGGGTCTTGCCGAGGCCGCCCGGCCCGACGACCGACACGACCCTGGCCGTGCCGAGGAGGTTCGCGACCGCCGCGAGGTCGTCGTCGCGGCCCAGCAGCGGGTTCGGCTCGTGGGCGACCCCGTGCCGGACGGCGGGCTGGTCGTCCCGGAGCAGCTCCTGGTGCGCGGCGCGCAGGGCGGGCCCGGGGTCGGCACCGAGCTCGTCGCGCAGCGCGCGGCGGTAGGCGTCGTAGCGGGCCATGGCCGCGGCCGGGCCCGCGGTGGCGGCCTCCGCCCTGACCAGCTCGAGCAGGACCTCCTCGTCGCGCGGGTACTCGGCCGCGAGGTCGGCGAGCGGCCCGGCGGCCTCCGCGTGCCTGCCGAGGCGGGCGAGTGCGAGCACCCTGGCCCTCGCGAGCGTCCGGTAGGTCACGGCCCGCTCGGCACGCAGCTCGGTGAGCGGGTCCCGGCCCGCCTCGTGCCGCGGCGGCCCGTCCCAGAGCGCGAGGCCCGCGTCGGCCTCCTCGAGCGCCCGCAGGTGGTCGCCTTCCCGGGCGTACCGCGCCGCGGCGGCGGCGCGGGAGAGGACGGCGGCCGCGTCGACCTGCTCCTCCTCGAGTGCCAGCCGGTAGCCCGTCGCGGTGCGCTGGACCACGCCGTCGCCGAGCTGGGCCCGGATGCGCGAGACGAGGATCTGCAGCGCCTTCGTCGGGTTGTCCGGCTGGTCCTCCGGCCAGAGCCCGTCCACGAGCCTGCCCGTGGCGCACCCGGTGCGCGGCTCACCGGCCAGCAGCGCGAGCAGGCCGCGCAGCCGAGGTCCGGTGATCTCCTTCCCCCGGTACGCGACCCGCGAGAGCACGGTCAGCTCGGTGGTCACGGGGGAAGGCTAGCTTTCCGGGCATGGCACGGGACGTGTGGACGGCGGGCGAGGCGTACGAGGCGTACGTGGGGCGGTGGAGCAGGCAGGTGGCGCCGCGGTTCGTGCGGTGGCTCGACGTGCCGGCGGGACAGCGGTGGCTGGACGTCGGGTGCGGCACGGGCGCGTTGAGCGCGGCGGTCCGGGACGCGGGCGGGGCGGTGGCCGGGGTGGATCCGTCGCGGGGGTTCGTCACGGGCTCGCCCTCGGTGGTCGTGGGGGACGCGCGGGCGCTGCCGTTCCGGTCGGACCGGTTCGACGTGGTGGTCAGCGGGCTCGCGCTGAACTTCGTGCCGTCGCTGGCCGAGATGGTCCGGGTGGCCGCGCCGGGCGGCACGATCGCCGCGTACGTGTGGGACTACGCCGAGGGCATGGCGATGATGCGGCACTTCTGGGACGCCGCGCGCGAGCTGGACCCGGCCGCGCCGGACGAGGGCAGCCGGTTCCCGCTGTGCCGCCCGGACGGCCTGGCGGGCCTGTGGCGCGGGGCGGGCCTGGCCGGGGTCGAGGTGACGGGGGTCGAGATCGCCACCGACTTCCCGGACTTCGACGCGTACTGGCGCCCGTTCCTCGGCGGGCAGGGCGCGGCGCCCGCGTACCTCATGTCGCGGCCGGAGGCCGGGCGGGCCGCGGTGCGGGAGCTGCTGCGGGCCCGGCTGCCCGCGCGGGACATCAGGCTCACCGCCCGCGCGTGGGCGGTGCGCGGCATGATGGGCCGATGAGACGACGTGCGCTCGTGCTGGGTGGCGGTGGCATCACGGGGATCGCGTGGGAGTGGGGGGTGCTGGCAGGCCTCGCGAAGGCCGGGGTCGCGCTGAATGAGGCGGACCTGGTCGTGGGCACGTCCGCGGGCTCGGTCGTCGGCGCCCAGGTGGCGAACGGCGTCGACCCGGCCGAGCGGTACGAGGCACAGCTCGAACCGCCGGACGGGGAGGTCGCCGCGGCCCTCGGCTCCGGCACCATGCTCCGGCTGGGAATCGCGATGTTCGCCGGTTCCCGCGCGCCGCGCCGCGTCCGCCAGCGGATCGGCAGGCTGGCCCGCCGCGCGCGGACCGGCGACGAGGCCGCCAGGGTCGCCGTGATCGACGCGCGGCTGCCCGTCAAGGAGTGGCCCGAGCGGCGGCTGCTGATCACCGCGGTCGACACGGCGACGGGCGAGTTCCGCGCGTTCGACCGGGACGCGGGCGTGCCGCTCGTGTCGGCCGTCGCGGCGAGCTGCGCCGTGCCCGCGGTGTGGCCCCCGGTCACGATCGACGGCAGGCGGTACATGGACGGCGGTGTCCGGTCGGGCGCCAACGCCGACCTCGCCGCCGGGTACGACAAGATCGTCGTCCTGGCCCCGCTCCCCCGCGGCTTCGGCCCGATGACCGGGGTCACCGCACAGGTCGAGGAGCTGCGCAAGCAGTCCGCGGTGGCGCTGGTGACGCCCGACGCGGCCGCGCTGGCCGCGTTCGGCCGCAACGTCCTCGACCCCGCCAAGCGCGCCGACGCGGCCCGGGCGGGCCTCACGCAGTCGGCGTCGGTCATCGAGGCGGTCCGCGCGGTGTGGGAGGACTAGCGGCACCACTATGCTTACTTGATGGAAGTAAACAGTTCGGTGGTGCTGCAGCTGATGGCCGCGCTGCGGGAGTGTGCCAGGCACGTGCAGCGGGGGGTGTCGGACCAGCCACTGGACGAAGTGGACGTGGGGCTCCTCGCACTGGCGGGCACGGAGAAGGGCCGCCTGAAGCCGTCGCACGCCGCGGCCGTGCTGGAGGTCGCGTTCCCGTCGGTGACGCGGCACGTGCGCGCCCTGCAGGAGAAGGGCCTGATCACCATCGCGCCCGACGCCGACGACGGGCGCAGCTACGCCATCACCCTCGCCCCGGCGGGCGAGACCGCACTGCGGTCCTACCGCGACAACCTCGTCCAGCGCTTCACCCCGGCGGTGGCGGAGTGGCAGGCCGGGGAGCTGGACACGCTGGCCACCCAGCTGACCCGGCTCGCGGAATCCCTGTCGTCGGCCACCACCCTGCGCACGCCGAAGGCCGCCATGTGGTGGCGGGACCAGTAGCTCCGGCTCACCCCACGACCTCGCGCAGCCGGTCCGGCAGAACCGCCCGGGACAGGAGGGAACGGAGGCGGTCGCGCAGGCGGGTGTCCTCGACCAGCTCGCCGGTGGCCAGCTGCCGCGCGACCTCCTCGCGCGTGCGCTGCCTGCTCGCGTACGTCTCGGCGAAGGTGCCCGCGCGCAGGCGGTCGTAGTCCTCGCGCCAGTGCCAGCCCACTTCTGGCCCGACCACCGCGTTCGCGGCGTACGCGGCGCCGCCGTTGCGGATCTTGCGGCGGTACTGCTCGGGGCCGCGGTCCGGCACGTGCAGCATGCGCAGCGGGTGGCCTGCTGCCGCGGGTCCGATCCGCGGCCCCGACGCGACGTGGTTGCCGTACGCCACCGACACGTCCGGATCGCCGACGTGGCAGAACTTCGGGCCGATGCGGGTGCCCCGGGGCGACAGCGACAGCTCGTCGCGCAGCACCAGGCGGTCCACCCAGGACCCGGCCGCACCCGGTGCGGCCACGAGGTTGTCGCGCGGGACGACCACGCCGCCGCCCGCCACCGAGGCGAACACGGCGGGCAGCGGCCCGTCGGCCATGAGGAACTCGTCGGCGTCGGCGTTGACCACCCAGTCCGCGCCGTGCACGGCGGCGGCGCGCCGGGCCATCCGGGTCACCCACTCGGCCTGGCGGTAGTCGTGCGCGGGCTCGTGGTGCAGTTCCAGCACACCGGCGTCGCGGTAGTCGGCGAGGATCTCGGCCGTGCCGTCGACCGAGCCGTTGTCGGTCGCGACGACCAGGTCCACGCCCAGCGCGAGGTGGTGCTCGACGACCGCGGCCACGATGTCCGCCTCGTCCCGCACGAGCAGCGTCATCACCACGGACACCGGGCGGCTCCCACCGTTAACGTGCTGATCATGCCTACTCGCAGAGCCGAACTGTTCGGCGGGGCCGACGACCCGCGGTTCCGGAATCCTACGACCGGCGACGAGCGCACCGTGCTCGCCGGGGTGCTCCGCGCGCAGCGGGCGACGCTGGAGCTGAAGTGCGCGGGTCTCGACGGCGCGCTGGCCGAGCGTTCGGTCCCGCCCTCCACGCTGTCGCTGCTCGGGCTGGTGCGCCACCTCGCCGACGTCGAGCGCCGCTGGTTCCGAGCCACGCTGGCGGCGCAGGACGCACCGGCCCGGTTCTCCTCGGAGCGGGATCCCGACGGCGACTTCGACGGCGCCACCGCGGACGCAGGCGTCGTGGCGCGGGCGTGGGCGGCGTGGCGGGAGGAGGTGGCGTTCGCGGAGGCCTTCACCGACGCCGCGCCGGACCTGGCGGTCACCGGCGAGGACGGCTGGCGCGGCACGGTGTCGCTGCGCTGGGTGCTGGTGCACATGGTGGAGGAGTACGCGCGCCACAACGGGCACGCGGACCTGCTGCGCGAACGCATCGACGGCGCGGTCGGCGTCTGACCCCGCGCTAGCGCCGCGCGGAGACGAACCAGGCGGCCGAGCGGTACCGGATGCCCTCCGGCGTCCCGTGCGCGGCCAGGTCCGCGCGCAGCGCCTCGACCGCCGCGGCCCGGGCGGTCTCGTCGAGGTCGGCGAGCACCGACGCGAACTGGCCGGTCACGAACGGGATCGCGTCGTCGACGTCGCGGCCGTAGTACATGTCCGCGCGGCGGTCCTCGAACCGGACGTCGGTGAACCCGGTCGCGGTGAGCAGGTCCCGCGTCCAGTCCGGGTCGGACAGCGCGAACGGCCCGCTCGCGCCGGCCACGGGCTCGGGCAGCTCACCGCCGGTGGCGAGCGCGCGGCGCAACGAGCTCGCCCCCTCGTTGTGCTCGAGGGACTGCCACGCCATGAGCAGCAGCCGGCCGCCGGGGCGCAGGGCGCGGGCGAGGTTGGCGAACGCGGCGTGGAAGTCGCCGAAGAACATCGTGCCGCTGCGGCTCACCACGACGTCGAAGTGCGCCTCGGGGAAGGGGTGCACCTGGGCGTCGGCCTGCTCGAAGGTCGCGTTGGACACGCCCTCGCGCTCGGCGAGCCGCCGGGCGAGCGCCAGCATGGGCGAGGACAGGTCGACGCCGAGCACGTGGCCGCCCGTCGCGCGGCGGGCGGCGTCCCGCGTGGTCTGGCCGCTGCCGCAGCCCACGTCGAGCACCCGCTCGCCCGGCCCGATCCCGGTCGCGTCGAGGAACGGCCCGTGGTAGTCCGCGACCCCCTCGTTGAACCGGGCGGCGCGCTCGGCCCAGTACTCGCCCGCCCGGCCGTCCCAGTAACCCAGCTGGTCCTCATTGGACTCGTCGACCCGCACGTCTCCCCCTGCTGTCACCACATGTCCTCGAACCGCGACCCCAGCATCACGCGGGCCATGGTGACCTTGATGACCCGCCGGAGCTCCGTCGGACTGTACAGCTCGGGCAGCGACTCGAAGATGTCCTTTCCCACGTCGAGCAACGTCACGCCCTGCGTGCCCTCGTCCGCGCCGTGCACGAACCACGCCCAGCAGCGGTAGGACGGCGGCTCCATCACCGGGCCGTCGTTGCGCAGCATCGGGCACAGGAACACCCCGGCGACGGACTCGACCTGCCGCAGGAGCGCCCGTTCCGAGCTCCACCGCCGCACCCGCTCGTTCGCCACGTTCTCGCGCTGGATGTGGAGCAGGTCGTCGACACCGGCGACGCGGACGGTGAAGTCCGGGTCGCCCCACTCGACGTCCGAGCGCTGCCGGAACGATTCGTACCCTGCCACCCGGGCAGGTTACCGACCGCTACGCGGAGTCCCGCACCACCAGCGTCGGTTCGAAGACACGCGAGGTCGGGGCCAGTGCGGGGTCCGCGACGTGCGCCAGCAGCAGCTCGGCCATCGCCGCACCCATCTCCTCCACCGGCTGGCGCACGGTCGTGAGCTTCGGGCGCGCGGCCAGCGCGGCGCTGCTGTCGTCGAAGCCCACCACCGCCACGTCGCCGGGCACCGCGCGGCCCTCGGCCTGGAGCACACCGAGCGCACCCTGTGCCATGAGGTCGTTCGCGACGAACACGCCGTCGACCTCCGGGTGGGCGGCGAGCAACCGGGCCATGGCCTCCTCGCCGCTCGCGAGCGTGAAGTTGCCCGCCTCGACCGGCACGTCCCCCGCCACCGCGCGGAAGCCCGCCAGCCGCTCCTGGCCCGCCGGGACGTCCGGCGGACCGGAGATCGTCGCGAGCCTGCGGCGGCCGCGGCCGAGCAGGTGCCGCGCGGCGAGCCCGGCACCCCGCGCGTTCGCGACGTCCACATAGGACAGACCGTGGGCGGTGCGCGCGAACACCACCGCGGGCAGCCCGGCCACCGCGAGCATCGCGGGCAGCCGGTCGTCCGGGTGGGTGGTCACGAGCAGCGCGCCGTCCGCGCCGCCCTGCCGCAGGCAGGACAGCACGTCGTCGCGCGCGGCGGCGGTGTCGGCCAGCATCAGCAGCGGGTGCGTGCCGTGCCTGCGCAGGCAGTCGACCACCCCGCTGACCACGCGGCCGAAGAACGGGTCGCCGAACACGTCCCCGCCCGCGCCGGACACCACGAGCGCGACAGCGCCCGTGCGGCGGGTCACGAGCGACCTGGCCACCCGGTTGGGGGCGTACCCGGTCTTCTCGATGGCCCGCCGCACGACCTCCTGGATGTCCTGGTCGACGTTGCGGATGCCGTTGACCACCCTCGACACGGTCGCGCGCGAGACGCCCGCGACCCTGGCCACGTCCTCCAGTGTCGGCGTGCGCCCCGGCGTGCGAGAACTCATGCCGACGATGGTACGGGAGAGCGCTCTCCCACCCACATGATCAGCGCCGGTAGACACCGAGCTCGTACAGGGAGTAACCCCAGCCGGTGCCCCGCGCCGTACCGTACAGCCGGACGTACCGGCCGGACGCGGTGACGTCGACGGTGTCCACCCCGCCGTCGCCGGTGGTCGTCGAGTACACCGTGCGCCAGTCGACGTCGTTGTCCGACACCTGGATCTGGTACGACCGCCCGTAGGCGGCCTCCCACACCAGCTGCACCTGCTGGAACGTGGTCACCGCGCCGAGGTCGACCCGCAGCCACTGCGGGTCGCTCCAGTCCGACGCCCAGCGGGTGGTGAGCCCGCCGTCCACGGCGTTCGACGGCGGGAACGGCGCGCCGTCGCCCTGCTGCTGGTGGGACGACGCCGTCGCGGGCCTGCCCCGCGCCACGTTCACGCCCTGCGGCGTCGGCGCGACCACCCGGAACGACCGCGTCTCGATGCCGACGTTGCCGCGCCCGTCGCGGGCGTACACGTACAGCTTCCACACGCCGAGCCGGTCCGGCGCGCGCACGGTGAACGGCCCGGAGCCGGTGACCGACGCGGGCACGAGCGCGCCGGAGCCGTCGATGTACTTGCCGTTCAGGCGCAGCGCGTAGGAGATGGCGTCGCCGTCGGGATCGGACGCGCCGACGTCGACGGTGAACGTGCCGCCCGCGGGCACGTCCGTGACCCGGCTCAGGTTCACCCGCGAGATCACCGGCGGGGTGTTGGCGAACGGGCCGCCGCCGTAGGCCGCGGCCACCGAGTAGTACGAGAGCCGCCTCTCCCCGCCCGGCACCAGGTTGAACCACACGCCGCCGAAGTCCTGTTCGGTGCCGTAGTGGAACAGCGTGCCGCCG
>WUUC01201097.1_pt1 | contig 11376 bp, 6 predicted proteins | sample 6278441 | NCBI WGS metagenome assembly WUUC01 (sample SAMN13675441, study PRJNA597444) | soil metagenome | isolation source: soil | place: USA: Washington | collected 2017-10 | reverse complement strand
TCACTGCGGAGAGCACGCTGGCAGCTGGACGGCGCGTGATCGTAGAAATCACGCTGCAAGACGGACTTTCAGTCGAACGTTCGGGACGCGTCATGTGGAGTCAACGGGACGCATCGGGCGCGGTCTCGATGGGGATCGCGTTCGACGAGGACCTGCTCGGGTTGGCTGTGCGCGCAGCGAACGAACGCCGCTAACGACGTTCGAGAAGCATTACCCAAGCTTCCGCTTGCGCACCAAACGTGCGAACGCGAGCAGCCATACCAAGAGCAGAAGCGTAGCGAACCGAGCCAGCACCGGTAAAGCGTGCGTGCTAGGCGCGTGGAGTACGGCATCTCGTAGGTACAGGCCGAGCGAAGCGAACATCGTCATTACCAGCGCGACCGAGAGCAGGCGCCACGGCCAGGAGCGAGCTGCGATTTGCGCAATTTTCACGACCATCGTCGACAGAGCGATGGTGGCGGGAATACCTGCGCCCAGCACCGCGACTCCGTGCAAGATGCCGTACCTATCGCTCGGCAGAAGGGGAATGGCCACGAGCAAAGAGCAAGCGAGGACGCCCACGGCTCGCAACGCGCGCCACAGCCGCGCTCCAATGGGCACGACCTCCGGTACGAGCAATACGAAGCAAACGAGCCCGGGGACGAGGGACACCATGCCGATCGTGGCCAAAATCGCCCCGACCGTATTGTCCGCACCAGAGATCGCGCGCACGTGCAGCAGATCGCACAGGAAGTTTTCGAAAAACGCGTGTCCTTGGTGCGTGCGGTCGTACCAAGTGCCCCCCGGATACAGCATCATCGCCGCCCCGATCAGCACGCTGAACGAAGCCACCGCCGCTTCGAGCGAGCGCACGCGAAGCAACACGTGCTCAGTCTCGTGGCCGGAAGGTGCATCGACGCGAGCTGCGTGCACACCGCGGCGCGTCATGACGTGCGTGGCTCGTTGCCTTCACGCCACTTGATGCTGCAGCCGATGCTCGGGATCTGCTCTTCATCGATGGTCTTGCCTGAAAGTAGGGCGTCCAGCGCAGCCCGCACATCGCTCCCGGTCACCGGGCGGCCATTGCCAGGCCGGCTGTCGTCGAACTGGCCGCGGTAGACGAGGCGATGCTCGCGATCGAAAAGGTAGAACTCGGGTGTGCAAGCTGCCGAGAAGGCGTGAGCGAGCGCCTGACTCTCGTCAAACAAATAGGGAAACGTGTAGCCGTGCTCGCGTGCATCGTCCGCCATGCGCGGCGGTGCATCCTCGGGATGGCTTTGTGCGTCGTTCGCATTGATCGCTACCATTCCCACGCCACGTTCGCGTAAGTCACGGCCAAGCTGCGCGAGCGCAGGCTTGATGTGTTTCACGTACGGACAGTGATTGCAGATGAACGCGACGAGCACCGGGCGCTGCTCAAGTTCGCGCGAGCTGAGACGCTTGCCTTCACCGTCCGGCAAATCGAAAGGCGGCAAGGGAGTGCCGAGCGGGAGCATTCGAGAAGGGGTGAGAGCCATGGGCACAGCCTGCCACGCACGCGGCCGCAGGCGAATCACGATGTTTCGAGGCACGTCTAGCGCGCCATCTGGATGTCGAGTGGCTCTGGAGGCTCCGGCTCGGTGGGCACTACAGGCTCGGCGGGCTCAGCTTGCGGTTTGGGCGGCGCGCGCTTGGCTTGCGGTGACACTCTGGGACGCGCTTCTTCCGGAAAGTTCGCGCTTACGCGCTGCAGTGTGATGTGGTCGCTGGCAGGCGCTCGATCGCGCAGAATGAGAATGCGCGGCTCGTAGCCCGCACGCGATATCTGCAACGTGTGCACGGCGCCGTCGCGCGTAAGTTCCCGATCGAGGCTTCCGACGGCGACAGGTGCGCCATCGAGTGCGATTTCGGCATCATCGGGTGTCACGCGGATGCGCACGCGAAAAAGGCTAGCTGCCGAGGACGGCGAGCTGGCGATCGGCGCGCTGACCGGCTTTGATCCTGCCACCGCCTGAAGCCACCATGCTCCCGCAGACACGGCGAGAAGGGCGACGAGGATCGCCATCGGCCTGAGGTACGACTTGCGCGCGGGGCTTGGCGCTTGCGGCTCCAGATCGCGCTCGCGCACACCCGAACGTGTGGCCGCACTCGGCACCGTCTGCATGGAAGCGAACCTGTCTACTTCGGGCGCAAGCGAAGGCGGCGTCACGAGCTCGTTGAGCTCGCTTTCGTAGAGGAGCTGCAGGCGCTCGTTTGCGTACGGCAAGAGCGCATGGCCAAAGGCGTCGACGCTCGGAAAACGATCGCGCGGCGCACGCGCCATCGCTTTCTCGATGATCGCGCACAGCGCAGGATCGAGGTCAGGACGGATTTCGCGAAGCGGCCGAAAGATGCCGCCATCGATCAACTGAACCAGTTCGAGCAAGGACGGTGATTCATAGGGCAAACGCCCTGACAGGCATTGGTACAGCATGACGCCCAGCGCGTATTCGTCAGTGCGCCCGTCGAGTGACGCGCCGCGCGCTTGCTCCGGGGCCATGTATTGCGGCGTGCCCGTGACCGTGTTTGAGTAGCCCTCTCCGATCGTGCTGCGGTCCAGATCCTTCGATACGCCGAAGTCGATCAACTTGGGTGTGACCTGATTGCCCGCGCGCGAAAGCAAGACGTTTTCCGGTTTGACGTCGCGATGCACGATGCCCAGTCGGTGTGCGGCAGCGAGCCCGCAAGCGATCGGAAGCACGGCATCGACCGCTTCCGTTTGCGTGAGCGGGCCCTGGCGGTGAAGCATCCGCGCCAAGTCTTCGCCATCGAGCAACTCCATCACGAGATAGGGAATGTCTTGCTCGACGCCTACGTCGCTAATATCGACGACGTTGGGGTGACGAATGCGCGCGACCGTTTCGGCTTCGCGCAGAAAACGCAGACGAGCCGCTTCCGAGCGCGCGAACCCGGTGTGCATCGTTTTGAGGGCCACGGGTTTTTTGAGCAGTGTATGAGTGGCTTCGAACACGCTCCCCATGCCACCCGTACCGATGCGCCGGACGATGTCGTAGCGACCGAAGCGGCTGCCTGGCGCCAGCTCGTGGTGGACCGGAGGTGGAGCGTCTGAATGCGCGCGACTCACATTTTCCTCGCGTTGCAATCTACCGCGCCGCATACCCAGTGATCCAGCCTCCGGCGACTGAACCTCACGCGTGACCCGGCTTTACAAAAATAGAGCCAGGTATTCGCAGGCAAATCGACGCCGAGGAACCGCAAGCCATGCGGAATGGCTGCGACTAGGGGGAAGCCCCTAAAAAGGGGGGAAGCCCCTAAAACCATGAGTCGGTGCGTACACCCAAACTGAGCAGCAACGTGCGGCTCGGTTGCGGCATCGTGTTGGTCAGGAACGTGCGATCGGTAGGCAGCGCGTAGCGCCAATCGAACACATTGTACAGACCGACCGCATAGTCGAGGCCGGACTTCAGGATCTCGCCGCTGAGGACCACGTCAGCTATCACCGCGGGCTCGGTCATGAGGTCGGCGTTGGGCCTGCTTTGCGCAGAAGCGCGTGGTTCGAGCCGTCTCGGGGCCTCGAGCGTCGCTCTCGCGGCCAGGCGTACGCGTGTGGCGAGGGGTGCGATGCCGCGTACGGACGCATAGTGCTCGGGTGTATTGAATACGCGCAGACCTTCCGTTCGCTTCGCGCCCACGAACCGCGCGTTGAGATATCCGTAGCTGGCAGCAACCAACCAGCCCGCGCGCAGCTCTCGCTTGAGCTCCAGATCACCACCGAGCGTGCGTACGGCGTGGGCTGCATTGCGATAGATGACGGGCGAAAGTTCATCCTCGTCGATCGTCGCGGCCTGCTCGATCAGATCTTCGGCGCGCTGGAAATGAACTGCCTCGAGCAGAGACCAACCGTCTTCAAACATGTGCGTGTGTTCGAGCTCCGCGGACCAGACGAGCTCCGGGCCGAGTTCTCGTCCGAACGCGTTGCTCGGAACTTGCGTAGTGCCGCCATCGCTGTAGCGCAACTCGTAGATACTTGGTGCGCGGAAGGCGCGTCCCGCCATTGCCTTCAACACATCGTTACGCGTAGCGCGTGCGATCAAAGCGACACGCGGGTTTGCGGTCGCGCCAAACGTACTCCAAGCGTCCACGCGCGCCCCGAGCGAGACCGTCAGGGCTTTTTGCGCTTCCCACTCGATGAGCCCGTAACCTGCGTAGGTTTGGTAGGGTTCGTTTTCTGCGAGGTAGCGTTCCGTCACGTTTCGTTCGGTCTTCTCGCCTCGCAGAGAGGCCACGACATTGGCTTGCAGCTCGCTACCCGCCGTGATGCGAAGCGCGTCGCTGACACGCAGCACGAAGCGTGCTTCAGCGCCGAACCAGTCGCCGCGATAGCGCTCGGCGACGAAGCTCGTGGTTGCTCCGCTTTGGTACAAGTTCTTGGCGGCATAGCGGTACACGTTGGCGAATGCGCGCGCATACAGCGTGAGCTTTTCGCTGAGCTGAGGTTCCATACGCAATTCGAACAGCCCGCGAGAGTCGCGGATGCGGTTGCGCTGATCGCCCGCAATCCCCCCGTAAGCACCTTGTGGGATGCGTTGATCGCGATGCGTAACGAATGCCTGCAGCGTGAAGGCTTCGTAGCGCAAGCGTGCTTCGCCGGTCGCTGCGTCGAAGCGACCCACGCCGGAAACCGAGCGCCCGAGCTGCGCCAGCCGCACACGTTGGCCATCGCCGTGCGCGCCGGACAGCCCGAGCGTCAGCCCTTTGCGCGTTCCCCAGGGCAGTGCCGCCGAGAGCCGCGCGCGCGCCGTGCGCGGATCTACGGCCGAAACGCGCGCTGTCAGGCTCCGTTCAGGGGGAGTTTCGATCGGAACGAGGTTGACCACTCCACTCACGGCGCCCGTGCCGTAGAGCACGGAGCCAGGACCACGCACCAGTTCGATGCGTTCGATGCCGTGCAAATCGACGCGGCCAGCGTAGTCCACATACGACTGCCACAGGATGTCGTCGTTGAGGGTTGCGCCATCCGAGAGCACGAGCAGGCGGTTACCATAGTCGCCGGGCTGCCCGAGCCCGCGCAACGACACGCCCGCGTACGCTCCGTCATTCGTGAGTGCGATGCCGCGCTGCCCGCGCAGCGCTTCGTAAATGGTTGGATACCCAAATGCCTCGAGCTCGCCATGCGTGATGACTGAAACAGAAGCAGGTGCATCGTCGATCGTTTGCGACACACGCGCAGCAGCCGTCACTTCACGGACGGGTATCAGCTGTACCCCGCGCAGCGCGGTATCCACTCCTTCACGCACGAACACGGTTCGTTCGATGCTCTCGAAGCCACGCAATGAAAGCCGCACGCGCCGTTTTCCCACAGGCACGTCGTGCACGACCGCGGGCGTGAAACCCATCGCGACTCCGTCAACTTCGATCAAAGCGTCGTTCTCGTCTGCCGTGACGACGAGCACCGACGTCAGCGGCGTCTCCGTGGCCACCACGCTCGTGCGCGTGAACGGCTCGATGAACACTTGCTTCGATTCGATGCGGAATCCTTCGCGCCGCAAATGCAAGGTGTGGGGTCCAGGAGAAAGCTCGAGCACACACGGTGCGCTGCAGGCCGCCTCGCCCGCGTCCCGATCAATCCGGACTTCTGCAGATGCCGGCGCGCGAACTTCGACCTCCCCGACGATGCGTACGAGCTCGAGCGTGATCGCGTGCGACTTTCCTCGCTCTACGGAAACGATCTCGCTACGTGCGGTCCGATAGCCCGGCAGGCGTGCGATCACGCGATGCTCGCCTTCGGACACGGCGATGCGAGACGGGCTCGTGGCGACGCTGCCGAGGTCTTCGCGGTCGACGTAGACGGTTGCGCCCGGCGGATCGGTTTGCACGTCGAGCACGCCCACTTCTTGCTCGATGGCTCGCAAGGTCTGTTCGAGAGGGGCGCGCAAAGCGTCGGGTACGTCTCCTTCGAGTGCAGCGAGGCAGAAGCGGTGCGCCTCCGGAAACTGTTTCAGCATTTGAAAGGCGCGCGCGATGTTGAAGCGCACGTTGCGATTGGGAGCGAGCCGGTTCGAGGCCAGAAAATAGGCGAGCGCGGAACGGTAGTCCGCGGCTTGGTAACGCTCTGTGCCGAGTCGAAAATTGACCTCGGCTTCGTCTGCGAGGCTGTCTGCACGCGCGAGATTTCCCGCGAGTAACACGCACGCGAGCCCAAGCACGTGACATATGAGAATCGCGCGGCGCGTCATCGCCGCTCGTGAAGTGTCCGCTCGCGTGAGCTGAGCTCTGCGGCCGCCTCCGTTGGCTGTGCAGTGCCGAAATTTCCCGCTGAGCTTCGCCACCATAAGAGCGCCGCCGGTACGAACAAGCTCAGGCCAATGAACATGTCATCTATGAATGCGGGCCAGAGCGAGCCCAGCATCGCGACCGCAAACGACATGGCGGCGAGCCACGGTCCGGCGCGGTGGTAGGCGCTCAGCAACGAGCCTCCAAGGCCAAGAATCAGCGCGTCGCCGATCAGCACGCGCGCGGCGTCTTCGCCGGTCATGAAACCGGACAGACGATTAGCGAAGCTCACCGCCAGCGTAGCCACGGTCACGTCCGCGATGCGCCGGTTGATGAAGTTCCAATCCGAATGGCGCCGCCAATAGCGCACGATTACGAGCATCACGATCAAGACGGCCGCGCCGACCAGCATGAGCCGCAGCGTCGAAGGTTGAAAACCCGGAAAGAACAGGCGCTGTACGAACAGCGCCAGCGTCATGAGCAACGTCGCAAGCCCCATCGTCAGATAAGCGCGTGTGCGACTGGGCGCGCCGACACTGGGATCGCGATCGCGTGCGATCGCCAACAGCCGCTCTTGCTCGTGATCGAGCGCGCGACGCAAGGCCTCGATCACCTCGGCGCGCGAAGGGTCTTCACCCGGTCGCGACGCGAGTAATGCGGCGGCCGCATCCGGATGCTTCATGCGTAGTTCGTAGTCGATCATGAGATCCAAGCAGCGCTCGAGCCCCTGCTCGGCTTCTTGGCTCTCGGGCCACACGCGCTGAGCCGCATCGAACGCGAAGCGCGCCACGCTGAACAGGCGCTGAACTTCGGCGTAACTCGCGTCCGGTACGTCCACGACACGAGCGAGCTCTTCGAGACGCTCGAGCGCGGTGTCGTTGAGAGCATGCGCGGCCCGATGCTCGCGGAACGTGATCAACGCCTCGCGCAGTACGCGCGCGTCCGTAAACCGCTGCTTGGGATCACGCGCGCAGGCGCGGTTGAGAATGCCGGCGAGCTCCTCCGGAACCTCTTCGCCATATGCGTAAGGCTCTACGTACATCGCCGCGTAAAGAACGGTGACCGCGTCGTCACCATCGTGCCGTGGCTTGCGCGTGAGCGCTTCGTGGATTGCGGCGCCGAGCAAGAATACGTCCGTGCGCGCGTCGGCGAGCCCTTCGGCCATTTCCGGCGCCATGTAACGCGGTGTGCCCACGATCACGTCCGATGGAGGATCGCTGACGCGGCGCGCGACGCCCCAATCGAGCAGGTACACCTCGCCGAAATCCCCGATCATGACGTTGGCGGGCTTCACATCGCGATGGAGCACGCCGCGACTGTGGGCAAACTCGAGTGCATGGGTGACTTGCACCGCGATCTCGAGGTGACGCTCGAGCGGCGTTTCAGCCTCTTGCACGAGTGTGTCCCAGGTCTTACCGGACAGGCGCTTCATCACGACGGCAGGGCCCTGATCATCGACCACGAGCAAGTGCACCGGCACGATGTTCGGATGTTCGAGCTGTCCGGTGATCACCGCTTCGCGCAGCAACAAAAGCTCGGTTTCGGCCTCCGCAATCGATATGCGCTTGATGGCGACTTCGCGGCCCAGTGCGCTCTGCTCGGCGAGCCAAACAGTGGCCATGCCGCCCCGGCCCAACTCGCCGCAAATCACGAACTCGTCGTCGGGTTGATAGCCGACATCCGCTGCAGGGAGCGAGGCGCGGCCCGCGCCTTGTGGGGGCGCAACGATCGAACCCTGACTGCGGCCCATGGTGGACGAGACCGATGCTTCTGCGATGCCCTGTGCGAGCATCGTGCGCCTCAACTCCTCCAACTCTTTGTTCACGGCCGCGCATTCTGCCAGATATGCCCCTACACGGCCTCTGTTCTGACTACCTTATTTCGACTCCCAAATGGGACTAGTTCGAAGCACGAAAGACGCGGTGAAAACGCCCAGCGCTACGAGCTGAAAAGTGGATCACGGTGCGAGTCAGGAAAAATACCCGCGGCTCGTTGTGCGCAGTCGCCAGTTTTGTCGGACCGCTGTAACCTAAGGCACGAGGACGAACGGGTGGAACCGGGCCCAGAAGGCCGTGCGGTCGCCGCTCGGAGCCGGAGCTTCCCCCTCAGGAGACCAGTCGCAGCGCATGGTTGCTCCGCAGAAACATCAATTGGTCGGTCAGGTGATCGCGGGGCGCTATCGCGTGATCGAGCTCCTCGGAGAAGGCGGCATGGGCGCCGTCTACGCCGCGGAGCACCTGGCGTTGCACAAGCGCGTGGCGCTCAAAATCGTTCATCCGGAGCACGCAGGCAACGACGATCTTGCAGCGCGTTTCGCGCGTGAGGCGATGGCGACCTCACGCATCGATCATCCGAACGTGATTTCTGCAATCGACTTTGGTCGTCTCGATGATGGTACTGCCTATTTGGCCGTTCAGCTGGTGCGCGGTCCGAGCTTGACCAAAACCCTCGAAGCCGAGGGGCGTTTGCATTGGGCGCGTGCCGCTGATTTGGCAGCGCAAATTGCGGACGCGCTCGGCGCCGCGCACGCGCACGGCATCATCCATCGCGATCTCAAGCCCGACAACGTGCTGCTGCAGACGCTCGAGGATGGCGAAGAACTGGTCAAGGTGCTCGATTTCGGTGTCGCCCGCTTCTCGCGCGAGAGCAGCGTGCCGATGCCTGCCATCGATGCTCAGAAAGTTACCCAGGCCGGGCTGATCATCGGCACGCCGGGCTACATGGCGCCCGAGCAAGCCATCGGAAAGACGGCCGACGCGAGCGCCGATCTGTATTCGCTCGGCGTCATTCTTTGGGAAGCCATCACTGGCAAGCCGCTCTGGGATGGCGACGATCTGCAGCAGCTCGTCGAAAAGCAACTCGGCCAAGATGCGCCGCGTGTGCGCGTGGCGCGCAACGATCAGAGCATTCCGCCTGCGCTCGATGAGCTGGTAGCTCTCTTGCTCGCACGCAGGCCCGAGGAGCGACCGCAAGAATCCCTCGCGGTGCGTGATCAACTGCGCGAGATCTCCCTCATGCACGAAGGTGAACGGCCCCGCTTCCGCAGCGGCTTACAACGCTCTCGCTCGCTCACGCCGGCCCGTGAGCCCGTGCTGCTAGGCAACATCACAGCCACGCCCACGCCTGTTGCCAGAAATCTGACCGTAAGCACACCTGAAGCAACCGATCCGACGCTCAGCGCTGGCAGGCGCGGCAATTCGCGTTCGGCGTGGTCGTTCGCTTTGGTTGCAGGAATTCTGCTCGCTGCAGCGACCGCGTTGGTTTGGACGGGCCAGATTGAGATTCGCCCAAGCGCGGAGGTCGCAGAGGTCGCCAAGAGCGTTGCGAAGCAGCTCAATATAGACGGCCCTACCATCGATGGGATCTTGTCGTCGAGTCCGCAGCGCTCGGGATTGCCCGAGGCTCTCGTGCCCGTTTTCGAGCGTCTCATCGTGGCCGAATCACGCGAGGATCGCGTGAGTGCCGCGCAGGAGCTGCTCGGTCACGTTCCCGTCGACGAAGTGCCTTCTTACGTGCGCCGTATGGCGTACTTGCAACAAGCGGAAACGTGCAAAGCAAAACGCACGGAACTCGGTGAGCTCGAGCAGCTCAACGATCCGCGTGCGCTCCCCTTGCTCGTGCGGCTCGCGCAACGTCCGCGCGGAGGTTGCGGCAAGAAGGGGCGCGAAGATTGCCTCGCTTGCTTGCGCAGACCGCTTGGTCAATTGATCGATGATCTCGAGCAGAAGCGGCTCGAAACCGCTAAAAAATTCTGATTGCTCTCAGGTCGCACGTTCGCGGGGTATCATCGAACAGACCTGCGCTCTAACCAGCGGACCGGTCTCGTTACGCACACAGTAAGGTGACGGTAAGGGTCGTGCTGCTTGTGTATGCGTTGCCTGTTTCTGTAGACAGTCCGGACCGGCATACGCACGATGGCAGGCGTGGAGAAACCAGCCGAGTCTAATCTGGGGACGGGGCGAACCCGAACTTGGTTCGCGTACGCGGCCATGCTGGTCGCGACCGTCGTTGTCTTCGTCGGTGTCCGTTCGTTTGGGATGAAGCTTTCCGCGCCAGCGTCGAGCGAAGCGTCACGATTCGTGGCCGCACACTCGCCCGCTCACGCGCAAGTCCTCTTGCACGTGTTGCTGGCGCTGCTGGTGATCGTCCTGACAGCTCGCCTATTCGGAGCGCTGTTTCAGTGGGTCAAGCAGCCGCCGGTGATAGGTGAAGTGATCGCAGGCATCGCGCTAGGACCCTCTTTACTCGGCCGCATCGCACCAGAAGTGAGCGAATACGTTCTTCCCGCCAGCGTTGCGCCATTTCTCGGCACGATCGCGCAAGTCGGGGTGATTCTCTTCATGTTCATCGTCGGCATGGAGCTCGACACGAGTCTGTTGCGTAAGAAGACGCATGCGGCGCTCGCGATCTCTCACGCGAGCATCATCGCCCCCTTCGTACTCGGCTCTGCGGCGGCGCTTTGGATCTATCCCAAGCTCGCAACGCGCGATGTGCCGTTCGACCTGTTTGCCTTGTTCATGGGCGTCGCGATGTCGATCACGGCCTTTCCTGTGTTGGCGCGCATCTTGACGGATCGAGGCATTCACAAGACGCGCCTGGGCGTGCTCGCGATTAGTTGTGCTGCCGTCGATGACGTTACCGCGTGGTGCTTGCTCGCGCTCATGGTGAGCATGGCGCAGTCGCGCGTGACGGGCGCACTCGTGACGATCGCGCTGACAGGTGGCTACATCGCCTTTATGTTTCTCGTTCTGCGCCCGCTCGTGCAGAAGGCGGTGCGCGCGCAAGAGGTCACGCAGAAGTTGGGCAAGAACGCAGTCGCAGTGGTGTTCGTCGCGCTCTTGCTCTCCGCACTGGCAACCGAATACATCGGCATTCATGCCATCTTCGGCGCGTTCCTGTTGGGTGCGGTGATTCCTCACGATTCGTTGTTGTCACGCCGACTCAACGAGAAGCTCGAAGACGTGGTGTTGGTGTTACTGCTGCCCGCGTTTTTTGCATTCACCGGCATGCGCACGAAGATCGGGTTGGTCAGTGGACTTGATCATTGGCTCACCTGTGCGGTGATCATCGCGGTGGCCTGCGCAGGCAAGTTCGGCGGCAGCGCGCTGGCTGCTCGCATGACCGGTCTGGGCTGGCGCGACGCGA
>WUUC01114888.1_pt1 | contig 11376 bp, 8 predicted proteins | sample 6278441 | NCBI WGS metagenome assembly WUUC01 (sample SAMN13675441, study PRJNA597444) | soil metagenome | isolation source: soil | place: USA: Washington | collected 2017-10 | reverse complement strand
CGATCATCAACACCCGGGACGAGCCGCACGCCGACGCCGAGCGCTACCGGCGGCTGCACGTCATCGTCGGTGACTCCAACATGAACGAGTCCACCACCCTGCTCAAGGTGGGCAGCGCCGACCTGGTGCTGCGGATGATGGAGCAGGGCATCACCTTCAAGGACCTGACTCTGGAGAACCCGATCCGGGCGATCCGCGAGATCAGCCATGACCTGACCGGCAGCCGCCAGGTCAAGCTGGCCAACGGCCGGCAGGCCAGCGCCAGCGAGATCCAGCGGGAATACTTCGAGAAGGCCCGGACGTTCGTCGACGCCACCGGCTCGGACCCGGTCACCGAGCAGGTGCTCGACCTGTGGGGCCGGACCCTGAAGGCGGTCGAGTCCGGTGACCTGAGCCTGATCGACCGCGAGATCGACTGGGCCACCAAGTACCAGTTGCTGGAGCGTTACCGCAACCGCTACGACCTGCCGCTGTCCTCGCCGCGGATCGCCCAGCTCGACCTGACCTATCACGACATCCGGCGGGACCGGGGCCTGTACTACCTGTTGGCCAATCGTGGCGCGGTGACCCGGATGACCACGGACCTGGCGGTCTTCGAGGCCAAGAGCGTGCCGCCGCAGACCACCCGGGCCAAGTTGCGCGGCGAGTTCATCAAGCGCGCGCAAGAGACCCGGCGTGACTTCACGGTGGACTGGGTCCATCTCAAGTTGAACGACCAGGCGCAGCGAACCGTGCTGTGCAAGGACCCGTTCCGAGCGGTCGATGACCGGGTCGAGAAGCTGATTGCCTCGATGTGAACGCCCAGGTCCGACGAACCCAGCAGCCCGGCCGGGGTGGCGCGCCGCAGGGACGCCGGCGTCGCCTACCGTTGGCGGACATGGCGGCGCGTCGGCAGCAACGACTGGTCTCTCTGGTGTTGTGCCTGCTCTCGACCCGGCAGTACATCACCGCTGACCGGATCCGGGACACCGTCGAGGGCTACGAGGTGTCTGAGGACTCCACCAACCCCGACGAGGCCTTCAAGCGCAGCTTCGAGCGGGACAAGGCCGAGCTGCGTGAGCTCGGCATTCCGCTGGAGACCGGCCGCAACTCCATCTTCGACACCGAGGACGGCTACCGGATCGCCCGGCAGGAGTTCGAGCTGCCGCCCATCGACTTCACCGCCGACGAGGCGGCCGCCGTCGGCCTGGCCGGGCGGCTGTGGAGCACCGCGTCGCTGGCCACCGAGGCCCGGACCGCCCTGATCAAGCTGCGCGCCGCCGGGATCGAGATCGAGGAGCCGCCCGGCGCGGACGCGCTGCCGCCGCTGTCGGGCAACGAGCCGGCGCTGCCGGACCTGGTCGCGGCGGTGTCCGAGCGCCGGGTGGTGCAGTTCGCCCACCGCAAGCAGTCGGCCCCCGCGCCGCAGAAGCGGACCGTCGAGCCGTGGGGCGTGCTGTCCTGGCGCGGCCGGTGGTACGTGGTCGGCTATGACCGGGGCCGTGGCGACGTGCGCAGCTTTCGGCTGGATCGGATCGTGGGTGAGGTCAAGACGCTGGCGGTTGCGGCCGAGACCAGCCGTCCCGAGGACCTGGACATGCTCGAACTGGTCCGGGGCGCCAACCACCAGCCCGACCAGCTGGCCACGGTCCGGGTCGCTCCCGGCCGGGGCGGCCAGCTTCGGCGCCAGGCCCGGCAGGTGCACAGCACCCCCGAGGCCGACGTGCTGACCCTGGACTACCGCGACCTGGACCGGCTCGCCGGGCTGGTGGCCGCAGCCGGCGCCGAAGCCGTCGCGCTGGAGCCGCCGGAACTGGTGGCCGCGGTGATCGAGCTGCTGACCGGCGTCACCGGCGGAACCGGTGTCACTGGCGGCCCGTCCGGCGGCCCGTCCGGCGCCGAGGGGGAGTCGGCGGTGCTGGCCGGCGATACGGCGTTGACTGGCGGCGGCGGCCGGTGACCGACACCGGCGACAAGGTCTCCAGGCTGCTGGCCCTGGTGCCCTACATCCTGTCCCAGGGGGTGGCCTCGATCAGCGAGACCGCCGGCGCCTTCGGGATCGGTGAGGACCAGCTGCGCAAGGAGCTGGAGATGCTCTGGCTGTGCGGGCGCAGCTCCGGGCCCGAGGACCTGATCGACCTGATGTTCGACGGCGACACCGTGTCGGTCACCTACGACGGCGGCCTGAGCCGGCCGCTGAAGCTGACCGCGACCGAGGCGATGACGCTCGCGGTCGCCCTGCGCACCCTGACCGACGTCCCGGGCGCGACCCAGGGCGGCGCGGCCGAGCGGGCCCTGACCAAGATCGAGGCCGCCGCCGGCCAGCATCTGGACGCCGACGCGGTGGACATCAGGTTGGCCGGGCGGGACCGCTGGCTGAACCTGGCCCGGCAGGCGGTCGAGCAGAAGCGAGCCCTCGAGCTCGACTACTACTCCGCCAACCGCGACGAGACGACCCGCCGGGTCATCGACCCGGTCCGGGTCTTCGTCGCCGACGAGATCGGGTACCTGGAGGCGTGGTGCCGCCGGGCCGAGGGCATGCGGATCTTCCGGGTGGACCGGATCGAGAACGCGACGCTGCTCGACGAACCGGCCAACCCGCCGGCTGACGTGGCCCTGACCGATGTCAGCGCCGGGGTCTACCGGCCCGCGCCGGAGCATTTGCTGGTCGAGCTGCGGCTGGGCCCGGGGTGGGAGTGGGTCAGTGACTACTACCCGTGCGAGACGGTGACGCCGGCTGAGGCGGGACAGCGGGTGACGCTGCGGGTGGCCAACCCGGCCTGGGTGGCGGCGCTGGTTCGGCGGTCCGGCGGCGCCGTCACGGTGCTGGCGCCGGACTGGCTGGCCCGCAACGTCGAGGCCTCGGCCACACAGGCGCTGGCCGCCTACCGCAAACAGTAAGCTGCCCAGTCATGCAGGGTTGGATCGTCGCCGGGGCGTGGGGCTTCGCTGTCCTGTTCGCCGTGGTCGTGCTCGGCTTCGCCGGCTATGAGATCAGTTGGAAGTCGCGGCGGCTGGCTGCTGAGCGCGCCAAGCTCGAGCAGTTGATGGCCGAGCTCACCCGGCTGGGCGCCCAGTTGCAAGCCGCGGCGGACAAGTTGCGATGACCCGGTCGCTCAGGCGCTCGACGAAGGCCAATCCCGAAGGCCGGATGTCGGTCCTGGATCACCTGCGCGAGCTCCGGCGTCGGCTGATCATCGTGATGGTCATCGTCGCCCTGGGCGCGATCGTCGGCTGGGTGATCTACAACCCGTTGCTGGCGCTGCTCAAGCAGCCGTACTGCAACATCCCCTTCGAGCACCGCCTCGGCGCCCTCAACCAGAGTTCTGAGCAGTGCAAGCTGCTGTTCCGGGCGCCGCTGGACGGCTTCACGATCAGGCTCAAGGTCTCGGTGGTGGCCGGCGCCATCCTCACCGCGCCGCTGTGGCTCTACCAGCTGTGGGCTTTCGTCACTCCCGGCCTGCGCAGGCACGAGAAGCGCTGGACGGTCGCCTTCGTCGCGATCTCCACGGTGCTGTTCGCCGCCGGGATGACGCTGGCCTACCTGACGCTGTACAAGGGCTTGGACGTGCTGATCACCCAGGCCGGCACCGGAACCCAGGCCGGCTTGGACGTCAACTACTACATCTCGTTCGTGATCTTGATGCTCACCGTCTTCGGGGCGTCCTTCGAGCTGCCGCTGATGATCGTGATGCTCAACGCCGTGCGGGTGCTGCCGTTCTCGCTGCTCAAGCGCGGCCAACGGCTCGGGATCTTCCTGATCTTCCTGTTCGCGGGCGTGGCGACCCCGTCGGCTGACCCGTTCACCATGATCGCGATGGCGGCGCCGATGTGCCTGCTCTTCGAGCTGGCGGTGCTGTGGTGCTTCGTGCACGACCGGCGGCTGGCCCGGCGCGAGGCTGCGGCCGAGGCCGAGCAGCTGCCCGACGACGTCGCCTCGCCGGTGGACCCGCTGCCCGAGAAGCTGCCCGGCGCGGCCCGCGCCGCGGACGCCGGCTGGAGTGACCTGCCCTGAGCCGGCGGGCCCACCCCGCTGACCACCACCGGCAGCTGCTGGGTGGCCTGAGACGGCCGGCGGCTCAGGCACGATGGAGAGGTGTCAGCTTCCACCGTGCCCGGGGTCCCGCACAGTTCGCACACCGAGGCCGACGAGGTCTTCGTCCCTGACCCGAACCGCTGGAAGGCGCTGGCGGTCTGCCTGGTCGGCGGGTTCATGGTGCTGCTGGACGTCTCGATCGTCAATGTCGCGCTGCGCTCGATCAACGTGGGCCTGCACGCCTCAGGTGACGCCATCCAGTGGGTGCTGTCCGGTTACTCGCTGACCTTCGGATTGCTGCTGGTGCCGGCTGGCCGGCTCGGCGACGTCCGCGGCCGGCGCCAGCTGTTTCTGATCGGGCTGCTGGCCTTCACGTTCACCAGCGTGCTCTGCGGGGCGGCGCTGAACCCCACCTGGCTGGTGATCGCGCGGCTGAGCCAGGGTCTGGCCGCCGGCCTGATGACGCCTCAGATCAGCGCGCTCATCCAGCAACTGTTCCGCGGCCGCGAGCGCGCCAAGGCCTTCGGCCTGTTCGGCGCCATGGTCGGCATCTCGACCGCGTTGGGACCGGTGATCGGCGGCCTGCTGATCGAGGCCTTCGGTGAGGCCCACGGCTGGCGCTACGTCTTCTTCGTGAACCTGCCGATCGGGCTGATCGCGGTGCCGTTCGCGATGCGGCTGCTACCGCAGGCCTCGGCCGAGCAGCGCCGCCAGCGGCAAGACCTGGACCCGGTCGGGGTGCTGCTGCTGGGCGCCGGCGTGGTGGTCCTGCTGCTGCCCTTCATCCAGGAGCAGCAGTGGCAGGGCAACGCGAAGTGGCTGCTGCTGCCGCTGGCCGGGCTGCTGCTGGCCGGGTTCCTGGCCTGGGAGGTGCGGTACCGCAGCCGGGGCCGCGACGCCCTGGTCGACCTGACCCTGTTCCGGCGGCGGTCCTTCACCTTCGGCAGCTCGATGATCACCATCTACTTCGCCGGCTTCACCTCGCTGTTCTTCGTCCTGACCCTGCTGTTGCAGTTCGGCCTGGGCTACTCGGCGCTGCTGGCCGGCGTCATCTCACTGCCGTTCGCGGTCGGCTCGGGGCTGGCTGCGGGCCTGTCCGGCCGGGTGGTGCACCGGTTCGGCCGAGGACTGATCGTGACCGGGCTGGGGTTGGTGGTGATCGGCTACTTGGCAGTGATCCTGGTGGTGCGCGTAGTGCCCGCCCACACCACCGGCTGGGCGCTGATCGCCCCGCTGCTGGTCAGCGGCGTCGGTTCCGGCCTGGTCATCTCGCCGAACCAGACGCTGACGCTGTCCGAGGTGCCAGTCGCCCACGGCGGCACGGCCGGCGGCCTGCTCCAGGTCGGCCAGCGGATCGGCGCCGCGATCGGGATCGCCGCGGTGGGATCGGTGTTCTACGCCCAGCTGTCGGCCAGCCGCGGCGACTACGGCCAGGCTCTGCAGCACGGGTTGCTGGTGGCGGTGCTGTTTTTGGTGCTCGCCCTGGCGCTGGCAGTCGGCGACGCGCTGCTGCGCGAGCGCGCTACCGACGCCGACCTGGCCGAGGACGGCGGCGCGCGCGCTGTCGCTTAGCCGAATTCAGAGTGTCGCATTCAATTCGAACCTACGTTCGATTACACTGCCGGCATGAGCCATCCTGACGCCCCAGACCCACCCTGTTCCGGCGGCTCGGTGCCTGAGCGCGCGCCCAGCGTGGCCGCGGCTCGCCGCCGGCGCGCAGCGGCTGACCGCTCGGCTGTCCTCAGCCGAACTGAGCCCGGCAGGTCGATGCTGGTGGTGCTGCTGCCCAGCGTCGACGCCGCGACGATCCTGCTGCAGTGCGACCAGGCGGCCGAGTCGACGTCCTGAGCCGGCTCGCGGGGGACTAGCGAAACGGCCGCGAGTTCCTCGTAAGGTGCGAAGTACGCTGGAGGCATGTCCTCGCCGGCGCAGCGGTACGCCCAGTCCCGTCAGCGGACGAAGTTCCCGCGGGTGACCGAGTTCCAGGCCGGTTACAGCTTCGAACTCGACGATTTTCAGATCCAGGCCTGCCAGGTGCTCGAAGAGGGCTACGGCGTGCTGGTCTGCGCGCCGACCGGCGCCGGCAAGACGGTGGTCGGCGAGTTCGCCATCTACCTCGCCCTGGCGGTCGGCCAGAAGTGCTTCTACACCACGCCGATCAAGGCGCTGTCCAACCAGAAGTACAACGACCTGCTGCAGCGCTACGGCCCTGCCAACGTCGGCCTGCTCACCGGTGACAACGCGATCAACCCGCACGCCCCGATCGTGGTGATGACCACCGAGGTGCTGCGCAACATGCTCTACGTCGGCAGCGACGCCCTCACCGGTCTCGGTTTCGTGGTGATGGACGAGGTGCACTACCTCGGCGACCGGTTCCGGGGCGCGGTCTGGGAAGAGGTGATCATCCACCTGCCCGACTCGGTGCGGCTGGTGTCGCTGTCGGCCACGGTCTCCAACGCAGAGGAGTTCGGCGACTGGCTGGTCGAAGTCCGCGGCGACACCCGGGTGATCGTCCACGAAGAACGGCCGGTGCCGCTGTGGCAGCACATGCTGGTGGGCAACCGGATGTTCGATCTGTTCGCCGAGGACAGCGAACTCTCTTCCGACGACGCCGAGCACGCCGGCGGGCACACCGGGGTCAGGGTCGATCCGACGCTGCTGCGCTTCGTCAAGGAGCGGATGCGCACCGCCGAGCTGACCCACCGGGGCCGCTACCGCGGCGGGCCGGGCCTGCGCTGGCGGCCGCCGTCCCGGCCGGACGTGATCAGCCGGCTCGACCGCGAGGGGCTGCTGCCGGCGATCACCTTCATCTTCAGCCGGGCCGGGTGCGACGCGGCCGTGCGGCAGTGCGTCGCGGCCAACCTGCGCCTGACCACCGACGACGAGCGCGAGGACATCCGGCTGCTGGTCGAGAACCGGACGGCCAACCTGGCCGCTGAGGACCTGGACGTGCTGGGTTACTGGGAGTTCTCAGACGGGCTGCAGCGGGGCATCGCCGCCCACCACGCGGGCATGATCCCGGCGTTCAAAGAGGTCGTGGAGGAGTTGTTCGTCCGCGGGCTGGTGCGGATGGTGTTCGCGACCGAGACGCTCGCGCTGGGCATCAACATGCCGGCCCGGACAGTGCTGCTGGAACGGCTGGTGAAGTTCAACGGCGAGACCCACGCCGACCTGACGCCGGGGGAGTACACCCAGCTGACCGGCCGGGCGGGCCGCCGCGGCATCGACATCGAGGGCCACGCGGTGGTGCAGTGGAGCCCCGAGATCGATCCGGCCCGGGTGGCCGGGCTGGCCTCGACCCGCACCTACCCGTTGCGCTCGTCGTTCCGCCCGTCCTACAACATGGCGATCAACCTGGTGTCGCAGGTGGGCCGCGACACCGCCCGCGCGCTGCTCGAGTCCTCCTTCGCGCAGTTCCAGGCCGACCGTTCGGTGGTCGGCCTGACCCGCCAGATCACCCGCAACGAGAAGGCACTGGCCGACTTCGAGAGCCGGATGCACTGCCACCTGGGCGACTTCGCCGAGTACCAGCAGCTGCGCACCCGGATCTCGGAGCGGGAGAAGTCGCTGTCGCGTAAAGGGGTCTCTGACCGCCGGGCGGCGGTGGTTCAGTCGCTGGAGGCGTTGTCGGTCGGCGATGTGATCAGGATCCAGTCCGGGCGCCGCGCGGGCCTGGCCGTGGTGGTGGACCCGGGAACCTCGCCGCTGGCCGACCCGCGGCCGCTGGTGGTCACCGAGGACCGCTGGGCCGGCCCGGTCACCCCGTTGGACTTTCCGCACGTCGTCGAGGTGCTCGGTCGGTTGCCGATCTCCAAGCACTTCAACCACCGCAGCCCGACCGCCCGTCGGGATGTGGCCTCCTCGATCCGCAATCTCAGGATCGCCGACCCGGGCTCGCACCGGCGGCGTGAGCGCAACGGCGCCGCCGACGACACCGAGCTGACCGATCTGCGCGCGGCGCTGCGCGCCCATCCGTGCCACGGCTGCAACGACCGCGAGGAGCACGCCCGGTGGGCAGAGCGGGCCACCCGGCTGCGCCGGGAGAACGACACGCTGCGGCACCGGGCCGAGGGCCGCACCCATTCGCTGTCGCGGACCTTCGACCAGGTCTGCGCGCTGCTCACCGAACGCGGCTACATGAGCCCGGCCGCCGAGGCCGGTGACACGATCACCACGGCTGGACGCCAGCTGTCGCGAATCTGGTCGGAGTCAGACCTGCTGATCGCCGAGTGCCTGCGCGGCGGCGCCTGGTCGGGCCTGAACGCCGCCGAGCTGGCCGGGGTGTGCTCGGCGATGGTCTATGAGGCCCGCCGGGACGAGCCGTCGGCGCCGAAGCTGCCCAGCGGGCCGCTGCGCCAGGCCCTGAGCGACACGCTGCGGCTGTGGGCCGAGGTCAGCGAGCGGGAGGCGGTCCACAACCTGCCGCTCTCGCGTGAGCCGGATCTGGGCTTCGTCTGGGCCAGTTACCGGTGGGCCAAGGGTGACTCGCTGGACCGGGTGCTGAGCTCGATGTCTGATGACGGCACCGGGCTGCCGGCCGGTGACTTCGTGCGCTGGATGCGCCAGCTGCTGGACCTGCTGGAGCAACTGGCCCGCGCCGACGCGATCGACCCCGGCATCAGGGCCACCGCAGCGGCAGCCTGCACGGCGCTGCGGCGCGGGGTGATCGCCCAGCAGCTCTAACCGGGTGTGTCCTATTGACTCGTTGGCTTCCACCGGCGATCGGAACAGGGGGCGCGTCGAGGCATTGGGGAGTTCGTTGGCGGCTAGTTGCCGTCGATGAGCAGGCCAGGCAGAACCTGCTCGGTCGGCGGCCAGCCGGGAACGGGCATGCGGCGCGCGTTCGCTGCGATGACCCATTCACCCTCGCCGACGTGGCGAGTGATGAACGAGTGCACGAGGATCGCCTCTCCTGGCCCGTAGCTTCCGGCGTACTCCTCGGAGGCGAAGGCGATGAGCTCGAGATCGACGCCGACGGTCTCGGTCGTGTCGACCAGGCATGGTTTGCCGTCGATCGCGCGGTACACGGACTGGTAGTGCGCGACGAGCCAGCTGTAGAACTTCTCGAACAACGGGTGGGTGCTCTCGCGGGCGGACAGCTGCTCGGCGTGCGCGTCTCGTCGCGGGTCATCGGCCGTGACCTCGCCAGTCAAGAGCAGCCACGATTGGGCCATGCAAAGTCGTAGTGGATCGTCGAGGCTGCCCCAGATGAGGCCGACGGGCGGTTCGGCCTCGGCGATGCGGGTCAGCCACTCACACACAAGCGCCGTGCCGCCACCGACGACGAACTGCTGAGCGCGGGCGAACTCCTCACCGAGGATGTCTCTCGCCGCCGGCATGCCGTTCCCAAGGCCCCAGACGCGCCAGGTGCCGTCCTGAATCTTGACCAGGACGAGGATGGTCGCCGGAGTGACGTAGGACGAGAACACTTGCGCGGTTGTCGCGACCTCGGGCACGAACCGCATGAACGCAACGTATTGCGGCGCGTCTACGGCCGGAATCACCTTCGATGCCAGCGACATGGCGGACAGCTCGTTGATGGCCCACAGGTAGTCGCCCCAGGCGGACGGTTTGTAGGTGAGTGCGCGCGCCAGATCGAGGTCTTCGAGGATTCCTGCCCACCAGCTGAAGGCGACCTGCGCCGGATTGGTGAAGTCGCCGGGCTCGCCGAATGCGGCGACAGCCTTGCCTTCGTCAGAGCCGACCAAGGCAGGTACCGGTGACATCGGCTCGGGCGGACGCCCTGCTACGTCTGCGGCCATGTTGGCAAACATCGGCACAGTTGGGGTCAGCGATGCAAGGAATTCGCGCATCGTCTGCGGAGGCTTGCGCAGAGCGGCGGTACCGCGTTCGAGAGCGGCCACGACGTCATTCCGGCGCTCGGCCAGCAGGCGCACCAGGAACAGGTCGGGGTGAACGACGGTGATGCCGTGGCCATCGACCGATTCCGGCGGGAAGTCCTTCCAGTTGAACGTCACCAGCCTGTCTGCGCCGCCTCGCACTGCCGCGGCCAGCACATGCCGGTCCTTGGCATCGCACATCATGTCGGGGATGAGGTGCTCGAAATCATCGACCAGCGCGGCGGCGCCGAACCCCCACCGCATGGCGCCGACGCGGCGCGCCGCCTGCTCGCTACTGATCCCGACTTTCGGCAGATTACGTTCGACCTCGTCCAGGATCGCCTCCGACCACAGCACCTCGAACAGTCCAGCCTCAGCGAGCCACAGCAGGACGGTCGTCAATCTGATTGGGATCAGCGTGCACGCGTCCAACAGCGCGGTGCGGGCGCTGTCGGAGTCCGCAGTGCTCACCGAGTGTCGATCACTTCATCCGGTGGTGTGTCCTCGCCTATGTCGTCGGCGAGGTCGGCGATCGCCGATCCGCGTCGGCGGCTGCTCTCGGTCTGATAGCGGGCAAGCTCGGACGCGGAAATGCGGCGATGGACTGCGCCGCCTTCGGCTGTGAGATCGCCTCGGTCAATAAGGCGGACGACCGTCATGCGGCTGACCCCGAGCAGCGCGGCGGCCTGTTGGGTCGAGATCGTCGCATCGGCGGGTAAGACGACGGCGTCAGCGTTGACCTCGAGCACGTCGACTAGGCGGCCGAAGGCCGCGAGCGCTGTCGCCGGCACTTCTGGCGAACTGCGCAGCACCTCGTCCAAAGCGGCGCGCAGATGCTCGGCGGTACCTTGGGCGATAGCTCCGGTCATCACGCCAGCGTACCAAGAAACGCTCAAAACGCACAGGTTGCTCCCGCGCGTCAGCCGCCGACCTTGGCGAGCGTGCTGGTCAGCCGGTCGATCGCGCTCTGGACGCCGAACCGCTCGCCGAGGGCGGCCAGCATGGCGGCGTCGGCGGGCTCGGCCGGGATCTTGGTCTGCAGCTGGTCGACCGGGACGTCGGTGCGCCCACGCACCACCGCGGGGGCTACCGCCAGATAGTCCAGCGACGCCAGCACCTTTACCCGCACCGAGCTGCTCATCGCCTTGTCGCCGGACTTCGCCGCCTCGACGATCTGCTCGATCGTCCCGAACTGGGCCACCACCGTGGCCGCGGTCTTCGCGCCGATGCCGGCCACCCCGGGCAGACCGTCGGACGGATCGCCGCGCAGCATCGCGAAGTCGGCGTAGTGGCCGGCCGGCACGCCGTACTGGGCCTGCACCTCATCGGGCGTGAAGACCACGATGTTGCTGATGCCCTTGCCGGTGTAGAGCACCCGGACCCGGTCGGTGGCCAGGTCGATCAGGTCGCGGTCCCCGGACACCACATCCACCTCGACGCCCTGCTCGTCATAGCGGTGGGCCAGCGTGGCGATCACGTCGTCGGCCTCGAACCCGTCGGCGCCGACCGAGCACAGGCCGG
>WUUC01147215.1_pt1 | contig 11377 bp, 9 predicted proteins | sample 6278441 | NCBI WGS metagenome assembly WUUC01 (sample SAMN13675441, study PRJNA597444) | soil metagenome | isolation source: soil | place: USA: Washington | collected 2017-10 | reverse complement strand
GGTACGGGTGCAGCGGGTGTTTGGGGTCGGGCGCGTGCACGATGTCTTCGGGCTTGAGCAGCGGCGTCGATGATCCGCCCGGGATGACCGCCTTGAGGGGCCGGCTCTTGTCCAGCATGCCGCCTCCCAAATCGTAGATCAGCTCGCGCAAGGTGATTCCGACTGGGGCCTCGTAGACGCCCGGCTTGCGCACGTGGCCGCTGACTCCGTACAGGCGGGTGCCGCCATCATTCGGCAGCCGACTCTGGTTGGCCCAGGCCTCGCCACCCATCTTCACGATGTCGGGCACCGCTGCGATGGTCTCGACGTTGTTGACGATGGTGGGCGCCCCGAAAGCCCCCGACACAGCCGGAAAGGGCGGCTTGAGGCGCGGCTCGCCGCGCTTGCCCTCGAGCGAGTTGAGCAGCGCGGTCTCTTCGCCGCAGATGTACGCGCCTGCACCGGGGTGCGTATAGATCTCGATGGCGTGATTGACCCCGAACGGGCGCTGCCCCAGAAAGCCCTTGGCGCGCACCTCTTCGATGGCCGCGTCCAGACGCGCGATCGACTTCGCCAGCTCGCAGCGCACGTAGATGTAACAGACGTGTGCGCCGATGGCGTAGCAGGTGATGATGCAGCCCTCGATCAAGCGATGCGGATCGAGCTCCATGATGGTGCGATCTTTGAAGGTCCCCGGCTCGCCCTCGTCCGCGTTGATCACCAGGTACGGAGCGATGCCTTCGCGCTTGGCCAGAAAGCCCCATTTCATGCCCGCCGGAAAGCCTGCGCCGCCGCGCCCGCGAATGTTGGCGGCCTTGACCTCGGCCTGGATCTGCTCCGGCTTGAGGCTGATGAGCGCCCGCCGCGCGGTCGTGTACGCGCCCGCCTTCTCGACCACGGCCAAGCTGTGGCTCTGCGGGAGACCGTAGCGGTCAGTCAAGACGTTCTGAAACTCCGCCATCGGTCAGTCCTCCGCGTGCGCCGCGTCTTGGGACTGCGCGGGCGTCTTTCGGGCGTATTCGGCAATGATCCGGTCGAGCTTTTCGAGCGTGAGATTCTCGTAGAACTCGTCATTGATCTGCACCATGGGCGCCTGGCCGCAGGCGGCCAGACACTCGGCTTTTTTCAAGGTGAACTTGCCGTCCCTGCTGGTGTGGCCGGGCTGGCAGCCGAACTTCTTCTCCAGGTGCTCCTGCACGATTTTCGCGCCGCGCAGATCGCACGACAGGGTGCGGCACACCCAGATCACGTTCGGAGCCACCCGCTGTTGGTGAAAGCTGGTGTAGAACGTGACCACGCCCTGGACCTGGGCGGTGCTCATCTCCAGCTTCCCCGCAACGAACGCGATCGCCTCCGGCGAGATCCATCCCTCCTGTTGTTGACACAAGTGCAGGATGGGAATGCAGGCGGCGCGCGGCACCGGGTAGCGCTTGATCAGCTGTTTGGCGGCTTCTTCTCGTTCAGGGGTCAGCGTGAATGCCATGGCCTTGTGCCTGCCCGAAGGGCGCCTGGAGATGCGTGTTGGCAATGCTTACGTGCGCCTGCAAGCAGGGAACACGCGGCGTCCGTCCCGAGACGCCACGCGGCGCTCGGCGGTCTGTCAAAAGATCGAGACCCGTTTGGGGTGCTCGACGGTTTGTGTCAAAGAGGGCGCTCTGCTGGCCGCCGTGACATTGCCACGACCAAGAGGGTGCCCTGGCGCGCGAGACGCTAAGCCTGTGACCTGGCGCTGTCAAGCTCAGGGGCGCGATCTCATTGGGGTCTCGACAGCTCACGTCGTACCGCGGAGTTTTCCCGCGCGGGCGACTTCGACTAGGCTTCTGCAGCGCGGCGCCCCTGCCGCGGAGATAGCCGTCGGTGCACCCGTGGGGTCTCGACGCGAGCAAGGATCGCGCAATGGCGTTCTGTCCCAACTGCGGCACCCCCAACACCGACCAAGCCGACAAATGCGTGGCCTGCAGCTTCGAGCTCGTCCCTAAGCAGAAGGCGAAGTTCAAGGGCACCATCATGATGCAGGGCGCTCAGCTGCCGAGCGCGCCGCAGAAACCCGCGGACGCAAAAGCGCCAGCGCCAGCGCCAGCGGCGCCCACCACGGCGCCGGTCGCGGGCAAAAACGTGGGGTTCGATAAGACCATCATGGGCGCAGGCCTCGCTGGACTGCCGCCGGCAGGCGCCTTTGCAACCCCGCCAGCTGCGGTGAATGCCGGCGCTCCGCCGCGCTCGGACGTGGCGCTATCGAGCACGGAGGCGGCCGCGACGCAGCCTGCGGGAGCTCCCCCCTCAACCTCCGGAGCCGGCTTCGGTGCCGCACCGGCGCAGGGCGGCTTTGGCGGCGCTGGGGGCTTCAGCGGCGCTGGCGGCAGCAACACTGGCGGCTTCGCGGGTGGGAGCGCTGGCGCTGCCGCTTCGGGAGGAGCCGGCTTCGGCAACACCGGTGGCTTCGGCAACACCGGCGGCGCCGGCAGCAGCGGCGGCTTCGGCAACACCGGTGGCGCCGGCAGCAGCGGCGGCTTCGGCAACACCGGTGGCTTCGGCAACACCGGCGGCTTCGGCAACACCGGCAACAGCATGGCTCCGCCCAAGAACAACACCGGCAAAGTCATCGCCATCGGCTGTGCGGTGCTGCTGGCGCTGTCGTGCCTGGTCTCGATCTTCCTGTACTCGATGATCAAGGAGAAGCTGAGCGGCCTGATGGGGAGCGCTGCCAACGAGGGGGCGGCGCTGGAGTGGCGCGGCTCTTTGGCCACCGCGCTGGTGCAGGTGTCGGCGCTCTGCCAGACCGACTGCCCGAGCGCAGCGGTGTATTTTCATCCCGACGTCCAGGCGGCACTGCTCAACGAGGCCAAACAACTCACCACGCTGCGCGCCGCCAAGCTGGCAGATCCCACCCAATCCGAAGCGCGCATGCTCGATACTACGGACGACGCTGCAATCGCCGAGAAGCTGCAGCTCGACGCCGCGCAATGCGTGCGCATCCTGGCAGGCGCTGCCAAGGTGGTCGGCTGCAGCGTGCCCACGCCCGGCGGTCAGCCGAACTTGCGCATCGTGCACATGGAAGGGCTGAGCACGCTGTAAAAGCGTGTACCCCGCTCCGGTGCCCGTGCGCGCCCGCGAATCGGGCACGGGCAGGGGCACGTGTACGTGTACGGGAACATGAAGACACCCTGTCGATCGCGCACCCCCGCCGCTCAGCTTCTGCGCAGAGGCGGCTTGCGCTAAGCAGGGAGCATGGAATCTCCCCCTGCGTCTTTCCTGCTCGCACGGCGCGGTTTTCTCGCTTTTTTCACCACCCAGCTGCTGTCGGCATTCAACGACAACTTCTTCAAGAACGCGCTGGTGATCTGGATCAGCGCCCGCCAGGCGAGCCTGTTCGGGGTCTCGCCGGCGGCCATGATCAGCCTCTGCTCGCTGATCTTCATCGCTCCCTTTTTCGTACTGTCAGCCAGCGCAGGGCAGCTGGCCGATCGCTACGAAAAGACGCTGGTGGCGCGGGCGGTCAAGGTTGCCGAGGTGCTGATCATGGGGCTCGCGACGGCCGGCTTTTTGAGCGGCTCGCTCGGCATCATGGTGAGCGCCCTATTTCTGATGGGCGTGCACTCGGCGGTGCTCGGGCCGGTCAAATACAGCATCCTGCCCGAGCTGCTCGAAAACGAGCGTCTGGTCGAGGGCAACGCGCTGGTCGAGATGGGCACCTTCCTGGCCATCCTGGGCGGCACCATCGGGGGCGGCGTGCTGATCCTGTGGCAACCCAACGGGGCAGCTTACGTGAGCGCGGCGCTCATGCTGCTCGCCGTGGTGGGGCTCGGGACCAGCTTCGGGATTCCGCGTCTGCCGCCGAGTAATCCCACCCTCCCCGTCCACACCAATCCCATCGCCCCCACCATCCAGACCTTGCGCATTCTCAAGCGTACGCGCGCGGTGTTTCTGGCCGCGCTCGGCATCTCCTGGTTCTGGTTTCTCGGTGCCGTGCTGCTCTCGCTGCTGCCGGTGTACGCGCGCGAGACGCTGCACGCACACGAACACGTGGTGACGCTGTTCATGTGCGTGTTCTGCGTGGGCATCGCGCTCGGCTCGCTGCTCACCGAACGCATCTCGGGCAAGAATCTCGAGCTGGGGCTGGTGCCGTTCGGCTCTCTCGGCATGACGGCTTTCCTGTTCGATCTGTATTTGATCGGGGAGCCCGCGAGCTTGCCCACCACGTTGCTCGATGTGCACGGCTTTCTGGCGCTGCCCCACGCCTACCGCGTCTTGTTCGACCTGTTTGCCATCGCGGTGTTCGGCGGTTTCTTCACGGTGCCGCTCTATACGTTGATGCAGGAGCGGGCCGAGCCCAACGAGCGCGCGCGCGTGGTCGCCGGCAACAACATCCTCAACGCGCTGTTCATGGTCATCGGTTCTGCCCTGCTCGCGTTCCTGTTCGCCAAAGACTTCAGCGTGCACAACGTGTTCCTGGTGCTCGCGTGCCTGTCCATCCTGGCCGGCATCTACATCTACTCGCTGCTTCCGGAGTTCCTGCTGCGTTTTTTGGCCTGGATCCTCGGACGCACGCTGTATCGCGTCAGGATCGCGGGCCACGACAACATTCCCAAGACCGGCCCAGTGGTCGTGGTGTGCAACCACGTCGCGTTCAACGATCCGCTGATCGTAGCCGGCGCCTTGCGCCGTCCGGCACGCTTCGTGATGGACCACAACTTTTTCAATACTCCGCTGCTGTCCATTCTGTTCAAGCAGGGCAAAGCCATTCCCATCGCGCCGCTGCACGAGGACCCGGCGCTGCTGGAGAGCGCCTTCAGCAAAATCGCGGCAGAGCTGCGCGAGGGAGAGCTGGTGTGCATCTACCCGGAAGGGAAGATCACCAAGACCGGCGAGATGAACCCTTTCAAGCTGGGCATCGAGCGCATCGTACACGAGACGCCGGTTCCCGTGGTGCCCATGGCCGTGTATGGATTGTGGGGCAGCATGTTCAGCCGCAAAGGCGGACCAGCCATGAAGAAGCTGCCCAAACGCTTTCGCGCGCGGCTCACCATCAAGATCGGCGAGGCCATCCCAGCCGCCCAGGTCAGCGCTGCGCTGCTCGAGGAGCGCGTGCGCCGGCTGCTCGCCGAGGCCGAGGCGCTGACGAAGTGAACCAACGTAGATCACACCAGTACGAGGCCAGCGGGAGATCGACCAAGACATCGCGACGGTGCAGGAAATTCGATGACGGCTTCCATAAACGGATCGTTCTGATCGCCGGCTACCACGCTGCGCGTCGACGCGAGCTGGCCACTTCACCCAGCCGTGGGCAGCGCAGCTCACGACACCGTCTTGGAGCCCCGGATTCCAGAAAAGCGGCCCTCGGAACGTCGCATCGCGGACGCGCGCACGGACCCGCTGCCGCGCACGGTCCCCCGTTCGACTCCAGCATGCACGTCGTGATCGTCCTGTCGCTCGCTCCCAAAGTCGCGCATCCACGCCTCGATCAACTGCCGCTTCTCGGCGCCCTCGGGCAAACGCTCGCAGAGGGCCCAGAAGCGACCCTTCTCCATGGACTGGAGGCTGCCGAAGCCGCGCAGTCGGGCGAACAGTGCGTCACACTCCCTGCCCAGCAGGCCCTGCGCACGCAGCTCTCGCGCGTGCTCTTCGACATTGCGCAGGCCTACGAGCAAATAGAGCGCTTGTCCGGGGGAGCGCAGGTGTTGGGCGTCACGCAGGCAGGCGCGTACGTAATCGACGACCCCGCGCAAGGTGGCATGAGGACGGCCCGGCAACAGGCATTGGCTGGGAGCAACGGCGTCGCCTCGCAATAGGCGTGCAGTGTGGCCGTACACGTCGGGACGCGTATCGGTGCGCACGAAGCAGTAGGCATCGGCCAGACCGGCCGCGCGCAGCGTGGGGTCGAACATGCTGGCGAGTTGCATCGCGTCTTGCCCCACCCAGCCGCCCAGCGCGCCGAGGCGAATGCGCAAGTTCGGGCTCTGCTGGAACTCGCTGGCCCCGAACTCGCGAAGCAGATCGTGATAGGGCCCGACGAACGCGGCCGGATGCAGCAACGGCCCTGGGAACAGGCACACGATGGCACCCTGCATGCGCAGCAGATCGAGCTGATCCAAAACGGCCCTGCGTCGGGCCAGATCGAACAGGAGGCGCACACCGTGCTCGAACAGCCGCTCGGCGCGCTCGCGGGTCACGCTGCCGAGGAGCGCCGTCAGCGTCCTCCACTTGAACTGCACATCGGCGCTAAACGGTCTGAGCCAGGCGAAGTCGCGCGACGATACGAAGGCACGCAGGTCCGGCTCGCTGGCGGCCAAGAGCAGTGCACCCGCCGCCACGGTGCTGCGTGCGCGGTTGAGGTGCGCGTGGCGCGCCTGGCGGCTGCTCTCCGCGGCCGGCGATCCGGCGGCGACGCGCTCCAGCAGGTAAGCCTGGGAGTCGAACCCGCAGCGTTGCGCAACATGCACGAGCGACGCTCTGCCCGTAGGGGAGAGGCGCGAGATCCAGGAGGGCAGTGCCGTCATGCCTCTCAGTCTTTCACGTCACGAGCGTGCCGGCATCACGGGGTGTGGCTTGCCTCCAGCGTCGCTGGACACGAGATCCCCGACGTGGGCACGCCCAGGGCTGGGAGCAGCGTGCTCTTGAGCGCGTTGCAAACCGAGACATCCGCCAGCACTTGATCGTGTTGACCCTTGGGGAAGAACTGAGTCTTGAGGTTCGGGTCGCTGCGCTGGAGCGCCGCGAGAAAGTCGCGCGTGGTGTACCACGCGCCCAGCTCGGCGAAGTTCAGCGTCTTCTTGTCCTCGACGTAGGTGCTCCGACTGGAGCCTTGACCGGCGCTCACATACAGCGGGAGCGTGCGCAGCGGGTTGGTAGGTTGCGCGGCCAGCCGGCGCGGGTTCTTGGACTGCCACAGCGGCCCAAATGACTCTCCCCACAACTTCTCACCGATCGGGTCCTGTCCGTGGGCCAGCTGCGCCGCGTTGACGCTGAGGTGGACGAGCGTGGGCGCGCAAAGGAAGCGGTCGTCGGCCGTTAGGCAGAACTCGGTATCGGCGACCGCGCTCAACGCCGCTGCCGCCTTCCAGCGCACGGTAGTCTGCGCCGCGTAGTACAGCGCGCCGAAGCCCCCCATCGATGCGCCCGCCACGGCCATCTTGCCGGTGTTCGCCTTGAATCTCCGCGCGAGGATCTGCGGCAGCTCGATCAGGTGATGCGTCTGCACGTTCATGTTGAGAGTGGCTCCACCCGCGAGCGGAAAGCTCGGCTCGTCCCAGTCCGAGTACCAGCCCGGCACCGCGCTCGACGTGATGGCGTCCGGATAGTAGGTGCCCGCGCTGCTGTTCAGGTTTCCTTCCGGCATGATCACGATCACGTTCGCGTTCCGGACGTATTCGACGATGTTGGTGGCGCACGACCAACCCTGGAACGTACTGCCGGCGCCTGGCAAGAGGAAGACCACCGGGAAGCCGCCGCTCGGCGCATCGTCAGTGGGCGGCAGAATCACGCGCGCCATCACGTGACTGGCCAGCGCCGGCGACCAGAGGGTCAGATCCCGCACGCGGGCGCCACCTGGCGCAGGGCAGCTCAGCGGTGTACCGCCCACGTAGAGACCGTTCGAAACGCAGTCCAGGAGGTTTGGCGTGAGCTCCGGATTCGGCGCCGGGGTGGCGCCGCTGGGTGCCGGGCAGATCGGCTGTGGCACGGCCGCTCCGGCTGGCAGCTGCCCGAGCCAGTCGCGCGTCCCGGCAACCGGAACGTCGTCACACGCAATCAAGCGCGCATCCGCATCACTGCCGCTCTCGGGCAGGCCGGTCGGGCAACGCGCAGCCCACGCAGCCGCCCGCTCGGGAAGCGAGAGCCACGCCCCGAGAGCGACGTGCAGCACAAGAAAGAAAACTAGCGAGCGCATGAGACCTCCTCGTGTTCGTCCAGATATCGACGAGGAAAAACATGGGCCAGAGCGGTACGCGAACGCGCTGTCAACGGGGGGCTGACTGGCGTACGACTCGGGACCATTGCGCTCCATCGGGGCGCGATGCACCGGGGATACGATCGCTTCGACGCGACCGAGCGGGAGCTCGTCTTCTACTCCAGCTCACTACGGCGCGCGCTCTTCTATCGGCGGCGCTAGTTCAGGAGCAACTCGGCCGAACGACTCGCCGGGTGAGCGCCGAGGTCGGTTCAAGAGCGCGCCGACAGCAATCGTACTGTGGCCTGACGCACAGCACAGCAGGTACGGGTTCGGTGCGCCGGCTCTTGAATTTCCGAAAGGTCTGGGCGGCGTACGCGGAGCTGGCGCAAAATGGTCGCTGCGCCGTGGGCCCGCTGGATTTTCTGGCTCGCGTCGCTTGCGTTGGTGTCCGTCAGGCTCGGTCATATGAGCCTGAAAACGGCCTGGCGCATGCGCGGAGCCTTCGCGCGGAGCTGTGCGGCCGAGCTCGGGGCTGTGTGAGGAATGACGATGTTCCAGCAAAGCAATCACGATGTGACGAGCAACACCAAGACGTTCCAGATCGTGTCTTGCAGCGGAGGGCTGGGCATTGCCAAAGCGGGACCCGTGTGCCTCGTATTGTGGCGAGACGCCGTAACCGATGCGCGTTTCCGGCAGCAGCGCCTGGCGCTCGATGAAGTGGTCGGATGCCATCCGCGAGATGCCGGCTTCGTCTGCGTGATCGAACCTACGGCTCCGCCTCCGGACGAGCACATGCGCAAAGCCAGCTCGGCGATGATCGCGGGATACGGTGATCGACTGCGCTGGGTCGCCTGCGTCATCGAAGGCAGCGGTTTTCGTGCGGCGGCCACGCGCAGCGTGCTGTCCGGCATCGCGCTCCTGCTCTCGAGCCGCGTGCCAGACGCGAAGTTCACGGCCTCGCTGACCGCGGCGATTCCTTGGCTAACTGGTAAGTGCGGTCCTCAGGTTGCTATCCAGCTGGTTCAGGCACAGGAAGAGCTGCGCCTGCGTCTGAACATGCCGCAGACCTAGACGTAAACTCCGTAGGGATTCGCAAGCATTTCATCGCCTTTTGTCAGAGCGGCGGCCAAGGCGCCGCAAATCGTAGGAGCTGGGAGAGGACTGGCGCAGCGCTGACGAGATAGCGTCATGGGCCAACGCCTTCGCGCCGCAAGTGCACGACCAAGACGGACCAGCCTATGCAGCCGATCACGGCGGCGCACGGAAACACCGAGGCCGGACCGAAGCGCTCGCCGAAGCGCGCAAAGCCGAAGCTAGCCAGGGTGGCGCCCACGTTGAACGCTGCGTACACGGCGATCAGTGCCTCTCCACCCGCATGGGGGGCTACCCGGCTCGTGGAGAGCGCTGCGATGGACGGATAGAAGACGCCATGCGCGATGCCGTGCAACAGGCCGAACGCCGGTAGCGTTGAAGGCGTGACCCAGGTCATGCCCAGGGCCGCCGCGACGTACAGGGTGAGCGAGTAAAGCGCACTCTTGCCGCGTCCGAGCCAGTCCGGCAGGCCGCCGAACAGCACGCGCATGGCGAGCGCGCCCAGGCTCATCCCGAGAAAGTAGCCGCGCATCTCGTGCCCACCGCGCGCCAGCACCAGCGGCTGGTGCGAGGTCCACAATGCGTTGTGCATGATGCCCGCGAACAGCGACACCAGCAGCAACACACCGAGCGGACGCAGGAAAGCGAGCGAGATCGCAAAGCGACCGGCGCGCGGTTGTCTAGTTGGCAGCGGCAAAAACGCGCCCGCCAGGGCCGAACAACAGGAGAGCGCGAAGGCGGCGCTCCAACCGCTGCGGGCAGCCAGCTGCTCGTGCACGAGCGGGCCCAGGGCGTACCCCAACATGCCGGCGGCGCCGTGTAGCCCCAGCGCGCGCGCCATCCTGTGTTCCGGGGCCACCTCGGTGGTCAGCCCCGCGCCGCCGTTGAAAACGCCCATGCAAGCGCCGCCGATCAAAAACGAGAGCAGCGGGATCAGGCGCAAATCGGGCGTAAACACGAACAGCGTGGTCAGCAGTGCGAAGCACAGCGCACAGGCGCGCACGATGTCCGCCTTCGCGTAGCGAGCCATCGCGAGCGCCACCAACGGCGAAAACAGCAGCGCACCCAGGGGAAAGCCCATGGTGGAGGTGCCCGTCTCCGCCTGAGACAGGCCGCGCGCGGTCATCAGATACTTTGGAAACAGCGAAAATACAGAAAAGCCGAACGCACACATGAAGTGCGACGCGACGATCAGCCCAAAGCCACTCGCGCGCGGGCGAAGGGCGTCGTGCTCAGGGCGCACTCCGTGTTCGGGACGCACGGAGAGCTTTTCTACGGCGGGCGCAGGTGTCGAGTCGGCGGATCCCATGGAAGCTTCGTTTCTTCCGATAGGACGCGAGTTCGATGATCTCCCTCGCGTCCACAGTGGAGCGAGGGTTGCGTGCGGGAGTCAGTCAGTCATCCATGTGCGCGCAATAGCCCTCGCAGTCCGAACCAAATCGGATGCTTGGTGCTTAGCTTGCGTACTCGCATGGACGGCATCAGCTCGGATTCTAACGCGGGCAGCTGCATTGTCGAACGGAAACCCGTGACATCACCCTAACGTCCGAACTGTGCGTTTTTGGGATCACCCTCGACTTCGCCCAGCTCGCGTAGGAGACGAAACGTATAGATGCCCGTGTTGTTGTCCGGCCAATCGAGTCTGAGGCCGTAGTTGCCTACTTCTTCGATGTTCAGAAGCTCGGCCTGGCCGCCGGGAATGAAGCGCACCGGCCCTTGGTGGCCCTGCCACAACGCCGACGGGCAGAAACCGCGCAGCACCTCGTTGCTGTAGCTGGTGACCTTGCCGTCGGCCCAGACAATCTCGACGTGCGACGCACCGCGCGGCGCGCGCAGCTCGACCGGGGTGAAGCGTTCTTCTGCGCCTACCATGACTTGCGCCTCATTTGCTGATGGCCTCGAGACCGCCCGTGAAGCCCGTCAGGGTCATCTCGCCGAGGTCGCCCTTGTCCCGGGAACGTACGTTGACCGTCTGGTGGTCCTGCTCTTTTTCCCCCACCACGATCACGTACGGCAGCTTCTGCAGGCTTGCCTCGCGGATCTTGTAGCCGACGCGGTCGTCGCTGACGTTCACCTCCGCGCGCAATCCCAGGTCGAGCAGCTTGCCGTGGATCTCGCGCGCGTAGCCCACGAATTTCTCGCTGATGGGGATCACCAGCACTTGCACGGGGGACAGCCAGAGCGGGAAAGCGCCCGCGTAGTTCTCGATGATGATGCCGAGGAAGCGCTCGATGCTGCCGAAGCCCGCGCGGTGCAGCATCACCGGCGTGTGACGCTGGCCATCGGCGCCGATGTACGACAGGCCGAAGCGCTCCGGCATGGAGAAATCGAGCTGAATGGTGCCGCACTGCCAGGAGCGCTTCAGCACGTCGCGGATGTGGAAGTCGATCTTCGGCCCGTAAAACGCGCCGTCCCCGG